>Ga0255049_10000014_pt1 | contig 101152 bp, 78 predicted proteins | sample JV7_2_3_MG_FD_183615 | JGI IMG/M metagenome (GOLD analysis project Ga0255049, IMG submission 183615) | Seawater microbial communities from Jervis Inlet, British Columbia, Canada - JV7_2_3 | ecosystem: Environmental > Aquatic > Marine > Inlet | place: Canada: British Columbia | collected... | reverse complement strand
GATTGGAACATGTACTTCACGACCTCGGTAAGTACGCTGCCCAACAGTATTACCAAAACTATAGCCAAGCATCCGTTCTTCCCGACCCAGTCCAAGATTTCCATTAAGTCATTCCCCTGCCAGTCAGACTATCTTTCTTAGGCCGCCCGTCCTATGTCGGATCACCGTTCCGTCACGGGGTCGATGCTGCGTTGGCCTCCGCACTCTAAGTTTGCTCACAAAGCACCTCACCACAGGAGCGTCCCCGTTTTCCCAACGGTGCCACCAGTAATACCCATCGACCGGGCTCCAACTCCGGGTGTTTATGTGCATGTCCGTCAGTCGGCACATTGAGCCAGCGCGGCCTCGATCTTCTTGGCGTGACGGCCGCACCACCATCTACCCTCGATCTTGATCTTCCCCTTAGCGTGACACTGATGCATACCAACGCCCCGCCCGGTATCGTGGACGCTGAACCTGCATTGTCTGCTGATGTTCACGGTATCCCACGGCCAGTGTGGCATGTATGAGTACCAGTTCAGTATTTCCGCCTTCTGCTTCATGGTTGACTCAGTCAGCGACTTCGCTCCAAGTACGTCCTTGCTTCCTCTCGTGTCGGGACTCCCCCGCTCCCGTCCCACCAGTGCATGAACTGATTGCAACCGCCTCGCTTGACAATCTCACCTGGCTCCAGCGGAGCGAAGAGTTCGCAGGGAGGGTCGCCCCAACTGAACGAAAAATCAATGCGATCCGGACACATGACGTGTGCGCTTCCCGATTGTTCACGCCACCATCGGCAGTCATAGCACCTCTGTTCGTTGCTCAAACCGTCGCCTCCATCCCTTCCAGCGTTTCCCTCATGTCAGCCATTCAAAGCCCCCGGCCCGTGCGGTGCTTACGAACCTCACCGAGAAGTTCCCGCCGGGCCGGGAGCGATCTTTTAGTCCATCTACGAACGGACGCCCCTTGACCCAAACAACTCTCCCTCGTGGGCCTTCGTGACCGCGTTAGACAGGTTCCGTTTCGCCGCTCGCCAGTAGGACGGCTTAAGTTCGATCCCTGTGAACCGTCTCCCCCGCATGATCGACTGGTAACCCTCGCTCCCGATCCCCGCGAAGGGCGACAGGACAAGCTCCCCTGGATTCGTGTAGAGCATGATGAGCCTGTCGATCACGTCGAGCTGCAGCGGACAGATATGCTTCTCGTCCTTCTCGTCCCTGCCCTCGATCGCCGAGAGTGTATTCGTCTCCCGGATATCGGTCCAGACGGGGTGAGCCCATTTGATCCAGTCCTCGTTGGAGACTTCCGAATCCGGCTTGACTGGCACCGCGTTCTCGCCTGGCTTTCGGAAGACGAGGATAAAGTCGGCGAGCGCTGGTCGCAGACACGTCGAATCCTTGCGGAGCTGGATGAAGAGCAGGGCCTTCGACTTCGTTCGGATTGCCTGAGCCTGCGGGTTCTTGTCGATGACCACCTCGCCGTGATGAATCCAGCCGGCGTCAATGAACGACCGGATCACCCGGCCCCTGAAATCCTTGATTCCGATGTACCCATCCCGAGACGCCATCGCAGCGAGCTGGGACACGTGACATGCAGTGAGCCTCCCGGGCTTCGTCGCCTTCAGGAGTCGCTCCGTGAAGAAGTGAAAATGATCGAAGAACGCATCCTCGCCCCGACAGTTACCCATGTCCCGAGGGGAATCCGTATACGTGTAGAGGCTGGAGAACGGGGGCGAGTAGACAGAGAAGTCGATGGAAGATTCGTCCAGATCATCAAGCTCCTCAACGCAATCCCCGAGGCGAAGCGTCCACCATTCATCGTCCGTGATCTTGTCGCGCTTGTGGCCGTTGTCGGTCGATGCCCCCCCGGGCAACTCTTTCTTTTCAAGGCTTCCCATCTGAGACACCATCTCCCGGCTGAGTTTGTCCGCGTCCTGTTCCTTGCGCTTCACATTCGCCACGATGTCAACCTCCAGGTTGGAAACCACTATATGAGCCTCGACGGGGCGGGTCTGTCCGTACCGCCAGCAGCGACGGATGCACTGGTAGTATTGCTCGTAGGAATCACCGAGACCGACGAAGACCATCCGGGCGCAGTTCTGAAAGTTCATCCCGAACCCGGCGATTCGGGGCTTGGTAATCAGGACGCGGTATTCCCCGCGGGCGAATGCCAGAAGTCGCTCGGCCTTGTCCTCCGCTTCGTCGGCCCCTTCGACGAGGACCGATCCCGGTATCGCGTCCTCCAGGGCGCGGCCTTCATCGTTTAAGCCCACCCACGCGATCCATTGCTCCCCCCGCTTGCCGATGAGCTTGGTGGCGGCCCCCACCCGGGCGTCGAGAGTGTGCCGACGGACGTTCGCGCGGTCCTTCACCCCGCTCATCTTGGTCCCGAAGAGATAGCCCTCCGGGGTCACGTTCGACTTGACGATGGACTCCCTGATCGACAGTTCGGGGAGATTGAACCGATCATCAGGGAATCCGATGTCGGCGGGGTTGCGGACGAAAACGCCCCAGGACACGAGCCATCGCCAGAAGTCGCCCTCGGCGTGGCCCTTCAACCGCCAAGGATTGCCTCTAGCGTTGCCCGACGACATCCCATCGTGGACGAAGAACATCGCGGCCATCTCCTGCCACGTCATGATCCCTAGGAATTCCGCGTGGTTGCCGAGTTCCAGGTAATCATTTGGCGCCGGGGTCGCGGTGCAGCACAAGCGGTACGGGGTCTTGGCGAACCGTTCGGTCAACCGCTTGCGGGTCTTGCCAGCGAATCCCTTGAGGATGGATGACTCATCGAGGACCACCCAATTGAACTCGGCAGAATCGAAGGCGTCGATGCGCTCGTAATTCGTTATGCTGATGTCGCCCGTGATCTCGCCGGCGTTCCGGCAGTAGGGCACCTCGAGCCCGATCTTCTTAGCTTCGGCGGATGTCTGTTTCGCCACGGCGAGCGGGGCGAGAATCAATCCCCGCCCCCCGATGAGCCGCGCCCATTCGAGCTGCATGAGCGTCTTGCCGAGTCCGCAATCGGCCCAGATGGACGCACGGCCCTTCCGTAGGGCCCACCGGATTATCGGGCGCTGGAACGGATAGAGCGCCGGATGAATCGCGCTATCGGGAACGTCCGGGCCGGTCGCTTCGACCCGAGCGACTTTCGTTCGCATAAACTCTCCGTAACTCAAAGACCTGTCGCCCTCCGCATTTCCGGCAACGTCGGCTCGGGATCTGGTGGTCTTTGTATGTGCAATAGGCATAAACTCTCCTTCGCATTCGGCCAGGAACTGGGGTTTCGTTTTAAAGTCGCTCATGGGCTATTCAGCGACCGGCTCGTAGGTCTTCTCGAAGATATCGGGCTTGCAGGGGTACAGTTCTCCGTTGACCCCCTTGATGATCCAGTCGCCCTCTCGCCCCAACATCACCCCTTCAAGCGTGGGAATCTTCAGCCCGATACGCGCCCCTGCTCCGTGGTTCTTCGAGGAGTCGGCCGTCACGGGAACATCCGACGCCTCGCCGTCTACGGAAAGGTAGCACCCCTCGGGCTTGCCGTCGGACAGCTTCCCGACGTTTGCGTGTTCGCACATCTCGTTCCACGTTGACCAGAGCAACTGCACCGCCTCGATCACCACAGGTTTCTTCCGAAATTTCATGGTCCCTCCTTCTATCCCTCTATGACTTCGACGGCTGCTCCGAATACGCCTTTCGATGGTCAGCCGCCTTGGTCAGCTTCTTATCCACCTTCACCGCGTTCTCCTTTCCATTGGTCAAAGAAACGCGCGGCCGGGGCCACGGACAATTCGCCCACGGTCATCCGGCCGCGCGGGAAGAGATTCACCACCGCGCGTCCCGCATCCAGGGCAGACGCCGTGCGGGGGAAAGATTGCCCCGCACCACTCACAAACCTGCTCGGTGAACCATCGCATTTTTCTATCCCCTTGCGCTTCCGTCCGTGTTGGGCGTGTCGGTTCCGGTCACCATGTCATCGGGGAACGTGGCGTCCACGTGGGTTCGCAGCATGTCGGGCGGCAGGCGTAACCCGTTCAGGATTTCCGCGTGCATCCGGGCACGCTCCCGCAGGAATTCCCGCTCCCATTCCGGCTGCTGCATGGTGGCCCAGGTCGCCGCGCGCTCCTCATCTGCCCGCACGGAGTCCCACCGCTCCAGCCGCAATTCGGTGCGGTGGCCCAACACCATACCGACAGGCGAACGGTCGGTGGTTTCACGCCGCACGTCCATAACGACCCACCCGTGCAGGCGCAGCAGGGCGGCTATCCTGTCGGGGTCCCTGAATCGCTCGTCCTCCACCACATACGTTTCGGGCGGGCGCTCACGCTGCACCGCCAACCGTTGCCGCACCCACCGCGCGAACAGCAACAGCGCCACGCCGCCCATCGTGGCGGCCACGCCGAACCCGGCCAGGAACCATGCCCAGTCCGTCATCGCTTCAATCTCAACGCCGTCAAAATCATCTGCGCCAACATGTCCACCTGCGGCACTGGCGGCGCCGGACCCTGACCACCCTGTAGGTACTCACTGCACAAACAGCGCCCCGAAAATCAGCGACATGACGAACAGCACCATGGCAATCCACATCCAAGTGCGTCGGCGGCGCGCGTCTCGCTCCAGTTGGGCCAGCCGGAGCATCATGGCGCGTTGGCCGCGGTCGCGTGGTTTCTGTCTCATCGTCAGTCCGTCCAGTTGCGCCGGGTGCCCGCGCGTTGCCCATTTGGCCGCGCCGCTGCCTCGGCTGTCACGGTCAGGACCGGGCCATCCAGTCCATCCACCGCCCGCATCAGCTCATCCAGCGCCGCCGGGTCACCAGTGCTTTTCACCGCCCGCGCGCACCGCGCGATGGTGCCCAGCCGCTTGACGGTGGTGCGGTATTCGTCGCGGTCATTGGTGCGCCGGGCGCACTGGGCCACCAGGCCGTCCACCACGGTCTGCATCTGGTTGCGTTCGGCCTGCTCGGCGGCGGTGATGGCCGCGGCAATCTCGGCCTGCCAGGCGGCGGCATCATCGCGGGTGCAGGCGCCGTTCATCCGCTCCAGCAGTTGGCGCGCACGTTCTTGCGGTGTCATCGCTTCCCTTTCGCTTTCGTCTGTTCCAGCGCATCGAGCGCCAGGTGGAGCGCCGCCCGCGCGTCCTCGAAATACTGAGCCGCGTTTTTCCCCTTGGCGTCGTTGACGTGGAACTGCATGTCCGCGCGGCCCTTGGCCAGCTTGAACCGCTGCCAGGCGCTGACCGTGGTGGCGGCGGCGCGTTCCAGTGACGTGCTGGGCCGTTGCGCCATCAGGATGCAGCCCCCGCGTCCGCTCCGGCCTCCGGCTCGATGACCGCGGTGGCCTTGTCCAGCAGGGCCAGCTCGGTGTCCGACAGGCTGACGCCGAACTTAACCCCCGGTTTACATTCCCTCCGCGCCCCGTCCGTCACCTTGGCGGCCAGCATCTTGACGGCGGCCTCCAGCGCGGCGCGGTCATCCAGGTACTGGCGCGCGATACTCTCCATGGATGTGAGCGCACCGCGGGCCGCGGCGGTGGCGCCGTGGTCCCGCACGGGCGTGCCCTCGGTGGCCTTGTACAACCCGTCAAGGGCCTGCACCAGCGCCACCCGCTCGGCCGCGCGTTCGTCCAGCACCGTGCACAGGCGGGTCACCTCGCCGGTCAGCTTGGCCAGCCACGGCTTGGCCGCGATGACCAGCAGCCGGTCGGCCTCGCGCATGGACTCCCCGATGACCTTTCCGCCATAGAAATCATCGGCCTCGGGGTTGCCGGTATCCCCGTCCGTGATGACCGTACCGGCGGGCTGGCCCTTGCGCCACACGCCCGCGGTGGCGGCGTTGATGAGTTCACGGACCAGGCGCAGGTGTTCAGCCGTTAGCATTGTCCTCATCCTCCAAATCCTGCAATTTCCCCACCATCTTGACAGCCAACGCGGTGGACCGCTCCACGATGGTGTCCAGGATGCGGTCGGATTCCTCGGGCAGCTTCCCCAGGATGTGGGGATTGGAAACCATGCCGTGCATCGCAAACCCCGCGATTAACGCCAGCGCCGACACGCCGGGGTTGTCCACGCTCTGCTGCACCTGACTGCCATCGGTCTGCTCCACCGTTTCCTTGGTACAACAGGGGTACGCCGGGCCACCGCTCCGTTTACGACGCTTGCGTTTTGCCACCAGGGGGTCCTCCTCAATGTAGATTCCAGGTTGTTACCAGTTCGTCATAGTTGAATCGCTTCCCCAACGCATCGCGGACGCCCACCGTTGTGAAAGACCGCTCCACGCAGGTGTTGTTGTACACGCGCACCCACGCAGGGACTTGCAGGCGGTTGTGCGCGAACTCCACGCCGTCCATCGTGGGATTCCACTGGCCGTTCCAGCGTTTGTCCTTGAGCAGGGCGGCCTTGGTGACCGGCCGGACCAGGCCCCAGTGGACCAGCTTGGGAAAGCTGCGGGACCGCTTGATGAAATCCGGCACATCGGGACCGTTCATATGGATGTCACCGCGGCCGGTGCGCTTGGCCTGCCGCACCATCCACATCAGGCTGGCCGCCATCGGGGCCAGCAACGACCACTTGTAGTCTTTGACGTGCTGGCCGCAGCAGGGGCAGCCGGTTCCCTTGGCGATGTCGGCGGCCAGGCGGGCCTGCACCTGCGCCACCGTCATCCATTCGGCGCCCTTGGGGAACAGGCGCGGCGGCGGGGCGGTCTGCGGAGTCTGCATCAATTCCCCCCCTGCTCCCGCTTGTCCAGCCGGGCGTTCCGCACCACGATGAGCGCATCGGCCAGCTTGTAGGACCGCTCGGCAATCTCCATGATTTCCCCGTCCTCGGTGGTGTCGCCCAGTTCGCCGTGGGCGATGCTGGCGGCAATCTTGATGGCGGCATAGTCAAGCAGGCTTGGCCCGCGATTCCGTTTTGCGTGTTCGGCAAACCTATCCCGAATCTCTGCGGCCTCGGCCTCCGTGTACTTTCTCAGGTCAAGGTTTTGAACAGGAAGGGGAAACGCCGGGCCGCCGTCAAAAGGCCGTTCCATCGTTCATCACCTCCAGCAGTTGGGCCATGTGTTTCAAACTCTCACGCTCCACCGGGACCGTTCCGTGGCGCCAATCCCCGATGAGAAACCTGCACGGCTCGGCCGCCGCGGCCAGGCACGGTGCCAGTTTCTCGGTGAACCGGCCGGACAGCTCCGGCATCTGTTCACCTCGGGCGTTGAACGCCATCACCATTCCGTTGCCCCACAGGATGACCAGCTCCAGGGCCGGGCCTACGTGGGCCACTTGACCTTGACCGGCGCGGCTTTCAGCGTGACGCGGGCGCGCTTGATCGACCGGCGGGCGCGTCGAACGGCGTCAGTCTCACCCGCGGGGCCAACCTTGAAAATCTCGCGGGCGCCATAGTCAGGCTTGTGATTGCCACCGAAATGCGCCCAGGTCCACCCGCGTTTCACCCGGTAAATTCGGGTATACCCCGGCCCCTCCTGGTCTGGAATCGTCTTGGGTTTCCTCGCCACGGTCGCCTCCAGTCTTAATCTGGAAATTCCTGCACCCGCAGGGCATCCGGCCATTCGGCCGGGTCACCACCCTTGCGGCTGGCACATCCCATTTCGCGGGCCAACGCTTGGCCCTTTTGTTTGAAGTGATACCGGACCCCCGCACCTTGGCACCGGCGCAGCAGGTCCGTGGCCCACTCCAGTTCCATCTTGCGCGCGCCCGGCCCGCTCTCGCCCCCCACCAGCACCCAGTCAATTCCGGTCAGGCTGCCGGTGATTGGACCCAGGAGCGGCTCCGCGGAGACGAATCGGACGCGGGTGGGAATCTGCCGCAGTATCGGAACGCGCGCCGCCCACCAGTCGTTGTCTTCGGCCGTCACGCCCACCCACACGTTGCTCGGAAACCCGTGCCTGACCCAGGAATCCGGCACCATCGTGATGACCTGCTCCGGCCGCTTGGTCAGCAACTGCCAGTCCAGGTTGGGCGTCTCGCCAATCAGGTTCCACAGGCGTTCGCGCCACACGTTCAGCTCCTCCCGGCGCTCGAAAACGTCGGCCATGCTGGCACAGAACACCCGGCGCCGCACGCCCGCGGCGGCGGCCTCCCGGTCCCACTTGATCGGCTGACGCCAGTGGTTGTCTCCAAAGAATCGGCGGGCGCTGTCTTTGCCCCACACGCGGAACCCGTACCGCTTGGCGTCACGCTCGGCATAGCACCGCATACATGCGGGTGAGACTTTCTGTCACCCCCACCATGTGTTGAAACTACTATCAGTCCAAGAAATCCCGGTGTTCTCAGCCATATTCTTTAGCCTCCTGCGCCGCTTACGGTACTCGCGCCACCATTTTGCATCCCGCCGTCTACGGTCATACATCCGGCGGCACTTGCGGCACTTGCGGGTGCCGTTGGAATTCCATATGATATTTTCCGTCGTGAATCGGTGGCCGCGATAGCATTTCGTTTTGGCCTTTTTCGGGCTGTCCCGTTTTGCGTGACACGGGCTGCATACCGGCTGCACGTTGCAGTGATTCTCGGCGGCGTATCCTTTGTGATGGTCGTATTCGTGGCGCCGCTCTCCAGGTTTCCACTGGTGTCCGCAGTCCACGCACGGCAACGAACTGATGCTTGCCGCGGGTCAGCCCGTAGGTGTGCATTTTCTCGGCCTTCATCACCCGCCAAAGGGCATCCTTGGTTTCCTTCAGCTTGTCGGTGGCGATGGCCCGCGCATCGCGCGCATCCATGTACACCCCGAACGCCACGCGCACCTTTTTGATTTGCGCGGGCGTGAACCCTTGCAGCTCCAACTGCTTGTTGGTCGGAGCCTGAACGGGTTGGGTATCATCCTCTTCGTCTGCCATTGAGTCCTCCCGATATTCTGAACCGCCGCGCAGACTGGCGACATGCCAGCCCTACCGGCTGTCCGTTGCTCAACCTTTCGTCACTCGCCCCCGGCGGCATCCTTGCCGATGCGCTGTTCCCCGGCCAGGCGCCGCTCCTCCTGCAATTTCCGGTGCATCGGATGACAGGTGCAATACGTGTACCCGCCGCCGCGCTCACCGGGCGGCTTGCCCGTGGCCACAAACCCGTTGCCCCCACAGGTCGCGCATCCAATCGTGTTGCGGCGCGCATCGTCACCCGCGCGCAGCTTGGCCGCCACGGTCAGGTATTCCTTGGGCACCGGCCGCTTGTACGGCTCCATGGTCTTGCTCATTTCGATGCACACGCGCTCGAAAAACCCCGGCTCCATTTCGCTGACCTGCTCATGTACGGCGTCCAGGTAGTCCTTGGTGGCCGTCTTGTCCACCGGAAAGAACGCCAGGATGCGCCGGAGACTTTCCAGCGCCGCGGTCTTGGTTAGGGCCTTGCTCATTCCTCTGCGCTCCCTGACCCCAACTCCCGCTTGATGTCACCCACCACATCGTCCAAGGTCGGCTTGCCGGTCACCTTGGGGGCCAGCGGCTCCAAGACTTCCCACAGTTTCCGGCCGCGGCACCGGCTGGAGTCATTGACCGCAGCCTCAGAATCCCCGGCATTGGCCCCGCGGTCCAGGTAGAACTGGACCAGTTTGTTGGCCTTGTCCGGCGCGATGGTGCCGGGATTCATGCGGATGTAGGCGCTGGCGATGAGCGCCGCCGGTGAACCGGACTTCACGGATGGCGAATAGCCCAGGTCGGGGGGGGAGAGAGGGGGGGCGTCCGCGCGCGCCGCGCGCGCGCCCGTCCCTGTACCGGTACCGGTACCGGTACCGGAACCGGATACGGAACCGGAACCGGGGGGCGCATCCGCGCGCGGACTGTCCGCGGAACGTGCGCGCCGTTTCCGTTCCCTTTCCTTGACCATTTTGCGGATGAACTTACCCTGATGCTCCTCCCAATCATGCACCGAAAGGGCATCCGGGGGGCCATCAAGCCACTTTGTTTCCATCAGGGCGCTGACCAATTTGTCCGGTTTTCCCCTCCACCCGCAGGCGGTCGCCACCTCTTGAGCGGACTGGCCCGCAAGGGAGCCATCGAGTCGGTACTCGGCAGTCCATGACCAGAGACTCACCAGCAACCCGCCAGTCTCTGCCCGGTTCCTCTTGAGTAATCCGGCCAGGCGGGACAGTTTGGGGTGTTGCCACAGGCGATAGTCTATCAGAATCTTCATCGCTCCCCCCCGCCCCCCATCTTCAATCCGGTGTGTTTTGCCAGCGCGCCCAGCGCCACCGCCACCGCATCGGCCTCATCCTCGCCGGGCAACTCATCCAGGAGCAGCAGGCGCTGGACCGCCTGCCGAACCAACGCTTTTTTGGCGTTGCCCTTGAGTCCGCAGGCCACCTTGGCGGTGGCCGGGGCAATCTCCACCACGTCGCTGGTGAGTTGCACGGCCCGCATCACGATGGCGCCGCGGAATTCGGACACGATGATGGCGGCGCGGCGCTGGGCGTTCGTCCCAACAAAACCGCCCTCTATCGCCACCAGGCTGGGCAGGTGCTTGTGCAGGATATACTCCAGGCGGCATGAAATCTCCCTGAACTTTTCCTGCCGGTCGGGGAGTTTCTCCAGCCGCAGGGAGCCGATGGCGTCCAGGTCCACCGTGGCGCACTGGCGCAGTGAAATCACCGCCCATCCCACGCGCCGGGAGCCGGGATCAATGCCAAGGATTTTCATTTACGCTTTCCCGCTGTAGGACTTCCCCTGTTTGCCCTCGGCCCTGACGCCCGGCAGGTTCATGTGTTTCCGCTGGGCCTGCGCCATCTTGTTCAGGCTGGGCATGTGCGACTCCAGGCAGTTGACCAGTTCGGGATGCTTGGCCACGTGTTTAATCAACGCCATCTTGTCCGTCACCACGGCGCCCCAGCGGGTGGTGGTTCCCACACCTTTGACCTTGGCCACGTCCGCTTGCACCGACATCGGGATGCCGGGCGCGATGGGCGTTGACATGATGCGCTTGGCCAGTTTCTTGTCCCCCTGCTGCTCGGCCTCCACCGCCTCCTGCAGGAGCGCATCCTGCTGCGCCTCCCGCGCCTCATCAGCCTGCCGCTTGGCCTCGGCATCGGCCGCCGCGCGCTGCTCGGCCTCGAATTTCAGGGACTTGGTGGCCACTTCATCGCGCGCCGCGTCCACCGTGGACAGGAGCGCCTTTTCCATGCTGCTGACGAACTTGTGCAGCCGGAACGCGCTGGCCTTGGGGTCCTTGAACAGTTCCACCACGCGGGCGCGGGCCTGCGCGATGCTGCGGCCCAGTTCACCGGCCGTGGTGTGGCTGTCCACGTCGGTCACGGTGAGCGCCTTGGCCTGTTCCAGGAGCGTGGCCTGCTCCAGCCGGAGCGGCTCGGGGTCCGGCAGCGTTACAACGCCGGTGTGGTCGCTTTTTCCATCGGGCATTTGCTGTCCCTCCACCAATAGATTTTCACCGCCGCGCGGAATATCTCAAAATCGTTCCGGTCCTTGTGTTCCTCCAACCGATACCGGCCGTCCTTCCCCAGGTAGACCGCCACCCGCCGGAGCGTGGTGCGGTTGTACGCCTGACACTCCCCGGCCATCTGGATTCCATAGTGCGGCCAGGCGCTCCCGGTTTTCAGGTTCAGGATGGTTTCCTTGCCGGACCACATCACCCGCCGGTCCACCTTGGTGGCGTATCGCAGATGCTTGTTGCCCACCAGTTCCTCGATGGCCAGGATGCGGAAACTGCACTCGGTCCTGCACTTGCGCCATGCCTCCAGATACGGGACCAGCTTGGGGTCCAGTTCGTCCTCCACCAGGTCCCCCTTGTCATCCAACTCGGTGGCCAGATGGGCATAAGTACCTCGCCGCATGGCGGCAGTGGCTTCCGGCATCGCCTCCAGCAATCCAGCGGAGCGCAGGACCGCCGAAATGCCGGGCACCAACCTGCCGTCCATGCGGTAGGTATGGGAGTCTGGATCAAACGAAAGGTCCAAGTCGGTCTACCCGTTGGCGCCGGGTTCCTCCTGCTCATCCCCTGCGGACGTGTCACCATCCTGCACAGGCCCGATGGTCTGCACTTTCAGGCCGTACTGGTCCTTGCTGAACTTGACCACCACATCCGTTTCGGTGTCGGCGGCAGTCTTGGCCACGTCAGCATGGGTGTTGCTGAACGTCTTGAACTCCATCCCCTTATCGCCGTGGATGGTATACGGACCCTTGCCCTTGCGGTTGTCCACCTTGGTGATGGTGCCCTTCCAGGTATCACCCTCGGTGCTGGCCGGGCCGCCGCCGCCACCGCCCTGCGGACGGGGCGCCGCGCTGCCACCGGCCGGACGCTCGGGCTGATTGCTGATGGCGTCAGCATCGCCGGGCTTGATTGCCTCGGACCTGCTGGCCGGTTTCTTTATTTCGTATTCGGTGGCCTGCACGGGCACGTCCGATTCCTCCTCCGCGATGCGGAGTCCCTTGAGTACGTCGGGGCAGGAGTCCCGCAAGGCCCACCCGCGGGCACGGAACATCAACATGCGCCCCTCATAGGTGTTCCAGGGTCCGGTGGGACCGGAGCGCCGGTACAGCCCGGCCTTTTCCGCGTCAGCCCGGCTGAACGTGCGGATGGTCGGCTGCGCTTGGTCCTTGCGCTTGACGGCGCATCGCCCCTCCGCAGCGGCCAGGCATTCCTCCGGCGAACGCTCATCAATTCCCCCCTGCGCGAAATTCGGGTCAAGCACGCCGGATGCTTTGATAACGGCCAGCGGCGCATCGCCGTACATCGTGGGTTTGCCGTTGATGACCGCGATGCTGTTGACCGCTTGGATGGGAGACAGGCCCAGTTCCATCCCCATCTGGACCGCCACCAGGATGTTAGCGGGCTTGCCGATGTATTCCTTGGGCACCACTTCGGACTTGGCCATCAGCTTAGAAAACTCGATGGCCTCGGTCAGGTTCTGCGGCGTCAGGTTGAACATCTTGGATAGCTGCCTGCTGCCGCCTGCCGGTGCCGGGGGTCCTCCCGGCGTTGTGGGCACCATGCCCGTGGTCGTTTCGTCTGCCATGCGCTCCTCTTTCTTTCTCCCATCCGGCGCGTCTTGCGCCAGCACGGGCCGATGGCCTGCCCAGCCCCAGGCCAAAGGTCCGTCCTGTGAGGACGAATAGAGAGGGGGAAAATTTACTTGCCGTGTTCCTCCAGGTTTTCCTGCCGTCGTTCCTCGGCGGCGTCCTGCCGGTTGCGCTGCCGCCCTGCGCGCCGTTGGCTGTCGGTCGGCTCATTGTCTCGGCGCTCCATCGGTGCATCGGGAATCTGGTGCAGGTGCGGAATCGGGAGCGCGCCGTATTCATCGTAAATTCCAGGCATCGTTTTCATCCTCCGGTTTATCGCTGAATCCGGTTTTCAGCTTGCCGCTTGGCCTTGCGTTTATGGTCCGGTAAATTCCTCTTTGGGCACGGGCACAGTCCGCACCCCTTCGGGTTATGCTCCTCCCGATGGTGATAGCAGAACAGGCAGCGGGTCACGTTGATGACGGTCTTGTGTTCATCCATTGGCTGACTCATTATTGGCCTCCCCCGTGTACGGCCTGCACGTGACGGGCAAGGTCACAGCCCGCGGTTTGATCCGCAGCTTGGACGCCAGCGCCTCCGGCGCCAACCTGCCATCACACCGCCCGCAGATTCGCTTGGGGCGCCGCGGGTCCACGTCGTACTGAATCTCCGCGGGCCGGGAGCAGCCAGGGACTTGGCAGGTGTCACGCATCAGGCCCGGCCTCTCATCATGTCAACCAGGAACTGGTCCAACTCAGTTTGTATGGCGTCCATCTTCCCAAGGTCCGCTTGGGTAGCTTCGCTGCCAGGGTCAAGCATATTCACAATCCCACAAAACAGGGACCTTGCACCTGCGTAGAACGCCCTGCGGGATTCGGTGCGCTGAACCTCCGGCGCATCAAGCGGGATGACCTTGATTTCATAGTCCCGCCACTCATCTGCAATCAGTTTCATATTCTTGGCCTCGTCAGCACCCGCACTACGGGTGGACCGGGCGGGGCGGCATTGGGCAACACTCCCCCCGCGCCGGTTTCGGCCTGACTACAGGTCAGGTCGGGATGATGGGGCATTTCATTGTCGGCTCATTCCGAGTAAATGGGGCCGTACTTCTTCTCATAGGCGATCCGGCTCCAAACGCTTGAAGCCTCGCAAAGAACCGTCTGTAGGCTGGAAAGGCTTTGATGCGTGTAGTTGCTCGCAGCATTCGGGCCGTCCACCGAACTATCCCACTGGGGGCACCGAAAGCCGCAGTACATACACACGTCGCGGCAAGCGTCCCGGAGGGCCACCTCTCGCGCTTGGTTCGCCGGCGTTGTTCTTTTCATGGTTCGGTTCATCGACGTATCGGGGTTGTTCGGCAGTCCTCATGACGCTTGCGCGTGCACCCCGGGCACGTTCCCATGTCGCAATCCAGGCACCAATCCTGAGCCACCCGCCCATCTGGGCAGTTCAGGCAAGCCGGTCTGTCCTCGTCCGGGTCTCCGGGTTTGCCTTCCATCGTTAGACTCCTCTTTCGTTGAATGGTCATTGGCCTATTTGCCGCGCCCGTTAGTCCACGGTTTGCTGTATGACGAGCACCAAGGGCAATGGGCGATTGCATGGCCGTTGCAGGTAGGGTTGATCTTTCCATAGCGACTCGGGTATTGAGTGCCGCAATCCACGCACTCCCACCATTCGTAGACCCTATCGACGCCCAACGGCTTCGCGCCGATGGATACCAACCGGCCGGGTACATGGGTTTCCGTGTTCGTCGTCATAGCGTCCTTTCTGCCAGTCAGACCTTTGCCTTCATCGGAAACCGATCTCCCGGCAACCAGTCGCCGGGCTTCTCGCTACAGAACCGCCACTCGACCGCCTCGGGCCAATACTTCTTGACGGCCCGCTTCGCCGTGAAGTCGAGCAGAATGACGTAAGGCGTCCATTTGTCGTAAGGATCGCCCACCCTTTTTTTGCTTTCACTTTCTTCATGGTTCACCTCGATCCACCTAGCCGCTCTTCGCAGACGACCCCTTAACCAAGATGCCGAACAGCCAGATCAATCCGAAGGCTTGAAAGTAGGAAATTTCATTCAGGTCGAACAGGTAGGGCATCGTCCCGTTCCAAGCCCACTTGACAGGGAAGGACATCACGAACGCCCCGAACGTCAGGCTAAGAGCGATGAGAAAAGCACCCGCGACCACTTTGGCAAACACCTCATAGAGTTTTTCCATGGTATTCCTTTCACCTGGTCCTGTTCATTTCCTTGAGCAGGGCGGCTCGGATTCTGGGCTTGTTTTCCTCAAGCCACTCCTTCATGATCCCCTTGGCCTGATCCTTGATAAGATCCCTCGTGACCTTCTCAAATTCCGTTTCCTTGTCGTAGCTGTTCTGCTTTGCCCCCAAAATCTGCTTGACCATCTCCTCGATCATCTTGTCCCTGTTGGGTAGGCTCTTCGCCACCTCTGCCATGATCGTTGCGCGGATGAGGTCGTCGGGCACCTTGATCTCTACCTTGCTGTCGGACATTCCTATCTCCTCAAAAGGTTTGAATTGGTCAAAGTACGTTGGCCCACTGGACCGCCATTGCGTCGGCTATCCCTCGGTACGTCTTGGCGCGAAGCATTGCCCGCTCGGGAGACGGCCCAAGCTTGTTCTGGCCGCTGGGCGTCTGGTTCGCCCTCCTCGCCTTCCGGCCACCCGGCAGGATGTTGGTCGGCTGCAAGAGGGGAAGCCCTTTCAACCATAGGCACGTCGCTTTGCTGGCGTCCTCGCCGTATTCCCATGGCTGGATGATCTGGTCAGGCTTGCGGATGCGCGTGGAGATGCAGCCAATGGGGTTTTCGAGGGCCCATTTGGGTATCGGGCTGCCCATGAGCTTCTGAACGAACGCAAGCGCGGCCTCAGTCTTTGTGGCCCGCTCCGGTCGGCGCTTGTTCCAGTGAAGGCCGCTCACGGCCAGATAAGTGCAGTCGGGATGAAAGACGGCAAGGTCCCAGTCGCGGTCAAGAACGGTCAGTACGTCGGCCTTGATGTGGGGTCCGTCCGCGTCTACTACGTCGCAGGACCGAGCGTCATGACCCTGACGCAGGAAGGCATCCCTCACAATGCCAAAGCGTTCGCAGCCGACCAGAACCTTCATTAGCAGACCGCCTCTGACCCGCGGAAAATGTAGGTCGGGTTGATGGCCATTCCGACCACGGCCACGACCAGCGCCCGCTCGATGTTCTGCTCCAAGACCGTGAACCGGATGCCCGCGTCCTCGGTGCCCTTGGGAAACGTGAAGGAGCTGCCCGCCGGGATGTCCCGTAGTCTTTTCTCCACGTCGCTGCCTGCCACCATCCTGCCGTCCTTTCCTTTGGTTGCCGTGTTCCTCATGCACATATAATACGATTATAGTACGCGGATGTCACGGGAAATCGACAGGGATGGCGCCGAAATGTGGGATTGCGTTACTGTCTGGATTCCAAGGGGATGGGGGTGGGCTCGGGTTTGCGCTCCAGGGCGGCGTCCAGGGCGTTGCGGACGAAAAGGGCTATAGAGATACCCTGCTCATCGGCGCGGGCCTTCACGGTGTCGTGGAGCGTCTCGGGCACCCCCACGTTGACCCATTTCTGGCCCTTGGTCCGGCTTGCCCGGCCCTTGATTGGTTCCGCCATCGCGTACCTCCAAAGTAGTACACGGATAATACGCCATGACGGGAGATTGTGTCAACAGAAAATGCCCCCCACCCCCCGATTTTGCGCGGGGCGCGCGGGCGCGTGTAGGGATTTCCCCGCAGGTCAGGCGGCGGGCGGCGGCGCGGGGGCGGCGCCGGGCGGCTTGCCGTTGGCCTCGGCCTCGGCGTGCTTCCCGAACAGGGCGCCTGCGGCGTTGTCCACAGACTTGCCCCCCACGTACCCAAGAGCCAGGTAGGTGATGAGTTCAACCTGTTCGGCGCCCAGTTTCAGGGTGTCCTGAAACGCCACCGTCAGGATGGCCACCAGGGTCAGGACGAACCTGCGGCCCAGCTTCCAAGTCTTTGGAATCACAGTAGCCCTCCACGTTTTCGCGCTCCACCCAGCAGCCCCATCGCCCCTATCAGGATTTTTCCGATGACGTCCGTGGTCTTGCCACCGTCCTCGCTCCCCTCCGGCAGCTTGTCGTCCAGGAAATCCTCCACGGTTTCGCGGGACTTGACCACCAGCCGGTCCTCCAGCCCGCCCAGCTCGGACTCGATGAGCGTCTTGACCTTGGCGGTGGCGTCCTCATCCAGCCCGGCCGTCCGAATCTTGACCAGCATGGCCTCGGTGGCGTCGTCGGTCAGCCGGGACAACTGCTCCCGCATCCGGTTTTCCACGCCCGCGCCCACCGTGTCGATCAACTCCCGCCGCGCCTCTTTGGACAGGCCGCAGCCGGACAGCATCGCCATCAGGGGAATCAGGACCAGGATGCGTGCGTATTTCATGTCTGCCGTTCCTTTCCGTTGCTGGGCCGGTGGCCATTCTTACACTCGGCCAGGTGGCGGTCAATCAATTCGATGGTTTCGGTGGCGGCCTCATCGCTGGCCTCGCTGGCCAGCGGGATTATCTCAGCCAACCGCTTGCGCGTGATCCGGTCTACTTCGTCACGCTTCGGGCGTTCCACCGTTTCCATTTTTCTTGGTCAGCAGTATGTTCCTGATTTCCGTCAGCGCCGATTCATGTTTCGCCAGGTCCTTGAACCGCAGGTCCTTTTCCCGCATCAGCAGCTTGAACAACGTGCCGCAGGCCGCGGCCAACAACGTGATGACCGTGATGGCAAGGGTTTCCATGTTGAAAAGAGCACCGCCGGTCAGGGAACGTATCGTTCCAGATACGTCAGCCATTCTTGGGGGTTGTTGACCGTGGTTGATTCTCCGGTCGTGTGGGGATAGGACGCCGGTTGATTCTCCAGCTCGGTGGACACGATGATGCAGGGGTGCTTGGTCGTGTCGGGATGCATGTGGACCGCACCGGCCAGGTCAGCCCCGGCGCCCACCACGGTCTTGACCGCGCCGTGGTCAGGGCAATATGCAATCTTCAATGCCATCGTCCACCCCGTGTCCGCTACTATGCGGGCGTCACCTTTAACGCCTGCCAGTCAAAGTCCCTCGCGCCGCCATCGGCGTGGTGAATGCGGAAATCCCAGTTGCCGCCGGACAGCTTGACATGAACTCCGGTTGCCTCACCGCCACCGCCACTTAATGCGCCAGATGTAATCCTGACGTGCTCCGTCGTGTTGGTCGGCGTGGTCTGCATCCCGTAGTGGAACACCGGAACCTCCCCTGACGACAGCGTTTGACCGGACAGCACGGTCACCTCGGTGTCGTTTGCCACGCTGGTGGGACCCTTGCCCAGTTGCGTCCAGGTGCCGGGGGCGCCGCCTCCTCCGCTTCCCGCGGACTCCGCGATGATGTGCCACTCGGTGCCGTCAGACTGGATTTCAACAAACGCATCGTCAGCCGTCAGCACCTTGGTGGTGGCGCCGTCGATTGTCTCGCTGGCGTTGCCGTCGATGGTGACGCTGTTGGATGCGTTGATTTTCTTTATGGTGATGCGGTGGTGCCGCGCCGTCGCCGCGGCGGGCAGGTTAAACGTGATGTTTCCGCCGCTCGTATTCCCCAGGGCCGTGCGCGTGTTGCGGTCCAGTCCGTGGGTGCCGGTGGTGAACGTCTCGGTGACGTAGTTGTCCACCCTGCTGTTGCTTGCCGCAATGATGGTGGAATCAATGGTGATGTCCGCATAGATGCCGTCCGCGGCGCCGGTCGCCTCCAGCAGCTTGCACCGGCTGTTCCCCATGATGACGCCGCGGGATTCGGTCGTGCGGACAGCCTCGGACGTGTAGCCGGTTCCGAAATCGTTCCCGATGATGTGGGTATCGGTTTCGGACCCGCCAATGTTGATGCACCGGGTGGCGGCGCCGCTGAACTTGCAACCCTTGACGGATGATCCAGCATCCGCCGCGCCCAGGTTGATTTGCTGGGACGCTGCGGCGGGCACCAGCGAAATGGTGCAATCCGTGAACGTGCTGGCCACGACCTCGCAGAGCAGCCCCACCGTGCCGGTCAGGGTGCATCGCGTGAAGTGCATCTCGCGCGCTGACACGTTGCCGCTGTCGAGGTTGATGTCGTTGCAGTCGGTGGCGAAGATTTCCAGCGATGTCACATCCTGAATTCCGCTTCCAGTCGCCGTCACGCCCCGCATGTGCAGTTTGCCGTTGCCCTTCCACAGGTTGGAGGCACTGTTGGACAGGTTGCGGAAATTGCAGTTGGTGACATAGGCTTCAATGCTGCTGGCCGCGGCCACGTCAATCCCTGCTTCGATTGAAACCGTGCCACTCAGCGCGTCACCGCCGATGGACAGGTCATTGAAATGGATGCGCTTGGTGTTGCCCGTGGCGTTTGTGAACGCAAACGCTTTTTGCCCGGCCAGCGCGCCATTGCCGTGAATGGAAAAACCGGCAAACGTGTATTCCCGGTCATTCGGCACCGTGAACGCAACGATGGCATTTGCGCCCAGGTCGATGATGGTAGCGCCCCGCCCCGCCCCCAGGATGGTGATGGGTTTGTCTGTCAGGGTGACCGTGGCGGCCAGGGAGTACGTGCCTTCCAGTAGCAGGATGACACCGCCTGCGGCGGGCAGTGCCGCCACCGCTGCCGCGATGGTGGTAAAGTCCGCGCGCCCCGCGGTCGGGTGGACCGTCAGAGTAGCGGCCCGTTTTGCAACGGTTTGTTTCTCTTTGGTTCGCACGGCGCTTTAACTCCTGCTGCTGGAGTCTTTAGCTTTCGTAGACCATATCCACTTTGTCGTCCGTCTCCAGGTCGAACTCGGCCACCACGCCGTTCCAGAACAGCGTATCACCGGACGCGATGGCCGCGATGGCGCGCGCGGTCGTGCCGCCGTCGCTGGACAGGTAGCAATCCTTTGTTTTGACGCCCTGCCCCAGTTCGTACTTGGTGCCGTTGACGAAAACGGAAACCATGCCATCCCCGCCCGGCGTGGCCGCGATGGTCAGGCCGGTGGTGGACCCGTCGCCGGACGTAGCGCTGGGATTCTCGGCCTTGTTGCCGGTCGCCGGGACCACGCTGGACAGGCCAGCCGCGGCTTTTTTCAGAGAGTCGCCATTCAACTTGACGCCAACACCGGCGGCCACCCGCTCCACGCCACCGTTGGGGTCCGGCAGGACACGCAGTTTTCCCGCCACGCCCGCGGTGTCGAACTCCAGGCCGGGGTTGGTGTCCAGCTCCACGTCCAACTGGGAGCCGCTCTTGGACATGCCCGCGCCCGCCGTGATGGTGGACAGGCCCGTGAACTCCACCCAGGTGCCGGTCGGCACGGTGCCCGCGTTCAGGTCGAAAACGAACCCGCGATTTTCGGATACGCCGCCCTCGCCCCCGATGAGGATTCCCACGCCATCGGCGGTTTCCAGCGTGTCGGTGCCGGTGTTGCTGGCGCCGTCGAAGCTGACGATTTTGTTGTCGTCGGTGCCCTCAGAGTAGGGCGCCACCAGCGCGGTGGTCTTGGCGATGACGGCCCGCGTGCCGCTCGGGACGAAATTGCTCACGTTGGTGACAATCAGGACCCAATCGGTGCCATCGTCCTCCACCAGGTCGCCCGCCACCGCCGCCACGCTGCCGCGCGTCAGGGTTCCGGCGTCCGTGACCACGTAGGCATCGCCCTGCACGGTGCCCAGCGCGTTCAACTGCGCCACCGTCCGGTTTCCCACCAGGGACGGGACGGCCGCGGGGTTGACCCAATCAATTCCGGCAATGGCCGCATCAAGCTGGCCCTTGTTGACGGCATCGCCACTGGCGGTTCCGTTGGCCACGGTGGTAATCTTGTTGGACCCCATGGACTGGTCGCCGGTGAACGCATTGGCACCGGACGTTTTCACCACATCGTTGGCCAACTGTTTTGCTTTGGTCAGCATGGAATTCCTCCTGCCTTTCTAAGCCCGATATTTCAACGTCACGGTGTCGGTTGTTTCCAGGGTGAAGTCAACATCCAGCCACGTCACGTTTTGCCCCGTGAACGTGTAGTCCGTCCCTTCCACGTACTGCGTGCCGCCAACAAAGAGAAATGACAGGCCGCCGGGACGGCGGGGGCGGCTGCTGACAAACGCGGTTTGCCCGTTCACCCCAACGGTCAGGGGGTCCGTCTGGAACCGCGTTGGCGTTGAAACAGGATGGCCCATCAGGAGACGCGCTCCACGATGAGCCGAACGATTTCGTTTGTTCCGGTGACGCTGCGGGCCTCGATGTCGGCCAGGCTATCCACGGCCAGGGTGACGGGAAAGAAATCCCCCGGTTGCAAGATTCGGAACTTTCCCGCGCTGCCGCTGTTGCCGGGTGCCGCCACCTGCACAGGTGTGCTGTTGTTGATGTCGGCCTCAATGAACACCGCAAATCCATCCGGCACCGCCACCGCTGGCCCGGTAATTGGCGTGTTGACCACCCCTCCCGTGTCGATTTCGTCAATGTCCCAAGTCGGGCGGTTCGGCGTGATGACGTGGGCCTGTCCCGCGGAATCGCCCGCGGCAGCCTGTGATGTGCTGCCGTTTTTCAGGCCAATCAGTGCCGCGCCATTGTGGGCCGGGCTTGCGTCAAAGGCAACGCCATCCGCCTTGACCGAACGGCGCGTGGCGCTGTTGGAATCTTTCTGTTCGGTGGCCCCGATTTGGATATCACCAACATTGAGTGTGGCGGTGGATTTCAGAATCAGGGTTTTGCCGTCTCCGCTGTCCTCGGCCAGCAACGGAAATGCCTGCTGGTTTCCATCGGCGTCGATCTTATAGGCGTGAAGGACAACAGCATCACCCATTCGTGGTCTCCGTCCTGATTCGGGGGAAGTGTATCACGGGGTCACTGGCTCCGCAACAGGGAACTGTGAGCCGCGGAACCGCCGCACGGCCAGCTTGATGGCGGCCTCCACGTGGTCCACGGGGATGCGGTCCAGGCAGAATTCGCTGGCGTGGCACGATGCCCAGCACTTGGGCGCGCACGGTCTGGTATCGAAACAGGCCACCGTGTTCCAATAGCTCCTGCTGTGCCACGGCTTGATGCTATACAGGCACACCTGCGGAGTTCCCACGGCGGCGGCCAGGTGGACGCCGCCGCTGTCGCTGCCCACGTAGACCGCGCACTGTTCCAGCAGCGCGGCCAGCTCCCGCACGCCCAGCTTGTCCACCAGGTTCAGGTCCACGCCCTCGATGAGCCGTGATTCCGTTTCGTTGAAATGATCCGGCAGCCGTTTCCCAACCTCGATGACGGTAAAGTCCTGCCGGAGCCGGTCGGCCAGCTCCTGATACCGTTCAAACCCCCACCTGCGGCTGGGCCACCTTGCCCACACGTCCAGCGCCACCACGGGTTTCCCCGTCTCGGGGATCAACCGGGCCGCACGCTCCCGCTCCCGCGGCAGCAGGAAGATTTCCGGCGTGTCGTCCACCATGTGGATGCCCAACTGGATGCCGAAACTGCGCGCGATGTTCCCCAGGTTCTCGTGCATGTGGATAAACAGCCGGATTTCCTGTTGGTCATCAATCTGCCCGGTCCCGATGTGGGGATTGTTCAGAAACAGCGCCTGATACGTCAACCCCTCCACCGTGATGATGCCATCGGGATTGTAACGCTTCCATTCCCGCACCGCCGCGGTGGCTGCCAGTTCATCCCCGATTCCCCCCGTCAGTTTCAGGTTCAGGTTCACTGTCCCACGCTCCCGTCCACAAAGATGGAATCCCCGTACCCGCTGAACTGGTAACCCTCGGACGCCGCCGCCTGATACGCCCGCAGCATCAGGGTGGGACCAAGGAAACTTTCCAGCAGCACCAGGTCGGGCGTTCCCGGCAGATGAAATCCCGTGAGCAGCGCGTCCACGGCCATGAACTTGAAAGGTCCGCTGATGAACACGTCCGCAGGGCCATCGGGATGCCGCGCGTGGGACTCCAGCGCCCTGACCACGGACGTTCCCACGGCCACCGCGGGACCATCGGGCGGCGTGGCCATGGTGTAGCGTTCCGGCCTCAGTCGGCCGAACTTGGAATCCGCGTTGTTCATCGGGGTGACGGCCGCGGAACCCGCATGGAGCGTCAGGTGGCGCGGTTTCAGCCGGTCGTAAATCGTTTGGGTGATGTTCACGCCCGCGGTCCCGGCAACCAATGACCCCACGGCGCGCGCATACACGGATTCATACCGCTCGGCCTCGCCGGGTCCAGGCTCCAGGTGTGCCACCGGGTACGTGGCGCGCGCGATGCGGTCCAGGCTGGGGTCCTCTTCAAACTCCAGGATGCGCCATCGGAAGTCCGAACGCTCCACAATCACCGCCGCCACGGACTCGGCCGTCCAGAGTTTCGCGCCGGGCTTGGTGAACAGCTCACTGCACCGCAGTTGCGCCTCCCATCGGTTCGGCCCCAGCGGGTCCAATAGAATCACGTCAACCTGCTGGCCCGAATCGGCGTACATGGTCAGGCGCGAGTTCCTCAATTTGGAATCGTTCACATAGACCGGGTGCTGGCCCACCAGGTCCGGCAATTCCTCGAATCGGTGGTGCGTAATTTCCTTGGTGGCGCGGTCCACGTGCATGAGTCGGGCGGCGCCGCGGCGCGTGCTCGGCCGCCTCCCCATCCGCATCCGTATCCCGCTGACTCGGGCCGGGTCCTCGCTCACGGGACGGTTGCCCCAGCCGTCACACGGTCCCACCCACGCATATGGCCCCGGCACCCGCTTGGTTCCGTGAATCTGTGAATAGTGCCGGACCCCACTGGCGTGCAGGTGCGTGGTCCTGATGGTATAGGCGGGGTTCAGGATTCGGACGCCCGCCCGCTGGGCCTCATGGGCCAGCCGCGCCTCGCAACATGAGCGCCCCAGTTCCCAGTCGCTGGGAAACTCGGCCAGCGGCGCCTGCCATATCCATGAATCTTGGAAACCCGCGGTGCTGGGGTGGCTGTTGTTCCACGCCTCCCATCGGGTGATGGCCAGCATGGTATTGCCCAGCTCCAGGTCCCGCACGCGCCCCAGCGTGTCGTCAAAGTAGATGTCAGCGTTGGCCAGGGCGGCCAGCTTCCCGGTCAGATGTTCGTTGCCGTACCGGAACGCATCCTGAAACAGCATCCGGCGGCCGAAATCGTAGCGCGTCAGCTTGGGGTGTTCCAGCGCCTGCCGGATTGCCTTGTATCCGATGGCCTCCCCCGCGGTCAGCCACGCATCCCAGGCGGCGGCGTCCTCTTCAATCCACAGGATGACCCGCTCGATGTCGGGGCAGTCCAGATTCCGCTGGAGCGCCGCGGCGTATTCCGACACTCGCTCATCGTTCAGCTCACAATAGGACCCCACCATCAGGGTCACGCCGGGCGGCTGGTCCATTGGTATCAGTGGCTCCCGATGATTTGCCAGGCTGCGCCATCCGAAACGAAAATCAGGGCATCGTTCTGGCCCGTGATGTCGCGGGTGGCGGCGCCGTCGATGGTTTCGGCGCCCGCGGGATCAATCCGCACTGCGTTGGCGCTGGCATCGGTCTTTTTCACGGCGTACTGCTTCCCGTTGCGCCCCACGGCCGTGGGCAGGTTCACCGTCCGCAGGGCGCCGGTCGCATCAACCAGGATGGTGAAATCAAAGTCCGTCGCGGTCGTGTCGGCCGCAACGCTGCGGACTCTATCAATCGGGATGACCAGGAATCGGACCCAGTTGGTTCCATCCGACACAATCGCCAGTGCGTCGTTCAACGCGGTTAGGTCAAACGTGGTCGCGCCGTCGATGGTTTCGGCAGCATCACCATCCACGGTGACCGCGTTGGCGCTGGTGTCGGTTTTCTTGATGATGAACAGCTTGCCGTCACGGCCCACCGCCGTGGGCAGCGTCATGGTCTTGACGCCGCCGCTGGCATCCACCCTGACCATGAAATCCTCGTCCTGCAACGTGTAGTCCACGGCCTTGCTGACCGTGCGGTTTTGCTGGATGATGTATTCATTCCCCAGCGGGTCCTGCGTCCGGTGTTCACCGATGCGGAAGAATCGGCGCCACCGGCCAGCCCGTGGCAGGCTGGGGGTGTCGGTAACCTCGGCCATGAATTCCGATTCACCGCCACCCTTGCTTGCAACGCGATGCAGCATTGTCGCCCTCAGAAAAACGCAAATCCCTCTACGTTGTTTGCGGCGTTGTCCACCCAGGAGCCGTGCGGTTCCCCGATGTAGAAGTCAGGGCCGGTTGAACTGGACAGACTATACACCCAAATTTCCAGCTTGCCGTTTTCCTTCCCGGCAAACTCGGTGGACGGGATGGTCCACTTGACATAGTATTCCGTGTCGGGCAGCAGGCCGTCCGCAATGTTGAAATCCTTGGCTATCTCTTTGAACGCCACGGCGCCCTTGTTGACCCCGTTGGAAACCACCCGGTACATCAGCACGGTCTTGGTTTCCTCCAGCGCGCCATAGGCCGCGCTGATGCCCACGTGGGTTCTCAGGTCAAAGTGTGTCCGGCCGGGGTGCAGCATCTGACGCACCGGAAAGTTGACGTTCATTCCCTCGTAGTCGCTGGGAATAAGCGCAACCTCTTCCCCCATGGACGGATTGCTCAACTTGGGCGTGGGCGGCATCGGAGTAGTCCCGCTACTCTCGCCAGTGGGAGTTGGTCAAAATGCGTAGCCGAAAATGTAACTCCCAATCTGGTATTTTCCATCCCCTCAACCAAATTGGTCTTTGGGCGGAACGGCATATCCATAATAGTCATTGAACGGGATTTTGATGCACACCCACAAGCCCTTGTGCGGGCACCGATCCAGCACGGGGTTGTTGGAACTGTCGTCTGCATTGTGGTCATTGGATGGCGGCAGTTCGTTGAGTTCGTCGCGGACGATGAACTGCCCAACCTGCGTGACGCCCTCCTGTTCCTCGGCCCCCTCAGAACAGTGGGAAATGGTGGCCAGGTCTTCGCCAAACTGCCAGGCATGATTGCCCGGCAGAACCAGTTCAGTTTTCAGTACGGGTTCACAAACCCCCTCGGCCTGCTCAACGCACGGCGGCGTCAGGTGAAGCAGGTGCCATAGCTGCGCCACGAATCCATCCTTTTGGCCGTCCGTGATGAACCCGGCATTTTGGGCAGCGTTCCATGCAGCTTGCCCGCGGTCCTTGATTGCGTCATTCTCGGTGTACTTGAACCAGAATCCTGCGGCGTCCAGGAACAGTTCCTCATGTTCATTTTCCACGCCACGCAACAATGCCACCGTGGTCAGGTCTGACAGCCAACCCCAGTGCTGCGTGTCGCATTGGTTGATAATCTGTGTGGACCGGTGCTCTCGCTCATAATTCTTGTTGGTGTGATCGGCCACCAGGCGCACGTCCCACGTGTTGTCTATGTCGGGGAATCCCTTTTCCGTGTGCGGGCGCACCACCCAGTTGTCCGGCTCCAGCACGTAGTAGCTGGTGACTTCTTTCGGCTCCGTCAGGCCCGTGATGGGCCGGGTGGACATGTCCTCATCATCGAACAGCTTGACCGCAATACCAGTGGCTTGGACTTCGTTGCCCAGTTTCTTGTCGCGGTCGCTGTTGTCCTCGGGTTCGGCACTCAGGTCCCAAAACGCCAGCAGGGATTGGTTGGTCCCATACTCCCGGTCAAATGGTCGGCCGCTGCTTTCGGTGCGCTGGTCCATTGTTAATCTGTTCTCGGTTCGCTCGGCAGCTCCCGGTCCCGGTCGCGGCGTTCCCGGTAGTCTACAGTGGCCACGTCGGCGCGGCCACCCTTGCGTCCGGCCAAGTTGCCGGGGCCAAGCGGCCCGCGTGAACCGGGCGCGTTGATTGACACGTGGGTCCTTGCCAGGGCGCCGTCATAGGTGTGCTGTACCGTTGTGACCCCTGCGTCCAGGGGAAAGTTTCTGAACCCGGTGAACTCATACGTGTGCCCCGTGATGGTTCGGGGAACTGCCAGCTTTTCCGCCGCCTTGGCGAACGCCTCGATGTACGTCCCATTCAGATTCACCGGCGTGCCTTCGTCCAGTTCGTAAATGCGCCCTTCCATCGGCACGATGAACGCCTTGATGGGGCTGGTCCGGCAGACGCCCGCCAGGAGCGGCTCCGCGATTTCGTCGTCAGCCGCCGGTTCGCTGGAGACGAACAGAAAGTTGGTCCACGCCTTGATGGTGTTTTCCTGCAACTCATAACCGGCCGTCACGGTGACGTGGCCATCCGTCTCCACCACGGCCTCGTCACCGTCAAAGAAAAACGGCTTTTCAATGTGGGCCAGCGGTTCGCTGGATGTCAGGATGCCGGTGCGCCGGTTGATGGTGAACGTCCCGTCCTCCAGTTGTCCGTGGGGAAGGTTGTACCAGCACCGCACGGTTTTCCGTTTCTTATAAATCTCATCAAACGCCTTGAACTCCCCCGCCCAGGCGGCCACCTTTTGTTCCGCCTCCTGTACTTCGTCCTTCCACTGCTTCACAATCTGCGCGTCAATGTCCAGCTCCCGTTTCAGCGCAAACGATTCCACAGTCATCAGGTCTTGCACCAGGTCCGTGGGGGGGAACGTCCCGGCCTCTTTGATGGCCTGCCGGGTGTCCTCATCCAATCGAATCAGCGTGGTACTCAGTCCGCGGTTGGACAGATACTGGCGCGTCAGCAGTCCTGTCCTGAACGTGTTGATGAACGCCGCCTCCGTGTTGTTCAGGGAATCGGCCTTGTTGCGGATGTCGCGCTCCAGGTCCGTTATCATTTCCTGCCGCTGCTCGATGAACCGCTCTGTTTCCTCTTTCAGTCCGTCGAAATAGGTTTCATAAGCCTTTGGCCCCTTGCCGGATGTGTATAGCTGCTGACCAACCCGGTTCGCCCGAACCAGGGGCGGCAAGATGTAGAATTCCTCTTTGTCGCCCCGCTGTTTGATGCGGTCATCGGGAATCTCGATGTGGCTCAACTCCAATTCCCCGATGTACCAGGCGTGGTCCGACAGCGGCAGGTAGGCGTTGCGCGCGAAATCCTCATCACGCAGGCTGACCCGTTTCCGTGTTTCGGAATCAATCGTGGAGCCGGTGAGCGGCGGTTCCTTGAACGGTGACCGCGGGGCATAGATGCGAAAGGCCCGCTCCAGGATTCTCTTGCGGGCCTCATGGAGTCGGGCATTTTCCCCGCTGTTGGGAATCGGCGGCACGTCTTGGAAGAACTTTTCATGGCCGATGATGGCGCCCTTTTTCACTTTCTCGATGTCGTAACCCCAAATAATCATCAGGTCGCCAAGGCGATACCAGCGATGGTCCACGTCTTGCAACACCGGGATGTATGACTGGGTTTTGCGCCTGATTTTCTTCGGCCCCACCACCAGGATGGCAGGCGGCCGGTCGCTGAGTCGGGACGTGATGCGCTCATAGTGCTGAAACGGGACATTCCGCACCACGTTCCCGTTCGGGCCGGGCAGGTCGCCTTGCGCCTTGAACTTGGGGTCCAGCCGTTTGTACACCACCCAGTTGTTGTCCGGCCGCATCCCGGTCTTGAGTCCATAGCGGTCCAGCAGTCTTTGGATGTGCTGGATGACGGGTTCCCCCTCGCCGCGCAGGTTGTACGGATTCTCCAACTTGGCCTGCTCCAGCTCATCCAGGTTGACGATGCGCGGCGTGCCGGGCAGCAGCTTGTAGTAATGCGCCAGCACCTCGGTCAGAGTCCACGGGGTTTTTTCGCCATCCTTCAAGGTGTCGGGGTCCATCGGCACGTCGGTGCCGGGGTGCGCGCGCGCCGCCCGAAACTTCCAGTTCATTTTGCCGAACAGCGGCCCCATGTTCTGGTGCCACTTGCGAATATCGGTCAGCGGAACCCTGATGGTGCCCCGCTTGTGTTCCTTGACCTGCGCCAAGTCCCGCGTGATTTCCTCCAGCCCGGCGGCGTCCACGTACACGTCCCGGTATCTGATTTCGTCAATGATGGCGCCGCTGGGGAAACGTCGTGTCCGCAGGAGCAGGTCACCGAACATGTTGAACGCATCATTTTCCGGCGCCTTGATTTCCGGCGGGCTGGTGACTGTCTGCCCGCGGAAATTCTGCTCCACCAGTAGCTGCGTGCGGATGTCGATGCCCCCGTGGACCCCGATGCCGTTGATGGCCCGCCACGGGACGCCCCGGCCCACAATTCGGATACGCTTGTTTTTCAGCAGCTCCATGCTGATGTCCACGTATCCATGCTCGGGCATCAGGCCGGGGCTGCGCCGGTACTGCGCCGCGTTGCACGGGTAGCCCTGATAAAACGCCTCATGGAAAACCGCCGTCATCGGAACCTCAGATCGGCCATCTTCCCATCGTCGGGCGGATTGGAGGAGAACTTGATTTCGGTGGTGTGGTTTTCACCGTTGTGATTGGCAGGCGGCACGTCGCCGGTGAACATCCACACCTCCATGTAGTCCAGCGCGAAAATCCCCAGGACCGCGTTGTCAATCCGCACTTGACTGAGCGGCGCGCGGGCCGTGGCCTCGAATGTGTCGCTGCCATTCTCCGTGAAATGCTTTGGCGGCGCCACGATGTCAGGGCCATAATTCCGCTTGGTCCCTTGGATGGTCACGATGGTGGCGCCGCGCTGGCGCAGATGCAGCACCGGGGATTTACCCACCCCGGCCTGCGGGTCCTCCACAAAGTCCTTGAATCCCCGTTGAATCGTGACCGTCTCCGCGATGTCCTGTAGGGCGTCCCATATCCACGTGGCTGACGCTGACGCCTCGGTGAAAAACTCCGTTTCGTCTTCGTCCAGTTCCTTGGAATTTGGCCTGAACTCACGGATGGCCGCCAGGGCGGTGCCCGCATCCACCGCCTTGCCCCTCGCCTTCCAGATTTTCCGCACGATGTTTTCCCTGATGGTCCGCACGTTCAGCGACAGTTGCAGGTTGGCCAGGTCGTTGTTGTCGGGGTCACCCTTGCCCTTGAAGAAAACCGACATGGCGAACCGCCAGTGGCTGTCCGCGTTGCCGTCCTCGGCCAGTGATGCAAAATGTGTGATATGGGGGCCATTGAACCCGGCCGATGGTTCCCACAGGAATTTCCGCACGCCGTCCAGTTTCAGTTCGATGGTGACCTGCTGGAAACGCTCCGTCACTTCCTTGGACAGGTTCACAAATTCATCCGCCACCTGCTCGGGAGTCCCGGCGGGCGCATCGAACCGCACATCCCCCTCGATTTCCAGGGTGTAGTCCACGTGCTGGACCACGCCCAGGTCGTTGATGTTTTTCTGCCAGCGCAGGTCAAACTTGGTGCGCTCGGTCAGACTCAGGCTGGTGGCGCCGGACGTTGCTATGACTTCCCACCCCATCTAATCCTCCTCGCCGTCACCAGGTAACGCGGTGGCGTTGCCGGGCATGAGCAGCAGCGTCTGGTAATCCTCTTCCTTGAACCGTTTCCGTGCCCGCTCAAACGCGCGCACCTCTGCCCGCTCGATTGCCTCGTCTCGGGCCGTGCGTTCGTCCCTGATTCGCTTGTCCAGGTCCTTGATGAACTGGTCCCGCGTGTTGAACTGCTCTTGCAGCTTGGCCACTTCCCCGTCCACACGTTTCAAGTACCCAATGATTTCGGACACGGTGGCGCCTGCCGCGGCAAACGCCGCCATGATTGGCCCGCCGGTCGCGCCAAACGCCGTGGCCACGCCGATGTTGGTAAGGGACTGAGCGAACCCGCCCGTTTCAGATTGCCCCAGGAGTTCCGCGGCAATGCTAAACCCTGCAATCCCCGCCACCTGCCGCCCCAAGGTCTTGCCGAATGTTGCGAACTGCGCGCCCAGCACGCTGGTCCGTGCGCTCTGCGCGCGGAGTTGCTGGACAATCTGTTTTCCCTTGGCGGCCAGCTTGTTGACTTCGGCCTCGCCCTTTTTTACATCACCGCGGAGTTGGGTCAGGTCCGCGCGGAGTGTGATTTCAGCTTTGCGGGGCTGTCCGTTTGCCATTGTCTTGCGTCCTTGCGCTCAAACGCTCGATGGCGTTGTGGACAAACCGGGGCCAGTCCTCTTTGTTTCCGTTGAACGCCTTAATGATCCCCGCAGGCTCGAAAAACCCGGTGAACTCCATGGTTTTGCGGCCCAGGTCGTTGGCGCTTTCGTCCAGCTCCCGCAGGAGTCCGCGGAGCGTTTCGCGGGCGTTGTCATAGTTGCCCGCGCGGCCATCCTCAAACGCCACGCTGGCCTTGATGATGCTTTTGTGGACTCGGGCCATCATCAGCAGTTGCGTGCCGAACTCCACGATGGCCGCGGGGGTGGTATCCGCCTTGATGCGGAAATCCTGTTCCCCGATGGACACCTGCTTGGAATCCTCGCTCCAGGTCCACGTGGGTTCCATTCGCGCGTTCCTCCCGTTACAGGACCGACACCGGCGCCGCCAGTGAATCCGTCCACTGGCTGCTGCCGGACGTGGGCAGGGCCAGCCGCCAGCCGTGTGCCACCCGGCTGCTGAACTCTCCGGCCTCATCGTTGACCACGCCGCGGGTCCACCTATCGCCCAGCCTCGGCGTCTTGATGTCAAAGCTGATATCATTGTCGGACTGGCCCGCCAACAGGGCCGCGGCGGCGTTCACCTTGCTGAACGTGGACTGGAACCGGGTGCCGTTGTTCAACGTCTTGTCAATCGGCGTCGTACCCGTCACCCCGGTGACCGTAACCTCACCCACCTTGGTGCTGCGGGCGCTGTTGTTGAAAAACTCGATGGTGAAATCCGGCGCCGATGCGTTGCGCGTGACCTTGACCTGCAACACGCCGGAGTTCATATCGGTGTCGGCGGGCGTTTCGATGGTGGAACTGGCGAACATGTTGCCGTCATCGCCGGACTCCACGGGCGCCGCCAGGCCGCTGCGCGTCAGCAGCAGCGTCAGCCCCGATATGCCCTCCGTGTATGCCTGCTCGGCCGTCACATCTTCGTCGGCCTCGATGATGCCCAATCCCACCAGGTCGTTGGTCAGGTCGATTTCCACGGAAAACTTGGGCGCGGAGACGCTCTCATTGATGCACGTCAGCACAATGTCTCCGGTGAGCGTGTGAGAATCCCCGATCATCGTGGTGGCGGTCAGCAGGCCGCTGTTTCCAAACGCCGCCACGATGTCGCCGCCAGCGAACGTCACCCCGTTGGCCACGACGAACTCCCCCGCCTGCTCCATTTCACGGCGCAGCGCCCCCAGGATGCCGATGCGCTCCCGAATCGACACCACGCCGCCCACGACACTGTGGATGTACTGAATGGCAATCGGGCTGGCCTCGCGGTCGTCATCGTTGATGACCGCGCTGTCGGCGTCGATGACGCCAAAGAACCCCAGCAGGTTTTCGATTTCCGTCCGCAGGCCCGTGAACCCCGCCGCGGCCCGCGATGCCTGCGCCGTGTCCAGCAGGTTGAGCAGCCGCCCCAAGGCGCGGGATTCCTCGGTGTCCGTGGTGGTGAACCCGTTCGTTTGGGTCAGCAGGCGCCGGTCGAACGTGGACCCGTCCGCACGGGTGGCGTGTTCCCAGCGCGCCTCCCACTTGCGGAGCATCTGGAGCAGCGCGCCGAACTGTGTCTGGATGGACAGGAAAGTCAGGGCCATGTTGTCACCCTCACACCAAACCGATGGTTACAAAGTCCGTGCCCGTTTTGAACGCCTGCCCGGTGGCCTTGAATTCGACATAGGCCCGGCCAGGCAGATAACCCAGGCGCTCGATTTCAAAGGATACATCAAAAAGGTCGATGGTCAAGGTCTTACTTGGGGCCTGCGCCTTGGCGATGATTCGGAACTGCCGCTTGGTGTCCACTCGGGAGTCGTTCAGGATGTCCCACGTTTCCGCCACCACGTTGCCCGTGAACGTGATGCCCACCTTGGTCTTGCCCAGCTTGCCGATGTCCCAGCCCCCGGCCTCCACCCACTCGCTGGTCAGGTTCTGGTCCAGCGTGAGTTCCAGTTCCGAAATCCGAATCTGGACGTTTGCCCCGGTGGGGTCCCGGCGGAATTCCCCCACGATGTTGGGGAACTTGTTGAAATCGCCCGGCGTCATCGGGGATGCGGGCAACACCACCCCGCCGGGCAGCGCGTTCAGCGCGTCCACGCTGACGCTCGGGTCCAGTTGACCAGGTGAACGCCCGGCATAGTCGGCCTCCATGACCAGCCTGTCCTGCCGGGCAGCCCTGAATCGGATGGCATGCAGCCACACGTCGCGGATGCGGACCAGGTTCTGCGTGGACCCCGCCCGGTAGTCCTCCACCCAGGCAAGGGTGGCGTATTCGTTGATTTGCGGTTTCAGGCCGAACACCCCGGCGGCCAGTGGCCCCCAGTTGCTCCGCAGGAAAAACTCCACGGACTCCGGCGTGGCCACGGCGCGGATGATTCCGGTGGGCTGCTCGGGCCGTGAGTAACGCCCCGTCTGGTCCTCGGCCTCCAGTTGCGTCATCCATGGCCCGCCGTCGCTCTTGAGCCGCCCGGCATCAATCTGCGGTTCCTCGGTCCACAGGATGGCCGCATCGGACGTGGTGAAATCGTCCACCACCACACCCTTGCCGCCATTGGGGCCAGCGGATTGAAACGCCATCAACAACCGGGATGTGATCCCAGCGCGCCGCAGGGTTTCGGGTGCCGCCATGGTCAGGTCGTCTTGGTTTCCTGTGACTCCACCTGAAATTCCATGATGACGTGATGGACCACCACGTCACCGAATTGGGATTCGTCAATCGGGCTGACCGTGATGTCCCGCGGTGTCGCCAGCGGCGCGGTGCCGAACACCGCCGGGTTTCCCGTCAGGCCGCTTTTCACGTTGTCCACCAGGGTCCGGTGGGCTGTCCACGTCTCGGGAGTGTCAACCATGCCGCCGAACCACCCCTCTACCTGAACCCGGCGCCGCACCAGGAACAGGAACCCGGCGGGGTCCTCTTCGTCGGGGCTTTCCGTTACCCTGATGATCCACGTCCGCAGCTTGTTGTCCGCGGTGTCCTTGAACAGGGCGATGAATTCGTCAGGCTCGAATGTGTGCCGCGGCCGGTCATGCACGACGCCGGAACCGCTGACCGCCTCGATGGCTGACTTGACTGCCGTGGCGATGGCCTCGATGGTTGGACTAGCTGGCACCTGTTCTCGCTTTCAAGATTTTCGGCCACTCGGTTTTCATCTTGATGCCCGTGGTCTTGAAGAATTCCCGCGCCTTGATGCCCTTGCGCGCGATGCCCCGCCGGATGGCCTCGGGGTCCGCGTCAATTCCCTTACGCAGGACCCACAGGGCGATGGGTTCCAGGGGCGGCATCCGGCGGCGGCGCCGCCGCCCCAACTCCATCACCAGGGCGTACTTGATGGATGACGACAGCGTGCCCTCCACCACCGTGGCCCGGTCTTTCACGTTCGGCACCATCGAACCGGCCAGCGTCCCAAAGTTGACCGGCACCAGTTTGTTCCGCAGCATGAACGCCCGCGCAAACTGCAACCCCTCCCACATGGCGGCCCGTGAATCTTTCCTGACCTGCCCGCTGATGCGGCGGGTTTCGGTGCCCTGTGTCCGGCGCGGTGAAATCCGGTACACCCGCGCCATCAGTGCAACCTTGAGCGGTGGAAGAGGGGTTCCCGGCCGTGGGACAGGTGGATGTCAGTATCGAAATGGCGCACCGCCCCCACGGACACGTCGCCACTGTGGACGTGTTCCGTGTACATCTTCAACAGCCGGTCGCCCAGCATGGTGAACAGGGTGGCCTTGTCGGCGTGGTTCACCAGGTCCGCGGGCACCATGGTGCTGGTGCTGATGGCCTCGGCAAAGAATGTTGCCATGGCGCGGGCAATCTTGCTGGCGGCCAGGTTGCAGACGGCATCGAAATCATTATCGGGAATGCTGGAGGAGGAGTCATCGACCACGTGCGGCGCCGTGAACTGGATGCGCGCCTGTTCGGCGGCGGCCAGCACCTGCGTGATTAACTGGATGCTTTCGACGCCATCGGTCAGCTCCACCACGGTGATTTCGTCTTGCAGGTCCCGCTCGATGCGCGGCACTTGGTCAATCGGGTGTTCAAACAGCGTGATGATGCTGAACCGCGGCTGGTAGCCGGCCGGCGCCGGAAACGTCTGCGTGGTGCCGTCGCCGGTCAGGAACGCCGTGCGGATGCGCGGCTTGTCCCGGCTGAACTGCCTGACCGCCTCTTGGATGAACTGGTCATCATCCACGCTGGCAACGCGGTTGCCCTTGTCGGGCACCGTCGCCGCAATCTTGGCGCGGAAATCGCTGATGTCTGCCATGCCGTTATTATCCCCATGATGGCCGGAAAGTCAAACGGCCTGCCGCGGTGGAGCGGCAGGCCGTTGGGGAAACCGCCGGGGATTGCGCGGGGTCTAGTTCGGGAGGGAGACTAGATGCCCGCGCCGCTGGCCTGATACGTGACCTTGACGATGGACTTCGGGATGGCAACGCCCGCGCCCGCCTGCTCGATTTCCAGGGCCAGCACGTCACCGGCCAGGATTTCGGTTTCGGTCAGCGCGCCGTTGGTGGCACCAGCGAAATCCTTTTCATCCGCCGCCACCAGGTTCTCGGCCGCCAGCAGGTCCAGGTTGCCGATCTCGGCGGAACCGGCCCCGGCGGCACCCTTGTTGATGACGTTCAGATTTTTGCGGTTCGTTGCGTCACCCGTGACCGCGGCGTCCGCAGTGATGCTGACGGCCATGATGCGGGCGCGGAACGGGGCAGTGAAAATGACCTGCTCCTCAGTGGCGTCACCGGCCAGCACCGGGTCCAGGTACGCCGTGTGCGTGTGGTTGCCGGGCACGTCGGCCAGGTAGCTTTCGCCCATCGTGTTCCTCCGTTTCAGTTGGCCATCAGGCCGTTCAGTCCCTTGTCAGTCACGCCGCCTTGTGTCCGGCCCCGCTTACGTCGCGGACCCGGCGAACCCGCGGAAGTCCAGCACCTGCGCGCCCCACACGTGCCGGATTTTGTACGTGATCTTGTCGGCCGTCAGGACGCTGCCGATGTTCGCCGCGTCCTGAATGAAAATCTCGGGCTGCTGCCGGTTCCCCAGGAACCCAACCTCGATGGTGGGCGCCGTGCGGGGGTCCGCAACCAACTGCCACCGCGTGGCGCTGGTCTGCCACGGGTTGACGATGGGCGTGATGCGGAAATGGTCCCGAATCACGTTATCCACCGTGGACGTTTCCGCCACCGTGACCTTGTTGCGGCTGTTCGTCAGCTCCCAGGCGGTGTCCTCAAGCTGCGGCGGAACCACCAGGTAGCGCGGAGACAGGAACATCCGCTCCCCGCTGGAAAGCTCCGTCTGGAGCCGCATCTGCTGAATGGCTCCGTTGAGCGTGGCCTCGGTGAGCGCTGCGGCCTGATCGTTGGAGTGACCGGCCGCGATGAGCGCGATGGCGTCGGACAGCACGGGGTTATCCGACAGCTCGCCGTTCAGGACCGCCTTGGACAGCGTGCGGAGCGCCGCGCGCGACAGCATCCGCGGAGCCTGCCGGACCTTGCCCAGGTCGTCGGCCAGGATGGACTCCCACGAAATGGGCCACAGGCGGCCACGCTTCTGCGCCGCGTAGGTTTCCTCCTGATCGGCGGGGTTGGTGAATTCCTGATAGGTTCCCAGCTCACCAACGACAGGCAGGTCACCGAACCCGCCAACGCGAATGCGCCGGTTGGTCCTCATGTCCTGCAACGGCACCACGTCGCTGACCACCGTGCGCCACACCGCGAACGGCGGGTCACTGAACTGCCGCTGGAGCGCGCGCCGGATCGAATCCCCGAAAACCTCGGCCCACACGGTGGTGGTCAGGGCCTCGCGGATGCTGACCGGGTAGATGTTGACGGACTCGCGGATCTTGCCCTGATGCTCGATGAATTCCTCGTCGTTGTTGCCGTCGCCGGGCAGGTCGGGCGGCAGTGAAACCGCCATCCCCACCATGATGCGCTTGGCCACGGCCGAACGCGGGCCGTAGTACCCGCTGACCTTGCTGTAGGATTCGTGCAGGGAGCCGAACGCGGGCACCTTGTCGATGTCCTCGCCCATTATCATTCCCAGCATGGCCTTGCCGTACTTCTCGCGCTGCTCGGCCACCACGGTGGCGTCCGGCACGTCCTTGCGCGCGCCCGCGGCGGGCAGGCTGCCGCTCTCCAGCATCTTGGCGAGGAAATCCTTTTCCTTGGCCACCGCCTCCTGCACGTCCTTGGTGGTGCCGGTGCGGTTGGCGAACAGCTCCCGCACCCGGTCCTTGGACGGCTGCGGCAGCTCGGACTCGGCCAGCACGGCGGCCAGCGCGGAGTCCGTCTGGATGCGGTCCATCCGCGCGTTGGTGGCGGCGGTTTCCGCCTTGGCCTCGGCCAGTTGCTTGGCAAGGTCGGGATTCGACATCGGGTCGTCCTCCGTTTTTCCAGGTTTCGGTGTCGGCGCCGGAGCCGCGGCGGGCGGCGCCGGGGTGGGGTCCTTGTGAATGGGATAGCGGTAGGATTCGGCGGTGGCGGCAGGCTCCCCGCCCTCGGGGCTGGACAGCGCCGCAATCCACTGGCGGATGACCTGCATGGCCTCCTGCACCTTGCCGTCAGTCAGCAGGGTGTTCAACTGCTGGAGCGTGGCCACCGCGTTGGCCACCTCCTGAATGTTGGCCGTGCCCTTGGCCTGTGCGTCGGCGTACTCCCGGCCCGCGCGCGCCAGGTTGGACTCCAGCACCTGCGTCAGCAGGTCCTTGGCATTGGCGTCCGTCACGCCGTCCAGGTCGAATCCCTCAAACCACTTGGCGGGGAAGCTCTCCCGCATCAGGGTCAAGATTGCTTTGGGCATTTCGGCCTCCGGTATCGACGCAACCAACCGCAACGCACGCCCACCAGCGGACGGCGTGGAAACCACAGTGAGTTCATTGGCGCGGTCCAGCTTCAAAACGTGGGCGCAGGACTTCCCCTCATGGGTTCCCAGTCGCATTTCGCCCTCGGCGTCAATGCTGAATCCCAAGAGTTCGCCTTTCCCGTGCTGAAACGCTTCCTTGAGCAGTTGCCGCAACCAGGCGGCGTTTTCGCTGATGTGAAACCGCGCCACTATGGCCTTGCGGCCCTCATCGAACCGGCAGCCGTCAATCCATCCCACGATGTTCTTGACGAATCCGCCGGGCACGGCACGCCGCGCCTGCGCGGGCACGTGGTCGTACATCTTGCCGTTGAATTCGTAGGCTGCAACGGCCGCATTCTCGAAAACGCGGACTGATTTGCGGAGCAGGTCGGTGGAGTAGAAATAGCGGTTCAGCGATAGGCCGGATGCGATGACCACCACGTCCCATTCACGGCCATCGGCGTGAGACTCCACCAGGGAGATGCGGGATTCCAGCAGTGCCAGGGGTTTGATTTCTCCGGCCGCCGGTTTAGGCATTGGTCACACAAAAAAGCCCGCTGACCCTACCGGGCCTCGCGGGCCTCTTGCGTCACCACGCTCGATTGCTCTACGCTCAAAGTAGTAACACCGCACGCGGGGCATGTCAAGGTGATTTCTCTACAAATCCCCCGCGCCTCCAGGCCCTTGTACCGGATGTGGACGGAGCCGGTGTCGGTGCGCTCGGCCAACTTGCGATTGCACCGCGGGCAGCGGATGTCTGTGGCCATCAATTCCCGCTCTGCGCCTTTGCAATACGCCTTGCCGCATAAACGCCATACGTCAACCCGCGCATTTTGAACCACTCCTCCGCGGCAGCCATTTCATCGTCGCGTTCTGGCTTCACGGATTCGGAAAACTCCACCAGGCCGCGCTCCCACGCTGCAATCCGCGCGTCTGCGCCCATGCTTGACCAGTCACGCACGTGGTGGGATGCGGTGATCCACCGGGCCGCGGCGTTCGCCCATTCCTCGCCATCGTTTTTGCTTGGGATGACGGACTCCACCGCGCGCGCATCGCTGGCGGCGCGCGCGGCGCGGCGGGTGTAGCAGCGTTCGGCGCCGGACTTGGTTTTCAGTCTGACGGGGAAGTTGACCGGGCAGCCGCCATCATCACCGGCGGGCACCCAGTGGATGTCACGGATGTGGAACGCTTCGCTGATTCTCCGGCTGTTTTCGTCGGCCATGCAGAGAACATCAGCGCGCTGGCGCATGGATTCCAGCAACGGTTCCTTTTCCTCCAGGTCTGAAAAGAACGCCGTTTCTTTCTCGAAATCCTCGGGTGTCGGTGGCCTTGTTGTGCCATCGGCCAGCACGTACATCTTTTCCAGGATGCGGTATCGGTCATCCAGAAATACCGCCACGTGGGCGGCGGCGTTCATCTTGGGCAGATGCAGTGACCACAGGGCGTGGGTGCGCCAATCGTCCGCGGTGCTGGGGCGCCAATCCTCCACCACGTCGTACTGTTCGGTGGCTTCATTGTAGCGGACGTGCCGGATGCGGATAGATTCCACGTCGGGCAACCAGGCGTGGCGCGGGAAATGCACGTCCACCATGACTTGCAGGTATCGCTCCAGCTCCTCCGGCGTCAGGATTCCCGCCGCCAGCGCGTGGATGTGGCTGCCGTGACCTTGGTTGGGGTGCCATCCTTCCACGGGGTCACCGGGGCGGTGCGTGTGCCCGCCGCCAGGTGAATCATCGCCGTGGCCGTGGCCGCCCGTGGCGTTGGGCAGGCCGGGGTGGTCGTGGACGCCATCGGCATCATGCGGATGCGGATGCAGGCCGCCATCCGGCCGGGTTGCCAGGCTTTCGGTGGCGCCGTCGCTCTCGCTTTGCTTAAAACACATCGCGCGCCCGGTTTCAGGGTCACGCCGTTTGACGGGATAGGTGGCCGGGCAGGTTCCATCATCGTTGGGTGGCACCGCCTCCGTGATGGTGTCGGCCGATTCGGCCGCGCGGCGCCCGCAGGCCACCAGCGTGATGCCCTTGGGAACGTCCCGCGTCAGCGCACGGAACGAACCCTCCACGCATTGGCTCGGGGGGAACTGGCGAAACCGCAGGCTGTTTTCCGTTTCGTCCATTTTCGCCATGGTGAAATTGTGCTGGGTCAACCATCGGCGCGCGCGCGACGTGTCCCAGTGTTCTGTGTCGAACACCACCGTTTGGACAGACGACCGGGCCGCCTGCTCGGTCCACCGGCTGGTGGCATCGGGTTCCAAGGCAGCCACCGCGGCCTCCGTGAGAACCGCGCACGTGGTGGACTTCACCGGCTTGGTGCGGGCCTTGGTTTTTTTCTTCCGCGCCATCAGTTGACCGTAACCTCGATGACCTTCCCCGCGGAACCCGCGGACCCAGTGGACCCGGTGCCTGCTCCGGCGCCGCCCGCGCCGCCGTTGGCGCTCTCGGTGCCGCCGCCCGTCTTGGTCTTGTACGTGAGCAGCAGGACGCCGCCGCCACCACCGCCGCCACCACCGGAGTTCGTCTCACCGGCGCCGCCGCTGGCCCCCAGGGCCTCGATGGCCGCATCGTTCCGCAGGGTCTTGGCCGCGATGACCAGGATGCCGCCGCCGCCGCCTCCTCCTCCCCCAACATCACCCGCGGAGTTGCTACCGCCGCCGCCGCCACCGCCGCCGCCTTTCACGTCGGCCACGGCGCCGCCGCCCACCAGGTGGCCGGTCACCGATTGCGGCACACTCCTGACGGTTCCATCGGCCGCCACGGGCGCGGTGGCCGCACCACCGGCGCCACCGGCGTTCACGCTGGCGCCGCCTGCGCCGCCCGCCCCGCCCTCGCTGTCCGTCTTGCCGGTCCCGGCGCCACCCACGGCGTTGTCGCCGCCCGCGCCGCCCGCGGCACCATCGCCCAAGCTGCCCGCAGGCGCCGCCGCGCCACCGGCGCCACCGGCCGCACCCGTGGCACCATCGGCTCCGTTGTTCCTGACCACCCCGCCGGGGCTGACGGTCAAGGTGTTCTTGGTGAACACGCGGAACCCATCGGTGTCCAGGATGAACGCCCCCGTGGTCAGGCTGTCATAGAACATGTCACGGGTCAGCGTGGTGTTGCTCACCAGAGTGACGTTGCCGTCCGAACCGTCGCCAAATACGCCCATGGTCTAGCTCCTCAAATTGCGATGCCTGCGGGTTTCTGCGGTGACGGGCGCCCCTTTTTGGCGCGCGTCGATTCCGGCAAACTCAAGTCCCATTCTTCGCGGAACGCCACCAGAACACATCGGCAGTTTACCACCTCCTCCGGTGGTCCCGATGGATCAAGAGGATACCGCAACCCGTTGGGGAAAGTCTCGCCCTTTTCCCTGACCTTTAGGTGATTCCTGATGTGGCTGTCGCGCTCCCGGCCGTCGCGCGTCGTGATCCACTGGCCTTTCATGTCTGGAACGGATGCCTGTGCCTGCTCCAGCGCGGCCACGTTGGACACGCTGAACACCCGGTTGACTTCCGTGCGGACGATGCGTTCCGCCTGCCAGGCAAACCCCGTGCGCTGACGGAACCCGCGCAGTTGGCTGCGGCCCGTGCGGAACATGTTCTCAATGCTGCGCCGTGCATCGCCCGGCCGCTGCGCTCCCGTGACGGCCTGCTGCACTTCCCCATTGATTTGGTCCCGCATCCGCTGGCCAACTTCTTTCACCAGGTCGGCCGTTGTGCCCTGCAAAACTTCCACCAGGTCCGCGGGGAGTTCGGGAATGCTGAACGTCAACTGGGTGACCGTCTCCAACGGTTCCTTGACCATCGCCTGCCCGGCCTTGAACGCATCGTCCACCTTGGTCTTGGCCAGGTGGCCGTAGCGGTCCTCGAATTCCTCCACGCTGCGGTCCACGGCCTGCCGGATTTCATCAGCGTGGAATGCCTCGAAACCGCGGGCGGTGTCCAGGTCCCCCAGGACACGCTCCCGCGTGTCACGGAGAATCCGCATCGCCTGACGGACCCCGCTGCGTTCCTGCCGCCGGATGTCGCGGACCAGCTTATTAACTTTCCGCGTGTACTGACGGCGCAGGCGTCTGCTGTTCGCGCTTTCGGCCATTCAACTGCTCCAGCTTCCGGCCCAGCTCGGCCACCTTGTCGGCGTGGGCGCGGGTGAAATCCTGTTCCTGACTGTCCGCTTGACTCTCGGACCCCTTGGGACGCGCCAATCCCTCCAGCGCATCGCTGCTGATGGACATGCCCAACTGCGTGGCGATGAACCGCCACAGATCGCTTGCTTCGTCGTCCTCCACCCATCCGTTTTCCACCGCGGACTGCAACGCCGTGGTGGCGTTGACCAGGGACTGGGTGGTCGTTTGGGTGTCGATGGCCCAAATCTGCGGCAGCATGATGATGAAATGCTTGTCCACGTCGGGCGGCAGCCGCTTGGCAATAATGGCTTGGTCGATGACGAACTGGAAGATAAACGACACCATCGAACGGAACTGGACCTGCCGCGCGCGCAGCCGCTTCACCACCGGGATTCCCATTTCCGCCGCGGTGGCCCGGTTCGCATCGCCGGACTCGGCAATCCAGTGGGGCGGCAATCCAACACCGGATGCGATGTGGTTCTTGATGAGCCGCGCGTGTTCGGCCAGCTCGGGTGACTGGAGCGTCGGGGCCACCGTGGTGGTGACCACGTTCTCGTTATGAATTCGGACAGCGCCGGACTTGACGTTGCCGTATTTTTTCTCCAGGTCGTCCAGGTCTTTGTCGCTGGCACCCTTGACCAACACGTCCCAAATGACCTTGGATTTCTGGATGGCCGCCTCATGGATGCCCCACAGGAAGTTATCCAGCGTGTCCAGCCAATCCAAGCTGGCCAGCAGGTCGCTGTTGCCGCGCACCGCGTTGCTCACCTTGTTGATGGCAAAGAAAAACACTTCCCCGCGCAGCATTCCGAACGTCTCTGATTTCGGGTCCTCATCGGGACCAATCACATCCAGTTTCTTGTCGGCCTCCGGTCCATCGGACTGCGGGGCGGTGTCGCTTCCCGTCGCATCCTGTCGGCCCACCACGACCTTGCGGGGTATCTCAACATTCAACGGGTCCGTCAGTACGTCGGTCACCTGCAACGGGTCCAGGTAGCCCATCCTCACCCGGCCGTTTTGCTCAGACACCTTGACCGTGTAGAACTGCTCCCCGTAGAGTCCCAGTTCCATCACGCGGGTGAATTGTTTCATGTCCCAGCGGTTCACCGGGTCATGCCAGAAATTGTCTAGCACCTCTTGGACCCGCCCGTCCCGCGCCTTGAACGTCAGGCCGTCGCCAATCACGTAGTCCTTGGTGATTTCGACGCTGCGGAACGCCAGCGGGTTGGACAGGTACGCCTGATAAACCAGTTTCAGTTGCTGTTCACGTTTCAGCGCCGACAGGTCCCTGATGGGGCGCTGACTCACCGGCCTGAATTCGTCTTCGTCCAGGTCCCGAAAGTCACCGCCCGCGGCGCCGAACTGTTCGCGGAAACTCCCGCTCTTGACGCGCGCCACCCCTTCGCCAAACGCGCGCGCAACGCTTTCCGTGATCCGGCTGAACCATGTGCCCATGGGGTGCCTCCGTCAATTTCTGAACATCGAACCGCGGCGCTCACCACGGAATATCCCGCCGCTGGTTCCGATGCCTGCACGGCTCAAGGCCGTGGCAAGCATATCAGGTTTGCGCTCGGGATGCAGGTCGAGAATCACCGGCGGCCCAGCTCCGGCGTGTTGCAGCTTGCCCCAGTTGGCCAGGGCCAGCGCGTGGACGCAATCGTCCGTGAACCCCGGCGGCGCCTGATACCGCAGGTTACCGCTCGGGCTGCGCTTGTATTCGTACCAGCGCAGTTCATCCAGCAGGATGCGCTCGGGCGGCAGCATGATGTTGCGCTGTTCGATTGCTGACTGGAGCGCCTGAATCATCTGCCGCTTGGATTCCACCGTGAACTTGACGCCGTGAATCTTTTCACTCCCCAGCGCCACCTTGAGTTCGTCCACCATCGGACCACCCACGCCGGTTTCGTCGGGATAAACGGCGGCCTTCCACAGGTTGGCCACGCGGATGATTTCCTCTTTCTGCGTCACCCAGGACAGTTCGTTCATCCGCTGGAAGTGAACCACGTGGCCGCGCCCGTCCATCACGATGATGACCGTATAGTCCTTGGACTTGGCCAGGTCAACGCCCAGCGTGAACGGCGGGTGGCCCTCGGTCAGCGGTCCTTTCGCCACCACGGAGTCGATGCGCCGGAACACCCCGGCCTGTTCGTCAAGGAACTGCGCCTCATACTCCTGCCGGAAGAAATCTTCCGGCACGTCCCGCTTGGCGTCCTCCCATTCCTCTGGGGGGAAATGCGGGTTGTCTCGGGATGTGGCACGGAAACTCTCATGGTCCATATATTCATTGGTGGCCAGCCCCCGCAGAAACCAACGGTGGAACCAGTTCTTGCCCTTCGGACTCGACACCGCCAGAATCCAGCCGCGCGTGTCACTGACGCGGGTGCGGCAGATGCGCGCCGCCTCTTCTTTCAAATAGGCAGCCTCGTCAATCCCGATACCGGCCAGCCCAGGACCACGCAACTGGTTGGGCCACTCGCCTGACCTGAACTCCACCATAGACCGGCACGTGTTGAACGTGAACCGCCGCTCTTTTACCTGATGCGTCACCATGCCCTTGGGGAGTTCGGCAATCAGTTCCCCCCATTCGCGCATGTCAACCTCCAGCATGGCGTAGGTGGGGGCAACGATCCAAAACAGGCCATCGGGAGTCTGGAGCGCCTTTTCCAAAATCTCGAAACAGAGCGCCTTGGTCTTGCCGAACCGGACGCCCGTGGCGGCCACGCGGATGCGCGCCGGGGAATTGTGGATTGCACGCTGGAGCGGATGCGGATTGTACGCCGTCTCGATTTCCACCACCTGCACGTCACCCGTGGCCTTGATGGCTGGCGCGTTGGGGGAATCGGTCCCGGTCATTTCGGTGATTTTCTTGAGCGCACTATTTTCCGCCCTCTTGCACTCTTGGGCCAGCTCATCCCGCTGACGTGCCGCATCCTCGGTGGACACGATGCCCGCGCGTCCACCGGATTCAATGATGGCGGCCTGCCGACAGAATCGGCACGTGTCCACGTAGGGGCGCCCGGTGACGTGGTGGTCCCTGAGTTCCTCGCGGTGGAACACCTTGGAACAGGTGGGGCACCGGCGGAACAGCTTTTCCGGCTGCCTGTATTTTTTCTTCCGCGTCATCGGGCCACCGGGCAACCCGGCCACATGGTCCGGTTCCAGAACAGCAAATCCTTGTCCCGCGCCCCCACCACTCCCCAACCAGGTGCAAGGGCCTCAATCATTTCGTCTCGGGTCCACTGGCCTTGGTAAACCTCCGTCGTCTCGGACTCCAGGAACATGAACTTGGTGGTGGCCAGAATCTGCTGGCCCCCCGCCACCATGTCGCGCTCGGCGCCTTGGATGTCGGCCCACAGGAAATCCACGGCCTCGATTCCCCAGGCGCTGCAAAACGTATCCAGCTTCATGGTCCTGACGCGGGCCTCCCCGTGAAACGAAATGTGCGGGTACTTCGTCAGGTGGTGGGCGGGCGCGCGCAGCGATGACGATTGACGATTCGACGCCAGCACCATGGTGGCCTCCCCGTCCCGGTCGGTGACGGCCGCCTGAATCAGCACCGCGGGCAGCGGTGACCGCATCAGCGGGATGTTCCGCGGGTCCGGCTCAAACGCCCACATGCTGGCCCGGCCGCCAAACGCCTCCGCAATGCGGCACGTGTCCTCCCCTTGGTGCGCCCCCAGCTCCAGCACCACCGGGTGCAGCCCGGCCAGGGCCGCCACCCGCGACAGCCACCCGCGGGTCAACGTCGGAACGTCGTGCGTCGTCATCATGTCTTTGGCCCTGCCGCGCCCGCGGCACCGCAGGCCATGGCGTCACCGGGGCATCGGGCTATTGGTCGTTCCAGGTTCCGCGCAGTTTCTTGAACCCGTACCAGATGCCGAACCCCAGGAAGATGGCCCCGGCCAAGCCCGCGCTGAACCACACTTCAAATTCGTTTGCGTTCCACCAGCGGTCCCACATGTTCATGTCGTCAGCTCCAGTCTGTCCACCACCGTCCGGTTCAGGAGCCGCATGGCCACCGCCCACCGGCGCCCGCCGTACCTGTGCCGCCCCACCTCGGTGGTCAATTCGTCCTCCAAGCGCCGGGTGTTGGCCAGCCGCACCGCCCGCTGGTCAAGCTGCCAGCGCATCCGCGCCATCGGGTCCCGCGGATACCGCAGGTGCCCGTCCGTGGTCGTCAGCGTCATGCCGCCTTGGCCTCCCCACCATCCACCGGCTCCAGCGCGATTTCCGCCAGGAGACACACCGGGCACCAGCACCGGCACTCATCCTCCCCCGGCCGCCGGACTTCACGCCCGCGGTCCCCGTGGCCACAATGGCCCTCGCCCGTCGTCCGCATCACCAGCCCCAATCTCGAAACATCCCAAACCGCCGCCCCACCGTGCTGTACCGCAACGCCTCCACCATGCCCCACGCCGCCGTCACAATGAACCGCCCCGCGCCCGTGGCCAGGCCCCGCCGCACCCCCGCCGCCACCGCGCGCCGCCCCGCGATGGCCAGCGCCCACGGAATCACCGCCATGTGCCGCTGCCTCGCCCGGCTCCAGTCCAGTTGCCGGTGATACCAGCACCCGCACCGATGGCGGCTCCACCACCAGGTGCCACGCGCCCGCCGTCCCATCGTCAGCGCGCCTATGTCGCCGCCTCCGCTCATCGTCCGCGCCCTCCCGATGCCACCGCAATCCTCCCGTGCCCCAGGCACATTGGGCACTTGGCCACCACCTCCTCCCGTGGCTCTGCCGCCCGCCGGTGCTGCTCGGCCGCCGCCACGTACCGCGTCACGTGCGGGTCCCGCGTCCTCCCCTGCTTCGTCATGCAGTCCACCCCGGCACTCGCCCCGCAGAACCCGCAATGGTGCCGCATCGCCAGCGCCGCCAATTCCGCGTTCGTCATCCTGTCCACGCTACCACCGTCCAATCACCCCCGTGCGCCACGCAGTACCGGCACGGTCCCACGTGGCTGCACGCCCCGGCGCACGCGCAGCATCCCATCACCGCGCCACCCACCACCCCGGCCAGCGTTTCAGGGGGGCACATTAGTCAGTCCCTCCCGATTTTTGAGCGGAATCGGCGGCCTCGGGTGGCGGCGCCCCCGCGGGGGTCGCGCGCCCGGCGGCGGCCTCGGTGGTTCCCTCGCCAGCGGTCGGCTGGGCCGTGGCCTCGGGTGGTTCCGTGGCAGGCGCCTGCTCGGTGGTGGCGGTGTCGGCCAGGTCCTCGGTGGCCGTGGTCGGTAGAACGATGCGCTGGACGCGCCGTGGTCCGACAACTTGGACGCGCGGCGGGCCGCCGGTGGAGAACCCACGCTCCAGGGGGTCCAGCGGGGGCACGGGGTTCCCGGCGTCCAAGGGTCCGGCAGGGTGTTGCACGGATCCGGTGGCGAACGTGCGGAATTGTGAACAAATGGGAAAGCCGGTCGGCTCTAAGTGGCCTACAAGGCACTTAGAGGGGTGGTTTCGAGGGAATTCTGGAACGGGGTTGGCAAAGTGGCAATTCTGGAAAGGCCGGGCCAAAGTGGCAATTCTGGAAACGGGTGGCCGAACCTCGATATTCTGGAACGGGGGGCCAGTTTCGGCAATTCTGAGTTTCGGCAGGGCTTTCGGGAATTCCAAGTTCTGGCGGCGGTTTGGGAAAATGGAGTTCTGGAACACGGTTTGGGAATTCTGAGTTTCGGCAAGCAGTTCTGGAATTCCGTGCTTTGGGAACTCGGAACCGCCACTTTCGACTTTGGTGGCCGGGACCCGCGATTTCTGGAAAGGCCCGCGGAAACCCGCGATTTTGGAAAGGCCGCCAGAAAGCGGAGATTTTGGAAAGGCAGGCCGGGCCCCCTCGATTTTGGCAGGGGGGGTGCTGACCCCCCGATTTTGGCAGGGCCTCCCGAAACTGAGGGGGTGCCTCACTAGGATGCCGATAGAGGGGCATTCTGAGCGTTCTGTGAAACGGGTTTTCAAATCGTGTACGTTTGCGTCAGCGTGTGACGGGGGTGTGCGCGAACCTGCCCGCACGGTGGTGGTCCTCACGGTTTCACCGTTCCTTCACGTTCTGGTTCGGCCGGTGCATCAGCGGGTTCAGGCACAACCAGGGGAACTTGCTCCGGCTGGGCGTCGGCCGCGGCAGGCGCCTGTCCGGCCAGTGCAGCGGTCATCTGCTCCGGCGTCAGGTTCTCGAATTTCAGGGTGGTGGTCCGCTCGGTCACGGTGTCGCCCGCGGTGTCCTCGGTGGCGCCGTCGCGGTCGTCGTCGTGAACGTCGGCCGGTGGCGGTGCCGCAGGTCCAGCGGTCGGGTTCGGTGGAGACGCTGACGCGGGTGGTCCGGCGGCGGTCGCGGTCGGCACGTCTCCCGGCTCCACGACCAGGCGGCGCTTGGTCAGTGCCAACGCTTCGTCCGGCGTCTGCGGTTTCGGTGGCGCGGCGTGCGTGCCTCCCCCGATGCCTGACGCCTTGGCCTTGAGTTTCACCACCAGGGTTCCGCGCGGTGCCACCGTTCCCTTGGACTCGATGGCGCGCAGCGCAAGAGAAAGAATGTTGGTGATCGAGTTCGCCACCGTCGTGTCGAGTTCACCGCGCAGGAGATAGCGCGCGGACACGGCGAGGCAGTCCAGGATCGCGTCCGTCGTGTCCACCTTGCGCGTCAGCGACAGCGCCAGCGCGCGCATGTGCTGGGGAACCTTGTCGGGGTTCTTCGGACGGCCGCCGCGGTTCACGGCGCCGGGCGCCCGCGGAGTTTTCGCGCGCGTGCGGGGGGTCGCGGGCGGCGCGGGTTCCCCCCCACTTGGTTTCCCCTGCTGCACCGGGGATTCGGCACTATTAGACTGGCCCTCGGTGGGCGATGGCACAGGAAAGGGCTGGTCCTCGCCCTCCGTCAGGTTACCACTGAGATTCCGCTTGCGGCTGGCACGGTTGCGAACGTCTTTCTGGCGGCGGGTCAGTGGTTTCGACGGTGCGGTACTCACGGTGGAAGGGTAGCACGACGTGGTGGTGGTGTCAACGCGGTGGCGTAGTGGAGGGGTGCGTGGAAACGGAGACGGGGGGAGACGGGGAACGGTGTCGGGACGTGTCGTAGGAACGGGGGGGGGCGCTCCGCGGGAGACGCATCGCCGTCCCTCGCTCGGCTCGGTACGTCTCTCCCCCCCTGCCGCCCGCGATGCTGCCAGAGAAGGGGAGGGAAGTCAAGGACGTTCTGCCGGGCGGAAACCGGCGGCCACCTGCCGCAGGCCGCGGGGGGGCTGGCAGTCGGGGGTGTGGACGTTCTGGCCACAGGCGGTGCAGGTGTAGCCGTAGGGTATCTCCGTCTCGCGGGACGGGACGGTGGTGGCGCCAGCCAGGGCGGCCAGGGCCAGGATGGTGCGGGGGCCGGTCGGGGCGCCAGGGGGTTCCTCGGGCTGGCCGGTGATGCTGTCCAAGCCGCCACGGTACGGGATGGGGGGCCAGCAGGTCAAGCGTCCGTCATCACCCAGTGGCCGAATTGGTCGGTCAGGACAAGCCCGGCCAGCAGGGTGATTATGTCCCAGGTGGGTGGGCGGCCCTTGCCCGCCTCGGATGGGTTCCAGACGTGAGCGATGCGGCAGCGTTCGTCATAGTCCACGCTGGGCCAGTTGGGGGGGTCCGGCGGGGGGCGGCGGTAAGCGGCCAGGCTGGCCTCGCGGTCGCGCAAATAGAACCAGTCGTCAGAGTAGCCTGCGCCGGTGGCGCCACGCAGGGCCACGGCGCTGCCGTCGTGCTGGTCGTTCAGGCTACATAGTCCCATCGTTCACCTCCTATTCCCACGTCTTCCCATTAAATGCGTTCTGGTGACGCCCCTCGTGGCCTTCCAGTAGGGAGCATCCGTGGGTTCCGGTGCAATCCAGTATCCCTTTCATGCACTTAGCGGATGGTCTCGTAGGCGAATGGCTTGCCAAACACGCCGGACACTTAGCTTTCTCACCCCCCTTGAGCTTGACCTCTGGGCAGGTGCAGGTTACGCTTGAATTCTGAAGCATGCCCGTCCCCTTGCATCGGGCGCAGGGCGGCGCTGGAATCTCCGTGCGGTTATGCCCTTTGCCTGAGCAGTCGGGGCATGTGCCGGAATCGCTTGGCTCATGCTTCTTGATCGATTGAATCGCATCCCAGAATGCCCCGATTCTGAGGCTTGACTTGCCGTTGTCATACACCTGATCCATGCGCGAGTCAGCTTCGTTGATGTTCAACCCCATCCCATGGAGCGCGAAAGGCGCAAGTGCGTCTACCAATTCACTGACCTGAAGATTGGCGACAGAGAGCCTCTTGTTGAGGTCGGCAATAATCTGCGTATCGGCGTTCGATAGCCTCTCGTGCCGTTCCATCTCGGACTTGAGAGCATCTGTGCAAACGTGGGGTTTACCATTAAGCTCAAACTGGCAAGCCCCCACGGAGTCAACTCTCAGGTTGCACGTTACGCAATTTGGCATCGTTCACCCTCTATTCAGTCAGCGAACGCGGCGTCGATAGCCCTCCTTGTTCGCCCCGGCTTCATTCCCTTCTGAGCCTTCGTGAATGCTTCGTGAGAGATTTCCCCAGACTCCACGGCCTTGATCAGTCGCCCCCTCGCATCCCAGCATTCATCGCAGACGTCGGGCCGAGAAGATCTCTCCCGCACGATTCCCTCGATACCCCTCCCCCGGAAATGCTCCATCCGCGATTCCTTCTTCTCTCCACAGTCCCGGCACTTCTTCATGGCCTTCTCCTTATTCCAAGCCTTTAGCTTTACGGTCCCTTTTCCTTTGCCACGACTTGAGCATAGCGTTGCTGACGCGCTGACTGATGACCTCTTTCGGCAACCGACGCGGACGATGGGTGCAGGTTCCTACAAGCTGCCGTGCCTGACAAATCTTGCACGGAGGGCCTACATACTTCCCGATATCGCCAGCGTGCATTCAGCGAATCCCTGATTCGCGTATGTCCCTGATATTCTCCTCGAAGCTCACGCCGGGATTGAAGCCTGCGGCCCTGCACTTATCCAGCCACCGCCCCCGCTCCGCATCAACGGAATCCTTTATCGCGTTGGCGATCTTGCACCCACGGCAGTCGATCACGCATTTCCGGCCGAGGATGTCCCGCGTGTGGTGGATTTCCAGCTTGTCCGTCATACCGTCATCTCCCTGATCCGGTCATTTCGTCTACCATCTCAGCCATTGCGGTATCTCGCTCCATGCCGAGCTTCCCCTCTAACCGGTGAATCAAGGCACGTTGCCGTCGCCAGTCGGCGCAGACGCCTAGCACGTCCTCCCTCGCCTCACCCCAGTCGAACCTCCCGGCGGGTGCCTTTCTCCAGATGTCTGTAATTTCGATAATCTCCTCGACCGTCATAACGTCATCCTCCTCAGTCAGCGACTTCGCTCCAAGTACGTCCTTGCTTCCTCTCGTGTCGGGACTCCCCCGCTCCCGTCCCACCAGTGCATGAACTGATTGCAACCGCCTCGCTTGACAATCTCACCTGGCTCCAGCGGAGCGAAGAGTTCGCAGGGAGGGTCGCCCCAACTGAACGAAAAATCAATGCGATCCGGACACATGACGTGTGCGCTTCCCGATTGTTCACGCCACCATCGGCAGTCATAGCACCTCTGTTCGTTGCTCAAACCGTCGCCTCCATCCCTTCCAGCGTTTCCCTCATGTCAGCCATTCAAAGCCCCCGGCCCGTGCGGTGCTTACGAACCTCACCGAGAAGTTCCCGCCGGGCCGGGAGCGATCTTTTAGTCCATCTACGAACGGACGCCCCTTGACCCAAACAACTCTCCCTCGTGGGCCTTCGTGACCGCGTTAGACAGGTTCCGTTTCGCCGCTCGCCAGTAGGACGGCTTAAGTTCGATCCCTGTGAACCGTCTCCCCCGCATGATCGACTGGTAACCCTCGCTCCCGATCCCCGCGAAGGGCGACAGGACAAGCTCCCCTGGATTCGTGTAGAGCATGATGAGCCTGTCGATCACGTCGAGCTGCAGCGGACAGATATGCTTCTCGTCCTTCTCGTCCCTGCCCTCGATCGCCGAGAGTGTATTCGTCTCCCGGATATCGGTCCAGACGGGGTGAGCCCATTTGATCCAGTCCTCGTTGGAGACTTCCGAATCCGGCTTGACTGGCACCGCGTTCTCGCCTGGCTTTCGGAAGACGAGGATAAAGTCGGCGAGCGCTGGTCGCAGACACGTCGAATCCTTGCGGAGCTGGATGAAGAGCAGGGCCTTCGACTTCGTTCGGATTGCCTGAGCCTGCGGGTTCTTGTCGATGACCACCTCGCCGTGATGAATCCAGCCGGCGTCAATGAACGACCGGATCACCCGGCCCCTGAAATCCTTGATTCCGATGTACCCATCCCGAGACGCCATCGCAGCGAGCTGGGACACGTGACATGCAGTGAGCCTCCCGGGCTTCGTCGCCTTCAGGAGTCGCTCCGTGAAGAAGTGAAAATGATCGAAGAACGCATCCTCGCCCCGACAGTTACCCATGTCCCGAGGGGAATCCGTATACGTGTAGAGGCTGGAGAACGGGGGCGAGTAGACAGAGAAGTCGATGGAAGATTCGTCCAGATCATCAAGCTCCTCAACGCAATCCCCGAGGCGAAGCGTCCACCATTCATCGTCCGTGATCTTGTCGCGCTTGTGGCCGTTGTCGGTCGATGCCCCCCCGGGCAACTCTTTCTTTTCAAGGCTTCCCATCTGAGACACCATCTCCCGGCTGAGTTTGTCCGCGTCCTGTTCCTTGCGCTTCACATTCGCCACGATGTCAACCTCCAGGTTGGAAACCACTATATGAGCCTCGACGGGGCGGGTCTGTCCGTACCGCCAGCAGCGACGGATGCACTGGTAGTATTGCTCGTAGGAATCACCGAGACCGACGAAGACCATCCGGGCGCAGTTCTGAAAGTTCATCCCGAACCCGGCGATTCGGGGCTTGGTAATCAGGACGCGGTATTCCCCGCGGGCGAATGCCAGAAGTCGCTCGGCCTTGTCCTCCGCTTCGTCGGCCCCTTCGACGAGGACCGATCCCGGTATCGCGTCCTCCAGGGCGCGGCCTTCATCGTTTAAGCCCACCCACGCGATCCATTGCTCCCCCCGCTTGCCGATGAGCTTGGTGGCGGCCCCCACCCGGGCGTCGAGAGTGTGCCGACGGACGTTCGCGCGGTCCTTCACCCCGCTCATCTTGGTCCCGAAGAGATAGCCCTCCGGGGTCACGTTCGACTTGACGATGGACTCCCTGATCGACAGTTCGGGGAGATTGAACCGATCATCAGGGAATCCGATGTCGGCGGGGTTGCGGACGAAAACGCCCCAGGACACGAGCCATCGCCAGAAGTCGCCCTCGGCGTGGCCCTTCAACCGCCAAGGATTGCCTCTAGCGTTGCCCGACGACATCCCATCGTGGACGAAGAACATCGCGGCCATCTCCTGCCACGTCATGATCCCTAGGAATTCCGCGTGGTTGCCGAGTTCCAGGTAATCATTTGGCGCCGGGGTCGCGGTGCAGCACAAGCGGTACGGGGTCTTGGCGAACCGTTCGGTCAACCGCTTGCGGGTCTTGCCAGCGAATCCCTTGAGGATGGATGACTCATCGAGGACCACCCAATTGAACTCGGCAGAATCGAAGGCGTCGATGCGCTCGTAATTCGTTATGCTGATGTCGCCCGTGATCTCGCCGGCGTTCCGGCAGTAGGGCACCTCGAGCCCGATCTTCTTAGCTTCGGCGGATGTCTGTTTCGCCACGGCGAGCGGGGCGAGAATCAATCCCCGCCCCCCGATGAGCCGCGCCCATTCGAGCTGCATGAGCGTCTTGCCGAGTCCGCAATCGGCCCAGATGGACGCACGGCCCTTCCGTAGGGCCCACCGGATTATCGGGCGCTGGAACGGATAGAGCGCCGGATGAATCGCGCTATCGGGAACGTCCGGGCCGGTCGCTTCGACCCGAGCGACTTTCGTTCGCATAAACTCTCCGTAACTCAAAGACCTGTCGCCCTCCGCATTTCCGGCAACGTCGGCTCGGGATCTGGTGGTCTTTGTATGTGCAATAGGCATAAACTCTCCTTCGCATTCGGCCAGGAACTGGGGTTTCGTTTTAAAGTCGCTCATGGGCTATTCAGCGACCGGCTCGTAGGTCTTCTCGAAGATATCGGGCTTGCAGGGGTACAGTTCTCCGTTGACCCCCTTGATGATCCAGTCGCCCTCTCGCCCCAACATCACCCCTTCAAGCGTGGGAATCTTCAGCCCGATACGCGCCCCTGCTCCGTGGTTCTTCGAGGAGTCGGCCGTCACGGGAACATCCGACGCCTCGCCGTCTACGGAAAGGTAGCACCCCTCGGGCTTGCCGTCGGACAGCTTCCCGACGTTTGCGTGTTCGCACATCTCGTTCCACGTTGACCAGAGCAACTGCACCGCCTCGATCACCACAGGTTTCTTCCGAAATTTCATGGTCCCTCCTTCTATCCCTCTATGACTTCGACGGCTGCTCCGAATACGCCTTTCGATGGTCAGCCGCCTTGGTCAGCTTCTTATCCACCTTCACCGCGTTCTCCTTTCCATTGGTCAAAGAAACGCGCGGCCGGGGCCACGGACAATTCGCCCACGGTCATCCGGCCGCGCGGGAAGAGATTCACCACCGCGCGTCCCGCATCCAGGGCAGACGCCGTGCGGGGGAAAGATTGCCCCGCACCACTCACAAACCTGCTCGGTGAACCATCGCATTTTTCTATCCCCTTGCGCTTCCGTCCGTGTTGGGCGTGTCGGTTCCGGTCACCATGTCATCGGGGAACGTGGCGTCCACGTGGGTTCGCAGCATGTCGGGCGGCAGGCGTAACCCGTTCAGGATTTCCGCGTGCATCCGGGCACGCTCCCGCAGGAATTCCCGCTCCCATTCCGGCTGCTGCATGGTGGCCCAGGTCGCCGCGCGCTCCTCATCTGCCCGCACGGAGTCCCACCGCTCCAGCCGCAATTCGGTGCGGTGGCCCAACACCATACCGACAGGCGAACGGTCGGTGGTTTCACGCCGCACGTCCATAACGACCCACCCGTGCAGGCGCAGCAGGGCGGCTATCCTGTCGGGGTCCCTGAATCGCTCGTCCTCCACCACATACGTTTCGGGCGGGCGCTCACGCTGCACCGCCAACCGTTGCCGCACCCACCGCGCGAACAGCAACAGCGCCACGCCGCCCATCGTGGCGGCCACGCCGAACCCGGCCAGGAACCATGCCCAGTCCGTCATCGCTTCAATCTCAACGCCGTCAAAATCATCTGCGCCAACATGTCCACCTGCGGCACTGGCGGCGCCGGACCCTGACCACCCTGTAGGTACTCACTGCACAAACAGCGCCCCGAAAATCAGCGACATGACGAACAGCACCATGGCAATCCACATCCAAGTGCGTCGGCGGCGCGCGTCTCGCTCCAGTTGGGCCAGCCGGAGCATCATGGCGCGTTGGCCGCGGTCGCGTGGTTTCTGTCTCATCGTCAGTCCGTCCAGTTGCGCCGGGTGCCCGCGCGTTGCCCATTTGGCCGCGCCGCTGCCTCGGCTGTCACGGTCAGGACCGGGCCATCCAGTCCATCCACCGCCCGCATCAGCTCATCCAGCGCCGCCGGGTCACCAGTGCTTTTCACCGCCCGCGCGCACCGCGCGATGGTGCCCAGCCGCTTGACGGTGGTGCGGTATTCGTCGCGGTCATTGGTGCGCCGGGCGCACTGGGCCACCAGGCCGTCCACCACGGTCTGCATCTGGTTGCGTTCGGCCTGCTCGGCGGCGGTGATGGCCGCGGCAATCTCGGCCTGCCAGGCGGCGGCATCATCGCGGGTGCAGGCGCCGTTCATCCGCTCCAGCAGTTGGCGCGCACGTTCTTGCGGTGTCATCGCTTCCCTTTCGCTTTCGTCTGTTCCAGCGCATCGAGCGCCAGGTGGAGCGCCGCCCGCGCGTCCTCGAAATACTGAGCCGCGTTTTTCCCCTTGGCGTCGTTGACGTGGAACTGCATGTCCGCGCGGCCCTTGGCCAGCTTGAACCGCTGCCAGGCGCTGACCGTGGTGGCGGCGGCGCGTTCCAGTGACGTGCTGGGCCGTTGCGCCATCAGGATGCAGCCCCCGCGTCCGCTCCGGCCTCCGGCTCGATGACCGCGGTGGCCTTGTCCAGCAGGGCCAGCTCGGTGTCCGACAGGCTGACGCCGAACTTAACCCCCGGTTTACATTCCCTCCGCGCCCCGTCCGTCACCTTGGCGGCCAGCATCTTGACGGCGGCCTCCAGCGCGGCGCGGTCATCCAGGTACTGGCGCGCGATACTCTCCATGGATGTGAGCGCACCGCGGGCCGCGGCGGTGGCGCCGTGGTCCCGCACGGGCGTGCCCTCGGTGGCCTTGTACAACCCGTCAAGGGCCTGCACCAGCGCCACCCGCTCGGCCGCGCGTTCGTCCAGCACCGTGCACAGGCGGGTCACCTCGCCGGTCAGCTTGGCCAGCCACGGCTTGGCCGCGATGACCAGCAGCCGGTCGGCCTCGCGCATGGACTCCCCGATGACCTTTCCGCCATAGAAATCATCGGCCTCGGGGTTGCCGGTATCCCCGTCCGTGATGACCGTACCGGCGGGCTGGCCCTTGCGCCACACGCCCGCGGTGGCGGCGTTGATGAGTTCACGGACCAGGCGCAGGTGTTCAGCCGTTAGCATTGTCCTCATCCTCCAAATCCTGCAATTTCCCCACCATCTTGACAGCCAACGCGGTGGACCGCTCCACGATGGTGTCCAGGATGCGGTCGGATTCCTCGGGCAGCTTCCCCAGGATGTGGGGATTGGAAACCATGCCGTGCATCGCAAACCCCGCGATTAACGCCAGCGCCGACACGCCGGGGTTGTCCACGCTCTGCTGCACCTGACTGCCATCGGTCTGCTCCACCGTTTCCTTGGTACAACAGGGGTACGCCGGGCCACCGCTCCGTTTACGACGCTTGCGTTTTGCCACCAGGGGGTCCTCCTCAATGTAGATTCCAGGTTGTTACCAGTTCGTCATAGTTGAATCGCTTCCCCAACGCATCGCGGACGCCCACCGTTGTGAAAGACCGCTCCACGCAGGTGTTGTTGTACACGCGCACCCACGCAGGGACTTGCAGGCGGTTGTGCGCGAACTCCACGCCGTCCATCGTGGGATTCCACTGGCCGTTCCAGCGTTTGTCCTTGAGCAGGGCGGCCTTGGTGACCGGCCGGACCAGGCCCCAGTGGACCAGCTTGGGAAAGCTGCGGGACCGCTTGATGAAATCCGGCACATCGGGACCGTTCATATGGATGTCACCGCGGCCGGTGCGCTTGGCCTGCCGCACCATCCACATCAGGCTGGCCGCCATCGGGGCCAGCAACGACCACTTGTAGTCTTTGACGTGCTGGCCGCAGCAGGGGCAGCCGGTTCCCTTGGCGATGTCGGCGGCCAGGCGGGCCTGCACCTGCGCCACCGTCATCCATTCGGCGCCCTTGGGGAACAGGCGCGGCGGCGGGGCGGTCTGCGGAGTCTGCATCAATTCCCCCCCTGCTCCCGCTTGTCCAGCCGGGCGTTCCGCACCACGATGAGCGCATCGGCCAGCTTGTAGGACCGCTCGGCAATCTCCATGATTTCCCCGTCCTCGGTGGTGTCGCCCAGTTCGCCGTGGGCGATGCTGGCGGCAATCTTGATGGCGGCATAGTCAAGCAGGCTTGGCCCGCGATTCCGTTTTGCGTGTTCGGCAAACCTATCCCGAATCTCTGCGGCCTCGGCCTCCGTGTACTTTCTCAGGTCAAGGTTTTGAACAGGAAGGGGAAACGCCGGGCCGCCGTCAAAAGGCCGTTCCATCGTTCATCACCTCCAGCAGTTGGGCCATGTGTTTCAAACTCTCACGCTCCACCGGGACCGTTCCGTGGCGCCAATCCCCGATGAGAAACCTGCACGGCTCGGCCGCCGCGGCCAGGCACGGTGCCAGTTTCTCGGTGAACCGGCCGGACAGCTCCGGCATCTGTTCACCTCGGGCGTTGAACGCCATCACCATTCCGTTGCCCCACAGGATGACCAGCTCCAGGGCCGGGCCTACGTGGGCCACTTGACCTTGACCGGCGCGGCTTTCAGCGTGACGCGGGCGCGCTTGATCGACCGGCGGGCGCGTCGAACGGCGTCAGTCTCACCCGCGGGGCCAACCTTGAAAATCTCGCGGGCGCCATAGTCAGGCTTGTGATTGCCACCGAAATGCGCCCAGGTCCACCCGCGTTTCACCCGGTAAATTCGGGTATACCCCGGCCCCTCCTGGTCTGGAATCGTCTTGGGTTTCCTCGCCACGGTCGCCTCCAGTCTTAATCTGGAAATTCCTGCACCCGCAGGGCATCCGGCCATTCGGCCGGGTCACCACCCTTGCGGCTGGCACATCCCATTTCGCGGGCCAACGCTTGGCCCTTTTGTTTGAAGTGATACCGGACCCCCGCACCTTGGCACCGGCGCAGCAGGTCCGTGGCCCACTCCAGTTCCATCTTGCGCGCGCCCGGCCCGCTCTCGCCCCCCACCAGCACCCAGTCAATTCCGGTCAGGCTGCCGGTGATTGGACCCAGGAGCGGCTCCGCGGAGACGAATCGGACGCGGGTGGGAATCTGCCGCAGTATCGGAACGCGCGCCGCCCACCAGTCGTTGTCTTCGGCCGTCACGCCCACCCACACGTTGCTCGGAAACCCGTGCCTGACCCAGGAATCCGGCACCATCGTGATGACCTGCTCCGGCCGCTTGGTCAGCAACTGCCAGTCCAGGTTGGGCGTCTCGCCAATCAGGTTCCACAGGCGTTCGCGCCACACGTTCAGCTCCTCCCGGCGCTCGAAAACGTCGGCCATGCTGGCACAGAACACCCGGCGCCGCACGCCCGCGGCGGCGGCCTCCCGGTCCCACTTGATCGGCTGACGCCAGTGGTTGTCTCCAAAGAATCGGCGGGCGCTGTCTTTGCCCCACACGCGGAACCCGTACCGCTTGGCGTCACGCTCGGCATAGCACCGCATACATGCGGGTGAGACTTTCTGTCACCCCCACCATGTGTTGAAACTACTATCAGTCCAAGAAATCCCGGTGTTCTCAGCCATATTCTTTAGCCTCCTGCGCCGCTTACGGTACTCGCGCCACCATTTTGCATCCCGCCGTCTACGGTCATACATCCGGCGGCACTTGCGGCACTTGCGGGTGCCGTTGGAATTCCATATGATATTTTCCGTCGTGAATCGGTGGCCGCGATAGCATTTCGTTTTGGCCTTTTTCGGGCTGTCCCGTTTTGCGTGACACGGGCTGCATACCGGCTGCACGTTGCAGTGATTCTCGGCGGCGTATCCTTTGTGATGGTCGTATTCGTGGCGCCGCTCTCCAGGTTTCCACTGGTGTCCGCAGTCCACGCACGGCAACGAACTGATGCTTGCCGCGGGTCAGCCCGTAGGTGTGCATTTTCTCGGCCTTCATCACCCGCCAAAGGGCATCCTTGGTTTCCTTCAGCTTGTCGGTGGCGATGGCCCGCGCATCGCGCGCATCCATGTACACCCCGAACGCCACGCGCACCTTTTTGATTTGCGCGGGCGTGAACCCTTGCAGCTCCAACTGCTTGTTGGTCGGAGCCTGAACGGGTTGGGTATCATCCTCTTCGTCTGCCATTGAGTCCTCCCGATATTCTGAACCGCCGCGCAGACTGGCGACATGCCAGCCCTACCGGCTGTCCGTTGCTCAACCTTTCGTCACTCGCCCCCGGCGGCATCCTTGCCGATGCGCTGTTCCCCGGCCAGGCGCCGCTCCTCCTGCAATTTCCGGTGCATCGGATGACAGGTGCAATACGTGTACCCGCCGCCGCGCTCACCGGGCGGCTTGCCCGTGGCCACAAACCCGTTGCCCCCACAGGTCGCGCATCCAATCGTGTTGCGGCGCGCATCGTCACCCGCGCGCAGCTTGGCCGCCACGGTCAGGTATTCCTTGGGCACCGGCCGCTTGTACGGCTCCATGGTCTTGCTCATTTCGATGCACACGCGCTCGAAAAACCCCGGCTCCATTTCGCTGACCTGCTCATGTACGGCGTCCAGGTAGTCCTTGGTGGCCGTCTTGTCCACCGGAAAGAACGCCAGGATGCGCCGGAGACTTTCCAGCGCCGCGGTCTTGGTTAGGGCCTTGCTCATTCCTCTGCGCTCCCTGACCCCAACTCCCGCTTGATGTCACCCACCACATCGTCCAAGGTCGGCTTGCCGGTCACCTTGGGGGCCAGCGGCTCCAAGACTTCCCACAGTTTCCGGCCGCGGCACCGGCTGGAGTCATTGACCGCAGCCTCAGAATCCCCGGCATTGGCCCCGCGGTCCAGGTAGAACTGGACCAGTTTGTTGGCCTTGTCCGGCGCGATGGTGCCGGGATTCATGCGGATGTAGGCGCTGGCGATGAGCGCCGCCGGTGAACCGGACTTCACGGATGGCGAATAGCCCAGGTCGGGGGGGGAGAGAGGGGGGGCGTCCGCGCGCGCCGCGCGCGCGCCCGTCCCTGTACCGGTACCGGTACCGGTACCGGAACCGGATACGGAACCGGAACCGGGGGGCGCATCCGCGCGCGGACTGTCCGCGGAACGTGCGCGCCGTTTCCGTTCCCTTTCCTTGACCATTTTGCGGATGAACTTACCCTGATGCTCCTCCCAATCATGCACCGAAAGGGCATCCGGGGGGCCATCAAGCCACTTTGTTTCCATCAGGGCGCTGACCAATTTGTCCGGTTTTCCCCTCCACCCGCAGGCGGTCGCCACCTCTTGAGCGGACTGGCCCGCAAGGGAGCCATCGAGTCGGTACTCGGCAGTCCATGACCAGAGACTCACCAGCAACCCGCCAGTCTCTGCCCGGTTCCTCTTGAGTAATCCGGCCAGGCGGGACAGTTTGGGGTGTTGCCACAGGCGATAGTCTATCAGAATCTTCATCGCTCCCCCCCGCCCCCCATCTTCAATCCGGTGTGTTTTGCCAGCGCGCCCAGCGCCACCGCCACCGCATCGGCCTCATCCTCGCCGGGCAACTCATCCAGGAGCAGCAGGCGCTGGACCGCCTGCCGAACCAACGCTTTTTTGGCGTTGCCCTTGAGTCCGCAGGCCACCTTGGCGGTGGCCGGGGCAATCTCCACCACGTCGCTGGTGAGTTGCACGGCCCGCATCACGATGGCGCCGCGGAATTCGGACACGATGATGGCGGCGCGGCGCTGGGCGTTCGTCCCAACAAAACCGCCCTCTATCGCCACCAGGCTGGGCAGGTGCTTGTGCAGGATATACTCCAGGCGGCATGAAATCTCCCTGAACTTTTCCTGCCGGTCGGGGAGTTTCTCCAGCCGCAGGGAGCCGATGGCGTCCAGGTCCACCGTGGCGCACTGGCGCAGTGAAATCACCGCCCATCCCACGCGCCGGGAGCCGGGATCAATGCCAAGGATTTTCATTTACGCTTTCCCGCTGTAGGACTTCCCCTGTTTGCCCTCGGCCCTGACGCCCGGCAGGTTCATGTGTTTCCGCTGGGCCTGCGCCATCTTGTTCAGGCTGGGCATGTGCGACTCCAGGCAGTTGACCAGTTCGGGATGCTTGGCCACGTGTTTAATCAACGCCATCTTGTCCGTCACCACGGCGCCCCAGCGGGTGGTGGTTCCCACACCTTTGACCTTGGCCACGTCCGCTTGCACCGACATCGGGATGCCGGGCGCGATGGGCGTTGACATGATGCGCTTGGCCAGTTTCTTGTCCCCCTGCTGCTCGGCCTCCACCGCCTCCTGCAGGAGCGCATCCTGCTGCGCCTCCCGCGCCTCATCAGCCTGCCGCTTGGCCTCGGCATCGGCCGCCGCGCGCTGCTCGGCCTCGAATTTCAGGGACTTGGTGGCCACTTCATCGCGCGCCGCGTCCACCGTGGACAGGAGCGCCTTTTCCATGCTGCTGACGAACTTGTGCAGCCGGAACGCGCTGGCCTTGGGGTCCTTGAACAGTTCCACCACGCGGGCGCGGGCCTGCGCGATGCTGCGGCCCAGTTCACCGGCCGTGGTGTGGCTGTCCACGTCGGTCACGGTGAGCGCCTTGGCCTGTTCCAGGAGCGTGGCCTGCTCCAGCCGGAGCGGCTCGGGGTCCGGCAGCGTTACAACGCCGGTGTGGTCGCTTTTTCCATCGGGCATTTGCTGTCCCTCCACCAATAGATTTTCACCGCCGCGCGGAATATCTCAAAATCGTTCCGGTCCTTGTGTTCCTCCAACCGATACCGGCCGTCCTTCCCCAGGTAGACCGCCACCCGCCGGAGCGTGGTGCGGTTGTACGCCTGACACTCCCCGGCCATCTGGATTCCATAGTGCGGCCAGGCGCTCCCGGTTTTCAGGTTCAGGATGGTTTCCTTGCCGGACCACATCACCCGCCGGTCCACCTTGGTGGCGTATCGCAGATGCTTGTTGCCCACCAGTTCCTCGATGGCCAGGATGCGGAAACTGCACTCGGTCCTGCACTTGCGCCATGCCTCCAGATACGGGACCAGCTTGGGGTCCAGTTCGTCCTCCACCAGGTCCCCCTTGTCATCCAACTCGGTGGCCAGATGGGCATAAGTACCTCGCCGCATGGCGGCAGTGGCTTCCGGCATCGCCTCCAGCAATCCAGCGGAGCGCAGGACCGCCGAAATGCCGGGCACCAACCTGCCGTCCATGCGGTAGGTATGGGAGTCTGGATCAAACGAAAGGTCCAAGTCGGTCTACCCGTTGGCGCCGGGTTCCTCCTGCTCATCCCCTGCGGACGTGTCACCATCCTGCACAGGCCCGATGGTCTGCACTTTCAGGCCGTACTGGTCCTTGCTGAACTTGACCACCACATCCGTTTCGGTGTCGGCGGCAGTCTTGGCCACGTCAGCATGGGTGTTGCTGAACGTCTTGAACTCCATCCCCTTATCGCCGTGGATGGTATACGGACCCTTGCCCTTGCGGTTGTCCACCTTGGTGATGGTGCCCTTCCAGGTATCACCCTCGGTGCTGGCCGGGCCGCCGCCGCCACCGCCCTGCGGACGGGGCGCCGCGCTGCCACCGGCCGGACGCTCGGGCTGATTGCTGATGGCGTCAGCATCGCCGGGCTTGATTGCCTCGGACCTGCTGGCCGGTTTCTTTATTTCGTATTCGGTGGCCTGCACGGGCACGTCCGATTCCTCCTCCGCGATGCGGAGTCCCTTGAGTACGTCGGGGCAGGAGTCCCGCAAGGCCCACCCGCGGGCACGGAACATCAACATGCGCCCCTCATAGGTGTTCCAGGGTCCGGTGGGACCGGAGCGCCGGTACAGCCCGGCCTTTTCCGCGTCAGCCCGGCTGAACGTGCGGATGGTCGGCTGCGCTTGGTCCTTGCGCTTGACGGCGCATCGCCCCTCCGCAGCGGCCAGGCATTCCTCCGGCGAACGCTCATCAATTCCCCCCTGCGCGAAATTCGGGTCAAGCACGCCGGATGCTTTGATAACGGCCAGCGGCGCATCGCCGTACATCGTGGGTTTGCCGTTGATGACCGCGATGCTGTTGACCGCTTGGATGGGAGACAGGCCCAGTTCCATCCCCATCTGGACCGCCACCAGGATGTTAGCGGGCTTGCCGATGTATTCCTTGGGCACCACTTCGGACTTGGCCATCAGCTTAGAAAACTCGATGGCCTCGGTCAGGTTCTGCGGCGTCAGGTTGAACATCTTGGATAGCTGCCTGCTGCCGCCTGCCGGTGCCGGGGGTCCTCCCGGCGTTGTGGGCACCATGCCCGTGGTCGTTTCGTCTGCCATGCGCTCCTCTTTCTTTCTCCCATCCGGCGCGTCTTGCGCCAGCACGGGCCGATGGCCTGCCCAGCCCCAGGCCAAAGGTCCGTCCTGTGAGGACGAATAGAGAGGGGGAAAATTTACTTGCCGTGTTCCTCCAGGTTTTCCTGCCGTCGTTCCTCGGCGGCGTCCTGCCGGTTGCGCTGCCGCCCTGCGCGCCGTTGGCTGTCGGTCGGCTCATTGTCTCGGCGCTCCATCGGTGCATCGGGAATCTGGTGCAGGTGCGGAATCGGGAGCGCGCCGTATTCATCGTAAATTCCAGGCATCGTTTTCATCCTCCGGTTTATCGCTGAATCCGGTTTTCAGCTTGCCGCTTGGCCTTGCGTTTATGGTCCGGTAAATTCCTCTTTGGGCACGGGCACAGTCCGCACCCCTTCGGGTTATGCTCCTCCCGATGGTGATAGCAGAACAGGCAGCGGGTCACGTTGATGACGGTCTTGTGTTCATCCATTGGCTGACTCATTATTGGCCTCCCCCGTGTACGGCCTGCACGTGACGGGCAAGGTCACAGCCCGCGGTTTGATCCGCAGCTTGGACGCCAGCGCCTCCGGCGCCAACCTGCCATCACACCGCCCGCAGATTCGCTTGGGGCGCCGCGGGTCCACGTCGTACTGAATCTCCGCGGGCCGGGAGCAGCCAGGGACTTGGCAGGTGTCACGCATCAGGCCCGGCCTCTCATCATGTCAACCAGGAACTGGTCCAACTCAGTTTGTATGGCGTCCATCTTCCCAAGGTCCGCTTGGGTAGCTTCGCTGCCAGGGTCAAGCATATTCACAATCCCACAAAACAGGGACCTTGCACCTGCGTAGAACGCCCTGCGGGATTCGGTGCGCTGAACCTCCGGCGCATCAAGCGGGATGACCTTGATTTCATAGTCCCGCCACTCATCTGCAATCAGTTTCATATTCTTGGCCTCGTCAGCACCCGCACTACGGGTGGACCGGGCGGGGCGGCATTGGGCAACACTCCCCCCGCGCCGGTTTCGGCCTGACTACAGGTCAGGTCGGGATGATGGGGCATTTCATTGTCGGCTCATTCCGAGTAAATGGGGCCGTACTTCTTCTCATAGGCGATCCGGCTCCAAACGCTTGAAGCCTCGCAAAGAACCGTCTGTAGGCTGGAAAGGCTTTGATGCGTGTAGTTGCTCGCAGCATTCGGGCCGTCCACCGAACTATCCCACTGGGGGCACCGAAAGCCGCAGTACATACACACGTCGCGGCAAGCGTCCCGGAGGGCCACCTCTCGCGCTTGGTTCGCCGGCGTTGTTCTTTTCATGGTTCGGTTCATCGACGTATCGGGGTTGTTCGGCAGTCCTCATGACGCTTGCGCGTGCACCCCGGGCACGTTCCCATGTCGCAATCCAGGCACCAATCCTGAGCCACCCGCCCATCTGGGCAGTTCAGGCAAGCCGGTCTGTCCTCGTCCGGGTCTCCGGGTTTGCCTTCCATCGTTAGACTCCTCTTTCGTTGAATGGTCATTGGCCTATTTGCCGCGCCCGTTAGTCCACGGTTTGCTGTATGACGAGCACCAAGGGCAATGGGCGATTGCATGGCCGTTGCAGGTAGGGTTGATCTTTCCATAGCGACTCGGGTATTGAGTGCCGCAATCCACGCACTCCCACCATTCGTAGACCCTATCGACGCCCAACGGCTTCGCGCCGATGGATACCAACCGGCCGGGTACATGGGTTTCCGTGTTCGTCGTCATAGCGTCCTTTCTGCCAGTCAGACCTTTGCCTTCATCGGAAACCGATCTCCCGGCAACCAGTCGCCGGGCTTCTCGCTACAGAACCGCCACTCGACCGCCTCGGGCCAATACTTCTTGACGGCCCGCTTCGCCGTGAAGTCGAGCAGAATGACGTAAGGCGTCCATTTGTCGTAAGGATCGCCCACCCTTTTTTTGCTTTCACTTTCTTCATGGTTCACCTCGATCCACCTAGCCGCTCTTCGCAGACGACCCCTTAACCAAGATGCCGAACAGCCAGATCAATCCGAAGGCTTGAAAGTAGGAAATTTCATTCAGGTCGAACAGGTAGGGCATCGTCCCGTTCCAAGCCCACTTGACAGGGAAGGACATCACGAACGCCCCGAACGTCAGGCTAAGAGCGATGAGAAAAGCACCCGCGACCACTTTGGCAAACACCTCATAGAGTTTTTCCATGGTATTCCTTTCACCTGGTCCTGTTCATTTCCTTGAGCAGGGCGGCTCGGATTCTGGGCTTGTTTTCCTCAAGCCACTCCTTCATGATCCCCTTGGCCTGATCCTTGATAAGATCCCTCGTGACCTTCTCAAATTCCGTTTCCTTGTCGTAGCTGTTCTGCTTTGCCCCCAAAATCTGCTTGACCATCTCCTCGATCATCTTGTCCCTGTTGGGTAGGCTCTTCGCCACCTCTGCCATGATCGTTGCGCGGATGAGGTCGTCGGGCACCTTGATCTCTACCTTGCTGTCGGACATTCCTATCTCCTCAAAAGGTTTGAATTGGTCAAAGTACGTTGGCCCACTGGACCGCCATTGCGTCGGCTATCCCTCGGTACGTCTTGGCGCGAAGCATTGCCCGCTCGGGAGACGGCCCAAGCTTGTTCTGGCCGCTGGGCGTCTGGTTCGCCCTCCTCGCCTTCCGGCCACCCGGCAGGATGTTGGTCGGCTGCAAGAGGGGAAGCCCTTTCAACCATAGGCACGTCGCTTTGCTGGCGTCCTCGCCGTATTCCCATGGCTGGATGATCTGGTCAGGCTTGCGGATGCGCGTGGAGATGCAGCCAATGGGGTTTTCGAGGGCCCATTTGGGTATCGGGCTGCCCATGAGCTTCTGAACGAACGCAAGCGCGGCCTCAGTCTTTGTGGCCCGCTCCGGTCGGCGCTTGTTCCAGTGAAGGCCGCTCACGGCCAGATAAGTGCAGTCGGGATGAAAGACGGCAAGGTCCCAGTCGCGGTCAAGAACGGTCAGTACGTCGGCCTTGATGTGGGGTCCGTCCGCGTCTACTACGTCGCAGGACCGAGCGTCATGACCCTGACGCAGGAAGGCATCCCTCACAATGCCAAAGCGTTCGCAGCCGACCAGAACCTTCATTAGCAGACCGCCTCTGACCCGCGGAAAATGTAGGTCGGGTTGATGGCCATTCCGACCACGGCCACGACCAGCGCCCGCTCGATGTTCTGCTCCAAGACCGTGAACCGGATGCCCGCGTCCTCGGTGCCCTTGGGAAACGTGAAGGAGCTGCCCGCCGGGATGTCCCGTAGTCTTTTCTCCACGTCGCTGCCTGCCACCATCCTGCCGTCCTTTCCTTTGGTTGCCGTGTTCCTCATGCACATATAATACGATTATAGTACGCGGATGTCACGGGAAATCGACAGGGATGGCGCCGAAATGTGGGATTGCGTTACTGTCTGGATTCCAAGGGGATGGGGGTGGGCTCGGGTTTGCGCTCCAGGGCGGCGTCCAGGGCGTTGCGGACGAAAAGGGCTATAGAGATACCCTGCTCATCGGCGCGGGCCTTCACGGTGTCGTGGAGCGTCTCGGGCACCCCCACGTTGACCCATTTCTGGCCCTTGGTCCGGCTTGCCCGGCCCTTGATTGGTTCCGCCATCGCGTACCTCCAAAGTAGTACACGGATAATACGCCATGACGGGAGATTGTGTCAACAGAAAATGCCCCCCACCCCCCGATTTTGCGCGGGGCGCGCGGGCGCGTGTAGGGATTTCCCCGCAGGTCAGGCGGCGGGCGGCGGCGCGGGGGCGGCGCCGGGCGGCTTGCCGTTGGCCTCGGCCTCGGCGTGCTTCCCGAACAGGGCGCCTGCGGCGTTGTCCACAGACTTGCCCCCCACGTACCCAAGAGCCAGGTAGGTGATGAGTTCAACCTGTTCGGCGCCCAGTTTCAGGGTGTCCTGAAACGCCACCGTCAGGATGGCCACCAGGGTCAGGACGAACCTGCGGCCCAGCTTCCAAGTCTTTGGAATCACAGTAGCCCTCCACGTTTTCGCGCTCCACCCAGCAGCCCCATCGCCCCTATCAGGATTTTTCCGATGACGTCCGTGGTCTTGCCACCGTCCTCGCTCCCCTCCGGCAGCTTGTCGTCCAGGAAATCCTCCACGGTTTCGCGGGACTTGACCACCAGCCGGTCCTCCAGCCCGCCCAGCTCGGACTCGATGAGCGTCTTGACCTTGGCGGTGGCGTCCTCATCCAGCCCGGCCGTCCGAATCTTGACCAGCATGGCCTCGGTGGCGTCGTCGGTCAGCCGGGACAACTGCTCCCGCATCCGGTTTTCCACGCCCGCGCCCACCGTGTCGATCAACTCCCGCCGCGCCTCTTTGGACAGGCCGCAGCCGGACAGCATCGCCATCAGGGGAATCAGGACCAGGATGCGTGCGTATTTCATGTCTGCCGTTCCTTTCCGTTGCTGGGCCGGTGGCCATTCTTACACTCGGCCAGGTGGCGGTCAATCAATTCGATGGTTTCGGTGGCGGCCTCATCGCTGGCCTCGCTGGCCAGCGGGATTATCTCAGCCAACCGCTTGCGCGTGATCCGGTCTACTTCGTCACGCTTCGGGCGTTCCACCGTTTCCATTTTTCTTGGTCAGCAGTATGTTCCTGATTTCCGTCAGCGCCGATTCATGTTTCGCCAGGTCCTTGAACCGCAGGTCCTTTTCCCGCATCAGCAGCTTGAACAACGTGCCGCAGGCCGCGGCCAACAACGTGATGACCGTGATGGCAAGGGTTTCCATGTTGAAAAGAGCACCGCCGGTCAGGGAACGTATCGTTCCAGATACGTCAGCCATTCTTGGGGGTTGTTGACCGTGGTTGATTCTCCGGTCGTGTGGGGATAGGACGCCGGTTGATTCTCCAGCTCGGTGGACACGATGATGCAGGGGTGCTTGGTCGTGTCGGGATGCATGTGGACCGCACCGGCCAGGTCAGCCCCGGCGCCCACCACGGTCTTGACCGCGCCGTGGTCAGGGCAATATGCAATCTTCAATGCCATCGTCCACCCCGTGTCCGCTACTATGCGGGCGTCACCTTTAACGCCTGCCAGTCAAAGTCCCTCGCGCCGCCATCGGCGTGGTGAATGCGGAAATCCCAGTTGCCGCCGGACAGCTTGACATGAACTCCGGTTGCCTCACCGCCACCGCCACTTAATGCGCCAGATGTAATCCTGACGTGCTCCGTCGTGTTGGTCGGCGTGGTCTGCATCCCGTAGTGGAACACCGGAACCTCCCCTGACGACAGCGTTTGACCGGACAGCACGGTCACCTCGGTGTCGTTTGCCACGCTGGTGGGACCCTTGCCCAGTTGCGTCCAGGTGCCGGGGGCGCCGCCTCCTCCGCTTCCCGCGGACTCCGCGATGATGTGCCACTCGGTGCCGTCAGACTGGATTTCAACAAACGCATCGTCAGCCGTCAGCACCTTGGTGGTGGCGCCGTCGATTGTCTCGCTGGCGTTGCCGTCGATGGTGACGCTGTTGGATGCGTTGATTTTCTTTATGGTGATGCGGTGGTGCCGCGCCGTCGCCGCGGCGGGCAGGTTAAACGTGATGTTTCCGCCGCTCGTATTCCCCAGGGCCGTGCGCGTGTTGCGGTCCAGTCCGTGGGTGCCGGTGGTGAACGTCTCGGTGACGTAGTTGTCCACCCTGCTGTTGCTTGCCGCAATGATGGTGGAATCAATGGTGATGTCCGCATAGATGCCGTCCGCGGCGCCGGTCGCCTCCAGCAGCTTGCACCGGCTGTTCCCCATGATGACGCCGCGGGATTCGGTCGTGCGGACAGCCTCGGACGTGTAGCCGGTTCCGAAATCGTTCCCGATGATGTGGGTATCGGTTTCGGACCCGCCAATGTTGATGCACCGGGTGGCGGCGCCGCTGAACTTGCAACCCTTGACGGATGATCCAGCATCCGCCGCGCCCAGGTTGATTTGCTGGGACGCTGCGGCGGGCACCAGCGAAATGGTGCAATCCGTGAACGTGCTGGCCACGACCTCGCAGAGCAGCCCCACCGTGCCGGTCAGGGTGCATCGCGTGAAGTGCATCTCGCGCGCTGACACGTTGCCGCTGTCGAGGTTGATGTCGTTGCAGTCGGTGGCGAAGATTTCCAGCGATGTCACATCCTGAATTCCGCTTCCAGTCGCCGTCACGCCCCGCATGTGCAGTTTGCCGTTGCCCTTCCACAGGTTGGAGGCACTGTTGGACAGGTTGCGGAAATTGCAGTTGGTGACATAGGCTTCAATGCTGCTGGCCGCGGCCACGTCAATCCCTGCTTCGATTGAAACCGTGCCACTCAGCGCGTCACCGCCGATGGACAGGTCATTGAAATGGATGCGCTTGGTGTTGCCCGTGGCGTTTGTGAACGCAAACGCTTTTTGCCCGGCCAGCGCGCCATTGCCGTGAATGGAAAAACCGGCAAACGTGTATTCCCGGTCATTCGGCACCGTGAACGCAACGATGGCATTTGCGCCCAGGTCGATGATGGTAGCGCCCCGCCCCGCCCCCAGGATGGTGATGGGTTTGTCTGTCAGGGTGACCGTGGCGGCCAGGGAGTACGTGCCTTCCAGTAGCAGGATGACACCGCCTGCGGCGGGCAGTGCCGCCACCGCTGCCGCGATGGTGGTAAAGTCCGCGCGCCCCGCGGTCGGGTGGACCGTCAGAGTAGCGGCCCGTTTTGCAACGGTTTGTTTCTCTTTGGTTCGCACGGCGCTTTAACTCCTGCTGCTGGAGTCTTTAGCTTTCGTAGACCATATCCACTTTGTCGTCCGTCTCCAGGTCGAACTCGGCCACCACGCCGTTCCAGAACAGCGTATCACCGGACGCGATGGCCGCGATGGCGCGCGCGGTCGTGCCGCCGTCGCTGGACAGGTAGCAATCCTTTGTTTTGACGCCCTGCCCCAGTTCGTACTTGGTGCCGTTGACGAAAACGGAAACCATGCCATCCCCGCCCGGCGTGGCCGCGATGGTCAGGCCGGTGGTGGACCCGTCGCCGGACGTAGCGCTGGGATTCTCGGCCTTGTTGCCGGTCGCCGGGACCACGCTGGACAGGCCAGCCGCGGCTTTTTTCAGAGAGTCGCCATTCAACTTGACGCCAACACCGGCGGCCACCCGCTCCACGCCACCGTTGGGGTCCGGCAGGACACGCAGTTTTCCCGCCACGCCCGCGGTGTCGAACTCCAGGCCGGGGTTGGTGTCCAGCTCCACGTCCAACTGGGAGCCGCTCTTGGACATGCCCGCGCCCGCCGTGATGGTGGACAGGCCCGTGAACTCCACCCAGGTGCCGGTCGGCACGGTGCCCGCGTTCAGGTCGAAAACGAACCCGCGATTTTCGGATACGCCGCCCTCGCCCCCGATGAGGATTCCCACGCCATCGGCGGTTTCCAGCGTGTCGGTGCCGGTGTTGCTGGCGCCGTCGAAGCTGACGATTTTGTTGTCGTCGGTGCCCTCAGAGTAGGGCGCCACCAGCGCGGTGGTCTTGGCGATGACGGCCCGCGTGCCGCTCGGGACGAAATTGCTCACGTTGGTGACAATCAGGACCCAATCGGTGCCATCGTCCTCCACCAGGTCGCCCGCCACCGCCGCCACGCTGCCGCGCGTCAGGGTTCCGGCGTCCGTGACCACGTAGGCATCGCCCTGCACGGTGCCCAGCGCGTTCAACTGCGCCACCGTCCGGTTTCCCACCAGGGACGGGACGGCCGCGGGGTTGACCCAATCAATTCCGGCAATGGCCGCATCAAGCTGGCCCTTGTTGACGGCATCGCCACTGGCGGTTCCGTTGGCCACGGTGGTAATCTTGTTGGACCCCATGGACTGGTCGCCGGTGAACGCATTGGCACCGGACGTTTTCACCACATCGTTGGCCAACTGTTTTGCTTTGGTCAGCATGGAATTCCTCCTGCCTTTCTAAGCCCGATATTTCAACGTCACGGTGTCGGTTGTTTCCAGGGTGAAGTCAACATCCAGCCACGTCACGTTTTGCCCCGTGAACGTGTAGTCCGTCCCTTCCACGTACTGCGTGCCGCCAACAAAGAGAAATGACAGGCCGCCGGGACGGCGGGGGCGGCTGCTGACAAACGCGGTTTGCCCGTTCACCCCAACGGTCAGGGGGTCCGTCTGGAACCGCGTTGGCGTTGAAACAGGATGGCCCATCAGGAGACGCGCTCCACGATGAGCCGAACGATTTCGTTTGTTCCGGTGACGCTGCGGGCCTCGATGTCGGCCAGGCTATCCACGGCCAGGGTGACGGGAAAGAAATCCCCCGGTTGCAAGATTCGGAACTTTCCCGCGCTGCCGCTGTTGCCGGGTGCCGCCACCTGCACAGGTGTGCTGTTGTTGATGTCGGCCTCAATGAACACCGCAAATCCATCCGGCACCGCCACCGCTGGCCCGGTAATTGGCGTGTTGACCACCCCTCCCGTGTCGATTTCGTCAATGTCCCAAGTCGGGCGGTTCGGCGTGATGACGTGGGCCTGTCCCGCGGAATCGCCCGCGGCAGCCTGTGATGTGCTGCCGTTTTTCAGGCCAATCAGTGCCGCGCCATTGTGGGCCGGGCTTGCGTCAAAGGCAACGCCATCCGCCTTGACCGAACGGCGCGTGGCGCTGTTGGAATCTTTCTGTTCGGTGGCCCCGATTTGGATATCACCAACATTGAGTGTGGCGGTGGATTTCAGAATCAGGGTTTTGCCGTCTCCGCTGTCCTCGGCCAGCAACGGAAATGCCTGCTGGTTTCCATCGGCGTCGATCTTATAGGCGTGAAGGACAACAGCATCACCCATTCGTGGTCTCCGTCCTGATTCGGGGGAAGTGTATCACGGGGTCACTGGCTCCGCAACAGGGAACTGTGAGCCGCGGAACCGCCGCACGGCCAGCTTGATGGCGGCCTCCACGTGGTCCACGGGGATGCGGTCCAGGCAGAATTCGCTGGCGTGGCACGATGCCCAGCACTTGGGCGCGCACGGTCTGGTATCGAAACAGGCCACCGTGTTCCAATAGCTCCTGCTGTGCCACGGCTTGATGCTATACAGGCACACCTGCGGAGTTCCCACGGCGGCGGCCAGGTGGACGCCGCCGCTGTCGCTGCCCACGTAGACCGCGCACTGTTCCAGCAGCGCGGCCAGCTCCCGCACGCCCAGCTTGTCCACCAGGTTCAGGTCCACGCCCTCGATGAGCCGTGATTCCGTTTCGTTGAAATGATCCGGCAGCCGTTTCCCAACCTCGATGACGGTAAAGTCCTGCCGGAGCCGGTCGGCCAGCTCCTGATACCGTTCAAACCCCCACCTGCGGCTGGGCCACCTTGCCCACACGTCCAGCGCCACCACGGGTTTCCCCGTCTCGGGGATCAACCGGGCCGCACGCTCCCGCTCCCGCGGCAGCAGGAAGATTTCCGGCGTGTCGTCCACCATGTGGATGCCCAACTGGATGCCGAAACTGCGCGCGATGTTCCCCAGGTTCTCGTGCATGTGGATAAACAGCCGGATTTCCTGTTGGTCATCAATCTGCCCGGTCCCGATGTGGGGATTGTTCAGAAACAGCGCCTGATACGTCAACCCCTCCACCGTGATGATGCCATCGGGATTGTAACGCTTCCATTCCCGCACCGCCGCGGTGGCTGCCAGTTCATCCCCGATTCCCCCCGTCAGTTTCAGGTTCAGGTTCACTGTCCCACGCTCCCGTCCACAAAGATGGAATCCCCGTACCCGCTGAACTGGTAACCCTCGGACGCCGCCGCCTGATACGCCCGCAGCATCAGGGTGGGACCAAGGAAACTTTCCAGCAGCACCAGGTCGGGCGTTCCCGGCAGATGAAATCCCGTGAGCAGCGCGTCCACGGCCATGAACTTGAAAGGTCCGCTGATGAACACGTCCGCAGGGCCATCGGGATGCCGCGCGTGGGACTCCAGCGCCCTGACCACGGACGTTCCCACGGCCACCGCGGGACCATCGGGCGGCGTGGCCATGGTGTAGCGTTCCGGCCTCAGTCGGCCGAACTTGGAATCCGCGTTGTTCATCGGGGTGACGGCCGCGGAACCCGCATGGAGCGTCAGGTGGCGCGGTTTCAGCCGGTCGTAAATCGTTTGGGTGATGTTCACGCCCGCGGTCCCGGCAACCAATGACCCCACGGCGCGCGCATACACGGATTCATACCGCTCGGCCTCGCCGGGTCCAGGCTCCAGGTGTGCCACCGGGTACGTGGCGCGCGCGATGCGGTCCAGGCTGGGGTCCTCTTCAAACTCCAGGATGCGCCATCGGAAGTCCGAACGCTCCACAATCACCGCCGCCACGGACTCGGCCGTCCAGAGTTTCGCGCCGGGCTTGGTGAACAGCTCACTGCACCGCAGTTGCGCCTCCCATCGGTTCGGCCCCAGCGGGTCCAATAGAATCACGTCAACCTGCTGGCCCGAATCGGCGTACATGGTCAGGCGCGAGTTCCTCAATTTGGAATCGTTCACATAGACCGGGTGCTGGCCCACCAGGTCCGGCAATTCCTCGAATCGGTGGTGCGTAATTTCCTTGGTGGCGCGGTCCACGTGCATGAGTCGGGCGGCGCCGCGGCGCGTGCTCGGCCGCCTCCCCATCCGCATCCGTATCCCGCTGACTCGGGCCGGGTCCTCGCTCACGGGACGGTTGCCCCAGCCGTCACACGGTCCCACCCACGCATATGGCCCCGGCACCCGCTTGGTTCCGTGAATCTGTGAATAGTGCCGGACCCCACTGGCGTGCAGGTGCGTGGTCCTGATGGTATAGGCGGGGTTCAGGATTCGGACGCCCGCCCGCTGGGCCTCATGGGCCAGCCGCGCCTCGCAACATGAGCGCCCCAGTTCCCAGTCGCTGGGAAACTCGGCCAGCGGCGCCTGCCATATCCATGAATCTTGGAAACCCGCGGTGCTGGGGTGGCTGTTGTTCCACGCCTCCCATCGGGTGATGGCCAGCATGGTATTGCCCAGCTCCAGGTCCCGCACGCGCCCCAGCGTGTCGTCAAAGTAGATGTCAGCGTTGGCCAGGGCGGCCAGCTTCCCGGTCAGATGTTCGTTGCCGTACCGGAACGCATCCTGAAACAGCATCCGGCGGCCGAAATCGTAGCGCGTCAGCTTGGGGTGTTCCAGCGCCTGCCGGATTGCCTTGTATCCGATGGCCTCCCCCGCGGTCAGCCACGCATCCCAGGCGGCGGCGTCCTCTTCAATCCACAGGATGACCCGCTCGATGTCGGGGCAGTCCAGATTCCGCTGGAGCGCCGCGGCGTATTCCGACACTCGCTCATCGTTCAGCTCACAATAGGACCCCACCATCAGGGTCACGCCGGGCGGCTGGTCCATTGGTATCAGTGGCTCCCGATGATTTGCCAGGCTGCGCCATCCGAAACGAAAATCAGGGCATCGTTCTGGCCCGTGATGTCGCGGGTGGCGGCGCCGTCGATGGTTTCGGCGCCCGCGGGATCAATCCGCACTGCGTTGGCGCTGGCATCGGTCTTTTTCACGGCGTACTGCTTCCCGTTGCGCCCCACGGCCGTGGGCAGGTTCACCGTCCGCAGGGCGCCGGTCGCATCAACCAGGATGGTGAAATCAAAGTCCGTCGCGGTCGTGTCGGCCGCAACGCTGCGGACTCTATCAATCGGGATGACCAGGAATCGGACCCAGTTGGTTCCATCCGACACAATCGCCAGTGCGTCGTTCAACGCGGTTAGGTCAAACGTGGTCGCGCCGTCGATGGTTTCGGCAGCATCACCATCCACGGTGACCGCGTTGGCGCTGGTGTCGGTTTTCTTGATGATGAACAGCTTGCCGTCACGGCCCACCGCCGTGGGCAGCGTCATGGTCTTGACGCCGCCGCTGGCATCCACCCTGACCATGAAATCCTCGTCCTGCAACGTGTAGTCCACGGCCTTGCTGACCGTGCGGTTTTGCTGGATGATGTATTCATTCCCCAGCGGGTCCTGCGTCCGGTGTTCACCGATGCGGAAGAATCGGCGCCACCGGCCAGCCCGTGGCAGGCTGGGGGTGTCGGTAACCTCGGCCATGAATTCCGATTCACCGCCACCCTTGCTTGCAACGCGATGCAGCATTGTCGCCCTCAGAAAAACGCAAATCCCTCTACGTTGTTTGCGGCGTTGTCCACCCAGGAGCCGTGCGGTTCCCCGATGTAGAAGTCAGGGCCGGTTGAACTGGACAGACTATACACCCAAATTTCCAGCTTGCCGTTTTCCTTCCCGGCAAACTCGGTGGACGGGATGGTCCACTTGACATAGTATTCCGTGTCGGGCAGCAGGCCGTCCGCAATGTTGAAATCCTTGGCTATCTCTTTGAACGCCACGGCGCCCTTGTTGACCCCGTTGGAAACCACCCGGTACATCAGCACGGTCTTGGTTTCCTCCAGCGCGCCATAGGCCGCGCTGATGCCCACGTGGGTTCTCAGGTCAAAGTGTGTCCGGCCGGGGTGCAGCATCTGACGCACCGGAAAGTTGACGTTCATTCCCTCGTAGTCGCTGGGAATAAGCGCAACCTCTTCCCCCATGGACGGATTGCTCAACTTGGGCGTGGGCGGCATCGGAGTAGTCCCGCTACTCTCGCCAGTGGGAGTTGGTCAAAATGCGTAGCCGAAAATGTAACTCCCAATCTGGTATTTTCCATCCCCTCAACCAAATTGGTCTTTGGGCGGAACGGCATATCCATAATAGTCATTGAACGGGATTTTGATGCACACCCACAAGCCCTTGTGCGGGCACCGATCCAGCACGGGGTTGTTGGAACTGTCGTCTGCATTGTGGTCATTGGATGGCGGCAGTTCGTTGAGTTCGTCGCGGACGATGAACTGCCCAACCTGCGTGACGCCCTCCTGTTCCTCGGCCCCCTCAGAACAGTGGGAAATGGTGGCCAGGTCTTCGCCAAACTGCCAGGCATGATTGCCCGGCAGAACCAGTTCAGTTTTCAGTACGGGTTCACAAACCCCCTCGGCCTGCTCAACGCACGGCGGCGTCAGGTGAAGCAGGTGCCATAGCTGCGCCACGAATCCATCCTTTTGGCCGTCCGTGATGAACCCGGCATTTTGGGCAGCGTTCCATGCAGCTTGCCCGCGGTCCTTGATTGCGTCATTCTCGGTGTACTTGAACCAGAATCCTGCGGCGTCCAGGAACAGTTCCTCATGTTCATTTTCCACGCCACGCAACAATGCCACCGTGGTCAGGTCTGACAGCCAACCCCAGTGCTGCGTGTCGCATTGGTTGATAATCTGTGTGGACCGGTGCTCTCGCTCATAATTCTTGTTGGTGTGATCGGCCACCAGGCGCACGTCCCACGTGTTGTCTATGTCGGGGAATCCCTTTTCCGTGTGCGGGCGCACCACCCAGTTGTCCGGCTCCAGCACGTAGTAGCTGGTGACTTCTTTCGGCTCCGTCAGGCCCGTGATGGGCCGGGTGGACATGTCCTCATCATCGAACAGCTTGACCGCAATACCAGTGGCTTGGACTTCGTTGCCCAGTTTCTTGTCGCGGTCGCTGTTGTCCTCGGGTTCGGCACTCAGGTCCCAAAACGCCAGCAGGGATTGGTTGGTCCCATACTCCCGGTCAAATGGTCGGCCGCTGCTTTCGGTGCGCTGGTCCATTGTTAATCTGTTCTCGGTTCGCTCGGCAGCTCCCGGTCCCGGTCGCGGCGTTCCCGGTAGTCTACAGTGGCCACGTCGGCGCGGCCACCCTTGCGTCCGGCCAAGTTGCCGGGGCCAAGCGGCCCGCGTGAACCGGGCGCGTTGATTGACACGTGGGTCCTTGCCAGGGCGCCGTCATAGGTGTGCTGTACCGTTGTGACCCCTGCGTCCAGGGGAAAGTTTCTGAACCCGGTGAACTCATACGTGTGCCCCGTGATGGTTCGGGGAACTGCCAGCTTTTCCGCCGCCTTGGCGAACGCCTCGATGTACGTCCCATTCAGATTCACCGGCGTGCCTTCGTCCAGTTCGTAAATGCGCCCTTCCATCGGCACGATGAACGCCTTGATGGGGCTGGTCCGGCAGACGCCCGCCAGGAGCGGCTCCGCGATTTCGTCGTCAGCCGCCGGTTCGCTGGAGACGAACAGAAAGTTGGTCCACGCCTTGATGGTGTTTTCCTGCAACTCATAACCGGCCGTCACGGTGACGTGGCCATCCGTCTCCACCACGGCCTCGTCACCGTCAAAGAAAAACGGCTTTTCAATGTGGGCCAGCGGTTCGCTGGATGTCAGGATGCCGGTGCGCCGGTTGATGGTGAACGTCCCGTCCTCCAGTTGTCCGTGGGGAAGGTTGTACCAGCACCGCACGGTTTTCCGTTTCTTATAAATCTCATCAAACGCCTTGAACTCCCCCGCCCAGGCGGCCACCTTTTGTTCCGCCTCCTGTACTTCGTCCTTCCACTGCTTCACAATCTGCGCGTCAATGTCCAGCTCCCGTTTCAGCGCAAACGATTCCACAGTCATCAGGTCTTGCACCAGGTCCGTGGGGGGGAACGTCCCGGCCTCTTTGATGGCCTGCCGGGTGTCCTCATCCAATCGAATCAGCGTGGTACTCAGTCCGCGGTTGGACAGATACTGGCGCGTCAGCAGTCCTGTCCTGAACGTGTTGATGAACGCCGCCTCCGTGTTGTTCAGGGAATCGGCCTTGTTGCGGATGTCGCGCTCCAGGTCCGTTATCATTTCCTGCCGCTGCTCGATGAACCGCTCTGTTTCCTCTTTCAGTCCGTCGAAATAGGTTTCATAAGCCTTTGGCCCCTTGCCGGATGTGTATAGCTGCTGACCAACCCGGTTCGCCCGAACCAGGGGCGGCAAGATGTAGAATTCCTCTTTGTCGCCCCGCTGTTTGATGCGGTCATCGGGAATCTCGATGTGGCTCAACTCCAATTCCCCGATGTACCAGGCGTGGTCCGACAGCGGCAGGTAGGCGTTGCGCGCGAAATCCTCATCACGCAGGCTGACCCGTTTCCGTGTTTCGGAATCAATCGTGGAGCCGGTGAGCGGCGGTTCCTTGAACGGTGACCGCGGGGCATAGATGCGAAAGGCCCGCTCCAGGATTCTCTTGCGGGCCTCATGGAGTCGGGCATTTTCCCCGCTGTTGGGAATCGGCGGCACGTCTTGGAAGAACTTTTCATGGCCGATGATGGCGCCCTTTTTCACTTTCTCGATGTCGTAACCCCAAATAATCATCAGGTCGCCAAGGCGATACCAGCGATGGTCCACGTCTTGCAACACCGGGATGTATGACTGGGTTTTGCGCCTGATTTTCTTCGGCCCCACCACCAGGATGGCAGGCGGCCGGTCGCTGAGTCGGGACGTGATGCGCTCATAGTGCTGAAACGGGACATTCCGCACCACGTTCCCGTTCGGGCCGGGCAGGTCGCCTTGCGCCTTGAACTTGGGGTCCAGCCGTTTGTACACCACCCAGTTGTTGTCCGGCCGCATCCCGGTCTTGAGTCCATAGCGGTCCAGCAGTCTTTGGATGTGCTGGATGACGGGTTCCCCCTCGCCGCGCAGGTTGTACGGATTCTCCAACTTGGCCTGCTCCAGCTCATCCAGGTTGACGATGCGCGGCGTGCCGGGCAGCAGCTTGTAGTAATGCGCCAGCACCTCGGTCAGAGTCCACGGGGTTTTTTCGCCATCCTTCAAGGTGTCGGGGTCCATCGGCACGTCGGTGCCGGGGTGCGCGCGCGCCGCCCGAAACTTCCAGTTCATTTTGCCGAACAGCGGCCCCATGTTCTGGTGCCACTTGCGAATATCGGTCAGCGGAACCCTGATGGTGCCCCGCTTGTGTTCCTTGACCTGCGCCAAGTCCCGCGTGATTTCCTCCAGCCCGGCGGCGTCCACGTACACGTCCCGGTATCTGATTTCGTCAATGATGGCGCCGCTGGGGAAACGTCGTGTCCGCAGGAGCAGGTCACCGAACATGTTGAACGCATCATTTTCCGGCGCCTTGATTTCCGGCGGGCTGGTGACTGTCTGCCCGCGGAAATTCTGCTCCACCAGTAGCTGCGTGCGGATGTCGATGCCCCCGTGGACCCCGATGCCGTTGATGGCCCGCCACGGGACGCCCCGGCCCACAATTCGGATACGCTTGTTTTTCAGCAGCTCCATGCTGATGTCCACGTATCCATGCTCGGGCATCAGGCCGGGGCTGCGCCGGTACTGCGCCGCGTTGCACGGGTAGCCCTGATAAAACGCCTCATGGAAAACCGCCGTCATCGGAACCTCAGATCGGCCATCTTCCCATCGTCGGGCGGATTGGAGGAGAACTTGATTTCGGTGGTGTGGTTTTCACCGTTGTGATTGGCAGGCGGCACGTCGCCGGTGAACATCCACACCTCCATGTAGTCCAGCGCGAAAATCCCCAGGACCGCGTTGTCAATCCGCACTTGACTGAGCGGCGCGCGGGCCGTGGCCTCGAATGTGTCGCTGCCATTCTCCGTGAAATGCTTTGGCGGCGCCACGATGTCAGGGCCATAATTCCGCTTGGTCCCTTGGATGGTCACGATGGTGGCGCCGCGCTGGCGCAGATGCAGCACCGGGGATTTACCCACCCCGGCCTGCGGGTCCTCCACAAAGTCCTTGAATCCCCGTTGAATCGTGACCGTCTCCGCGATGTCCTGTAGGGCGTCCCATATCCACGTGGCTGACGCTGACGCCTCGGTGAAAAACTCCGTTTCGTCTTCGTCCAGTTCCTTGGAATTTGGCCTGAACTCACGGATGGCCGCCAGGGCGGTGCCCGCATCCACCGCCTTGCCCCTCGCCTTCCAGATTTTCCGCACGATGTTTTCCCTGATGGTCCGCACGTTCAGCGACAGTTGCAGGTTGGCCAGGTCGTTGTTGTCGGGGTCACCCTTGCCCTTGAAGAAAACCGACATGGCGAACCGCCAGTGGCTGTCCGCGTTGCCGTCCTCGGCCAGTGATGCAAAATGTGTGATATGGGGGCCATTGAACCCGGCCGATGGTTCCCACAGGAATTTCCGCACGCCGTCCAGTTTCAGTTCGATGGTGACCTGCTGGAAACGCTCCGTCACTTCCTTGGACAGGTTCACAAATTCATCCGCCACCTGCTCGGGAGTCCCGGCGGGCGCATCGAACCGCACATCCCCCTCGATTTCCAGGGTGTAGTCCACGTGCTGGACCACGCCCAGGTCGTTGATGTTTTTCTGCCAGCGCAGGTCAAACTTGGTGCGCTCGGTCAGACTCAGGCTGGTGGCGCCGGACGTTGCTATGACTTCCCACCCCATCTAATCCTCCTCGCCGTCACCAGGTAACGCGGTGGCGTTGCCGGGCATGAGCAGCAGCGTCTGGTAATCCTCTTCCTTGAACCGTTTCCGTGCCCGCTCAAACGCGCGCACCTCTGCCCGCTCGATTGCCTCGTCTCGGGCCGTGCGTTCGTCCCTGATTCGCTTGTCCAGGTCCTTGATGAACTGGTCCCGCGTGTTGAACTGCTCTTGCAGCTTGGCCACTTCCCCGTCCACACGTTTCAAGTACCCAATGATTTCGGACACGGTGGCGCCTGCCGCGGCAAACGCCGCCATGATTGGCCCGCCGGTCGCGCCAAACGCCGTGGCCACGCCGATGTTGGTAAGGGACTGAGCGAACCCGCCCGTTTCAGATTGCCCCAGGAGTTCCGCGGCAATGCTAAACCCTGCAATCCCCGCCACCTGCCGCCCCAAGGTCTTGCCGAATGTTGCGAACTGCGCGCCCAGCACGCTGGTCCGTGCGCTCTGCGCGCGGAGTTGCTGGACAATCTGTTTTCCCTTGGCGGCCAGCTTGTTGACTTCGGCCTCGCCCTTTTTTACATCACCGCGGAGTTGGGTCAGGTCCGCGCGGAGTGTGATTTCAGCTTTGCGGGGCTGTCCGTTTGCCATTGTCTTGCGTCCTTGCGCTCAAACGCTCGATGGCGTTGTGGACAAACCGGGGCCAGTCCTCTTTGTTTCCGTTGAACGCCTTAATGATCCCCGCAGGCTCGAAAAACCCGGTGAACTCCATGGTTTTGCGGCCCAGGTCGTTGGCGCTTTCGTCCAGCTCCCGCAGGAGTCCGCGGAGCGTTTCGCGGGCGTTGTCATAGTTGCCCGCGCGGCCATCCTCAAACGCCACGCTGGCCTTGATGATGCTTTTGTGGACTCGGGCCATCATCAGCAGTTGCGTGCCGAACTCCACGATGGCCGCGGGGGTGGTATCCGCCTTGATGCGGAAATCCTGTTCCCCGATGGACACCTGCTTGGAATCCTCGCTCCAGGTCCACGTGGGTTCCATTCGCGCGTTCCTCCCGTTACAGGACCGACACCGGCGCCGCCAGTGAATCCGTCCACTGGCTGCTGCCGGACGTGGGCAGGGCCAGCCGCCAGCCGTGTGCCACCCGGCTGCTGAACTCTCCGGCCTCATCGTTGACCACGCCGCGGGTCCACCTATCGCCCAGCCTCGGCGTCTTGATGTCAAAGCTGATATCATTGTCGGACTGGCCCGCCAACAGGGCCGCGGCGGCGTTCACCTTGCTGAACGTGGACTGGAACCGGGTGCCGTTGTTCAACGTCTTGTCAATCGGCGTCGTACCCGTCACCCCGGTGACCGTAACCTCACCCACCTTGGTGCTGCGGGCGCTGTTGTTGAAAAACTCGATGGTGAAATCCGGCGCCGATGCGTTGCGCGTGACCTTGACCTGCAACACGCCGGAGTTCATATCGGTGTCGGCGGGCGTTTCGATGGTGGAACTGGCGAACATGTTGCCGTCATCGCCGGACTCCACGGGCGCCGCCAGGCCGCTGCGCGTCAGCAGCAGCGTCAGCCCCGATATGCCCTCCGTGTATGCCTGCTCGGCCGTCACATCTTCGTCGGCCTCGATGATGCCCAATCCCACCAGGTCGTTGGTCAGGTCGATTTCCACGGAAAACTTGGGCGCGGAGACGCTCTCATTGATGCACGTCAGCACAATGTCTCCGGTGAGCGTGTGAGAATCCCCGATCATCGTGGTGGCGGTCAGCAGGCCGCTGTTTCCAAACGCCGCCACGATGTCGCCGCCAGCGAACGTCACCCCGTTGGCCACGACGAACTCCCCCGCCTGCTCCATTTCACGGCGCAGCGCCCCCAGGATGCCGATGCGCTCCCGAATCGACACCACGCCGCCCACGACACTGTGGATGTACTGAATGGCAATCGGGCTGGCCTCGCGGTCGTCATCGTTGATGACCGCGCTGTCGGCGTCGATGACGCCAAAGAACCCCAGCAGGTTTTCGATTTCCGTCCGCAGGCCCGTGAACCCCGCCGCGGCCCGCGATGCCTGCGCCGTGTCCAGCAGGTTGAGCAGCCGCCCCAAGGCGCGGGATTCCTCGGTGTCCGTGGTGGTGAACCCGTTCGTTTGGGTCAGCAGGCGCCGGTCGAACGTGGACCCGTCCGCACGGGTGGCGTGTTCCCAGCGCGCCTCCCACTTGCGGAGCATCTGGAGCAGCGCGCCGAACTGTGTCTGGATGGACAGGAAAGTCAGGGCCATGTTGTCACCCTCACACCAAACCGATGGTTACAAAGTCCGTGCCCGTTTTGAACGCCTGCCCGGTGGCCTTGAATTCGACATAGGCCCGGCCAGGCAGATAACCCAGGCGCTCGATTTCAAAGGATACATCAAAAAGGTCGATGGTCAAGGTCTTACTTGGGGCCTGCGCCTTGGCGATGATTCGGAACTGCCGCTTGGTGTCCACTCGGGAGTCGTTCAGGATGTCCCACGTTTCCGCCACCACGTTGCCCGTGAACGTGATGCCCACCTTGGTCTTGCCCAGCTTGCCGATGTCCCAGCCCCCGGCCTCCACCCACTCGCTGGTCAGGTTCTGGTCCAGCGTGAGTTCCAGTTCCGAAATCCGAATCTGGACGTTTGCCCCGGTGGGGTCCCGGCGGAATTCCCCCACGATGTTGGGGAACTTGTTGAAATCGCCCGGCGTCATCGGGGATGCGGGCAACACCACCCCGCCGGGCAGCGCGTTCAGCGCGTCCACGCTGACGCTCGGGTCCAGTTGACCAGGTGAACGCCCGGCATAGTCGGCCTCCATGACCAGCCTGTCCTGCCGGGCAGCCCTGAATCGGATGGCATGCAGCCACACGTCGCGGATGCGGACCAGGTTCTGCGTGGACCCCGCCCGGTAGTCCTCCACCCAGGCAAGGGTGGCGTATTCGTTGATTTGCGGTTTCAGGCCGAACACCCCGGCGGCCAGTGGCCCCCAGTTGCTCCGCAGGAAAAACTCCACGGACTCCGGCGTGGCCACGGCGCGGATGATTCCGGTGGGCTGCTCGGGCCGTGAGTAACGCCCCGTCTGGTCCTCGGCCTCCAGTTGCGTCATCCATGGCCCGCCGTCGCTCTTGAGCCGCCCGGCATCAATCTGCGGTTCCTCGGTCCACAGGATGGCCGCATCGGACGTGGTGAAATCGTCCACCACCACACCCTTGCCGCCATTGGGGCCAGCGGATTGAAACGCCATCAACAACCGGGATGTGATCCCAGCGCGCCGCAGGGTTTCGGGTGCCGCCATGGTCAGGTCGTCTTGGTTTCCTGTGACTCCACCTGAAATTCCATGATGACGTGATGGACCACCACGTCACCGAATTGGGATTCGTCAATCGGGCTGACCGTGATGTCCCGCGGTGTCGCCAGCGGCGCGGTGCCGAACACCGCCGGGTTTCCCGTCAGGCCGCTTTTCACGTTGTCCACCAGGGTCCGGTGGGCTGTCCACGTCTCGGGAGTGTCAACCATGCCGCCGAACCACCCCTCTACCTGAACCCGGCGCCGCACCAGGAACAGGAACCCGGCGGGGTCCTCTTCGTCGGGGCTTTCCGTTACCCTGATGATCCACGTCCGCAGCTTGTTGTCCGCGGTGTCCTTGAACAGGGCGATGAATTCGTCAGGCTCGAATGTGTGCCGCGGCCGGTCATGCACGACGCCGGAACCGCTGACCGCCTCGATGGCTGACTTGACTGCCGTGGCGATGGCCTCGATGGTTGGACTAGCTGGCACCTGTTCTCGCTTTCAAGATTTTCGGCCACTCGGTTTTCATCTTGATGCCCGTGGTCTTGAAGAATTCCCGCGCCTTGATGCCCTTGCGCGCGATGCCCCGCCGGATGGCCTCGGGGTCCGCGTCAATTCCCTTACGCAGGACCCACAGGGCGATGGGTTCCAGGGGCGGCATCCGGCGGCGGCGCCGCCGCCCCAACTCCATCACCAGGGCGTACTTGATGGATGACGACAGCGTGCCCTCCACCACCGTGGCCCGGTCTTTCACGTTCGGCACCATCGAACCGGCCAGCGTCCCAAAGTTGACCGGCACCAGTTTGTTCCGCAGCATGAACGCCCGCGCAAACTGCAACCCCTCCCACATGGCGGCCCGTGAATCTTTCCTGACCTGCCCGCTGATGCGGCGGGTTTCGGTGCCCTGTGTCCGGCGCGGTGAAATCCGGTACACCCGCGCCATCAGTGCAACCTTGAGCGGTGGAAGAGGGGTTCCCGGCCGTGGGACAGGTGGATGTCAGTATCGAAATGGCGCACCGCCCCCACGGACACGTCGCCACTGTGGACGTGTTCCGTGTACATCTTCAACAGCCGGTCGCCCAGCATGGTGAACAGGGTGGCCTTGTCGGCGTGGTTCACCAGGTCCGCGGGCACCATGGTGCTGGTGCTGATGGCCTCGGCAAAGAATGTTGCCATGGCGCGGGCAATCTTGCTGGCGGCCAGGTTGCAGACGGCATCGAAATCATTATCGGGAATGCTGGAGGAGGAGTCATCGACCACGTGCGGCGCCGTGAACTGGATGCGCGCCTGTTCGGCGGCGGCCAGCACCTGCGTGATTAACTGGATGCTTTCGACGCCATCGGTCAGCTCCACCACGGTGATTTCGTCTTGCAGGTCCCGCTCGATGCGCGGCACTTGGTCAATCGGGTGTTCAAACAGCGTGATGATGCTGAACCGCGGCTGGTAGCCGGCCGGCGCCGGAAACGTCTGCGTGGTGCCGTCGCCGGTCAGGAACGCCGTGCGGATGCGCGGCTTGTCCCGGCTGAACTGCCTGACCGCCTCTTGGATGAACTGGTCATCATCCACGCTGGCAACGCGGTTGCCCTTGTCGGGCACCGTCGCCGCAATCTTGGCGCGGAAATCGCTGATGTCTGCCATGCCGTTATTATCCCCATGATGGCCGGAAAGTCAAACGGCCTGCCGCGGTGGAGCGGCAGGCCGTTGGGGAAACCGCCGGGGATTGCGCGGGGTCTAGTTCGGGAGGGAGACTAGATGCCCGCGCCGCTGGCCTGATACGTGACCTTGACGATGGACTTCGGGATGGCAACGCCCGCGCCCGCCTGCTCGATTTCCAGGGCCAGCACGTCACCGGCCAGGATTTCGGTTTCGGTCAGCGCGCCGTTGGTGGCACCAGCGAAATCCTTTTCATCCGCCGCCACCAGGTTCTCGGCCGCCAGCAGGTCCAGGTTGCCGATCTCGGCGGAACCGGCCCCGGCGGCACCCTTGTTGATGACGTTCAGATTTTTGCGGTTCGTTGCGTCACCCGTGACCGCGGCGTCCGCAGTGATGCTGACGGCCATGATGCGGGCGCGGAACGGGGCAGTGAAAATGACCTGCTCCTCAGTGGCGTCACCGGCCAGCACCGGGTCCAGGTACGCCGTGTGCGTGTGGTTGCCGGGCACGTCGGCCAGGTAGCTTTCGCCCATCGTGTTCCTCCGTTTCAGTTGGCCATCAGGCCGTTCAGTCCCTTGTCAGTCACGCCGCCTTGTGTCCGGCCCCGCTTACGTCGCGGACCCGGCGAACCCGCGGAAGTCCAGCACCTGCGCGCCCCACACGTGCCGGATTTTGTACGTGATCTTGTCGGCCGTCAGGACGCTGCCGATGTTCGCCGCGTCCTGAATGAAAATCTCGGGCTGCTGCCGGTTCCCCAGGAACCCAACCTCGATGGTGGGCGCCGTGCGGGGGTCCGCAACCAACTGCCACCGCGTGGCGCTGGTCTGCCACGGGTTGACGATGGGCGTGATGCGGAAATGGTCCCGAATCACGTTATCCACCGTGGACGTTTCCGCCACCGTGACCTTGTTGCGGCTGTTCGTCAGCTCCCAGGCGGTGTCCTCAAGCTGCGGCGGAACCACCAGGTAGCGCGGAGACAGGAACATCCGCTCCCCGCTGGAAAGCTCCGTCTGGAGCCGCATCTGCTGAATGGCTCCGTTGAGCGTGGCCTCGGTGAGCGCTGCGGCCTGATCGTTGGAGTGACCGGCCGCGATGAGCGCGATGGCGTCGGACAGCACGGGGTTATCCGACAGCTCGCCGTTCAGGACCGCCTTGGACAGCGTGCGGAGCGCCGCGCGCGACAGCATCCGCGGAGCCTGCCGGACCTTGCCCAGGTCGTCGGCCAGGATGGACTCCCACGAAATGGGCCACAGGCGGCCACGCTTCTGCGCCGCGTAGGTTTCCTCCTGATCGGCGGGGTTGGTGAATTCCTGATAGGTTCCCAGCTCACCAACGACAGGCAGGTCACCGAACCCGCCAACGCGAATGCGCCGGTTGGTCCTCATGTCCTGCAACGGCACCACGTCGCTGACCACCGTGCGCCACACCGCGAACGGCGGGTCACTGAACTGCCGCTGGAGCGCGCGCCGGATCGAATCCCCGAAAACCTCGGCCCACACGGTGGTGGTCAGGGCCTCGCGGATGCTGACCGGGTAGATGTTGACGGACTCGCGGATCTTGCCCTGATGCTCGATGAATTCCTCGTCGTTGTTGCCGTCGCCGGGCAGGTCGGGCGGCAGTGAAACCGCCATCCCCACCATGATGCGCTTGGCCACGGCCGAACGCGGGCCGTAGTACCCGCTGACCTTGCTGTAGGATTCGTGCAGGGAGCCGAACGCGGGCACCTTGTCGATGTCCTCGCCCATTATCATTCCCAGCATGGCCTTGCCGTACTTCTCGCGCTGCTCGGCCACCACGGTGGCGTCCGGCACGTCCTTGCGCGCGCCCGCGGCGGGCAGGCTGCCGCTCTCCAGCATCTTGGCGAGGAAATCCTTTTCCTTGGCCACCGCCTCCTGCACGTCCTTGGTGGTGCCGGTGCGGTTGGCGAACAGCTCCCGCACCCGGTCCTTGGACGGCTGCGGCAGCTCGGACTCGGCCAGCACGGCGGCCAGCGCGGAGTCCGTCTGGATGCGGTCCATCCGCGCGTTGGTGGCGGCGGTTTCCGCCTTGGCCTCGGCCAGTTGCTTGGCAAGGTCGGGATTCGACATCGGGTCGTCCTCCGTTTTTCCAGGTTTCGGTGTCGGCGCCGGAGCCGCGGCGGGCGGCGCCGGGGTGGGGTCCTTGTGAATGGGATAGCGGTAGGATTCGGCGGTGGCGGCAGGCTCCCCGCCCTCGGGGCTGGACAGCGCCGCAATCCACTGGCGGATGACCTGCATGGCCTCCTGCACCTTGCCGTCAGTCAGCAGGGTGTTCAACTGCTGGAGCGTGGCCACCGCGTTGGCCACCTCCTGAATGTTGGCCGTGCCCTTGGCCTGTGCGTCGGCGTACTCCCGGCCCGCGCGCGCCAGGTTGGACTCCAGCACCTGCGTCAGCAGGTCCTTGGCATTGGCGTCCGTCACGCCGTCCAGGTCGAATCCCTCAAACCACTTGGCGGGGAAGCTCTCCCGCATCAGGGTCAAGATTGCTTTGGGCATTTCGGCCTCCGGTATCGACGCAACCAACCGCAACGCACGCCCACCAGCGGACGGCGTGGAAACCACAGTGAGTTCATTGGCGCGGTCCAGCTTCAAAACGTGGGCGCAGGACTTCCCCTCATGGGTTCCCAGTCGCATTTCGCCCTCGGCGTCAATGCTGAATCCCAAGAGTTCGCCTTTCCCGTGCTGAAACGCTTCCTTGAGCAGTTGCCGCAACCAGGCGGCGTTTTCGCTGATGTGAAACCGCGCCACTATGGCCTTGCGGCCCTCATCGAACCGGCAGCCGTCAATCCATCCCACGATGTTCTTGACGAATCCGCCGGGCACGGCACGCCGCGCCTGCGCGGGCACGTGGTCGTACATCTTGCCGTTGAATTCGTAGGCTGCAACGGCCGCATTCTCGAAAACGCGGACTGATTTGCGGAGCAGGTCGGTGGAGTAGAAATAGCGGTTCAGCGATAGGCCGGATGCGATGACCACCACGTCCCATTCACGGCCATCGGCGTGAGACTCCACCAGGGAGATGCGGGATTCCAGCAGTGCCAGGGGTTTGATTTCTCCGGCCGCCGGTTTAGGCATTGGTCACACAAAAAAGCCCGCTGACCCTACCGGGCCTCGCGGGCCTCTTGCGTCACCACGCTCGATTGCTCTACGCTCAAAGTAGTAACACCGCACGCGGGGCATGTCAAGGTGATTTCTCTACAAATCCCCCGCGCCTCCAGGCCCTTGTACCGGATGTGGACGGAGCCGGTGTCGGTGCGCTCGGCCAACTTGCGATTGCACCGCGGGCAGCGGATGTCTGTGGCCATCAATTCCCGCTCTGCGCCTTTGCAATACGCCTTGCCGCATAAACGCCATACGTCAACCCGCGCATTTTGAACCACTCCTCCGCGGCAGCCATTTCATCGTCGCGTTCTGGCTTCACGGATTCGGAAAACTCCACCAGGCCGCGCTCCCACGCTGCAATCCGCGCGTCTGCGCCCATGCTTGACCAGTCACGCACGTGGTGGGATGCGGTGATCCACCGGGCCGCGGCGTTCGCCCATTCCTCGCCATCGTTTTTGCTTGGGATGACGGACTCCACCGCGCGCGCATCGCTGGCGGCGCGCGCGGCGCGGCGGGTGTAGCAGCGTTCGGCGCCGGACTTGGTTTTCAGTCTGACGGGGAAGTTGACCGGGCAGCCGCCATCATCACCGGCGGGCACCCAGTGGATGTCACGGATGTGGAACGCTTCGCTGATTCTCCGGCTGTTTTCGTCGGCCATGCAGAGAACATCAGCGCGCTGGCGCATGGATTCCAGCAACGGTTCCTTTTCCTCCAGGTCTGAAAAGAACGCCGTTTCTTTCTCGAAATCCTCGGGTGTCGGTGGCCTTGTTGTGCCATCGGCCAGCACGTACATCTTTTCCAGGATGCGGTATCGGTCATCCAGAAATACCGCCACGTGGGCGGCGGCGTTCATCTTGGGCAGATGCAGTGACCACAGGGCGTGGGTGCGCCAATCGTCCGCGGTGCTGGGGCGCCAATCCTCCACCACGTCGTACTGTTCGGTGGCTTCATTGTAGCGGACGTGCCGGATGCGGATAGATTCCACGTCGGGCAACCAGGCGTGGCGCGGGAAATGCACGTCCACCATGACTTGCAGGTATCGCTCCAGCTCCTCCGGCGTCAGGATTCCCGCCGCCAGCGCGTGGATGTGGCTGCCGTGACCTTGGTTGGGGTGCCATCCTTCCACGGGGTCACCGGGGCGGTGCGTGTGCCCGCCGCCAGGTGAATCATCGCCGTGGCCGTGGCCGCCCGTGGCGTTGGGCAGGCCGGGGTGGTCGTGGACGCCATCGGCATCATGCGGATGCGGATGCAGGCCGCCATCCGGCCGGGTTGCCAGGCTTTCGGTGGCGCCGTCGCTCTCGCTTTGCTTAAAACACATCGCGCGCCCGGTTTCAGGGTCACGCCGTTTGACGGGATAGGTGGCCGGGCAGGTTCCATCATCGTTGGGTGGCACCGCCTCCGTGATGGTGTCGGCCGATTCGGCCGCGCGGCGCCCGCAGGCCACCAGCGTGATGCCCTTGGGAACGTCCCGCGTCAGCGCACGGAACGAACCCTCCACGCATTGGCTCGGGGGGAACTGGCGAAACCGCAGGCTGTTTTCCGTTTCGTCCATTTTCGCCATGGTGAAATTGTGCTGGGTCAACCATCGGCGCGCGCGCGACGTGTCCCAGTGTTCTGTGTCGAACACCACCGTTTGGACAGACGACCGGGCCGCCTGCTCGGTCCACCGGCTGGTGGCATCGGGTTCCAAGGCAGCCACCGCGGCCTCCGTGAGAACCGCGCACGTGGTGGACTTCACCGGCTTGGTGCGGGCCTTGGTTTTTTTCTTCCGCGCCATCAGTTGACCGTAACCTCGATGACCTTCCCCGCGGAACCCGCGGACCCAGTGGACCCGGTGCCTGCTCCGGCGCCGCCCGCGCCGCCGTTGGCGCTCTCGGTGCCGCCGCCCGTCTTGGTCTTGTACGTGAGCAGCAGGACGCCGCCGCCACCACCGCCGCCACCACCGGAGTTCGTCTCACCGGCGCCGCCGCTGGCCCCCAGGGCCTCGATGGCCGCATCGTTCCGCAGGGTCTTGGCCGCGATGACCAGGATGCCGCCGCCGCCGCCTCCTCCTCCCCCAACATCACCCGCGGAGTTGCTACCGCCGCCGCCGCCACCGCCGCCGCCTTTCACGTCGGCCACGGCGCCGCCGCCCACCAGGTGGCCGGTCACCGATTGCGGCACACTCCTGACGGTTCCATCGGCCGCCACGGGCGCGGTGGCCGCACCACCGGCGCCACCGGCGTTCACGCTGGCGCCGCCTGCGCCGCCCGCCCCGCCCTCGCTGTCCGTCTTGCCGGTCCCGGCGCCACCCACGGCGTTGTCGCCGCCCGCGCCGCCCGCGGCACCATCGCCCAAGCTGCCCGCAGGCGCCGCCGCGCCACCGGCGCCACCGGCCGCACCCGTGGCACCATCGGCTCCGTTGTTCCTGACCACCCCGCCGGGGCTGACGGTCAAGGTGTTCTTGGTGAACACGCGGAACCCATCGGTGTCCAGGATGAACGCCCCCGTGGTCAGGCTGTCATAGAACATGTCACGGGTCAGCGTGGTGTTGCTCACCAGAGTGACGTTGCCGTCCGAACCGTCGCCAAATACGCCCATGGTCTAGCTCCTCAAATTGCGATGCCTGCGGGTTTCTGCGGTGACGGGCGCCCCTTTTTGGCGCGCGTCGATTCCGGCAAACTCAAGTCCCATTCTTCGCGGAACGCCACCAGAACACATCGGCAGTTTACCACCTCCTCCGGTGGTCCCGATGGATCAAGAGGATACCGCAACCCGTTGGGGAAAGTCTCGCCCTTTTCCCTGACCTTTAGGTGATTCCTGATGTGGCTGTCGCGCTCCCGGCCGTCGCGCGTCGTGATCCACTGGCCTTTCATGTCTGGAACGGATGCCTGTGCCTGCTCCAGCGCGGCCACGTTGGACACGCTGAACACCCGGTTGACTTCCGTGCGGACGATGCGTTCCGCCTGCCAGGCAAACCCCGTGCGCTGACGGAACCCGCGCAGTTGGCTGCGGCCCGTGCGGAACATGTTCTCAATGCTGCGCCGTGCATCGCCCGGCCGCTGCGCTCCCGTGACGGCCTGCTGCACTTCCCCATTGATTTGGTCCCGCATCCGCTGGCCAACTTCTTTCACCAGGTCGGCCGTTGTGCCCTGCAAAACTTCCACCAGGTCCGCGGGGAGTTCGGGAATGCTGAACGTCAACTGGGTGACCGTCTCCAACGGTTCCTTGACCATCGCCTGCCCGGCCTTGAACGCATCGTCCACCTTGGTCTTGGCCAGGTGGCCGTAGCGGTCCTCGAATTCCTCCACGCTGCGGTCCACGGCCTGCCGGATTTCATCAGCGTGGAATGCCTCGAAACCGCGGGCGGTGTCCAGGTCCCCCAGGACACGCTCCCGCGTGTCACGGAGAATCCGCATCGCCTGACGGACCCCGCTGCGTTCCTGCCGCCGGATGTCGCGGACCAGCTTATTAACTTTCCGCGTGTACTGACGGCGCAGGCGTCTGCTGTTCGCGCTTTCGGCCATTCAACTGCTCCAGCTTCCGGCCCAGCTCGGCCACCTTGTCGGCGTGGGCGCGGGTGAAATCCTGTTCCTGACTGTCCGCTTGACTCTCGGACCCCTTGGGACGCGCCAATCCCTCCAGCGCATCGCTGCTGATGGACATGCCCAACTGCGTGGCGATGAACCGCCACAGATCGCTTGCTTCGTCGTCCTCCACCCATCCGTTTTCCACCGCGGACTGCAACGCCGTGGTGGCGTTGACCAGGGACTGGGTGGTCGTTTGGGTGTCGATGGCCCAAATCTGCGGCAGCATGATGATGAAATGCTTGTCCACGTCGGGCGGCAGCCGCTTGGCAATAATGGCTTGGTCGATGACGAACTGGAAGATAAACGACACCATCGAACGGAACTGGACCTGCCGCGCGCGCAGCCGCTTCACCACCGGGATTCCCATTTCCGCCGCGGTGGCCCGGTTCGCATCGCCGGACTCGGCAATCCAGTGGGGCGGCAATCCAACACCGGATGCGATGTGGTTCTTGATGAGCCGCGCGTGTTCGGCCAGCTCGGGTGACTGGAGCGTCGGGGCCACCGTGGTGGTGACCACGTTCTCGTTATGAATTCGGACAGCGCCGGACTTGACGTTGCCGTATTTTTTCTCCAGGTCGTCCAGGTCTTTGTCGCTGGCACCCTTGACCAACACGTCCCAAATGACCTTGGATTTCTGGATGGCCGCCTCATGGATGCCCCACAGGAAGTTATCCAGCGTGTCCAGCCAATCCAAGCTGGCCAGCAGGTCGCTGTTGCCGCGCACCGCGTTGCTCACCTTGTTGATGGCAAAGAAAAACACTTCCCCGCGCAGCATTCCGAACGTCTCTGATTTCGGGTCCTCATCGGGACCAATCACATCCAGTTTCTTGTCGGCCTCCGGTCCATCGGACTGCGGGGCGGTGTCGCTTCCCGTCGCATCCTGTCGGCCCACCACGACCTTGCGGGGTATCTCAACATTCAACGGGTCCGTCAGTACGTCGGTCACCTGCAACGGGTCCAGGTAGCCCATCCTCACCCGGCCGTTTTGCTCAGACACCTTGACCGTGTAGAACTGCTCCCCGTAGAGTCCCAGTTCCATCACGCGGGTGAATTGTTTCATGTCCCAGCGGTTCACCGGGTCATGCCAGAAATTGTCTAGCACCTCTTGGACCCGCCCGTCCCGCGCCTTGAACGTCAGGCCGTCGCCAATCACGTAGTCCTTGGTGATTTCGACGCTGCGGAACGCCAGCGGGTTGGACAGGTACGCCTGATAAACCAGTTTCAGTTGCTGTTCACGTTTCAGCGCCGACAGGTCCCTGATGGGGCGCTGACTCACCGGCCTGAATTCGTCTTCGTCCAGGTCCCGAAAGTCACCGCCCGCGGCGCCGAACTGTTCGCGGAAACTCCCGCTCTTGACGCGCGCCACCCCTTCGCCAAACGCGCGCGCAACGCTTTCCGTGATCCGGCTGAACCATGTGCCCATGGGGTGCCTCCGTCAATTTCTGAACATCGAACCGCGGCGCTCACCACGGAATATCCCGCCGCTGGTTCCGATGCCTGCACGGCTCAAGGCCGTGGCAAGCATATCAGGTTTGCGCTCGGGATGCAGGTCGAGAATCACCGGCGGCCCAGCTCCGGCGTGTTGCAGCTTGCCCCAGTTGGCCAGGGCCAGCGCGTGGACGCAATCGTCCGTGAACCCCGGCGGCGCCTGATACCGCAGGTTACCGCTCGGGCTGCGCTTGTATTCGTACCAGCGCAGTTCATCCAGCAGGATGCGCTCGGGCGGCAGCATGATGTTGCGCTGTTCGATTGCTGACTGGAGCGCCTGAATCATCTGCCGCTTGGATTCCACCGTGAACTTGACGCCGTGAATCTTTTCACTCCCCAGCGCCACCTTGAGTTCGTCCACCATCGGACCACCCACGCCGGTTTCGTCGGGATAAACGGCGGCCTTCCACAGGTTGGCCACGCGGATGATTTCCTCTTTCTGCGTCACCCAGGACAGTTCGTTCATCCGCTGGAAGTGAACCACGTGGCCGCGCCCGTCCATCACGATGATGACCGTATAGTCCTTGGACTTGGCCAGGTCAACGCCCAGCGTGAACGGCGGGTGGCCCTCGGTCAGCGGTCCTTTCGCCACCACGGAGTCGATGCGCCGGAACACCCCGGCCTGTTCGTCAAGGAACTGCGCCTCATACTCCTGCCGGAAGAAATCTTCCGGCACGTCCCGCTTGGCGTCCTCCCATTCCTCTGGGGGGAAATGCGGGTTGTCTCGGGATGTGGCACGGAAACTCTCATGGTCCATATATTCATTGGTGGCCAGCCCCCGCAGAAACCAACGGTGGAACCAGTTCTTGCCCTTCGGACTCGACACCGCCAGAATCCAGCCGCGCGTGTCACTGACGCGGGTGCGGCAGATGCGCGCCGCCTCTTCTTTCAAATAGGCAGCCTCGTCAATCCCGATACCGGCCAGCCCAGGACCACGCAACTGGTTGGGCCACTCGCCTGACCTGAACTCCACCATAGACCGGCACGTGTTGAACGTGAACCGCCGCTCTTTTACCTGATGCGTCACCATGCCCTTGGGGAGTTCGGCAATCAGTTCCCCCCATTCGCGCATGTCAACCTCCAGCATGGCGTAGGTGGGGGCAACGATCCAAAACAGGCCATCGGGAGTCTGGAGCGCCTTTTCCAAAATCTCGAAACAGAGCGCCTTGGTCTTGCCGAACCGGACGCCCGTGGCGGCCACGCGGATGCGCGCCGGGGAATTGTGGATTGCACGCTGGAGCGGATGCGGATTGTACGCCGTCTCGATTTCCACCACCTGCACGTCACCCGTGGCCTTGATGGCTGGCGCGTTGGGGGAATCGGTCCCGGTCATTTCGGTGATTTTCTTGAGCGCACTATTTTCCGCCCTCTTGCACTCTTGGGCCAGCTCATCCCGCTGACGTGCCGCATCCTCGGTGGACACGATGCCCGCGCGTCCACCGGATTCAATGATGGCGGCCTGCCGACAGAATCGGCACGTGTCCACGTAGGGGCGCCCGGTGACGTGGTGGTCCCTGAGTTCCTCGCGGTGGAACACCTTGGAACAGGTGGGGCACCGGCGGAACAGCTTTTCCGGCTGCCTGTATTTTTTCTTCCGCGTCATCGGGCCACCGGGCAACCCGGCCACATGGTCCGGTTCCAGAACAGCAAATCCTTGTCCCGCGCCCCCACCACTCCCCAACCAGGTGCAAGGGCCTCAATCATTTCGTCTCGGGTCCACTGGCCTTGGTAAACCTCCGTCGTCTCGGACTCCAGGAACATGAACTTGGTGGTGGCCAGAATCTGCTGGCCCCCCGCCACCATGTCGCGCTCGGCGCCTTGGATGTCGGCCCACAGGAAATCCACGGCCTCGATTCCCCAGGCGCTGCAAAACGTATCCAGCTTCATGGTCCTGACGCGGGCCTCCCCGTGAAACGAAATGTGCGGGTACTTCGTCAGGTGGTGGGCGGGCGCGCGCAGCGATGACGATTGACGATTCGACGCCAGCACCATGGTGGCCTCCCCGTCCCGGTCGGTGACGGCCGCCTGAATCAGCACCGCGGGCAGCGGTGACCGCATCAGCGGGATGTTCCGCGGGTCCGGCTCAAACGCCCACATGCTGGCCCGGCCGCCAAACGCCTCCGCAATGCGGCACGTGTCCTCCCCTTGGTGCGCCCCCAGCTCCAGCACCACCGGGTGCAGCCCGGCCAGGGCCGCCACCCGCGACAGCCACCCGCGGGTCAACGTCGGAACGTCGTGCGTCGTCATCATGTCTTTGGCCCTGCCGCGCCCGCGGCACCGCAGGCCATGGCGTCACCGGGGCATCGGGCTATTGGTCGTTCCAGGTTCCGCGCAGTTTCTTGAACCCGTACCAGATGCCGAACCCCAGGAAGATGGCCCCGGCCAAGCCCGCGCTGAACCACACTTCAAATTCGTTTGCGTTCCACCAGCGGTCCCACATGTTCATGTCGTCAGCTCCAGTCTGTCCACCACCGTCCGGTTCAGGAGCCGCATGGCCACCGCCCACCGGCGCCCGCCGTACCTGTGCCGCCCCACCTCGGTGGTCAATTCGTCCTCCAAGCGCCGGGTGTTGGCCAGCCGCACCGCCCGCTGGTCAAGCTGCCAGCGCATCCGCGCCATCGGGTCCCGCGGATACCGCAGGTGCCCGTCCGTGGTCGTCAGCGTCATGCCGCCTTGGCCTCCCCACCATCCACCGGCTCCAGCGCGATTTCCGCCAGGAGACACACCGGGCACCAGCACCGGCACTCATCCTCCCCCGGCCGCCGGACTTCACGCCCGCGGTCCCCGTGGCCACAATGGCCCTCGCCCGTCGTCCGCATCACCAGCCCCAATCTCGAAACATCCCAAACCGCCGCCCCACCGTGCTGTACCGCAACGCCTCCACCATGCCCCACGCCGCCGTCACAATGAACCGCCCCGCGCCCGTGGCCAGGCCCCGCCGCACCCCCGCCGCCACCGCGCGCCGCCCCGCGATGGCCAGCGCCCACGGAATCACCGCCATGTGCCGCTGCCTCGCCCGGCTCCAGTCCAGTTGCCGGTGATACCAGCACCCGCACCGATGGCGGCTCCACCACCAGGTGCCACGCGCCCGCCGTCCCATCGTCAGCGCGCCTATGTCGCCGCCTCCGCTCATCGTCCGCGCCCTCCCGATGCCACCGCAATCCTCCCGTGCCCCAGGCACATTGGGCACTTGGCCACCACCTCCTCCCGTGGCTCTGCCGCCCGCCGGTGCTGCTCGGCCGCCGCCACGTACCGCGTCACGTGCGGGTCCCGCGTCCTCCCCTGCTTCGTCATGCAGTCCACCCCGGCACTCGCCCCGCAGAACCCGCAATGGTGCCGCATCGCCAGCGCCGCCAATTCCGCGTTCGTCATCCTGTCCACGCTACCACCGTCCAATCACCCCCGTGCGCCACGCAGTACCGGCACGGTCCCACGTGGCTGCACGCCCCGGCGCACGCGCAGCATCCCATCACCGCGCCACCCACCACCCCGGCCAGCGTTTCAGGGGGGCACATTAGTCAGTCCCTCCCGATTTTTGAGCGGAATCGGCGGCCTCGGGTGGCGGCGCCCCCGCGGGGGTCGCGCGCCCGGCGGCGGCCTCGGTGGTTCCCTCGCCAGCGGTCGGCTGGGCCGTGGCCTCGGGTGGTTCCGTGGCAGGCGCCTGCTCGGTGGTGGCGGTGTCGGCCAGGTCCTCGGTGGCCGTGGTCGGTAGAACGATGCGCTGGACGCGCCGTGGTCCGACAACTTGGACGCGCGGCGGGCCGCCGGTGGAGAACCCACGCTCCAGGGGGTCCAGCGGGGGCACGGGGTTCCCGGCGTCCAAGGGTCCGGCAGGGTGTTGCACGGATCCGGTGGCGAACGTGCGGAATTGTGAACAAATGGGAAAGCCGGTCGGCTCTAAGTGGCCTACAAGGCACTTAGAGGGGTGGTTTCGAGGGAATTCTGGAACGGGGTTGGCAAAGTGGCAATTCTGGAAAGGCCGGGCCAAAGTGGCAATTCTGGAAACGGGTGGCCGAACCTCGATATTCTGGAACGGGGGGCCAGTTTCGGCAATTCTGAGTTTCGGCAGGGCTTTCGGGAATTCCAAGTTCTGGCGGCGGTTTGGGAAAATGGAGTTCTGGAACACGGTTTGGGAATTCTGAGTTTCGGCAAGCAGTTCTGGAATTCCGTGCTTTGGGAACTCGGAACCGCCACTTTCGACTTTGGTGGCCGGGACCCGCGATTTCTGGAAAGGCCCGCGGAAACCCGCGATTTTGGAAAGGCCGCCAGAAAGCGGAGATTTTGGAAAGGCAGGCCGGGCCCCCTCGATTTTGGCAGGGGGGGTGCTGACCCCCCGATTTTGGCAGGGCCTCCCGAAACTGAGGGGGTGCCTCACTAGGATGCCGATAGAGGGGCATTCTGAGCGTTCTGTGAAACGGGTTTTCAAATCGTGTACGTTTGCGTCAGCGTGTGACGGGGGTGTGCGCGAACCTGCCCGCACGGTGGTGGTCCTCACGGTTTCACCGTTCCTTCACGTTCTGGTTCGGCCGGTGCATCAGCGGGTTCAGGCACAACCAGGGGAACTTGCTCCGGCTGGGCGTCGGCCGCGGCAGGCGCCTGTCCGGCCAGTGCAGCGGTCATCTGCTCCGGCGTCAGGTTCTCGAATTTCAGGGTGGTGGTCCGCTCGGTCACGGTGTCGCCCGCGGTGTCCTCGGTGGCGCCGTCGCGGTCGTCGTCGTGAACGTCGGCCGGTGGCGGTGCCGCAGGTCCAGCGGTCGGGTTCGGTGGAGACGCTGACGCGGGTGGTCCGGCGGCGGTCGCGGTCGGCACGTCTCCCGGCTCCACGACCAGGCGGCGCTTGGTCAGTGCCAACGCTTCGTCCGGCGTCTGCGGTTTCGGTGGCGCGGCGTGCGTGCCTCCCCCGATGCCTGACGCCTTGGCCTTGAGTTTCACCACCAGGGTTCCGCGCGGTGCCACCGTTCCCTTGGACTCGATGGCGCGCAGCGCAAGAGAAAGAATGTTGGTGATCGAGTTCGCCACCGTCGTGTCGAGTTCACCGCGCAGGAGATAGCGCGCGGACACGGCGAGGCAGTCCAGGATCGCGTCCGTCGTGTCCACCTTGCGCGTCAGCGACAGCGCCAGCGCGCGCATGTGCTGGGGAACCTTGTCGGGGTTCTTCGGACGGCCGCCGCGGTTCACGGCGCCGGGCGCCCGCGGAGTTTTCGCGCGCGTGCGGGGGGTCGCGGGCGGCGCGGGTTCCCCCCCACTTGGTTTCCCCTGCTGCACCGGGGATTCGGCACTATTAGACTGGCCCTCGGTGGGCGATGGCACAGGAAAGGGCTGGTCCTCGCCCTCCGTCAGGTTACCACTGAGATTCCGCTTGCGGCTGGCACGGTTGCGAACGTCTTTCTGGCGGCGGGTCAGTGGTTTCGACGGTGCGGTACTCACGGTGGAAGGGTAGCACGACGTGGTGGTGGTGTCAACGCGGTGGCGTAGTGGAGGGGTGCGTGGAAACGGAGACGGGGGGAGACGGGGAACGGTGTCGGGACGTGTCGTAGGAACGGGGGGGGGCGCTCCGCGGGAGACGCATCGCCGTCCCTCGCTCGGCTCGGTACGTCTCTCCCCCCCTGCCGCCCGCGATGCTGCCAGAGAAGGGGAGGGAAGTCAAGGACGTTCTGCCGGGCGGAAACCGGCGGCCACCTGCCGCAGGCCGCGGGGGGGCTGGCAGTCGGGGGTGTGGACGTTCTGGCCACAGGCGGTGCAGGTGTAGCCGTAGGGTATCTCCGTCTCGCGGGACGGGACGGTGGTGGCGCCAGCCAGGGCGGCCAGGGCCAGGATGGTGCGGGGGCCGGTCGGGGCGCCAGGGGGTTCCTCGGGCTGGCCGGTGATGCTGTCCAAGCCGCCACGGTACGGGATGGGGGGCCAGCAGGTCAAGCGTCCGTCATCACCCAGTGGCCGAATTGGTCGGTCAGGACAAGCCCGGCCAGCAGGGTGATTATGTCCCAGGTGGGTGGGCGGCCCTTGCCCGCCTCGGATGGGTTCCAGACGTGAGCGATGCGGCAGCGTTCGTCATAGTCCACGCTGGGCCAGTTGGGGGGGTCCGGCGGGGGGCGGCGGTAAGCGGCCAGGCTGGCCTCGCGGTCGCGCAAATAGAACCAGTCGTCAGAGTAGCCTGCGCCGGTGGCGCCACGCAGGGCCACGGCGCTGCCGTCGTGCTGGTCGTTCAGGCTACATAGTCCCATCGTTCACCTCCTATTCCCACGTCTTCCCATTAAATGCGTTCTGGTGACGCCCCTCGTGGCCTTCCAGTAGGGAGCATCCGTGGGTTCCGGTGCAATCCAGTATCCCTTTCATGCACTTAGCGGATGGTCTCGTAGGCGAATGGCTTGCCAAACACGCCGGACACTTAGCTTTCTCACCCCCCTTGAGCTTGACCTCTGGGCAGGTGCAGGTTACGCTTGAATTCTGAAGCATGCCCGTCCCCTTGCATCGGGCGCAGGGCGGCGCTGGAATCTCCGTGCGGTTATGCCCTTTGCCTGAGCAGTCGGGGCATGTGCCGGAATCGCTTGGCTCATGCTTCTTGATCGATTGAATCGCATCCCAGAATGCCCCGATTCTGAGGCTTGACTTGCCGTTGTCATACACCTGATCCATGCGCGAGTCAGCTTCGTTGATGTTCAACCCCATCCCATGGAGCGCGAAAGGCGCAAGTGCGTCTACCAATTCACTGACCTGAAGATTGGCGACAGAGAGCCTCTTGTTGAGGTCGGCAATAATCTGCGTATCGGCGTTCGATAGCCTCTCGTGCCGTTCCATCTCGGACTTGAGAGCATCTGTGCAAACGTGGGGTTTACCATTAAGCTCAAACTGGCAAGCCCCCACGGAGTCAACTCTCAGGTTGCACGTTACGCAATTTGGCATCGTTCACCCTCTATTCAGACAAACCTTTTCCCTATAATGCGAAATCAACACCTTCAACCGGCAGGCCCTTTGGTGGCTCCGTGCGTTCTATCTTGATTCGGAAGCATTCTCCGTAAGACCAGAAGATCATGTCGTCAACCTTCTCCTCGCCCTCGTGTAGCCTGTCAACGGCACGGATAGCATACGCCCCGATCTCGTGCCGGATCTGATCTAACTTTCCACCTGGCATAACGTCACACTCCTCAAACTACGCCTTCCAATCGCAGTCACGACACTCTGTTCCACGCTCAAGCTCGTAGATCCTTCCGCCGCATTCTGGACAAACCATCATTTGCTCCTTACGATTACTCCAATCATGATTCATCTATTCAAAGCCTCCGCGTCTCTACCGGCGGACAACCCAACCACCAATGCTCCCAATGGCACGGGACGCACAGCGGCTTCGATTTACACTGCTCACATTGAAGGCTACCGCCCTCAAAGCGAAC
>Ga0255049_10000013_pt1 | contig 103000 bp, 98 predicted proteins | sample JV7_2_3_MG_FD_183615 | JGI IMG/M metagenome (GOLD analysis project Ga0255049, IMG submission 183615) | Seawater microbial communities from Jervis Inlet, British Columbia, Canada - JV7_2_3 | ecosystem: Environmental > Aquatic > Marine > Inlet | place: Canada: British Columbia | collected... | reverse complement strand
TGTAATCAGACCGTCCGGGCAGCCTGTGGCACCTCGAACACGTTTTCGTTCTCGTCCTCCGGGGAGACGGGACGATCCGCCCCGCCGAGAAGGGTTCGACGACGAAGTGGCAGCGAATAGCAGAACCGGGCACCAGTCGGGAAACGACGCTCGTACCAGACATCTCCGCCCATCGCCCTCGCCAGACGTCTGGCGATTGGAAGGCCGAGGCCGATGCCCGAAGCCTCTCGCGCATCACCTTTGGAGAGTTGCTCGAAGTTCTCGAACACCTTCCGGGTCTCCTCGTCGGGGACTCCGGGGCCGTTGTCCGAGATGATGACCAGGTATTGGTCGCCCATCACGAACCCCTCGATCATTATCTGGTCACCGCCGTACTTCCGTGCATTCTCCATGAGGTTACGCATGACCTGTTGAACGCGTCGCCGGTCGGCAAGCACACGAACCCCATCCGGAAGTGACACGAGCGATGTCTTCTTCTCGCCGCTGGGGAAGACCATGAGGGCGACATCCTCGATAAGATCACCAAGGTCAAACAGCTCTGGATCGAGGCGGAGTCGGTTGGCCTCGAGACGTGGGATGACAAGGACGTCCTCGACGAGGTCGCCAAGATAGATGGACTGTCGGTTGATGATCGAGAGAAACTCGTCGACCTCTTCCCTGGGAAGCTCCTCCCATGACTGGACAAGGGTGTCGGCGAACCCTGCGATTGACGTCAGCGGAGTCCTCAGCTCGTGGCTGACCATTGCAACGAAATCGTTCTTCAGGGTGTGCGCCTCATCGGCGAGACGGATCACCTCCTTTTCCCTCTCACGACTCTGCGATGCCAGCCGCCACGCCCACAGCAGGGCCGCGAGCCCCACAATGACGGGCAGATAGATCAGGTATTGAGGTAGACGCGAAATATCAGGCATGCATTGGTGTTATCGGCCTGCCATCCAGAAGCCTGAAGCGATGTGCCCGCTAGCCCGTATCCGCATCGTCAAGCCCAATGAGCTGTCGAAGGGTCCTGGTCAGAACCCCCTGACGCAGGTCGAACTTGTCGAGATACGCGTCGACTCCAGCCGCCCAAGCGGCCTTCTTCTCCTCCTCGGTAGCAACACCGGAAACCATGACGATCGGCACTTTGATATCGGAGGCACGCATCGCCCGAACCAGCTCAACACCGTTGGATCGTGGCATCGAATAGTCAACGACCATCGCAGCGAATCCATCCGAGGCCATGGCGACCACAGCCTCCCTCGCTCCACTGGCTACCTCGACCTCGAACCCTGCTCCGTTCAGCGTTGCCGACAGAAGCTGTCGAACACCAGCCGAGTCGTCGACCACCAGCACCCGGGGTTTGCCTTCAACGAGCCGAGGGCGTTGTCTCGCGATTGCACCCAGGAAACCGGGATCGAGCACCACCAGAACCTGACCACCACCAAGGAGTGCGGCACCGGTGATGTGTCCGGCGCCATCGAGAATCGGACCCAGATTCTTGACTGCAACACGCCGCCGATCGACGATCTCACTGACGGTTATGGCCACCATCCCAGACCGTGTGCTCACTACCAGGAGCTCAGACTCATCCTCCGGCTCCGGTGCTCCAACCGCCAGCGAAAGTGAGACGCAGGGGATGGCAGAGCTTCTGAACCGCACTGCACGTCCACTTGAGGTCGTGCTCAACTCTGCCTTCGACAGGGGCATGGAGGCCTCCACAGCGGCTTCAGGCAGACCCCAAAACTGGTCTCCAAGAGCAACAACCACGACGTTTTGGAGGACCATCGAGAGTGGGAGAGTCATGGTCACGACTGTTCCCTTGCCCTTGGCCGACTCGAAATGAATCGCGCCGTTGACTCTCTCGACCGCAAGGAGCGCCTCGGACAGGCCCTCCCCGGACCCGGAGAAGTCAGTGATGGAATCCACAGTCGAGAAACCCGGGTGAAAGAGAAGCGGTGACAGATCCGGTGGAATCATCGGCAGGCCACGCTCATGGCCCACCTCGGCAACACGGTCCCAATCGATGCCGGCTCCGTCGTCCGAAACATAGATCTCTACACCATCGTCGGTTGCCGTTGCCCCTATGACCACAGTCGCAGTTGCCGCCTTGCCCGCCGCGACCCTCACATCCGGAGGTTCGATCCCGTGGTCGACCGCGTTGACCAAGAGATGTCTCAGTGGTTCCCGAATCAGGTCAACGATCTGCCGATCGAGCTGCACGTCACTTCCGGCAAGCTGAAAACGAACGTCCTTGCCCACACGCCGGGCCAGGTAGCGGACGAACTGAGGGACCGAGGCCACCGCATCGAAGAAGGAGATGTTTGCCAGCGAAACGGCTTGGTCCTGGATGTCACTGACCGAGCTGCTCAGCCTCTCGAGCTGGGAGCGCCAGGAGCGACGGAACAGGTTCTGATCGGCACCCTCAATCGAGACCAGTGAGAGGTCCGCAAGGGCCTCGGCATCAAGGGCCACCTCCACGATCCGATTGATGAGCCTGTAGAGATCGCCGGTGTCAACCCGGGTGGCGCCACCCAGGAGTGACTCGGAGACCGATTCGAGCAAGCCCCCCAGGTTCCCCTCATCGGGCTGGCGGCTGGGAGCGATCTCCGGCGTCTCGTCTGAATGCTCGATGGTGGAATCGAGCTTCCCGACAAGGTCAACCAGTGCCTCTTCATCCTGGCCATCAAGAGTTGGAACAAGCCGCCCGGCCGTCGCTTCCATCGCAACTATCACGTCGGACTCGGGTGCATAACCCTCCGCCACCATTCGCCAAAGGGTCTCCAGACGCGTTCCGGCATCTCGAATCGCATCATGACCGAGCAAACCGGCAGACCCTCCAATGGTGTGAGCATCTCGGACCAGGTCGGGGATCGAAGACGTGCCGAGCGTCATGTCGGCCAGGTCCCGGGCACCCAGGACTAGACGTCTCGAGCGCTCTTCGAGCTCGTCGCGAAATATGCGCGTGAGTTCAGGTGTGTTCAGGTCCAACTGCAATTTTTCCCTGGCCAACGTGCCTGTCTATCGGCAGGTCGTCGGCCAGTCTGAATGGACCTGATGACCCCTTGTCACTCCCATTCGATGGTGGCCGGGGGTTTTGATGAGATGTCGTAGGCGACACGGTTGATCCCAGGGACCTCGTTGATGATCCGAGACGAGATCCTCTCGAGGACCTCGTAAGGGATGCGAGCCCAGTCTGCGGTCATGGCGTCCTCGGAGGTGACTGCTCTGACAATCACGGGATAGGCGTAGGTGCGCTCGTCTCCTTGGACTCCCACTGTCTTCACAGCCGGCAACACCGCAAATGCCTGCCAGATGTCGCGGTACAGGCCGGCGCGGCTTATCTCCTCGAGAAGAATGCTATCCGCCGCTCGAAGAATCTGGAGACGCTCCAGCGTCACCTCACCGATGATCCGCACGGCCAGACCCGGGCCCGGGAACGGTTGACGCCAGACAATCTCCTCTGGCAATCCAAGTTCCTCGCCAATTGCCCGCACCTCATCCTTGAAGAGGTCTCGCAACGGCTCGATGAGATGCAACGTCATGTCATCGGGAAGCCCACCAACGTTGTGATGGGTCTTGATCGTCGCCGCCGTACCCGAGCCCGACTCGATCACGTCAGGGTAAAGCGTCCCCTGAACCAGGAACCCGGCATCGCCTACCGACAAGGCAGCTTCTTCGAACACACGGATGAAGGTCTCGCCAATGATCCTGCGCTTTTGCTCCGGGTCAGTTACACCTTCGAGTTGTTCGAGAAACCGATCTTCGGCCTTGACATGGATGAGATCAACAGCGAAGTGCGACCGAAATGTCTCTTCGACCTGGGAGGCCTCACCGGCGCGAAGAAGGCCATGGTCAACGAATATGGCTGTCAATTGGTCGCCTACAGCTTCGTGGACCAATGCCGCAGCCACGGCCGAATCTACGCCACCCGACAAGCCACAGATGACCCTTCCCGAGCCGACCCGATCCCTTATCGCCGCCACCTGTGACTCGATGATCGAGTGAGACGTCCACGCCGGGATTGCCTGGCACACCTCGTAGAGGAACTGTTTGAGGATCTCGCTGCCCCGTGGGGTGTGGGCGACCTCCGGATGGAACTGGACTCCGTAGAGCCGTCGCTCTCGGTTCTCCATAGCGGCGACAGCGGAGCCACCCGTTGACGCGACGCAAACAAAACCGTCTGGAGGAACAGACACCTGGTCCTTGTGGGACATCCACACGGTTTGCGAACCCGGGAGTCGAGCAAGCAGGACCGAGTCACCGGTCAATTCCATGGTGGTATTCCCGTATTCGGCATCCCCGGTGTTGGTCACCTCCCCACCGGCGAGGTCGGCAAGCAACTGATGCCCATAACAGATGCCAAGGATCGGAATGCCTAGATCGAGCATCGCGGCATCCATCCGATAAGCGTCCTCTGCGTAGACAGAGGCAGGCCCGCCTGAGAGGATCAATCCGATCGGTCGGCGACGGCGGACCTCCTCCGGCGTGATGTCACGAGAAACGATCTCCGATCGAACGTGCGCCTCGCGCACTCGTCTCGCGATCAGCTGGGCATATTGGGCGCCGAAGTCGACGACCAGGACGGTGGGCTCGTACTCTCCGACCGTCATCCCATGCCGACGTGTTGGGATCGCTGCAGCGACTTCCCCTCGGTTTGAATCGAGGGTGCGACCATCACCTCTGCCTTCTGAAACTCCTTGACATCGGAGTATCCAGTGGTGGCCATCGAGGCTCGGAGACCCCCAAAGAGGTTGAGTCGGCCATCATTCTCATGCGCTGGACCGATCAGGATCTCAGCGAGAGTTCCCCGGTCCCCCGTCTTGACGCGAGCCCCGCGGGGCAGTGTCGGGTGGAATGTCGCCATACCCCAGTGGTAACCGTTTCCCGGGGCCTCGGTGGCAGATGCCAGCGGCGAGCCGATCATCACAGCATCAGCACCACAGGCAATGGCCTTGGACACGTCTCCGCCTGTTCTCATGCCGCCGTCGGCGATCACATGCACATATCGCCCGGTCTCATCGAGATACCGGATACGGGCTCCGGCAGCGTCAGCTATCGCGGTCGCCTGGGGAACACCAACTCCGAGAACACCTCGTGTCGTGCAAGCTGCTCCAGGACCGACCCCGACGAGGACACCAACCGCCCCGGTACGCATGAGGTGGAGCGATGTCGAGTAACTGGCGACTCCTCCGACAATCACCGGCACCTCGCAATCGGCGATGTACTCCTTGAGATTGAGTGGCTCCACCCGGCTGGACACGTGCTCAGCCGACACGACCGTGCCTTGAATCACCAGGATGTCGAGACCGGCATCGAGAGCCAGCGGAGCCCAGCGATCGACGTGCTGGGGCGTCAAGCTCGCTGCGGTGACGATGCCCGCTGCTTTCAGTCCGGCGACCCGTTGTCCGATGAGGTCCGGGTTGACCGGCTGGAGATAGATCTCCTGCATCCGACGGGTTGCCTTCTCGTCAGCCAACTCCGCGATCTCTTCGAAGTAGGGAGTGGGATCTTCATAACGAGTCCACAATCCCTCCAGGTTGAGGACCGCCAGCCCACCCATCTTGCCAATCTGGATTGCGGTCTCCGGGCTGATCGCCGAGTCCATCGCCGAACCCATCATTGGAAGTTCGAATTTGAAAGCGTCGAGCTGCCAGGAGATATCCACGTCGTCGGGATCTCGGGTGCGACGTGACGGCACGATAGCGATGTCGTCGAATCCGTAAGCCTGTCGTCCCGACTTTCCTATGCCAATGTCGATTTCCACTCAGATCCTCCAGCGCCTTGCTGAAGGGTAACAGTGCCTGGCGATGCGTCCTATGTAGGCTCCCGACCGGTGGATGCCGCAAAAACCCCTGCCAGGTCATGGTCGATTGCCGATTTCATCTACGTATGGCTCGGCGGATTCCTCGGTGCGGGCTTGTTCTTCGTCTTCGGTCTTCCCTCTGACAACGCCGACTGGGCCATCGTGCTTGCCCTGGCCGGCCAGTACGTCGGGAACCTGGGTGTTCTCTGGATACTGAAGAAACGGAGAGACAGAGCAGATCTCGGTTTCTCGATCGAGACCAAGGACATCTTCTACATCGGTCTCGGTCTGATCCTTCAACTCGGCCTTGCGCTTCTGTTCCTCCCTCTGGCCGAGTGGCTGTTCCCCGACGGGCGCCCACCACAGCAAGTCGCCGAGGTGCTGGCCAACCTCGACTCGTCAATGCTGCTCAGAGTCTCGCTGATCGTCGCCGCAGTCGTGTTGGCGCCGGTCACCGAGGAACTCATTTTCAGAGGTGTTCTTCTCAAGGCGATTCAGCACCGAGGGCGGGTGTTCGCGATGGTGGTCTCTGCGACGGTCTTCTCGGCAGTTCACGTTCTTGGTCTGGACCCAGAGCGAATCCTCGCATCGGCCGTCGTCGTACTGCCACCGATTTTCGTCCTCGGAGTTCTCCTTGCGTGGATCACCTACCGAACAGGTCGTCTCGGTCCGGCGATCTTCATTCACTCAGGCTGGAACTTGTTGGCAGCGCTGATCCTGCTGCTGCCTCCAGAGTTGCTGGAGAGCGCGGCCTAGCTAGATCTTGATGGCCTTGATGATTGCCGAGTGCATGCCTCCGGCGACGCTGTGGGTGGGTTCGATCGAAATATCCGAGAATCCTGCCTTGGCCAGGCCGGTCTCATAGTCGGCGAAGCTCAAGGCACCGGCGATGCATCCGACCCAGCTACCTCGCTCGAGTCGTTCGGCCTCCGACAAGTCGTTGTCGGCGACCACATCGGTAATGCCGATGCGACCACCCGACTTGAGCACCCGCTGGATCTCTGAGAAGACAGCCGGCTTGTCGGTCGACAGATTGATGACGCAGTTCGATATGACCACGTCTACCGCACCATCCTCCAGCGGGATATCCTCGATGACCCCCTTGCGGAACTCGACGTTGGTCGCGCCGGCCTCGATCTGATGCTCTCGGGCGAGGTCGAGCATCTCGTCAGTCATATCGAGCCCGTAGGCAAACCCGGTTGGCCCAACCCGCTTGGCTGACAGCAGGACATCGATTCCCGCACCCGACCCGAGGTCGAGAACGGCTTCTCCTTGCTTCAATTCGGCAACTGCGGTGGGGTTCCCGCACCCGAGAGAGGCCAGGGCGGCCCCATCCGGGATGGTGGACAACTCGTCAGATTGGTAGAGCCACTTACCGAAGTCGCCTGAGTCGGCAGTCTCGAAAGCCCCGGCCATGCTTGGCGCACAACAGTTGGAGTCACCGGTCGAGGCCTCCACTCTGCGAGCAGCGTCTGCATAACGCTGCCGCACCTCTTCACGCAGGTCTGCAGTGGAACCAGTCATCTCGAAACCTCCAATCGTATCGACATCTGTCGATACCAACCTACTCCCTCATATTGATATATGTCAATACGGCACCCTCGGTGGGGTGAGGAGATCGAGCCGATACCATCTGTCAGGGCGTTCAGAGAGTCTTGTCAAACGTCATCAGCCGTAGGTGGCTCCAGTGCGTGCGTTGAACTCATCGATCATCGAGTCCCACTGATCGATCAGCGGATGCAGGCCTTTCCAGAACGTCTGGTCGCGGCGAGCCTCGAACTCCTCGAAATCGACGCCCTGCTGCTCCACCCACGTGTAATAGCCGAGGTTGAAGATCCTTCGGCGGCCGACCTCGCCCAACTCCAACACGTGATCGGTGTCGGCTCCTTCGAGAAATCGTGCGTGAGATGCGGCGGCAGCCGAGGCGCCGAACTCCCCTCCGTGATCTCGCTGGACGAATTTGTCCATCTCTGATCTATAGAGCTCCTGACCGTCCGTCGCGACGGTGACGATCACGTCCCCGGAGCCGTACCCGTGGTATTTGGCGACCTTTATCGAAGCGAGCAGATTGGCGATGGAGCTGAGACCCAGATGGCGCAGGCTCTCGACCGTCTCTGGATCCACACCATTGTCCACCAGGTGCCTCTTTCCGACCTCGGTATTGAACAACAAGAGGAGAGTGTCGGTGGCCTGGTCGCTGATTCCGACCACGTCGTCGGAGTTGGTGACATTGTGAATCAGGGGGATGTGTTTGTCTCCGATGCCCTGGATGTTGTGCTCCCCGTAGCCGTTGTAGAGCATCGTGGGGCACTCCAGCGCCTCCACCGGGACGATCCGACAGCCATGCCGTTCCTTGAGATAGTCACCGGCACCGAGCGTCCCGGCCGAGCCTGAAGCCGAGACAAAGGCGACGAGCCTTCCCCTGCCGGCATCGTCATAGACGTGCTCGAGGGCCCTCCCCGTCACGCGATAGTGCCCGAGGTGGTTGGCGAACTCGGAGAACTGGTTCAGGATCACATTCGTGGAGTCCTTGGCCAACTCGTTGCAGGCGTCGTAGATCTCCTTGACGTTCGATTCCGTGCCGGTCGTGCGGATGATGTCCTCAGGCTCCTCGGTCCACTCGTCCAGCCAGTCAAATCGCTCTTGACTCATGCCTTCGGGGAGGACCGCGACGCCACGACAGCCCATGATTCGGCTGATGGCAACACCTCCCCGGGCATAATTTCCGGTTGAAGGCCATATGGCCCGGTGCGAAGCCGGATCAAACGCTCCTGTGACAATGCGCGGGGCCAGGCAGGCGAAGGCAGCCAGGACCTTGTGGGCACGGATCATTGGAAAACGGTTACCCAGAGCCACCAAGATCGTGGCATCGACACCAGTCAGCTCTCCGGTCAATTCCAGGTACTCCGGCACATCGACCCGGGATGTCCGATCGCTTCCGTTGTACCAGTTCACTCGCCAGAGGTTCAGCGGATCAGGAGCATCCGGGCCCACCTGGTCGAGGGCATGGTGAACCGACGCCGGAGCCAGGGTTGGGTCGGCCATCTCGGCAAATGTGGGAAACAGGATGTTCCGCTCCCTGAACCGAGCCACGGCATTGTCTAGCGCCTGCTCATCGATGACATCGGAGAAGAGACTTGCTGGGGGCGGCGAGTTGGTCATATACGGAGGAGATTACCGATCTGGAAGCTGTCATTGTCCGGTGAATCGCTCGAGAATCCGGTCGCCGATCTACACCGCCACCACATCAGAGTCCAACGATGTCTCCTGGCCGGACGGGTGCGCGATGCAGGGCCTTTCCCGTCGCCGCGCGTATGGCAGCGACGACGGCCGCCGTGGAACTGATCGTCGGCGACTCGCCCACACCCTTGGCGCCAAACGGGCCCCAATTGCCGGGCTCTTCGATGATGCGGGCCTCCACCGGCGGGGCGTCGAGGAAGGTAGGCAACAGATAGTCTGTGAAGGTGGGGTTCTTGATAATCCCGCCGTCGATGACGAGTTCCTCCATCACGGCCAGACCGACCCCTTGCATGATCCCTCCTTCGAGCTGGCCGATGACAGCCTGTGGGTTGAGCGCCTTTCCGACATCCTGAGCGGTGTCAACACGGACAACTCTGACGAGCCCGAGCTCGAGATCTACGTCGACCACTGCACGATGAGCAGCCACCGCAAAACCAGCATGAACATCACCCTGACCGTTCTCGTCCGGCTCTTCGGTGGGTGGGTGTCGGAATCGCACCCATTGGTCGACGGGCCCGGCAGCACACACCTCTTGAATAGCGACGATGAGGTCGCCCCCTCGATAGACGCCATCCCCTCGCAGTTCGTCTCCGTCATGGGTAGAGAGAATCTTGTCTCTGAGGCCAACCGCCGCGGCGTGCACTGCCCCTCCGGTCATCTGCGTCTGCCGCGAGGCTGACGTCGACCCTGCCGAGCCGATCTGCGATGTGTCATCCCAAATGACGACCACCTGCTCAACACCGAGGACCGACCGAGTGATCTGCTGACAGATAGTCACCAAACCCTGACCTACTTCCATGGCTGCCGTGTGCACTTCGGCGCCAGAAGAAGTGAGGACGACTCGAGCCTCGGCAAAATCGTCGAAACCCTCTGAGAACGCCAAGTTCTTCAGACCCACCGCATATCCAACACCACGACGCACCGCCGAAGGGGGGGAGGTCAGGCCGGTGCCTCCAGGCATGTGTAACGGGTCATCATCCTCAAGGGGAGCCGGCATCGGGATCGAGTCCAATGCATCGATGACTTCCAGCGTTGGCAGCGCGTCGGAGATGACCTGGCCGGACGTGGCGAGTGGGTCACCCGCGACAAGGGCGTTGCGACGCCGCAGATCCAACGGACTCAACCCCAATGTCTCGGCGAGGCGGTCCATCTGGCTTTCGTACCCAAAACAGGTTTGAACGGCTCCGAAACCCCTCATGGCACCGCACGGCGGGTTGTTCGTCCTGGCGACCGCAGAATCGACCACCACGTTGTCACATTTGTAGGGGCCAACGGTGAAGAACGTGGCGTTCGCCAAGACGGCCGGGCTGGTGTGGGTGTACGCACCCCCGTCGAGCAACAGCCTGGCGGTCACCTTGACCAGGCGTCCGTTGGCGTCGGCCTCGTGGCGATACCACATCCGGGAGGGATGCCGCTTGACATGGCCGACGAAGGACTCCGACCGGTCGTAGACCATCTTGATCGGGCGTCCGGTCCTTAGAGCCAACAAGGCGATATGGATGTGCAAGGAAATGTCCTCCCGTGCACCAAAGGCGCCTCCCATGCCGACAGGGTGACAACGAACCGCATCATCGGACACACCAAGACAGGCGACGATCTGAGGGTGGTCGACGTGGATCCATTGTGACGTCACATGAAGATCGACCCCACCCTCTCCATCAGGGATCGCCAAGCCGGCCTCGGGGCCGAGGGGTGCCTGGTCCTGGGTGGCAGTCTCGTAGTAGCCCTCGATGACGATCTCGCCAACTGCGCTCGGGTCGCCGCGCCTGATCCTCATCTCTCGAAACACGGCGCCGCCGGCTGCGGCTTGTTCGGGATCAGTCACCGGATCGAGTGCCTCCCATTCGGCGACGATGGCTTGCACGGCCTTGCGGGCCGTTTCGGGGTCGTCTGCTGCGACAACGGCCACGGGCTCACCCCAGAACCGCGCTTCACCGTCGCAGAAAACGGGCTGGTCTTGTTTCTCCTGTCCGAATGTCAGCAGACCCGGCACATCCTCTTGCGTGAGCACAGCCTGTACTCCACTCATCGCAATTGCCTGGGTGGTATCGAGATCGACCAAACGGGCGCGTGCGTGGGGGCTGCGCAAGGTTGCGGCCCAGAGCATCCCATCGGCGTACAGGTCTGAGGCGTATGCAAAGTTGCCGATGACTTTGGGAACACCGTCGGGGCGCGGGACGCTCCTCCCGACCCCCTGAGTCACTGTGTCCCTGGTGCGAGTCGTCATTGGTCCGTCCCGGCAAGTTGCTGAAATGCTTCGAGAATTCGGCCATAACCGGTGCACCGGCAGAGATTCCCCGACAAGGCTTCGCGAATCTGGTCCTCGGAGGGGTTGGGCTTGTGCTCGAGCAGATGCGCACCCGTGACGACGATGCCCGGCGTGCAGAAACCACACTGCACTCCACCCTCGGCGATCATCACCTTCTGGACCTCGTGAAGCACGTCTCCACTCGCCAATCCTTCGACGGTGGTGACGTCGGCACCCTCGCAGTCGCCAATCATGACGAGACAGGCGCAGACGACCTCTCCGTCCAGAATCACCGAGCACGAACCGCACTCCCCCTGTTCGCAGGCGTTCTTGGAGCCGGGAAGATTCAGCGTTTCCCTCAGGATTCGAAGAAGACTCTCGAACCCTGCTGCCAGTGCGGTGAGAGACTCACCGTTGACCGTGAGTGTGACGTTCATGCGGCGAGACACCTCCGTACCAGACGCTGCGCCAGCACTCCTGCGGCGTGACGGCGGTAGGCCTCCGTCGAACGGTGATCGGTAATGGGACGCACCTCCTGGGAGACAAGCCGCCCGAACTCGGCAATGGCCTCGGGCGAAGGCGAGGACTCGGCATTGAGCATCGCTTCGGCCTCGTACACACGCATCGGGGTTGGGGCCACTGACCCGAGCGCTACCCGAAAAGCACCGTCGATTCGCATCACAACGCAACTCACCGTCGATATCACCATTGCGTTGCGGACTCCGACCTTGGCGAACTCCTGAACGTCAGGGACCTCATCGGGAAGCACAACGGCGGTGATCATCTCATCCGGCGCCAGCGACGTGCGCTTGACGCCGACGAAGAACTCATTCCAGGGAATCGTCCTCTCTCCCCGATCCCGTGAGACGACAGCGATGGAGGCATCCAAGGCGGCGATCCATGGAAGACCATCCCCGGCCGGGCTTGCCGTCCCGACATTCCCACCAATGGTGCCGACAGCTCTTATCTGGGGTGATCCGACCGTGCGCGCCAGCTGAGCAAGGGCTCGACGTGAGTCTATTTCGAGCCGGGCCCACGTGACTCCGGCGCCTATGCGGTTGGCGCCGATGCCCTGGATCTCTTCGACGTGACGAAGGCCAATCACGGAGACGGGTCGATAGTGGGCCAGATTGACCCCCACCATGAGATCGGTGCCGCCTGCCAGGAAAACGGCGTCCGGCGCCGCGGCCTTTGCGGCAAGGGCTTCGTCGAGATCTCGGGGAGAGGCGAAGTCCATCGAACGAAGGTACCTAACCCAACAATTCTCTGGCTGCTCGGTTGTGCCCCTCAATGAGCCCGGAGAGCTCCACACCGATCAGATTCCCGTCCTTGACGACCGCCCGGCCTTGTACGTAGTTGTGATCCACGTTCGTAGGCGTCGCAAACAAGAGAGCCGCGAGGGGGTCATGAAGGGCACCGGCGTACTCGATGCGATCCATCGACACGGCAACGAAGTCGGCGCACCTTCCGGGCTCGAGCGAACCGACGTCATCCCTGCCAAGTACGGCGGCGCCACCGCGGGTGGCGATCCGCAGCGCTTCTCGAGCCGTGAGCAGCTCACCACCACCGAGGGAGGGAGCCGACGCCAGTCGTGCCAGCAACATCGTCTGACGTGCCTCGCCCAGCAGGTGGTTCCCGTCGTTGCTCGCCGACCCGTCGACACCAATGCCCAAACGGACTCCAGCACTCAAGTACTTCCGCACTGGAGCGATACCCGATGCAAGACGCATGTTTGAGGATGGGCAATGGGCGACACCGGTGCCGCTCCTGGCCATCCGACCGATCTCGGCGTCATTGATATAGATCCCGTGGGCAAACCAAACGTCATCACCGGCCCACCCGAGATCTTCCATCATCTCCACCGGTCGCATCCCGAAAGAATCAAGACAGAACTGCTCCTCGTCGAGCGTCTCCGCAACATGGGTGTGGAGATGCACTCCATGATTCCGGGCCTGATCGGCTGCTTCACGCATGAGGTCGGGGGTGACAGAGAATGGCGAGCAAGGCGACGAGACCACACGAAACATGGCTCCGGGGTTCGGATCGTGAAACTCATTGATGACACGTTCGGTGTCCTCGAGAATCGAGTCCTCGTCTTCACAAACGGAATCGGGTGGCAAACCACCATTCGACTCGCCAAGGCTCATCGAGCCGCGCGACCCATGGAAACGAACCCCTATCGTCCCGGCGGCCTCGAACTGATCGTCGAGCCTGGAGCCGTTAGGAAACAGATACTGGTGATCAGATGAGGTCGTACACCCGCTCAGCGCGAGTTCGGCAAGAGCGACCTGGGTGGAGAGCCGCACATGCTCCGGACTCATCTTTGCCCAGATGGGATAGAGCGTCCGCAGCCAGTCGAAAAGCCCGACGTCCTGGGCACCGGGGACCGCCCTGGTCAGCGTCTGATAGAAATGATGGTGGGTGTTGATCAACCCCGGGATGACAACGTGGCCCGAGAAGTCGAGCACCTCATCGGCGGTCTCCGGAAGATCAGGGCTCGGACCGACTTGTTCGATGAAACCATCGACGGCATACAGACCGCCATTCTCGATTTCCGTCCCATCGTCATCCATTGTCGCCAGAACCAGAGCGTTCTTGACCAGAAGTGAAGCCACGCCGGCATCCTACGTGGCGCATAGCTCAGGTTTGCCCGGCGAGTAGGATTCCGCTCGAGGCTGGATCCAGCCTCTGCATCCACCATGACCATCAGTGAGTACCACCGGCCTGCGACGCTTGAAGAGGCTCTCGCCCTTCTGGCCCGCACAGAGGTCAAAAGCGCCCCGCTGTCAGGCGGAACGGTTCTCAACGGACTTCCCGACGATGAGCCGGAGGCCGTGGTGGATCTTCAATCGCTGGGGCTCGACTCCACTTCCGAGGAGGGAAACGCGCTGATCATCGGCGCCATGACCACCCTCAACGGGCTCACAGAGGACGTCTCGGTGCCCCCAATGCTGCGGGAGCTCTCTCATCGCGAAGCTCCCAACACCATCCGCAATGCGGCGACAATCGGCGGAACGATCGGGGTCGGTGATCCGGAGAGCGGTTTGCTCGCCGGGCTCCTGGCCTACGACGCGCAGGTCACCGTCGTCAACCAGACGGGCTCCAGCCTGGTTCCACTCGGAGAATTGCTTGCAGACCCTTCTCACCTGGACGGCGGCGTTATCACCTCGGTTTCGGTTCCAACGGGTGGGGCCGGCACCTACGAACACACCTCCCGCACGCCTGCCGACATCCCGATAGTGCTCATCGCCGGGCACGCCGCCGACTCCGGATCGATCAGACTTGCCGCCACCGGTGTCGGTGAGGCGCCGATCATCATTGACCCAGGTCAGATCGGTGCGCTAGAGCCTCAACCGGACTTCCGTGGCTCGGCCGACTATCGGCGACATCTGGCCGACGTTCTCAGCCAGCGGGTCCTGAGCCGTTTGGAACCTGGAGGCACGCCTTGATCGTCAACATCACCGTCAACGGTGAGCCTCATGAGTTCGAATGCGCTCCTCACGAATCGTTGCGCACGGTCCTGAGACGAGAGGGCTATTACAGCGTTCGGTTCGGTTCGGAGACGGGCGAGACAGGCGCGGCCGCGGTTCTCGTTGACGGGCAACTCATCTCCGCCGATGTGATGCTCGCCGCCCAAGCGGACGGCCACGAGATCGAGACAGTCGAAGGTCTCGCCTCACCCCTGAGTCTCCATCCAATACAGGAGGCCTTCATCGCTACGGGCGCGATCCAGTCCGGGTACGCGACACCGGCGACGATCCTCGCCGCAAAGCAGCTCCTGGAAACCAATCAAGATCCCAGCGAAGAGGAGATTCGAGACGCCCTCTCCGGCATCCTCGATCGCGAGACCGGGTATCTGCGACCGGTTCTGGCCGTGCAGCGTGCCGCCGCCTTGCTGAAGGGTCAGAGAGTCGAAGAGATAGCCAAGGCGTTGATCAAGCCCCTCACCTACGACATCGACATCAACGATCTCACAGAGCCCGATCCCCTTCAACCGGTGCTTCCCAAAGTCGTTCCCCACCCTGAGGTGCCCGAGACAGCAGTCGTCGGCAAGCCCGAGCTGAAGGTCGACGCAGTGAAACTCGCCAAGGGCAACCCTGCCTTCGTGGACGACATCGAGATGCGGGGAATGCTCCACGCCAAGGTGTTGTACAGCCCGCACGCCCACGCATGGATCGTCGCCATCGACGACAGCAAAGCCCGTGCACTGCCCGGGGTCAGGGCCGTTCTACATCACGGGAACGTCGCCAGAGTGCGTTATGCGTCGGGAGGCCAGAGCTACCCGAATCCTCTCCCCTACGACCAGGTGAGCTTTGACAACAAGGTGCGCTACGTCGGTGATCGTGTGGCCGCCGTCGCCGCGGACACAGTGGAGATCGCCGAAGAGGCGGTCAAGCTCATCGAGGTGAGCTATGACGTGCTGCCGGCGGTGTTCGATGAGAACGATGCCATCCTCGACGGCGCCCCTGTCATCCATGACGAAAGGGACATGGAAGGAGCGCACGACGCCTCGCGCAACATCGTCCATCACCTATCCGCTGACGTCGGAGATGTCGACGAAGGTTTCGAGGATGCTGATCGTGTGTTCGAACGCACATTCCGGGTGCATCAAGTCCAGCAGACTCCAATTGAGCCACACATCGCCATCGCGTACTGGGACAGCGATGAGCGGATGGTGATCCGCACCTCCACCCAAGTTCCGTTCCACGTCAGACGGATGGTGGCGCCGCTGCTGGATCTCGACGTCAAGCGGATCCGCATCGTCAAACCCCGCATCGGTGGTGGATTCGGGGTGAAACAGGAGATGCTGATAGAGGACATCGTGGGTCATCTCACCAAAACGACCGGGAGGCCCGTTCGCTACGAGCTCACTCGAGAAGAGGAGTTCGTTTCGAGTCGCACCCGCCATCCACAGACGATCACGTACCGGACCGGAGTCGACGAGTCCGGACGGCTCGTCGCACAAGAGATGAAAGTCCTGGCCAACACGGGCCCGTATGGCACCCACGGGCTCACCGTGCAAATGGTCACTGGTTTGCGGGGCCTCAGCTCGTACAAGGCAAGACACAAGCGGTTCCGCTGCGATGTCATCTACACCAACATCCCTGTTCCTGGTGCCTATCGGGGATACGGAGCGCCTCAGGCGCTGTTTGCGCTCGAATCTCACATGGAGGACATCGCCGCTGCTTTGGACATAGACCCTCTCGAGTTCCGCCGGATGAACTGGACCACGACAGGTGATCCCATGGATGTGGCGCCCGAGCTCGGCGAAGGCGACACCGAGGGAGCCTTCATTCCCGTCGTCACGTCGAGCGGTATTGAAGAGTGTGTTGCCCAGGGCAAGCGAGCGATCTCCTGGCACCGACGCGTCGACCCCGAATGGGTGAATCCAAGAGATCGACCACATATCCGTCGCGGCATCGGATTTGCGCTCTGCATGCACGGGAGTGCCATACCCGGTCTCGATATGGGAGCGGCCAGCATCAAGATCAACGACGACGGCTCTTTCAACCTGCTCTTCGGCGCGACCGATCTCGGCACTGGCGCCGACACCATCCTCGGCCAAATCGCCGCCGAGGTCCTCGGTGTGCCCCTCGAGGACATCCTGATCTATGCCGCCGACACGGACATGACCCCTTTTGACACCGGCGCCTACGCCTCGAGCACAACGTACATTTCGGGCATGGCCGTGAAACGGGCAGCCGAGGAGGCTGCCAGAATGGTTGTGGACCGCGCGGCGCTGATGCTCGACGAGCGGCCCGACGCAATCGAGCTACACGACCGCCAAGCATGGTCCACCGATGGCCGGTCGGTGAGTCTCGCTGACATTGCTCTCTCTTCGCTCCATCAACAGCAGCAACGCCAGATCATGGGCACGGCGTCCTATGTGTCACCGGAGTCACCACCGCCATACGCCGCTCAGTTTGCCGAGGTGGAAGTCGACATGGACACAGGCCAGGTCGAAGTTAAGGCCCTGGTCATGGCCGTCGACTGCGGCGTTCCCATCAACCCGATGACGGCTTCCGGCCAGGTCGAGGGAGGAATGGTCCAGGCCCTCGGTTACGCCCATTGTGAGGAGATGGCCTACGACGAGACCGGCCGAATGATCAACTCGAAGTTCGGGCCCTACTGGATCTATCGAGCCGACGAAATGCCCCGAATCGACACCTATCTGGTTGAGACAATGGAGAAGAGTGGACCATTCGGCGCTAAGGCGATCGCTGAGATCCCCAAGGACGGCGTCGCCCCGGCAATCCGCAACGCAATCGTCAACGCCACCGGTTCTCGCATAGATGCAATCCCCTTCACGCCGGAGCGGGTGTGGAACGCGCTTCAAGCGTGAAGCCCCACGACTCTCATTCACTGGTGAACGAACTGGCAGAGGCCGTTGCCGGCTCGAAGCCTGTGGCCCTGGCGACCGTCGTCGCGACCAAACGATCTGTGCCGCGGCGTGCCGGCGCCAAGATGCTCATCTACGGCGACGGCGCCCTCAGCGGCACTGTGGGGGGCGGAAACATGGAGTCGCGGGTCATCGAGGCTGCGCAGGAGTCGATGCGTAGCGGAAAGACACAAATGCTCACCTACTCATTGCTCGAACCCAGCCGTGGGGACCCCGGTGTCTGCGGAGGGGAAGTTCAGATCTATTTGGAGCCCTACATGCCACCACACACCATCTTTGTCGTAGGGGCCGGTCACGTCGGCCGCGCCGTTGTCGATCTGGCGCACTGGCTGGGTTATCGCACGGTGATCACCGACGATCGGGAGGACACGCTGAGCGAAGACCACCTGCCGGACGCCGATGTCCTTCTTCGCGGCTCGGTGGTGGAGGCTCTTGCCAAGGAAAAGGTGACCGAACACACATCAGTGATCCTCGTGTCGCGATCCACCGACATCGACGCTGACACCATCCCACTCCTTCTGGAGACCCCGGCCGCGTACATAGGCGTGATGGGAAGCCGGCGGCGGTGGACAACCGTCAAGAACGAGCTCATTGCCCGTGGAACCAATGAAAAGGAGCTCGACCGGATCCACCAGCCCATTGGAATTGAGCTCGGCGCGGAAACCCTCGAAGAGATCGCGGTCTCGATTCTCGCCCAGGTGATCCAGGTGAACAGAGCGACGACTTCCGGCGAGAGCTGATGCTCTTCGAGGATCATCTGACCGTCATCCGAGGCGGCGGGGATCTGGCCTCGGGAGTGGTCTATCAGCTCCATAGAGCCGGGTTCCCGGTGATCGTGCTCGAACTCGATCATCCCCTGGCAATACGGCGCAAAGCGGCTTTTGCCTCGGCGATCAATGAGGGAACGGTGGAGATCGAGGGTATCGAGGGAGCGCGCATCACACCGACGGCCGACGTGACCGAGCTTGCCCGCTCCGGAGTTGTTCCCGTTCTCGTCAGCCCGACTCTCCCCGATCTGGCCCATCCTGCGTCAATCGTGGTCGACGCTCGGCTCGCCAAACGAAATCTCGACACGACAATCGACCAGGCGTCTCTTGTGGTGGCTCTTGGTCCCGGTTTCGTCGCCGGTATCGACTGTCACGCCGTGGTGGAGACCAAACGAGGGCATCGACTGGGCCGGGTGATATGGGATGGACCCGCCGAACCCGATACGGGTGTCCCTGGTCGCGTCGGCGGCGCTTCATCCGAGCGCATCGTGCGTGCTCCGGGTGACGGTGAAATCCGGTGGGATGTGTCCATCGGCGACCGGACAACCAAAGGCAAGCGACTCGGTTCAGTAGGCAACCAAGCCGTTGTGGCCACCACCGACGGAGTTGTGCGTGGACTGATCTCGGACGGTTTCATTGCCTCGGTCGGGCTAAAGATCTGCGATATCGACCCACGTAGTGACCGAAACGCTTGCTTTGAGATATCGGACAAGGCACGACTCGTCGGCGCGGGTGTCCTCGAAGCAGTTCTCTCCTGGCTCAACGAGCAGAGCGCGTGACAGAGAGCCTTTCCGAGACACTGGGGCTCGGGCCACGCGAAATGGTTTCCTTCGTCGGCGCCGGCGGAAAGTCCACGCTGCTGCTCAGCCTTGGCCGCGAACTCGCCCAGGACTATCGGGTCGTGCTGACCACCACCACAAGAATGGGCGCCGACCAGATCCCATCCTCATCCGCGATCGTCGACGACGTCGATGGTGTGACGCAAGCCCTTGCGTCCGGGAAGACAGGATTTCTCATCGGTGAGATCGACGGACCGAAGGTCATCGGACCCCCTGCCGATCTGGTCGACGAGTTGTTCGCCAATCCTGATCTCGACTATCTACTGGTGGAGGCCGACGGGGCGCGAAGACGAGCCATCAAGGCGCCGGCAGAACACGAGCCGGTCATACCTTCGCGGACCACGACGGTTGTCGTGGTGACCGGTCTCGACGCAGTCGGGAACCGACTCGACGAGGTAGCCCATCGTCCTCAACTGGTCTCGGCTCTCACCGGACGGGGCCTCGATCAGACACTCACTCCGGAGGACGTTGCCACTTTGATCGGGGACCAGAGCGGAGGATTGGCAGGCGTTCCCGATGAATCGCGAGTCGTGGTGGCATTGACAAATCGTCGACGGGAAACCTCCATGGCCGCGGAGTCGATAAGGGAAACACTCGAGAACCATGGCCGAATCGACCGGGTCTGCGTCTTTCCGGGTTGACCGATAGACCGCTAGGAGTCTGTCCTGATTGACAACTTGTCAATCAGACGTCGAGACAATCGGCTCACGACGGGTGGCGTTGAGATAGTTGTAGATCGTTATGCGGCTCACACCCATGAGATCGGCCACCTCCTCAACCGCGCCCCGGATGAGAAAGGCACCCCGTTCGTTGAGCATTCGGACCACTTGCTGTTTTTCCTCACGGGAGAGAGTTGACAGATCTCCTCCGATCTCCCCCACAAGCTGGTGGACCATGCGGGGCACAGCCCCCTCGAGAGACCGCAGCCGAATGCCACCGATCACCTCGCCCTCCCACTCGATGGGCACATCGGTCCTTGACAACAACTCGGGAGGTATCGGGTCTGCTCCGACAACCTCGAGCACCGGTCGCAAAGCGTCGATCACGGGATGCCCGAAAGCGGAGTCCTCTACCGCCCCAGGGTTGGTCACCGTTACTGTCACCTGGGAGGCGCCTTCGGAGAGACCGGCATCCAGGGCGGCCGCTACTGCACTGACTATCTCGTCCTTGTTTCCTTGGACCCTGCTGCCAAAGGGGCCAACGGAGACTTCGACGCCGCTCGCCCTTGCCGCATCGATCGCCTTGACCACGTGCGGTCCGGGACTTCCCTCATCGAAGGGCTCAATCGTGAACTCGGCAATGACATCAGCCATCGCAGCGAAACTCACCCACTGAGCGACTCGTAGCTTTCGGGACGGCGATCCCGGTAGAACGCCCAATGACGACGGACCTCGCTGACAAGACTCATGTCGAGATTCCGGACGACGACTTCATCGTCGCTATCGGAGGCCGTCTCTCCAACGATATTTCCCCGCGGGTCGACGAAGTACGAAGATCCGTAGTAGTCCGTATCCTCGAGACTCTCTGCGCCCACCCGGTTGATGGCACCGATGTAGTACTCGTTGGCGACGGCCGCCGCCGGCTGCTCCAACTGCCACAGATACTTCGAATGTCCCCGCGTCGTCGCCGCAGGGTTGAAAACGATTTTCGCTCCGGCGAGGCCGAGCGCCCTCCATCCCTCGGGGAAGTGTCGGTCATAACAGATATACACGCCGATTCGACCAACGGCCGTATCAAAAACGGGATAACCGAGGTTGCCCGGCTTGAAGTAGAACTTCTCCCAGAAGCCTTCGACCTGAGGAATGTGCATCTTGCGGTAGATCCCGAGAAAACCTCCATCGTCGTTGATGACGGCCGCCGTGTTGTAGAAGGTCCCTTCGTCGACACGTTCGTAGATGGGCACGATCAACACCATCCCCGTTTCCTTGGCGAGAGCGATCATCCGCTGAATGGTCGGGCCGTTCGGGATTTCCTCGGCCTGGTCGTAGTAGCGGGTGTCCTGAACCGCGCAGAAGTATGACGTGTTGAATATCTCCTGAAAACACAGGATCTGCGCCCCCTGGTCGGCCGCCTCCAACGCGTACTGGACATTCTTGTCCACCATGGACTCGTTGTCACCGGTCCACTCGGCCTGCACGAGGGCTGCACGCACGACATCGCTCACAGGTCGACTCCTCTGGTTCTGATTGACGAATGATAGCCGCTCTCTTGACATTTTGTAAAGGCTCCGCAATGATCGCCGTGGTACCGTCGAACAGCGCCACGAAGGAGGACAAACCATGACCCGTCAGCTCGTGGTCGGTGCTGCCCAGCTTGGACCAATCGCCAAAGATGAGAGCCGGGAACAGGTCGTGGAACGACTCATGGCCCTTCTCCACGAAGCCGACGGGCGAGACGTTGACCTCGTTGTTTATCCGGAGCTGGCTCTCACGACCTTCTTCCCGCGTTGGGTTCTTCGCGATCAAGTCGAGATCGATGCCTGGTACGAGACCGAGATGCCAGGCCCGGCGACCAAGCCGCTCTTTGACGAGGCCAAGAGTCTCGGGATCGGCTTCTCGCTCGGCTATGCCGAACTCACAACAGATGACGATGGCGTCACTCACCACTACAACACCCAGATCCTCGTAGAACGTGACGGCTCGGTTGTCGGGAAGTACCGCAAGGTCCATATCCCCGGACACGAGGAGTACGAGCCCGATCGCGAGTTCCAGCACGCCGAGCGCTACTACTTCGAACCGGGCCCCGACGGATTCCCGGTCTGGCGGGCGTTCGACGGAATAGTCGGCATGGCGATCTGCAACGACCGCCGCTGGCCGGAGACCTATCGCGTGATGGGTCTTCAGGGCGCCGAGTTGATACTCATCGGATACAACACACCGCTCCACTACGCACCCGACCCGATCCAGAACCCTTTGGCTGCGTTTCACAATCATCTCGTTATGCAGTCCGGCGCCTATCAGAACGGAGCATGGGTGGTTGGCGTCGCCAAGGGCGGAACCGAAGAGGGAGTCGAATCCCTGGCTCACACCGTGATCATCGCCCCTTCGGGACAGATCGTCGCCCAGTGCATCACCAATGGAGACGAGCTCGCTGTCACCCAGATCGATCTCGACTATTGCAGTTTCTACAAAGACACCCTCTTCGACTTCGAGAACTACCGAATGCCGGAGCACTATCGGATCATCTCGGAGCAGCGCGGATCCATCCCTCCTCCGCCACTGCAGGGAAACGCCTCATAACCCTCACCAGCGAAACCACATCCGTTGAGTTTGTCCTGAACGGAACGGGGGTTTCGGTTCGAGCCGACCACCCCCACGTACTCGCAGCTCTCAGAGACGAGCTGGGCATCACCTCGGCGAAAGATGGGTGCTCCCCGTCAGGCCAATGCGGTTGTTGCACGGTACTGGCCAACGGTAGGGCGCTGGTGTCCTGCGTGACAGCGCTCGAGAAAGTGAGAGGCAAGGAGGTAACCACACTCGAAGGCTTCGACCCGGTCGAGCGAGATCGTCTCGCTAGAGCGTTCGCCTCAACGGGCGCGTTGCAGTGCGGTTTTTGCACTCCCGGGATCGTTGTCCGGGCCAAGGCACTGATCGATCAAAAAGGAAGCAGCCTTGACCGGAGAACCATCGAAGGACGACTCGGCGCCCATCTCTGCCGGTGCACCGGCTACACCAAGATCATCGAGGCGATCGAGCTTCTGGCGTCCGGCGACCCGATTCCCAGCACCGCCCTGCCAGGTGGAATAGGCACGTCGGGAGCCAAGTACGAAGGTGAGGAGCTGGCGCTGGGTGACCGTGGCTACATCGACGACATGACGGCCCCGGGGATGGCACATGGCTTCCTCCGCCTCACCGACCACGCGCGAGCCGACGTGCTACGCATCGACACATCTAAGGCCGAGGCGATGTCAGGAGTAGTGGCTGTTCTCACCGCGGCCGATGTCCCCGGCGAGCTCAAAGTCGGCCTGATCGACAAGGATTGGCCGGTCTTCATTCCCGAGGGAGGGCGCACGTCCTACACGGGAGATGTTCTGGCAATGGTCGTCGCCGAGGATGCGCAGACTGCCAGGCGAGCGGCCGACGAGATCGAAATCGCTTACTCGGTGCTAACGCCGATCACTGATCCTCTCGCTGCCCTGGAGAGCGGCGAATCGGTCACCTGGGGTCAGGAGAGCAACCTCCTCTCCAGGTCCGCATATGCGAGAGGAGACACCGAGTCCGCTCTGGCCGGCTCGACTCACCTCCTCCACGAAGTGTTCCAGACCCAGAGGATCGAGCATGCCTTCCTCGAACCCGAGTCAACCCTCGCCGTGCCCAACGACGATGGCACCCTCCATGTCTACTCCGGAGGCCAGGGTGTGTGGGACGACCGTGATCAGATCGCATCCGTTCTGGGTGTGGAAGCTTCCCGGATAACCGTCGAATTGGTGTCCAACGGCGGCGCGTTCGGGGGCAAGGAAGACATGAGCAACCAGGCGCAGACCGCCATCGCGGCGTGGCTCGTCAAACGGCCGGTTCGCTGCACGCTGACCAGGGAACAGTCGTTTCACCTTCATCCCAAGCGTCACCCCATCCGGATCGAGATATGGGCCGGATGTGACCAGGATGGCCAACTCACCGCCTTCCGGGCGCGGATGATCGGGGACACCGGCGCCTATGCCTCGGTCGGAATGAAAGTGCTGGAGCGTTCGGCGGGACACGCAAGCGGACCGTATTTTCTGCCCAACATCGATGTCGAGTCCGTCGCAGTTCGGACCAACAACTCGGTGTGCGGCGCCTTCCGTGGATTCGGCGCCAACCAGGCGCAGTTCGCCATGGAAGGCGTGATGGACCGATTCGCCCAGATGACAGGTCTTTCAGGATGGGAGATCCGCAACCGCAATGTGATCGTTCCCGGATCGGTATGGGGTCCAGGCCAGATCATGGACGAGGGGTCCACCGGCGCCCGGATGTGTCTCGACACGATCAAGCCCTACTACGAGACCGCGCGGGCGAATGGCAAGGCAGTCGGACTCGGACTCGGGCTGAAGAACTCGGGGCTCGGCAACGGGTACAAGGAGGTGGCGAGGGCCGTTGTTCGCTTCGAAGAGGACGGGACCGTGGAGGTTCGACACTCATGGACCGAGATGGGCCAGGGTGTTCACACCGTTGCGCTTCAGGTAGCGACCGAGGAACTCGGAATCTCTCCAGACGACGTGCGTGTCGTCGTCGATACCACCAGGGAGCTGGGCACCGGCCAGACCACAGGATCGCGGGGCACTTTGATGGCCTCGGGGTCGATCGCCGATGCATGCAAGAATGCGATTGCGGGCGGTCGTCAGACCGGCGTCGATTATGAGGGTTCCTACATCATCGACTGGACCAACAACATCGATGACGATGTCGAGGATCCGATCATCCACTCGACCTTCGGTTATGCCGCGCAGTTGGTGACCGCCAACAAGGAGACCGGTGAGATCGAAAAGGTCGTCGCCGTCCACGATGTCGGCAAGGCGGTCAACCCCATGCTCTGCGAGGGTCAGATCGAAGGCTCTGTCCATATGGGGCTTGGTTACGCGTTGAGCGAGGATTTTCCCTGCGATGACGAAGCCAGGCCCGAGCACATGACCCTGCGTGCCCTTGACATCATCCGACCCAAGGACATGCCCTCAGTGGAGGTCATTCTCGTCGAGGCCCCTCAACCCAACTCTCCTTACGGGATCAAAGGGGTTGGCGAGATCGGACTGGTGCCAACGGCCGGTGCTGTCGCTGCCGCGTATCACGATATCGACGGAATCTGGCGAAACCGACTCCCCATCAACCAACACGACCCCCTCCAAGTTTGATGGCCGGGGCCCCCGACCTCACGCCCTACTCGTTCGATGTGATGCTCGATCGCGTGGCGCACGAATGGCGGAGCCGGCGGCGGATATTCGATCTTCCCACCGCGCGATTTTGGTCACCCCACCCTGAAACCGATCTCTCGATGGATTTCCTGGGGCGGCCAGCCGCCACTCCAGTCGGACCTGCCGCGGGGCCCCACAGCCAGATGGCGCAGAATGTCGTTTTGGGTTGGTTGGCGGGTGCCCGTGTGTTCGAGTTGAAGACGGTGCAGGTCCTCGACGATCTCGAGATCGGCCGACCGTGCATCGACATGGAGACCATCGGCTTCAACATCGAGTGGAGCCAAGAGCTGAAAGTCCACGAATCGCTCGAGGAGTATGTGAAGGCATGGATGACCATCGAGATCCTTTCTCGCTGGGACCCAATTCGTGAACTGGTGGGCCCCGATCCCGGTGCTCACGTCTTCGACATGTCGGTCGGCTACGACCTGGATGGGATCAAGACGGACAAGGTGGCGTGCTTCATCGACAGTCTCGTGGATGCGTCAAATGAGATCGAACGGCTCAGACCGATGATCCCGGACTCCTTCGCCGAGTTCCGCGACATCGATTTCCCCACTTGTGTCTCCGACACGGTCACGGTCTCGACCTTTCATGGATGCCCCCCCGACGAGATCGAAGCCATCGCCAAGCACCTGATGACCCGACATGAGCTGGACGTGATCGTCAAGCTCAACCCGACCTTGCTCGGTTTCGGCGACGTCGCCGAGATTCTCCAGGAAACCCTGGGCTACAGCCACATCCGTCTCAATCGCCACGTCTTTCCCGACGATCTACTTTTCGAGCGCGGAGTGGAGCTGATCGAGGAACTCCGCGAATTCGCCAGAGGAGAAGGCCGGAGGTTCGGCATCAAGCTGACCAACACCCTCGTGGTGGACAACGACAAGGGATGGATGCCCGATGATCCGATGTACCTGTCCGGACCTCCATTACACGTCTTGGCGACGACGCTCCTCGACGAGCTGCTCAGCGCAATGCCCAACGTGTTCAAGGTCGCCGGTCACAACGGAGACGTCCAGGTGACATTCTCCGCCGGGGTGACCAAGGAGAACCTGAGCACGACCGTTGGCATGGGAGTTGCGCCCGCGACTCTCAGCTCGGACCTGCTCAAGCCGGGCGGTTACGGGCGGCTGGAGCCGATGCTCCGAAAGCTGACAGGCGATATGAGAGCCGCGGGCGTGAGAAATCTCGCCGATTGGCACCACTACAACTGGCTGGAGGCTCGCACCGCGGGCTACCGCGGGCCTGTCGAAGCGCATGTGAGGGCCATCCTCGACGGATCTGAGCTTGATCTCTACAGCTATTCCGGCAACCAGAAAACTCCCCGGCGCGTGGCTCACGAACTTCAGATGTGGGGGTGCGTTGCCTGCAATTTCTGTGTCACCGTCTGCCCCAACGATGCCTTCTTCAGCATCAGTACTCCCGAGGGCTCCGGTCTCGATGGCCGCCAGCAGTACATGGTGCTGGCCGAGCTTTGCAATGATTGTGGCAACTGCATGACCTTCTGTCCCGAGGATGGAGATCCCGCCCAGGTGAAACCCAAACTGTTTCTCACAAAAGAACGGTTCGACATGACCGAGGGACAAGGCTTTCTTCTTCGGGCGGAGAGTGGTCGGGTGGATGTGACTTCCAAGCCCGAGTCCGAACGGGAGTCAGAGCGTCTTGTCTCAGTGATCAACAACGAGAAGGGGATCCCGGTCGGTGTCAACCTCCACTAGATATCAACTGAGAAAGAACCCGCAGTTGGGGAGTGGAGCGACCATCGATCCACCCGGCGAGGCAGTAGCCCGATTTCACCGCATGCTCCCGGGCTACGAGCACACTCCGCTCGTTGATCTGACAACGGTTGCCTCGGACCTCGGCCTGGGGGGGATCGTGGTCAAAGTCGAGTCAAACCGCCTGCACCTGCCCTCGTTCAAGATGCTCGGCGCTTCCTGGGCGACATTCCGCGCCCTGGTGGACCACACCGGCATGACTGCCGAGGGCTGGGACACGCTTGGCGAATTCGCCGAGGGATTGAGGGCTCATGGTCCCCTGAGCCTTGCCGCCGCCACCGATGGGAACCATGGACGAGCCGTTGCCAGGATGGCAAGGCTTCTCGGGTTGGACACCCGCATATGGGTTCCCTATGACATAGCCCAGTCGAGGATCGATGCCATCGAATCCGAGGGGGCCGAGGTGATCGTCATCGATGGCTACTACGACGACGCCATCGAGAAGTCCGCCGCCGCCGCCTCGGACAACACCTTGGTGATATCGGATACATCGTGGGACGGCTACGAGGATGTGCCCGGCTGGGTCATCGATGGTTACTCGACGATCTTCGCCGAGGTCGACACCCAGCTGCTCTCCCAGAATTTGGACGCGCCAACTCATGTGATCACCCCCTTGGGAGTCGGGGCGCTTGGTGCGGCCACTGTGGTCCACTACGACGCCAGAGACCCCCGTCCCACCATCATCGGGGTGGAACCCAGCGAGGCGGCATGTGTCCAGGCCGCATTGGACGTGGGCGAGGTGATAACCATCGAGAGCGAGTTCCGGACCTCAATGGTCGGGTTGAACTGTGGGACTGCGTCACTGATCGCGTTCCCGGCTCTGGCGCACGGGCTTGATTGGACAGTTGCCATCGACGACGACTGGGCCGAACGATCCATGCGGATCTACGCGCAGCAAGGCCTTGTGTCCGGCGAGTCGGGTGCGGCAACCATGGGAGGGCTACTCGCCCTAACAGATGGGCCGGATCGGACCAAGCTCGGCCTCGATGACAACGCAGAAGTCCTCCTGATCATCACCGAGGGCGCTACGGACCCACACAACTACGAGCGGATAGTGGGAAGATCGCCGAGCGAAGTCGCTGAATGAAGCTCTGAGCCTGCGCTTTACTCCTCGTAGCCGGGGTGCGCGACCAGCGTCCCCACAACACCATCCGCAGACATCACCGGAAGGTGGGGCATCGAACCATGGAGACCCTTCATGATCGTGTACATCACCACCGCCGGTGTCAACGACAGGCCATTGTGGTCGCCATCTCTGAGCAGCGATGCCTCGATCAGTTCGAAAGTGTCCTTGTCGAGTGTCGCTCTGAGAGCAGGCGACGTGTACTCGAGGGCACCGTTGACGACCAGACGATGGGTCTCGCCACGAATGCGGGACTCGATCGAAGAGTCCGAGAACAGCATGAAGGCGTTGTCGTTCTCGGCCTCGAATTCCCCGCGGTCGAGATAGAGGCGCGGCTTGTCGACGTAAGGCTTGCCCGAGGTCGGGCACACCGTCACACAGTTGCCGCACTCGTTGCAGAAGTCGCTGAGCACTGCGATCTGTAATTCCTGGCCAACCGAAAACGACTCAGTGCCGTTGACCACGACCGAGTCACCCAAAACCTCTAGCAACGCCAGGTCGGCGCGCATCGTCTCCATCTGGTAGGTCATAAGGGCGGCGTTGGGACAGACGCCGACACACAGGCTGCAGATGTCGTGACAGTCGAGACATCTGGCTGCCTCGGCCATGGCCTCCTCAGGTGTGTAACCCACAACCGTCTCGGCGAATCCGCCACGCTGATCGAGCGGGGTGTGCTGGATCGGCACCCGGTACTCACGACGTGACCGACGAACCACCAGATCCTGAATGTCAAATGTCCGCGGTTCCTCGACCGGCATCACTCGCTGCTCACCGTGCTTGATGGCGATCGCTGTCGCAACGGTTTTGCCATCGGCGGCCGCCTTGACGATCGATGAGGGACCGTCGGCAGAAACGTCACCCCCTGCAAAGACCCCGGGGATGGATGACTCGTGTGTCTCAGGGTCGACGCTGATGTACCCCCGATCTGTCAGCTCGGGCAGTTCGTCACCGAAGAAGTCCAATACCGAGTGCTGGCTGATGGCGAGGATCAGCGTGTCGAGTTGAATCTCGAACTCGGAGTCCGCCACGTCGAACGGGATCTTCCTCCCCGAAGCGTCCCGCTCGCCGCGGAATTCCGCCCTCGTGCAGACAAGGGCTTTGAGCTCGCCGTCTTCGACTTTGAGCGCGGCGGGCTTGGTCAACTCAACGATCCCGATGCCCTCTTCGATGCAGGCATCGACCTCCTCAGGGTCTGCCGGCATCTGGTCGATCGTTCGCCTGTAGATCAGCTTCACATCCTCGGCGCCGACCCTGAGTGCGCTACGCACACAGTCCATCGCCGTGTCACCGGCACCAATGACACCAACCCGAGCTCCGATCGGGATCGGGTCACCTTCTCGAACACTGCGCAAGAACGCGATTCCATCGAGGATGCCCCCGGCATCTTCACCGGGCAGGTCGAGACGCTTGGCGAGCTGGGCCCCGACTGCAACGAAGACAGCCACGAAGCCGTCGGCTCGAAGTTCCTCCAGGGTGAAGTCGACTCCAGCCTCGCTGTTGTACCGGATCTCGACACCGAGTTGTTCAAGGACTGCGAGATCATCATCTATCTGGTCTTGGGGCAGGCGATACGTCGGAATCGTTCCTCCGACCATGCCGCCCGGGTATCCATAGGCCTCGAACACGGTCACCGGGAATCCGGCGTAAGCGAGTTCATGGGCAGCAGCGAGGCCGGCGGGGCCCGCACCGATAATGGCGACTTTCGATTTGTGAACAGGGTTGCGGACAAACGCAACGGGCTGCTCTTGACGGTCCATTATGAAGCGCTTGATCTGGCGTATCGCCAACGGCTGGTCGAGGTGGGTGCGAATGCAAGTGTTCTCACACAGGTGATCACAGACCCGGCCCAGGATCGATGGGATCGGGTTGTCCTCACGTGTCAAGGCCACCGCATCGAGGAACCGCCCTTCACGGACAGCCCCCATGTACTGAGGGACTTTCTGGTCGATCGGGCATTCGTCGAGGCATGGTGCCTCAATGCAGTCAAAGTAGCTGAGAGTCCTCGGAGTCTTTGAGCGGTCCATACGGAACGAGTGCTTCTGATAGCGCCAGTCGGCTCGCACATCTTCGGCGTATTGCCGGAGGTTGATGCGTGACAGAACGTCGACGGCGAGACCGGCGACGACGTTGGACCTCTCCGCGTCGAAACCTGCCGCGGTCGCTGCCGATCGGACCGCGTCGACTGCGGATTCTCCGTTAAGTTCCCCAAGCGTCTCGCCAAGCTTCTCGCAGGTGGCGAGGGACAGATCCAGACCGCTGTTGGTCAGAGCGCTGTACCGCATCAGCTGGGCGAAGTCAGCGGAGGTCGGCTGGCGGACGCCGGACTTTGCAGAGAAATCGACCAGGTCGGATGCTCCCACCTCGTCCATCTGAAGGTCGAGTTCCTCCATGTACTGGAGCATCCGAAGGTAGCCCCCTGTCTTGAGGAGGTCGGAACACACCGTCACTGTTTTGACACCTGAACGAAGCAAGTCGGGGATGTTGAGGTAGTCGGCCCCACCGGAGAACGAGAGCAGAAGCTTGTCAGCGAAGTCTTCCTTGATACGCGAGGCCAGGTTGACCGTGACGGGAAGAAGAGCCCTCCCGGACAGATACATCATGTCGTCGTTCTCGAACTCGTCACGCCAGTTGTCCACCTCGAGCGTGTTGGTCAGCTTTACGCCAAAGGTCAGACCACGACTGGCCGCGATACGGCGGAGGTTGTGCAACATCGGGACAGCGTCGACGTACATCAGATCGTGGCCGAAGGCCGCATCTGGTACAGGAATGTCATCAAAACCCAGATCCTCGTTGACAATCGCTCGCACACGGTCGGCACCGAGCAGGGTCGGGTTCAGCTTCACAGATGTGTTGAGGTCACGCTCTCTGAGGAGATATGACGAAATGCGCTCGATCTCGTCGGGGGGACATCCGTGCATCGTCGAGAGAGTGATCGAGTCGGACAGCCTCTTTGGTATGTCGATCTCGCGGATCTCCGGATACCACTCGGCGACAATATCGATGTAGGCGGGCAGATACTCCGAGGCGTCGGCCATGGTGTCAAAGAACCACTGCACGTTCGGCTTGAGCATGCCTTCGAGGTTGTACCCGACACTCATGTTGAAGATCATCCCGGGCCGATCGCCGTGCCAGCCGAACTTGTGATGCAGCGCGTGAATCAGCACCCAAGCGCGGAGATATTCGTCGAACGATTCATAGACCTTGAGCTCCTGTGACCACTCGACGTTGTAGCCCTCGTCCTCGATGGCGATGCACGGTTTGGAGACATCCAGCTCGTCGAGGGTCTGGATGGTCTTCAGCTCCAGGAACCGCGCTCCCACCAGCCACGACATGATGATGTTCTGTGCCATCTGGGTGGCGGGACCGGCGGCAACACCGAAGGGGGTGTCGAGTTCCGCCCCGTACTTCTCGATCCGATAGCGATGGTCCGGCCTGGGGACGAAAAAGGCCGACCTGGGAATTCCGAACAAAGCGTCCTTCTGCTCCAATTCGGTGAAGACCCAATCGGTGAGCTGTTCCATCGAGATCGGCTGGAAACGATCGGACATGACTAGAGCCGTGCGTGCAGACGAGCCGCCTGCTCGGATGCCTTGGCCCGGATTTCGGCCGGGTCCACCCTGGTCGGCTTGCCGTCGGCAAGCAGGACCTGACCATCGATCTTCACCTCGAGCGGCCTGACTCCCGGCGTGAAAGCGAGATGCCAGGGATCCATCGGGTCGTACGACCAGATGACCTCGTCGCCGCGTGCCTCGGGGATGATGTCCCAGCCCGTCTCCAGCCACGACCAGGCATCATCCGGCCCACATGAGACGTCGACGGAGCGCTCCATGACGTAAGCAATCCGAAACGACTCGATCATGTTGGCCCCGATCCCATCGGTGCCCAAGGCCACCGGGTTGGAGAATCTTGCCGGGTTCGCATAACCGACGGCGTTGTTCAGATTCGAGCGAGCGTTGTGAAGGATGGTCCCCTTCAGAGAGTGGTCCGTGGGCAGGTGAACACAGTGGGCGAGGAGCCAGCTATCACGAGTGAGACCTTTGAGCTTTTGGGGAGCATCGATGTCACCCGCCCCCTCTGCGACGTGCATGTGAACGCCGACGCCGAGGTCGTCGGCCAGCCCGGCAGCAGCATCGAGCGACTCCTGACTGCAGGTGAAGGTGGCATGGATGCCGACCAGCCCTGGTCCACCCCCCTTGATGAAGCGCTCATTCTCGGCGAGTCCGCGCAGAGCCCCATCGGCACCGTGCCGGTCTGTGATCCCGTACGCGGTGAGTACTCGAACCCCTACCTCGTCGCAGGCGTCGGCGATCACATCGAGGCTTCCCTCGATTGCATTGGGGGATTCGTGATGGTCGATGATGGCGGTGGTGCCGCTCTCGAGAGCCTCCAGTGCACCGAGCATCGCTGACCAGCGAATCATTTCGAGATCGAGCGCGGCATCGAGACGCCACCAGATCTGCTCCAACACTTCCTGGAAGCTGGTTGCGGTTCTCGGTGGCGCCGGCATGCCCCGCGCCAGTGTGGAGTAGAGATGATGATGGGCGCAAACCAGACCGGGTGTCGTCGCAGTCACGGTCCGACCCTATACCGAAGAGCGCAGAGGTTGGCGACGAGATTCCTAACGTTGATCACATGGATGTCACCCTTGATCTTCTCTTCATCTTCGTCCTCCGTCTGATCAGCGTTGGAATGTCCACGGTCAGGATTGTCCTGCTGGGGCGGGGTCGTCGGGGACCGGCGGCTCTTCTCGGCTTCTTCGAGTCGCTGATCTGGGTGTTTGTTGTAGCCAGGGTCCTCGACGGACTCGACGACCCTCTACGAATGGTTGCCTTCGCAGCAGGATTTGCCGCCGGCACCTACACGGGCTCGATCGTGGAAGAGTGGCTTGCGCTGGGTCAATCGATGGTTCGTGTCATCGCCCCGGTCGAATCGACTCCGGTTGCCGGGGCACTGCGCAGTAAAGGGATCGGCGTCACAGTCATCAACGGTGACGGCCGGGACGGCGAGGTCAGGGTCACTTTTTGCGTTGTCCCCCGCAAAGACGTCGCTGCCATCCTGCGGCTGATACGAGAGACAAACCCCGAGGCGTATGTAACCGTGGATCAGACGGCATCGGTCGATCTGACCCAAGTCAAGTCCTGACATGTATCGCGCTATGGGTACACAACGATCGACACCGCGACGTAGTGCACGGTGAATGCGGCGATCGTCAGGGAGTGGAACACCTCATGGAATCCGAACCATCGTGGCCAGGGGTCAGGACGCTTCAGCCCGTAGACCACTGCCCCTGCGCTGTACAACACGCCACCAACGGCGATCAACACAACCGCGGTGACTCCGGCGCCGGCTACCAGATCGGGTAGAAAGAAGATGGCTATCCATCCGATGCCAACGTAAACCGATGTGTACAGCCATCGAGGTGCGCCGATCCAGAACACTCTGAAGATCACCCCCGCCATCGCGCCGACCCACACGATCAACAGCAAGGTCCGGCCCTTGCCCGGCGGTAGAGAGAGAACCGCGAATGGTGTGTAGGTACCGGCGATGATCAAGTAGATATTGGAATGGTCCATCCGTCGCAGCAATCCCTTGACGCGGGGAGACCACGACCCCCGATGAAACAGGGCGCTGGTTCCGAACAGGAGGGCAGCGGTCGTCGCGAATATGACGGCCGAGATCTGGGCCTCAGGAGTCTCCGCCTGCATGACGAGCACGATGCCGGCGATAACGGAAATCGGGAACATCACCGCATGAAGCCACCCCCGCAGCCTCGGCTTTTGAAGATGAGGAGGCGCTACGTCGCTGTCAACCACACCTGCAATCTAAGACCACGACGACGTCTGCATCGAACCTGCCGGCACCTGCTCTGAACCGGCGTCGACCGAATTGCTTGCCCGATGCTCGAGGCGGTCAGCGATCGTCATGGCAGCGATGCCGTAGCCAAGGGCGAACACGGCAAACATCGGGATGTTGACCCAGGGACCGCCACCCAGTTCGAAGAACTCCTCACGCAAGCCCGAATCGATCAGCAGAATCGTCATCTCGAATGCCCCTAGAACCACACCAGCAATCACCACGGATGCAATGGAAGCGGCCTTGCGAATCAGGTTGCCGACGATCCCCATCACTCCACCGAGTATCCCGCCGATTCCCACAATGATGAAGAAGGTGCCTCCAACGGAGAACTCAGGCGTACGGAACGGATCCATGATCGCCACCACCCTCATGGCAACCCGGAAACCGGGCCCCATGATCAAGGCGCCCGCGATCACACCCCCGGCAAGGCCGAACGCCACGGTTTTCCAGAACCCATCGGTGAGCCACCATGCGAGCGCCGCAGCGGCCACCAGCAGGGGCAATGCGATAGCCGGGATCAGAACGTCTTGCATCGCCAAGATCACAGCCGCAACAACTCCCAAAGCGACCGCTCTTCCTTGCCATGTCACAATTCACCCTCCTCGGTGTATTACCCCTACAGACGAAGAACGACCGTGATTGGGTGACGCAGCCGATAGATGTGTGGATACGAGGCATGGAACCTGATGTTCTCGGGATACCGACCCGACGTCGTATCAGGCCAAACCAACGCTCTCGCGAACCGCGGCCATCGTCCCCTTGGCCATCTCGCGGGCTCTGGATGCACTGGAGGCCATCACTTTGGCGACCTCGGCATCGGATATGGCCTCGTATGCGTCGCGGATCGGCTTGATCCCTTCCGCAATCGATTCACCTACGGCAACCTTGAAAGCCCCATAACCCGATTCGCCGTACTCCGATACCAGGTCATCGATCGACCTCCCGCTGAAAAAGGAGAACATCTCCAACAGGTTGGAAATGCCCGGCTTGTTCTCCCAATCAAACGCCACTTCGGTTCCGGTATCGGTGACCGCCGACTTCACCTTCTTCATGATCTGGTCGGTGCCGTCCGTTAGCAAGATCCATGACTTTGGGCTCGGGTCCGACTTCGACATCTTCGAGGTCGGCTCGGTGAGCGACATCACCCGGGCTCCGATTTCAGGGGTGATCCTCTCCGGAACCGGAAACACGTCGCCAAAGCGGCTATTGAACCTCTCCGCCAGGTCACGGGTCAACTCCAGGTGCTGGGCTTGATCATTGCCAACCGGGACGGCGTGGACCCGGTGTATCAGAATGTCGGCCGCCTGAAGAACCGGATAGGCAAAAAGCCCGAGGTTCCGACCACCCTTATCGGCCTTCTCCTTGAATTGAGTCATTCTCTCCAACTGCCCGAGACCGGTGAGGGTGCTCAGTATCCAGGACAGCTCGACATGCTGAGGCACCTCAGACTGGTAGTAGAGAAGAGAACGCTTGGGATCTACCCCGGCGGCCAGGATCATCTTGGCGAGATCGGCTCGCTCCTTACGCAGGCTGGCCGGGTCATAGGGCGCGGTCATCGCGTGAAGGTCGACCACGCAATAGATCGTGTCGTACTCGTCCTGCATGCCAACCCAGTTGCTCAGGGCGCCGATCAGGTTCCCCACATGCGGGTCACCGGTGGGTTGCATACCCGAGAAAACTCGCTTCCGGTCAGTCATCCGTCAGATCCTCGCTCGAGAAATGGCGTCTTCGCTCAGGCGGCGACATTAGCCAAGCACTCCCTGGTCATCGAGGTAGGCCTCCTGAGCCTCGACAAGACCCCACGAATCGCTGAACACTGCCCCCTCGACACGGGCACCATCGAATCGGGTCGCGGACAGAGCAGAACCGGAGAGGTCGGCCCGTGACAGATCCGCTCCGCTGAAGTCCGCCCCCTCCAGGTCGGAGCCCGAGAGGTCTGCACCTCTCAGGTCGGCGCCGGCCAGATTGCTCAGGGAGAGATTCGAATCTCTGAGATCGGCTCCAGCGAGGTCGACTCCGCTCAGATCACAATTCTTGAGACAAAGCCGACGAAGATCGGAACTCGATGGTCTCCAGGCGCGCAGATCCAGACCAAGCAGGATCTTTCCCCGATACTTGTCGTACCTGGCTGCTTTGAGGAAGCTCTCCAATTGCTGCGGACGAATCGACCCGCTGGTGAATCTCTGGTCACCCGCCCATGGGTCGGCGTTGTTGTGATACGACGAGTTGGTCTCCCACCACCCGAGACGATCCTCGGACAGGAACTCCATCCGGCGCACCCATTTGAGCGACTTGTAGAAGTACTTCCCGGGGGTGACCACTCTCACCGGGCCTCCGTGATCAGAAGTGAGAACTTCCCCATCGAGCTCGTGGACCAACCAACTGGATCGTCTCGCGACGTCAAGTGGCAGAGAAGTGTGATGGCCACGAGCCGAATAGGCGACGAAGGACACGAAGGACGCATCGGAGAGAGGTCCCGCCTCGTCGATCAGGGCGGAGAGCGGCACCCCCGACCATCCGCTGCCGGGTCGACTCCAACTGGTGACGCAGTGGATGTCGAACTCCAGCGACTGGTGGGCAAGATCCATGTACCCGGCGAGTGTCAGGTCAATCGGATTCTCGACAAGACCACTGATGACGAGGGACCAGGCTCCTGGATCGGCGAGGTCGGCCGAAGGGGATCGCTCTCCTACAAGTGGGAATCTCCCAGTCTCGATCTGACCGGGGGGAAGCCTCACGGGGAGTTGCTCAGCCGGTCGCCAGGTTCGCTGAATCCGCCGTCTCCGGAACAACGAAGCCGGCAACGATCTCGTCAACAGGGGTGGACGGCAGAAGCACGGAGGCGCCTTGCTCGGTCGTATAGCCGTAAACAGGCACGCTGAGTTCGATCACGGATCCGCTGCTCAGACCTCGCATGGTCCACGCGAGGTTGACAGCTTGCATGAGGGTGAGACCTGTGTCGACGGTGAGAAACGGGGCAACGGCCTGAGCGGCTGCCGTCACTGCTTGTGGGCTCGAAAAGTCCGAAAGGCTCGCCATCATGGAGATGAGGAATGCCCGTTGTCGGTCGTTGCGAGCAAGGTCACTCATGCCAGACATGGTTCTCCAGCCTGTGTCGGTGAGTTCCTGGGTGTGGCGGGAGCGCAACCACGCAAGGGCCTGCTCTCCAGAGGCCATCGTGCATCCCGCAGGAAGGTCGAGGTTCGAGCGCATGTCCCGGACCGGAAACTCGACACAAATCTCATAACCACCGATTGCGTCGACGGCGTTTTGGAAGCCGGCGAGATCAACCATGGCAAAGTGGTCGACCGGCTCCCCGATCAGACTCTCCACCGCAAGCGTCAGAAGGGTGGGCCCGTTCATCTTCTCGCCGCATCCTTGGAGCATGCCGTTGATGCGAGCCTCACGACCGGTGCACGTGTTGGTGACCCACAAATCCCTTGGAAGCGAGAGCACGGCAGCCTCAGTCTCGGTCCGCAGCAAGACCATTACGACGTCAGCGCGATTCCCCGAGATCCGACCAAAACCCCGAAGGTCGTCGAGATCATCACGCGAATCTGAGCCGACAAGGAGGAACACTTCGAGACCCTCGCCGGAACCCATGACTTCGGGCTCGACCTCGACAACTGGTTCGTCATTCTCATCATCTGGCTCAACATCGTCGACCGGAGCTGCTGCTTCTGGTGCTGGTGCCGTTGGCCGATCGATACTGACCCGCTCCACCTCACCCCATGTGGACGCGGCGAACGCGACTGCAACCCCCATGACCAAAATGGCCATGAGTGCACCACCAAGTATCAAGCGCTTGCGTAGGAGTGAGGAACCCATAATTCCGAGCGGCGGATTCTACAACGGTTGCCCGTCTGTGCCCAGATGACGGATCAGGTGTTGCGGCCGGCTATCTCGTGTGCCAGGGCCGAGCCGGTGTCTGCGTCTTCTACTCCGGGCAGCGAAAGCTCAAACCTGTGCTGACTCTCCCCATCGATGTACTCGAGCGTGCCGTCCATCAGGTCGGCGAGTTGCCGGGAAACAGCAAGGCCTATCCCAACGGAACCAGGCTGGGTCGGGGACTGGGCACTCCTGTAGTACCTCTCAAAGATCATTTCGGACTCCCGGTTTGGCACGCCGACACCATCGTCGGCCACCGTCACGAGGGCTCGTCCCTCGTTCACACTCACTCCGAGAACTATCCGCTCTCCCCCGTACTTGATGGCGTTGGTGAGGAGATTGCGGATCACCTGGCGCACCCGGAGCGGATCGGCCCAGGCCTCCACACCCTCGCCCTGCAGGATGATCTTCTTGTCGGTTGGGTGTGACTCCTGAACCCCCCGGAGCACCTTTTCCGCCTGGTCACGCAGGTCAGTGATCTCGGGGTTGATCGACAGGCTCCCGCCATCGGCTCTGGAGGCAACCAGCAGATCATCGACCAGATCGGCCAGTTCGCGGCTTTGGACGGCGATGATCCCGTTGAGTTCGTCCAACTCCTCGTCACCGAGGCTGGTTCGACTGGAGATGATCTCTTCGGACAGCCCGACAATGGCCGTGAGAGGCGTCCGAATCTCATGAGAAACCGAGGCAAGAAGCCGCTCCTTGGACTCGTTCGAGTCTCTGAGCTCCTCCGCATCCTCCTGACGCCGCCAGTAGGCGCCGATCATGTGTGACGCTCGCCAGAGTGTCTGGATGTCCACGTCACTCCAGGGTTGGTCGTGTGTGTACAGGATGAAGCCGATCGAGCCCCTGAACTCGCCGGAGACGAAGATCGGGACTGCGACCTCGGAGTAGATGCCGTCGTCCTCATAGAGGGCGCGCTCCTCACCTGCCAGATCTTTGGTGTGAACGACAACCGCTCGGCCGGCTGCGAGAGGCCGGTGCAAAGATGGGACCAATGAGTACCTGCCCTCCTTCCACGCACTTCCGTATCCGGCGACTCCCCTGGCGGCGTCAGCCACGATTTCCCAACCCAGTTCGCCGTCCACCTCGATATTCCGATCTACGAAGGCATAGTCGGCTTGAGACGCATCGAGCAAGGCCTTGACCGCCTCATAGACAGCAAAGGCATCAGTTTGCACTAGTAGCGCCTCCGAGCATCTGGCGATGGCTTCCTGCAATCGTGCCGATCGGTCGTACTTCTCGATGGCTTCGGCCAGCTCGTCAAAGAGCTTGGAGACCAGGACCGTGGTCAGAATCACCCCCGCTGCGGCGATAACCGCCCTGACAGCCATCACTCGAAGGTCGTCTTCGGCAAGAACCCCCAATGCGATGCTCCACACCGCCACCGAGAGAGCAACCGCCCCCGCCCAAACGAGCCGGCTTCCGGCAGTCAGCGTCCCGGCAAGAATGCCGATCATCAGAATCAAACCGAAGGTGGTGGCGAAGTCGAATGCTGACACCTCAACCCCGAACAGGGCTTCGATAATCGCAAGTGAGCCAAAGAAACCCATGGTGGTGATGACCAGCACCAACGTGTTGGGGTCGTCAGACTGGACCAGATACAGTGCCCATATGCCGAGCACCAGATAGCTGGCCCACCTGATCGGACCTGAGGGCGACGTCAAATCTCCGCCGGAGATCTCCATTACAGCCAGGGCCGGGAAAACCACTGCGAACAAAACAGCTATGTACCGATGGAAACGCTTCTGTGCTTCTACCGGTGCGCGTGAACTCACAGAGGCTCATCGGCACCCGGGGATGAGATTCTTGAAGACCGAAAGACCTATTCGTCGAGGCCAACCATCAAACGAACCATCCGCGCAGTGGCGCCCCACAAAGTATCGCCCTCGAGGTCGTAGTACCAAACCTCCCAGTCGTTCCATGGGATCGACCACCAGCGTTCCACATCGGCCAGGTCGGAAAGGAGTGGCGTATAGATCTTCGCCACCTCCCGCTGTGAAGGAACCAAACCCAGCGGTGTGGACACGCGACCAACCACCGGGACGACGAGAAGACTGAACTCGACGGTGTCGATGGGCGGGAGAAACCCAAGAACCTCCACCTGGGAGGGGTGAATGCCAACCTCCTCGTGGGCCTCCCGCAGCGCGGTATCTACCGGTCCGTCGTCTGCTGGATCCGGCCTGCCACCGGGAAAGGCGATGTGACCGGCGTGGGTGGGCATCGAGTCCGGGCGTTTGGTGAGCACGACCCTCACCTGCCCTTCATCGTCCTCGTAGAGAGCCGCCAGAACGGCCGCCATCGGTCGATCACCAGGCTCGGGAAAATCATCTACGAGATTGATTGAGTCCCACATGTGTGGTTGTAGAGCCTACGGCCCCCGATATCCTGACCGGATGCCCAGGGCCCGCCTCGAGACCGATCGACTGATCCTCCAGCGCTTCACACGAAAGGATGCGTCAACTCTCGACGGCGCTATCCGGGCGTCGTTGGGGGACCTCAACCAGTGGTTGCCTTGGGCGCGCATGGACTACACGAGCGGTGACACCACCTCTTTTATCCGCGAGTCGGTCCAGGCATGGAAGGAGAATCGCGCCTGGGACTACTCCATCCGACTCAAGACCGACCCGGGACGACATGTCGGAAACATCTCGCTCTGGACCGTGTCCAAACTCGGAAAGATCTCAGAGATCGGCTACTGGGTTCGGAGTGATGAGACGGGCAAGGGAGTTTGCACAGAGGCCGTGGATCGGGTCTTGGAGGAAGGATTCGCCGCCCTCGGTTATCACAAGGCCGTTCTCAGAATTGCGATCGGCAATGACAACTCGGATCGAGTCGCCGACAAACTCGGGTTCACCAGGGAAGGGGTGCTTCGGGAGGAGTTGTTGATCAGGGGCAACTGGGTTGACCACTCACTCTGGTCACTTCTCGACAGGGAGTACCGGGCTCTGAGGCAAAGCGGTGCGAAGCGCCGCTAGTGCTCTGCTAGCCGCCGCTGGCGATAACCCGCGCGGCCTCACCTGCAAAGGTGGCCAGGGCAGGGAAGAATCCGATGATCACGGTCAGAACCACCGTGATTCCGAGAGCGAGGCGTAGCGAGCCCGCCAGCCTCTCATCATCGTCCTCGGCCAATCCTGCAACCGGGTCGTCCAGCCAAACACTCTTGACCACCTTGGCGTAGTAATAGAGAGCGATCACCGCATTGATCGCCGCGATCACGGCCAGGGCGACGGTTGCCGCACCGCCGGCGATCATCACCGAGCGAAACATGGCGAACTTGGCAAACCAACCGGCAAGCGGGGGAATACCGGCGAGGCTGAAGAAGAACACGGCGACGAGGACCCCGAGTTTGGGATCCACACGCGCCAGACCGGACCAAGCGGACAACTCGCCCGATCGTCCGTTCCGGGTGGCAGCGATGACCACTGCGAAGGCACCGAGGTTCATCACCGCGTAGATCACGAGATAGATGACAGTCGCCGCGAAGGCTTCCTGAAGATCGGAGCCTGCGACGCCGGCGGCGGCGAAAGGCACCAACATGAAGCCGGCCTGAGCCACCGAGGAGTAGGCCAGAAGCCTGACGATGTTGGTCTGCCGCAGAGCAGAGAGGTTGGCGATGGTCATGGACAGAGCAGCCAGCAACCAGAGTGCAGGCGCCCAGACCTCCGCCACGTCGGGCAGCGCCAGGTACATCACGAGCAGCATCGCGACGAAGCCCGCAGCCTTTGAGTTCACCGACAGATAGGCAGTGATCGGGGTGGGTGCGCCCTCGTAGGTGTCAGGAGCCCAGAAGTGAAAAGGCACGGCTGAGATCTTGAAGGCGAAGCCGACGATCATCAAGAGAACCGCCATGATCAACGCCGGTTCGTCGGCCATGCCGGCTGTTGCCTCGGCCAGCCCCGCGAAAGTTATCTCTCCAGTCAAGCCATAGAGAAAAGACATGCCGTAGAGAAGGATGGCGGTGGAAAGGATCCCGAGGAGGAAGTACTTCATCGAGGCCTCGTTCGATTTGATGTCGCCCTTTCTCCAGCCAGAGAGCATGTAGAGAGGTCCGGTCACGAGTTCGATGCCGATGAAGAGGATTATCAGGTCCCTCGACGAGGCCATTACCAGCGAACCGAGCAGTGAGGCCAGCAGGAGGAAGTAGTACTCGCCCTGGTAATAACGCTCCGACTCGATGTAGCTATGGGACATCAGGAAGACGATGTATGCGGCAACAAGGAAGAGACCCTTGAGGACAAGGGCGAACTCGTCCGTCACATAGGACCCACCGAACATGGTGCGAACCTGGCCGTCGAAGGCAAGGAAGGCGAGCGGCACCAGGGCGAGCGCCGTTCCGGCTACGGCCACCGTGGCGGTCCAGTACTTCTTGGGCCGCGGGAGGATCAGATCGAGGGCCAGCACAATGATCATCGTGACCACGACAATCAGTTCCGGTGCTAGGGCGAGGTAGTCGATCTGGAAGGTCACCTAGCCACCAAGTCCCGAGCCGATCGAGGCTGTCGTTTCAGGGTTGAACGCCATCTCCACCAGCGAGGTGACGACATCGGTTGTCGAGTTGAAGATGATCTTCGGGAAGAACCCGATAACCACGATCAGCACGATGAGCGGCACCCATGCAGCGAGTTCGAATCGGTCGACGTCGTGGAGCTCTTTTCCCTCCCACTCGTCGCCGGGCTCGCCCAGATTCACCTTCTGGAGCATCCAGAGCATGTAGCCGGCGGTGAGAACCGTCCCGATCGCCCCAATGACCATCGCCGAACGGAAGACGCCCAGCGATAAGCCAGGAAGCGGATTGTAGGAGGCGACCAGGGACATGAACTCCCCCCAGAAACCGGCGAGACCGGGCAGCCCCAGCGAAGCCATTGCCGTGAAGGCGAGTATCCCGCCCATTACCGGCATCAGCTTGATGTTGCCGCCGAGTCGGTCCATTTCCCTCGTGTGATAGCGATGATGCATCGAGCCGGCGATGAAGAAGAGGAGGCCGGTGATCAGACCGTGAGCGACCATGCCGATGATGGCGGCATTGATACCGATGTCGGTCATGGTGGAGATTCCCAGCATGATGAAGCCCATATGGCCCACCGAGGAGAATGCGATCAACCGTTTCATGTCACTTTGGGCGAGACAGGCGAGCGATCCATAGATGATCCCGATCACCGCCAGGATGGCAATGAACGGCGCCCATGACACCGCCTCTTCGGGAAGAATCGGCAGCGATATGCGGATGAACCCATAGGAGCCGAGCTTCAGGAGAATGGCCGCCAGCAACACCGAACCCACAGTCGGAGCGGCGGTGTGGGCATCGGGCAGCCAGGTGTGGAAGGGAAACATCGGCACCTTCACGGCAAAGCCGAGGAAGATGGCTCCGAAGACCAGGAAGGCGAAGGTCCCGGAAAAAGCACCACTTGCGCCCAACTCGGTTAGCTGCGGGATGTCGAAAGTGCGTCCAAACTGGGACTTGCCGGACTCGAAATAGAGGGCCAGGAAGCCCAGGAGCAAGAATGCCGACCCGAACAGCGTGAACAGGAAGAACTTGATCGCGGCGTACAGCCTGGTCTCGAACTCCTTGGCAAACCCGGGGATCCTTCGAGGAGTCTTGTCACCCCAGATGCCGATCATGAAGTACATCGGGAGGAGGACTATCTCGAAGAAGAGGAAGAACAGAACCAGGTCGAGCGCCACAAAGGTCCCGTTCATGCCGGTTGCCAGGATCATCATCAGGATCAGAAAGGCTTTGGGGTTCTTGGGCTCATCCCAATGGTTCCAGGAGTAGATCACCGCGAGGACCATCACGAACGTGGACAGGACCAGCATTGGGAGGCTTATCCCATCGATGCCAACGTGATAGTTGGCGTTGATCGCCCCGATCCAGGTCTCGCTGACCTCGAACTGGTAGGTGTTGTAGGTATTGCTGGAGAAGTCGAACCGGGCTATCAGGATCAGCGAGGCGACAAAGGCCATGATCGAAGCCGCCAACCCGGTTGTCTTCAGGGCGCTCTCGTTTTCCTTGGGTATCAGCCCAAGGAAGACGACGCCAACGAGAGGCAGGAAGACGGTCAACGTCAGGCCCCAGGTCTCAAACCATTCCATTGCTTTCAGCCTCTCCTAGATCACAAACACGAATAGAACCACAAGGATCAATGCGCCTGCCACGAAGGAAGCCGCATACTGCTGTACCCGACCGGACTGCCACTTGCGGACAACCGATCCGGCACCGTCGGCCGCAGCCGACAAACCGTTGAAAACACCATCCACTCCACGCTGATCGAGGGTGTCGTAGACAAACACGCCGAAACCCTTCACCAGTCCCGCGACACCGTTGACAAGACCATCGATGACATAGGTGCTGGTCCAGTCGACAAGACGGGCGAGGGGGCCTTTGATCAGCGCAACGATTCCGAGGGCGAGGTCATCGATGTAGTACTTCTTGCGGAGGAGTGGGAAGAGGACCGGGATCTCAAAGGAGTCTCGTTGCAGCTGGGTATCTTTGTCCGGGTAGTAGATGAGCCAGCCGATCACGACTCCGAGTACCGCGGCGGCGAGGCCTGCTGCGGCAAGCCCGAGGTTGATCGCCTCGGCATGATGGTCGCCCATGGGCACCAGGCGAACCGCCAACCACTCGGTGAAGTTGCCCAGTCGTGGCAGGGACAGACCGGGAATATTGAGGACTCCGGCCACAGCGGCGGGCACCGCCAGTATCACAAGGGGCACAGTCATGATTCTTGGCGACTCGTGTGGCTGGCCGTCTCCCTTGTAGCTCCCGAAGAAGGTCAGGAACGTTGCCCTTCCCATGTAGAAGGCGGTCACAAAGGCACCCGCGATGGAGATCCAGAGGACGACGGTGAGCCCCTGCTCACCCATCGTGGCGAGAATCTCGTCCTTGGACCAAAAACCTGACAGACCGATCCCGGATAGGGCGAGGGCGCCAACGACCCAGGTCCAGAAGGTGGTGGGCATGAACTTCCGCAGGCCTCCCATATCACTCATGTTGTTGGAGTGGACCGCATGGATGACCGATCCCGCGCCCAGAAACAGCAGAGCCTTGAAGGAGGCGTGTGTGAACAGGTGAAACATTCCCGCGGTATATCCCCCGGCGGCAATGGCGGTCATCATGTATCCGAGTTGGCTGACCGTCGAATAGGCGAGGACCTTCTTGATGTCGTCGGCCACGATGGCCAGCAGACCCACTCCGAACAGCGTGACCGTCCCGATGACGATCATCACGATTCGCACGTTCTGGGCCATGTACTCGAAGAGCGGGAACATACGGGCCATCAGGTAGATCCCGGCCGTGACCATCGTGGCTGCGTGCATGAGCGCCGAAACCGGCGTAGGACCGGCCATCGCGTCGGGCAGCCAGATGTGGAACGGGAACTGAGCGCTCTTGCCCATCGCCCCGAAGAAGAGGAGCAGACCGCCCACGGTGGCCACAGCAGCCAGTTCGGGTGCGCCTTCGAAGGCGGCAAAATCGATGGCACCGAAGTCCCAACTGCCGATGGAAACCCCGACGAGGATGGCACCGAGGATGAGTCCAACGTCGGCGACCTTGTTGGTCAGAAACGCCTTGTTGCCCGCCCTCACGTTGTCGAGATCTTCCCAATAGAAACCGATCAGGAGATACGAAGCCAGACCGACGCCCTCCCAGCCGATGATCAACTGGATCAGGTTGGGAGCACCAACCAGGACCAACATGGCCCCCGCAAACAGTGAGAAAGCAGCAAAGAACCAGTCGACCCTGACATCGTCCTTCATGTAGCCGAGGGCGTAAACGAAAACGACCAGGCCGACAAAGTTGACGAGGAAGAACATCAAAATCGAGAGGCCGTCGACCACCCAGCCCAACTCGAACACAAGCCCGCTTCCGATGTGTCCTATCTCGAACGTGGTTTGGTCGAGAACCCCACCGTTGGCGTTCATCAGAAGCAGCACCGTGGCCCAGACGAGGTTGATGGCCAGAGCGGCTACCGCGATCTCGCCACCCTTGTACTTCAGCTTCTTCCCGAACGCCAGGATGAGAAGGAAGGCCACGAATGGCAGGACCAGCATGATCCCAGCGGTGTCGGCCCACCATCCGCCGTCACCGGCGTGGATCTCCTCGGCTGCGAAAAGAAGTTGGCTCATCTCTACCATCGCATCAGATTGAGGTCGTCGACGTTGGCGGACTTACGGTTCCTGAAGATCATCAAGACGATGGCCAATCCGATACCGACCTCCGCGGCGGCCACCGTGATCACGAAAATGGCGAATACGTGGCCGATCGCTTCGGGGGTGGCGAGCACGGACTCGAAGGCGATCAGGTTGATGTTCACGGCATTGAGCATCAACTCCACCGAGAGCAGGATCAGCACAATGTTGCGTCGTACCAGCAGGCCATAGACGCCAAAGGCGAACAACGCCGCTGCGAGAACGAGGAACTGGCTCAGAAGCATCAGACTGCGGACCTCTCCTCTTCCTCGGCCGGAGACAGGTCACGTCGGGCAAGGGTGATGCCACCGATGAGCGCCGCGAGCAGGACGAAAGACACCACTTCGAACGGAATGACAAATCGACCGAACAACGAGTCTCCGATGATCTCGGTCGGGACAGGCTCCCCGACGGATCCAACGAGTTGCGTCCCGAACGCGTCGATCGACGCCCACGACATCATCACAAAGACACCCGACGCCAGCAGAGCGGGTAAAACCCTCTGATCGGAGCTGAGACCTTCATCGAGACCGGTCGGCGCCCGTGTGATCATGATCCCGAAGAGGAAGAGGACTATGACGGCGCCGATGTAAACGAGGACCAGAACCCAGGCAACAAACTCAGCCGACAGCATCAAGAAGAGGGCAGCGGTGCCGGCCAGCGCACCAACCAGATACAGGGCGGCATGAATGATGTTCCTCGAAGTGACGACACGGAAACCAGAGAAGAGCACGACCGCTCCGAGAATGGCGAATACCCAATTCACGGGGGCGGAGACCCAGTCGATAAAGGTCATTTCTCGAGCGCGGGGGGTTCGGGGACTGTCGTCATCCAGTCCTGGAGTCGATCCATGTCATGCAGCATGTTGCCCATCTTCGACTCGGAGTATTCGTATTCGGGAGTCCAGAAAAGAGCGTCAAACGGACAGACCTCCACACAGATGCCGCAATACATGCAAAGGGCGTAGTCGATGTCGAATCGATCGAGTTCTGCCCTGACTCTGATACGTCCGCCGGGTTTCGAGGGTGGCTGAGACTCTTTGTGACCTTCGATGTAGATGCACCAGTCGGGGCACTGTCTGGCACAGAGCATGCAGACGGTGCAGGCCTCCTGATCGAGAGCGATGACCCCTCTCGCCCGGGGCACAGGAGTCTCCTTGACCTTCGGGTAGTTGACCGTCGCCAGGTACTTCTTCGGAAAAAGGATCGTCTTGAACATCGTGGTGATGGTCACTCCGAGACCTTTGATCAACCCGAAGCCGGGGATGGTGCGTTGGGCGTTGGTTGTCATCAGAGCACCACTTTCAGAGTCGCGGTGATGGCGATGTTGGCCAGAGCCAACGGGATCAACACCTTCCACGCGAGAGTCTGCAATTGGTCTTCGCGGAAGCGGGGGAAGGTCCACCGGAACCAGATCATGGTGAAAGTCAGCAGAAACACCTTTCCTATGAGGATGAGCGGACCGGCGAATTCCAGAGTGGACTCGGGCACGAAAGGAAGCCAGTACCCACCCAGGAAGAGTGTGGCGGCTATTGCCGACATCGTGAACATGTTGGCGTATTCGGCGAGGAAGAAGAACAGGAATCGAAAACCTGAGTACTCGGTCACATACCCCATCACCAGTTCAGACTCGGCGATGGGCATGTCGAACGGGATTCTGGACAGCTCGGCCAACGCGGCGACCATGAAAATCCCGAAACCGACAAACTGGACCAGCACAAACGGGAAACCGGCACTTATCTGCGCCTCGACGATCCCGCTCATACTCATTGTTCCGGCCATGATCACCGACCCGACAACCGCCAGCACCAGCGGAAGCTCATATGCGATGAGCTGGCCTGCGGCCCGCAGACCACCCATCAGGGAGTACTTGTTTGCCGACGACCACCCCGCCATCAGAACACCGATGGTGCCGATCGAGGCGATGGCCAGCGCGTAGAAGATCCCAACCGAGAGATCCTGGAAGACGAGGCCCGGCCCGAAAGGGATCACCACGAAGAGGGCCAGTGTCCCGACCAAAACGAGAATCGGGGCTGCCTTGAAAACCGGCCTGTCGGCGTCCTCGGGGATCAAATCCTCCTTTTGGAAGAACTTGACGCCATCGGCGATCAGCTGGGCCCACCCCCAGCGCCCCCCTGCGAAATAGGGGCCGACGCGGGATTGCATCTTGGCCGAGAGCTTCATCTCGGCGAAGCCGAGCAACATCCCGATGAGAGGCACCATCAGTGCCACGAGCAACAGCTTGCCGCCAAGCGAAACCCAGAAGTTCGAGAACATGTCAGTGATGAACTGGGTCACCGATCCACGTCTCCCAAGACAAAGTCGAGACTTCCCATGATTGCGATGATGTCGGGTACCAAGACACCCTCGAGGATCCAGGACAACATCGAGATATTGGAGAAGCTCGCAGAGCGGATCTTCAACCGATAGGGCCCGGGTCCGCCGTCTGAGACGATGTAGTAGCCCATCTCCCCCTTGGGGTTCTCGGCTCGCACGTAGGTCTCGCCCTTGGGAACTTTGATGACCTTGGGGACCTTGGCCTGAAGGGGTCCCGATGGAGGGATCCCATCGATGGCCTGCTGGATGATCTTGACGGACTCTCGAATCTCCTCCAGACGCACCCACCAACGATCCCAGCAGTCACCGTTCTCGCCGACCACGACATCGAAGTCGAATTTGTCATAAGGCAGGTAATCCTCGACTTTGCGCAGGTCGAACTTCACACCCGATGCCCGGAGGTTTGGTCCGGAGACACCAAAGGCGGCACCTACCTCGGCGGGAAGGACACCGATCCCCTTGGTCCGAGCCCGGAAGATCTCATTTCCCGCCACCAGGTCTTCGATCTCCTCACAGGTATCCAGGACCACGTTCATGGCATCATTTGTCTCGCCAAGAAAGCCCGCCGGAAGATCCTGAGGTGTCTTCTTGGTAGTCGGTCCCGATCCGGCGTTGGGCTTGACCCCGCCGATGCGGTTGAAGTTGGGATGGAATCGACCACCGGTAACACCCTCGATGAGGTCGAGAACCCGCTCCCGGTCACGTAGGGCAAAGAACAGAGGTGTCGCTGCACCAAGTTCCAGTGGGTAGGAGGCCATGAATACGAGATGGGAGGAGACACGGGCCATTTCGGTGAGAATGACCCGGATGTATTGAGCACGCTCAGGCACCTCGACATCCATCAACTTCTCGGCTGCGACGATGAAGGGAATCTCGTTGGCGTATCCGGAGACCCAGTCGATCCGATTGATCAACGCCGTGATCTGAGGATATGTTCGTACTTCGGACAGCTTCTCATACCCACGATGCATGTATCCGATCACCGGCTTGACGTCGAAGCACCGCTCACCGCTCACACGAGCGACCAGTCGAAGCACCCCATGGGTCGAAGGGTGCTGAGGGCCGATGTTGAGGGTCATTTCCTCGGTCTGAAGCTCGACAGAGACCTGTGCCTCGCTCAGATGCCTGACCAGATCGGTATCCGTGACCATCACGCTTCCGGGTTTTCGGTGGATGGCTTTTCTGGCATGGCCTCGACATCGACGCTGCCGGGCCACGGTTTCACCTCGCGACTCAACAGCGGAAAGCTCTTCTTGAGAGGATTGCCCAGAAACGACTCCGGCAGATAGAGGGGGCCCGGATCGGGATGACCCTCGAAGGTGATGCCAAACATCTCGGCCGTCTCCCTCTCGTGCCAGTTGGCCCCCACATAGACCTCGACGATGCTGTCCACCGATGGTTTCTTGGTCGGTAGGTCGGTCGAAAACGTGACACGACGTCCTTCCGTCAGATCGGACACCGTGCAGAGAAGCTCAATCCGCTCCTCAATCTCCTCTTTGAGAGGATCTCCAGCCTCTACGTCATTGGCCCAATCGATTGCGGAGAGCCATGAGAAGAACACCAGATCGAGGTCGTCTCGGGCGGTGGTGAGTGCGTCGACCCATTTGTCAGCGGACACCCGCAACTTGATCGTGTCGAATTGGATCTCCGCCTCACCGCCGACCGTCTCAGCGGCAGAGTCAGCGAACTCCTGGAGCGGGTGGACTGTTGCTTCGGTGTCAGACGGGCTCGAGGTCACGCTGATTCCACTTCTCTTTGATGTTCTCGGCCTGGATGATCTGCTGCAAGAGGACAATTCCGTCCAGCAACGCCTCCGGCCGGGGAGGGCAACCCGGGACGTACACATCGACAGGCAGGAGCTGGTCGACTCCTTTGGTGACCGAATAGGAGTCCCAGTAGGGGCCACCGCAGTTGGCACAGGAGCCCATGGAGATGACGTACTTGGGCTCCGGCATCTGGTCGAAGAGACGCCGGACCGATGGAGCCATCTTATCAGTGACCGTGCCCGCCACCACCATCAGGTCCGCTTGCCGGGGCGAAGCCGGGAGAGGGATGATCCCGAAACGCATGAAGTCATAGCGGGGCCCGGAAGCGGCCATCATCTCGATCGCGCAGCAGGCAAGACCGAACTGGAACATCCAGAGCGAGTATTTGCGGGACCAATTGAGCAGCCAGGAAACAGGCTTGGGGACTCCGAATTTCTGGGCTACTCCCACTCCAGGACTCCCTTCCGTATGGCATAAATGAGCCCGAGCAGCAGCACGCCGATGAAGATGAGCATCTCCACAAGGCCAAACATGCCCAGCTCCTCGAGTCTGATCGCCCAGGGAAAGAGGAACACCGCCTCCACGTCGAAGATGAGGAAGAGGAGACCGAAAACGTAGTAGCGGACGTGAGTCTGGCTCCATCCTGACCCGACAGCATCAACACCACACTCATAGGCGAGTCGTTTGGCCTTGGTGGGGTTGTTGGGTCGAAGAATGGAGGCAACACCCAGCATCCCGAGAACCAGGACAGCACCAAGCGCAGCAAAGGCGCCCACAGTCAGATAACTCTCGAAGTACGTGCTCATGCCTCTATGACTCGCTGTGTTGGGACCGGCGGCGAGTATACGCATCGCCCGGGGCCGGTCGGAGTCAGCGTTTCACAATTGCTAGCGGGTGAAATTTGAGGACACCATCTAGCCTGCCACCGATGTCCTCTGTCCCCTCCTATGACGGCGCCGGGCTTGTCAATCTCATGGCGGAGTTGGAGCTGAAGCTGACCGGTCAGTCGGCGTTCCGCGGATTGGCGCCTGATCTCGCTGCTTCGATTCCGGAGGCTGACACATACGTCCTGGTGCTCTTCGACGGACTCGGGGTAGCCCAACTCGGTGACCCCATGGCCCAAATGCTTGCCACCTCGAGGAGTGGGACTCTCGAAGCGCCATTTCCGACAACGACGAGTGTCTCACTGGCGACTATCGCCACGGGTTTGCCTCCATCGAGACACGGACACGTGGCCCACCTGATGTGGATGCCTGACTTGGGCAAAGTCGTCAACAGTCTGAAGTGGGTGACGCCCGCGGGAGAATCCGTGCCTTATGGCTACTCGTCGGTGCTGCCGTCGCCAAATCTCTGGGAACGGCTCCGAACCCTCGGCGTCGAGCCGATCACGGTTCAACCAGGCGACTTCTCGGGCTCTCCCCTTTCCCGGGTCCTCTACCGGGGCGCCAGGTTCGAGGGTGCCTGGGACGTCGAGGACCTCGTGAAGGCAACGGTCCAACTCGCCTCCGAGCCACGACGTCTGATCTTCACTTACGTGCCGCACGTTGATTTCGCGGGTCATGTGTTCGGACTCGAGTCCGGTGAGTTCGCCGAGGCAATGAAAGTGGCCGTGGGAGTGTGGGAAGGTCTCGCCTCCCTGCTCCCTCCCGGAGTGGCACTGATCGGGACGGCCGACCATGGTCTTGTCGAATTCGCCGACGATCAGAAGCAACTGATTCGCGACCCACGCTTCGACGAGCTTCGATTTGGCGGAGACACTCGGGGATTGCATCTGTGGGGCGACAGGGAACTGATGAGCGACCTGGCCGACATGACGGGCGGATCTCTCGTCGACGGAGCCTCGCTGATCGGACCGAACCCGACTCCCGAGGCCCTGTCCAGGCTTGGCGAGCGGGTGTTGTTGGCGCCAGACGATCGGGCCCTGATCCCCAAGGGCTTCGACAAGAGACTTCGTTGTTATCACGGCGGATTGTCGAAGGCCGAAGTGGAGATCCCTCTGCTGGTGGGTTGAGTGGGCACTACGGTCACAGCCGTGAGGCAGCTGTACGCCGACGTGGACCCGAAGCTGGTCGACGACCTGGACCGAATCCGCCAGGGTCGGCAGGTTCACATCGACACCGATGCGGGAGTGGCGTGGGAGTACGTCGACCTCGGAGACGGACCGACCACTCTGTTTCTGCACGGAATGGCCGGAGGCTACGACATCTGGTTTCAGCAGCTTCTTGCACTTGGCGCCCACAAACGGGTCCTGGCGGTGACATACCCACCGATTCCATCGCTGGAAACGCTCACCAGGCAACTGATGGGACTCCTCGACTCGATCGGGGTGGAGAAAGCGTCGGTGGTAGGGAGCTCCCTCGGCGGCTACATCGCCCAGTATTTGGTTGCCCACCATCCCGATCGCATCGAACGCGCCGTGTTCGCCAACACCTTCCCGCCCAATGAACAGCTTGCCCGTGAGCACTCTGGCCGACTGCGTCTCGCCAAGGTGGCTCCGGCGCGAGTCGTGATGAAGCAACTCAGCAAGAGTGTGGACGACGCGATCGTTCCCGCGGCTGGAGGGTCGGCCCTCGTCCGCGCCTACCTCCTCGAGCAGGCCGCCGGACGGATGACAAAGAGCCAATTCCTGGCCAGGTTCGCCTGTGTGCTCGAGTCGTTCGATGCCCCCGACCCGGACTCGAAACCGTTGATGTTGATCGAGGCGAATAACGACCCCCTTGTTTCCGCCGAGCTGAGAAAGCTGCTGATCGAGATCTACCCCGGAGTCGACACGGTGTCATTGGGCGACGTAGGTCACTTCCCATATCTCAACGACGCTGAGAAATACAACACTTTGCTGGAGGAGTTCCTGGGTTAGCTCACCCGCGACAGCCACGCATCGGCCACTTCGAAGAACGGCTCTTTGCGATTCTCCAGTTCTCCGACAATTCGCTCGGTCTCCGCCTCCGCCCGAAGAATCATCTCCTTGGTGTATCCATACTTGATCTGATGGATCTGGAACTCGTCCTCGTCATCGATCTCCACGGTTCCGTCATGCTGGACCATCACGTCCAGATCGAGATCGATCATCTCGTAACGATTCTCCGATATCCACACCGGAGGGGTGACGATGTCGACGAAGTGGGAGAACTTGGTCGCACCCCCGTTGTAGTGGAGATGCCACCAACCGTCATTGGGGGCACAGAAGACCGCATCCTCTCCGGTTGGCCGGACCGACTCCTTGCCCTTCCAGCGTTTGGTTCCCTCGGGAACGGCTATCCAGGAGCCGTATTCGTCTTCCCCCAAGAACCACGCCTCAAACCCCCAATGAAGGATGTCGGGGTTCTTGAGAAACTGGACTGTCACCGGTCGCATCCTCGAATCCTAAGCAGATCGCAATTTGCACTACCGGCGTAGTGGTAATACCTTTCTAGCTCGTTAGGTACCTAACGATCTGGAAAGGATCGAGATGAGATGGGCAATTGCCGTCGTCGTGGGTGCAATGGCTATCACAGCATGCGGCTCAGGCGGGTCTGGCGATCTGCTCACCGTCTACTCCGGGCGAAGCGAGGAGTTGGTTCAGCCGCTGATCGACCAATTCGCCGAGTCCACGGGTATCGAGGTCGAAGTTCGATATGCCGGATCGACCGACCTCGCCGCCACCCTTCTCCAGGAGGGAGACTCCACGGAAGCCGATGTCTTTTTTGCTCAGGACCCTGCTTCTCTCGGCTCGGTCGCCGATCTGCTCACCGAGCTTCCCCAGTCGGTCCTGGATTCGGTTGACCCCAGATTCGCCGATCGAAACGGGCGATGGGTGGGAACCTCCGGTCGCGTTCGCACCTTCATCTACAACACCGGCACCTCCAATGACCTGCCCCTGACCATTGATGATGTGACCAATCCGAGTTGGTTCGGAGAGGTCGGCGTTGCCCCGACCAACGGGTCGTTCCTGGCGTTCGTGTCCGCCATGATCCTGGAACGAGGAGAGGAAGAGACCCTCCAATGGCTCCAGTCGCTCGCCGCCAACGAACCTCAGGACTATCCCAAGAACACGCCGATCGTCGCGGCTGCCGATTCGGGGGAGATCGAAGGCGGGCTGGTCAATCATTACTACCTGCTGCGACTGCGGGCAGAGGGCGAGGGCAGCAACTCGGAGAACTGGTTTATCCCCGCTGGCGATGTCGGAACCCTTGTGATGCCGGCAGGCGCGGGCATACTCTCAGGCACCGACGTTCCGGAGGCAGCCCGTCAATTCGTCGAATTCCTCCTCTCAGAAACGGCCCAGACCTATTTCGCCACCGAGACCTTCGAATTCCCTCTTATCCCGGGTGTGCAGCCCGCTGGGGGCCTACCGGCACTCGAGGACCTCAACACGCCTGACATCGACCTCTCTCAACTCGCCGACGTACTCGACGACGCGACGCGGCTCGTGTCCGAGGCCGGCCTTGTTTGATGCATGACCATTAGATCGTGACTGCCGGGCCACTGGTCGCCCCGGTCGAAACCGCGCCAAGCCCCGGCTGGCGCAACAGGTCGAGTCGCGGATGGTGGACGGCAACGGCGATCGTCCTCCTCCCGGCGTTGATCCCCCCGATCAGCCTGGCATGGCAGGTTCTCACAAAGGGCACCGGAACAACGTTGCCCCTCGGCCGTCTGTTTGAGTTGTTCGTCGCCACAGTGGGCCTGACCTCGGCCGTGACAGTCACGGCCCTCACTCTTGGAACGACGACGGCGTGGCTCACGACTCGAACCGACATACCAGGCAGAAAGGTGTGGATGATCCTCGCCGCGCTGCCTCTGGTAATCCCCTCCTACATGGCAGCCTTGACGATCATCGGGGCAACCGGGCCCAACGGGCTGATCTCATCGTGGCTCGGATTCGAGATACCAACTCCCTACGGATTTGTCGGCGCCTGGCTGGCCCTGTCTATTTTTCTCGCTCCCATGGCCCACCTGATCGTGTCGCCTGCCTTACGACTCATTGATCCGGCAACGGAGGAGGCAGCCACCGGTCTCGGCGCGAGCCGGCGCCGGGTCTTCTTCACCGTCACCCTCCCCCAACTCCGGCCGGCTCTCGTGTCGGCGGGGCTCATGGTTGGCCTCTACACGATCAGCGACTTCGGAGCCGTCTCGCTCCTCCGATTCGACACCTTCACGCGAGCGATCTTCACACTCTATGCAGGGCAAATCGATAGACGGCCGGCTGCCGCTCTCTCCCTCGTGCTGATGGTCCTCGCTCTCGCCATCCTGTTCATCGAGCGGAGGAGCCGATCTCGGGCCGGGTACACGATGACACGGACAGGAAGGGTGCGAAGGTTGCTCGAAACAAGAGGATGGCCGAGGGGTTTGTCCCTGGGGTTTCTCGCAGCATTCGCATTCCTCTCCCTGGTAATCCCTATTTCGGTACTGCTCTTCTGGCTGATCCGTGGCCTATCTGCGGGTATCGAGCTCGGCACCTTCTGGGATGAGACTGTGCGGTCGATGGGTGTATCCGTAGCAGCCGCTGGACTGGCAGCCCTTGCCGCCCTACCCGTGGCCATGGTCACGACGTGGAAGAGGGCCAGGCTCTCGGGTGCGGTCGAGTCGGCGACCTGGGCAATCTATTCCCTTCCCCACATCACTGTCGGCATCGCCGTCGTTGGTTTCGCCCTGACATGGGCCAGGCCGCTGTATCAATCAGTCCTCTTGCTGGTGTTCACATACGTGGCCATGTTCCTGGCCCAATCCGTGTCCACGGTTCAGGATTCGCTGAGACGAGTCAGTCCGGTTTTGGAGGAAGCGTCACGGGGATTGGGCCGCGGTCCGTGGCAGACGCTCGGACGCGTCACGGTGCCGCTTGTCAGTCCGGGCTTGGCTGCCGGCGCCGCCCTGGTCTTTCTCTCCGTGATGAAGGAACTCCCCGCAACTCTGCTGCTTCGACCCAACGGCTTCGAGACTCTCGCCATCCGGATCTGGAGCAGCACCGGTGAGGGCTTCTATACAAGGGCGAGTGCTGCCAGCTTGGCTCTCTTAACCGTATCGATCGTGCCACTCTTGGCCCTTACATATCGTGACCTCAGCGACTGACAGACTCACTATCCGGGCCCGGGGCCTATCCAAGACCTACGACGAGGTCGTAGCCCTGGACCAGTTCAGCCTCGACATCTGGGAAGGAAGCCTGCTCACCCTGCTCGGGCCCTCTGGATGCGGAAAGACTACGGCGCTCAGGGTGATCGCCGGATTCGAGCAAGCAACTGGAACCGTGGAGATTCATGGACGTCAGGTGCTCGGCCCCGGTGTCTTTGTGCCCCCCGAGAAGCGGCGAGTGGGAATGGTCTTTCAGGACTACGCCCTCTTTCCACACAAGACTGTCATGGGAAATGTCGCGTATGGCTTGCCGCGAGGCACGGCGGAGACCCGGGTTGGCGAGGTCCTGGAGCTAGTTGGTCTCACGGGGCTTGGTGATCGAATGCCCAACGAGCTCTCCGGGGGTCAGCAGCAGCGGGTGGCCCTTGCACGGGCACTGGCACCGGAGCCTGATGTCATCTTGCTCGACGAGCCGTTCTCCAACCTCGACGCCAATCTGCGCGACAGGGTTCGGCGCGAGTTGCGCCTGATCCTCACGGAGACACGGACCACCGCAGTCCTGGTCACTCACGATCAGGAGGAGGCGCTGGCCACGTCCGACCTGGTGGCAGTCATGTTCAAGGGCCGTGTCGTCCAGGTCGATTCGCCCGCCGAGTTGTACTCGAAGCCTTCTGATCCATGGATCGCCGATTTCCTCGGCGACGCCGATGTTCTCACGACTACCGGTCATCGCGGCTACGCCGAGACGGCCGTCGGACGATTCAAGACCGATCTGAAGGGCCCGGCCGTCGTGGTGTTGCGTCCCGAGGATGTTCAGTTGTCAATAGGAGAGACTCCAAACGCCGTCGTTGTCCGCACAGAATTCTTCGGTCATGATCAATTGGTGACGATCGCGCTCAACGGTGGCGGGAGAATCCGGTCCCGCATCGGCCCGAGACCCAGCTATCAGCCCGGAGACCGCATCCGGGCAAAGGCGATCCACGCCAGGGTCTATCCGGGCCGCACCTAAAGTCGAAGCCAATGGAGTCGGTCCTTTCGTTTGTCGCGGCCGCCGCAGCGAGTCTCTTCGCATTCGATCTCTGGAGGGGTTACCGCCGGCGTCCAAGGCCCCACATCGCGGCGTATGCCACCGGCATGACCATGTTTGCAGCTGCGACATGGGCGCTGTTCATCGGTGTCACGGCCGGGTGGACGGGGCCCGTCTACAGAACCTTCTTTCTGTTTGGCGCCGTTCTCAATATTCTGTTCCTGGCTCTCGGCTCGATGTTCCTCGTGGTTGGGAAACGCTCGGGGCATGTGATGACAATCGCACTCGGTGCATTCACCGCCATCGCCATGACCCTCACTCTGACAGTTCCGTTCCAGCACTCTCTACCGGACAGTGGAATCCCTCACGACATATTCGAGACCGGTTTCGGACCCCGACTGTTCGCCATCATCGGTGGTGCCGTGGGGGCGACGATCCTGATCGTTCTCGCCCTGGTCAGTGTCGTTCGGTTCTGGAGAAAGGACCGGAACATCGTCTGGGGGAATGCGCTGATCCTTGCAGGGACATTCGCTGCGGCGTGGCGCGGCACGAGTCTGGCTCTGGGTGAGGCCAGCGGGTTTGCCCTGTCTCTTCTCATCGCCGTCACCCTGATCTGGGGCGGCTATCGAGTTGCCTCGGGTCGCTCTCGAAACGGTCGACACGGCCGCCATCTCGCGAACCTCCGGTAGTTAGGCCCGTATATGGGCCTAACTACCGGAGGTTCGCGTTCTTAGCCGCCGATGTAGGACATTTCGACAGGGGTTCCGATGCGGGATGTCTTCGAGGAACGGATTTCGGAGTAGCGATCGTCGCGTTTGGTCCAGATCTCGTCGATGACCTCGCCCACATCGACTCCAGACCGGAGAGCATCCCGGAGACTCGATCCGGACGAGGCAAACAGACAGGTGTACAACACCCCCTCCGCCGACACCCGTGCCCTGGTGCACGCCCCACAGAATGGCTTGGTTACCGATGCGATCACACCCACCTCGCCCTTGCCGTCGCGATAGCGGAAGCGATTGGCCACCTCACCGGGATAGTTGGCCGTCACTGGCTCGACAGGATGAACCGAGTTGATCGTCTCGATGATCTCCGACGCCGGGACTACGTCATCAAGACGCCAACCGTTGGTATTCCCCACGTCCATGAATTCGATGAACCTGGCGATGTGGCCGGTCCCCCTGAAGTACTCGGCCATCTCGATGACCGCGTGCTCGTTGACACCGCGTTGGACCACACAGTTGACCTTCACCGGCCCGAGCCCGGCCTCGGCAGCTACGTCGATAGCCTCGAGAACGGTGGCTACAGGAAAGCCCACATCGTTCATTCTCTGGAATGTGGGGTCATCCATCGCATCGAGGCTGACCGTGACCCGATCAAGCCCGGCCTCGGCCAGACCCCGGGCCTTGCGCGCCAGCAGAGAGGCGTTGGTGGTCAGGGTCAGATCCTCAACGCCATCAACCGCCGCTAGAGCGGCCACGAGCACCTCTATCTGTTTGCGCAACAGCGGTTCACCGCCCGTTATCCGAACCTTGTTGACTCCGCGGGAGACAAACGTCCGGACCACCGAAGTGATCTCCTCAAAGGTGAGCAACTGATCCCGTGGCAGAAAGACGTGATCGGGCCCGAACACCTCCTTGGGCATGCAATAGGTGCACCGGAAGTTGCATCGATCGGTGACCGAGATTCGAAGATCTCTGACCCGGCGCTCAAACTGATCGGTTACCTCAGTCATCGGGAAGAAGAATAAGCCGGAAGACCGACAATCGATTCGAGGTTCTCTCCAAGGACGCAACAATAGGAACGATGGGAATCTTCACTAAGCGCCACAAGGCGGCACAACTCAGCTCGTCTGGCGAATTCGAGCAGCTTCTCACCGAAGGGAAGCCGGTTCTGGTCGACTTCATGAAGCACGGATGTTCACCTTGTCAGATCATGGACGGCATCGTCAACGAGGTCGCCGACGAGTTCAAGGAGGAGGCCATTGTGGTCAAGGCCAACCTCGACAAGGTTCCTGACCTCTTCTCCAAGTTCAAGGTGCGATCCACGCCGACCTTCGTGCTGGTGACCCCACAAGGCAACGGTCTGCATCAGAGGTGGCGACAGTCTGGCCTGGTGAAAAAGGACGTCATCGTCACCAACGTTCATAGGGCTGTAGAGAAGGCCTGAACAGGGCATCCAGATGACTAGTCATCTGGAGTGAGTTGTCATTGGCCCCCAAGTCAGGCGGGTCTTCCAGTCGATACCCAGTGGGCAACTGTTCCAAAGGAGATGACCACGATGCGGCACAAGACCAGAGGTAGCAAAGAACTGACGGACGGGTGTCACCACGTGAAGATAGTCACTACCGAGATCGCCGGCCTGGAACGTGAGGCGTGCGAAGCCTGCGGTCACGTGAGCATGCGATTTGTGTACGACGTTTTTGAGGATCAGACGAAGGAGTTGGAGTTCAGTTCCGATCAGCTCTGATCAGCCGCTTCGGGCTTGCCCTGCCAACTGAGGTACCACCCGCCCAGACCGAGCGGCAATACGACCAGCGGGATCAGCCATCCCACGATCGGCAACATCCAAAGCATGCCGACCACGACAGATCCGGCGAGAATCGCCCCATAGATATCGAGCTTGCGGAACAGCACTTCACCGACCCGGCCGACTGCGGGGATGCCAGCCATCAGGGACACCGCCAGAACCACCCCGAAGGCCGCCAGGATCACAGGTCCGAGAATCGCGAGCAGCGGAAAGCTCGCCGAAGGTGGAGCGAGTGCCAACAGCAGCGCAGCTATCGCCACCAGAAACAAAGGCGATGCCATTACCACGGCTCCGAATAACCACGCTCTCAAGGGAGTCGCCTTCACCTTTCCGACGGCCTTGACAGTCCTCTCTGGCCATCCCCAAGCGGTGCTGAGGGCGGCAATCGTCAACAGAAGAACCACCAGGAACCGTCCAAACAGCTCGAGGGCCCTCACCCTGATATTGGGTTGCAGAGGTGTCTTGTGCACTACAACCCCGCCCACATCGGCCATCCCCAAACCCTCGGCCGTGGACTCGGACCGGTAGCCGAGATCTCCTGACACCGTCAGATCGTCGACGACGGTCAGCCGGCCGACCGAGACGTCGACATCACCGTCAACCGAACCGGCCAGCCCGAGGCTTCGCTGACTGCCCTCCAGGTCCTGTCCGATGTGACCGAGAGCCTCCATGTTGACAACCCAAGCCAGGACATCGCCATCAACTGAGGAGCTTTCGGCGAGCTTGACATTGACGGCTGTGACCACGATGTCTGTGCCGACGCTCCCGTTCACCACCAGCGATCTGGCAAACACTCGAAGTGCGCCACCGATCGATCCGTTGATCGTCACGCTGGGAGCCACCGCCATCACCGAACCGGTCACCGTTCCATCTATCACGATCTCTTCCGCTGCAAAGGCAATCAAGTCCCCGTCGATCTCGCCTTCGATCGACACCTTGATCGCTCCGGCGTAGAGATCGTCCTCCAAGAGATCGTCGGGCCGAATGATCACGAACTCGGAACTCGCGGTCTCGGCCGCAAAAGCCGGGGCGGCTGCTCCTAGAAAAATGACCCCGGCCGCCAGACCGCGGAGGAGAGCCTTGGCGACGCGTCTAAAGAGGGAAGGCACTAGCCGCCAGGTCGATGAGCGGCGCCGGCAGGATACCCGCAAGAACCGTTCCGACGACTGCGATCCCCAGCACCCAGCGGGCAGTCACCGAAACCGGGATCGCCTCTTCCTCCGTCTCGTCCATGTACATCACGACGATGACACGCAGATAGAAGGCGAAGGCGATCACCGAGGCCAAGAGAGCGACAATCACCAGCCACCCGTAGCCGTTGGCCCACGCCTCGCTGAACACCCCGAACTTGGCGATGAACCCCGACGTGAGTGGAAGACCCGCCATACCCAGCAGGAGAACGGCGAATGCTGCCCCGAGAGCCGGGCTCCGACGGGCAAGCCCCCTGTATTCATCGATTGAGGAACCGGAGCTACCGGGGCCGCTCACAACCGCGACAACAGCGAACGCGCCGACCAGTTGGATCGCGTAGACAGTGACATAGAACAGCATCCCGGTAGTGGCTCCACCAACGATTCCGGTCAGGATGAATCCGGCGTGGGCGACGCCTGAATAGGCCAGCATCCGCCGAACGTCGTTCTGTACGAGAGCCACCACCGATCCGACGAGCATCGAGAGGGCCGAGAGCCCGGCGATCACCGGAAGCCAATTGGCGTCGAGTTGGGGAACTCCGGTGAGCAGAATTCGGGCGATCGCGAGGAAGCCGGCGATCTTGGCCATTGCCGCCATGTATCCGACCACACCGGCAGGGGCGCCCTGATACACATCCGGCGCCCAACTGTGGAACGGCGCTGCGGACACCTTGAAACCGAGCCCGACGATGATCAACGCCAGTCCTATCAGGATCACGGCGGGACTGGTGACAAAGAACTCCGTGAAGAACTGTCGTATCGCAAGAATCTCGAGTTGACCGGTGCCGGCGTATAAGAGGGCCACTCCGTAAACGAAGATTGCCGACGCAAAGGAACCGAGCAAGAAGTACTTCATTGCAGCCTCGTCGGCCTTGATCTTCTCCCGGGTCATCCCGGCAAGGACGTACAGCGAGATCGAACCGATCTCAAGACCGAGAAACATCATCACCAGGTTGTTGGAGGCGACCATGATCGAGAATCCTGTAGTGGCCAGCAGGACGAGGGCGATCGCCTCGGCACCCCGCCGGTTGAGGCTCTCGATGAGCTTCCACCCTGCAAGCAGCCCGAGCCCCGTCATAGCCAGCAGCACGAAACGGCCGAACACCGCGAACCCGTCCATCACGACCATGCCGGAAAAGGCGACCAGCGTGCCAAGACCGCCGAACTCGAGAGCATCCCCCGCCTGTATCCATTGCAGCAATGTGAACGAGATGGCGACCACAAGAATGATTGCAGAGATGACGCCCAGGACCCGTGTGGCCGGCTTCCATTGAACCTCGACGAGGAGAACGGCAACGGCCCCGAGGGCAAGCACCAGCTCGGGAAGGATGGCTATCCAGCTGACGTCGGGCGTGGCGATCACTCTTGATCACCACCAGCGACGAAAACATCGCCCAGTCTTCCCGGCTCCGGTATCACGAACTCGGTTTGGGACTCGATGTGGTCGAGGACGGCCTCGGTCGATGGAGCGATCTTGTCGAGGAGGATCTTCGGGTAGAGACCGAGGACGAGGACGAGGATGACGAGCGGGGCGAGTATCGATATCTCGCGAATCGAGAGATCGGAGAGCACTCTGTTCTCCTCTTTGTCGGGAACCCCGGTGAACACCCGCTCATAGGCCCACAGCATGTAGATCGCCGCAAGCACAACCCCGACGGCGGCGACGATGGTGAGGGCCGGAAGCGTCGTAAAGCTGCCTATCAAAATCAGAAACTCACCAACAAAACCGTTGAGTCCGGGAAGACCGATCGAAGCGAAGACCATGAACAAGAAGAACCCGGCAAAGACGGGCATCACCTTCTGCAAGCCTCCGAAGTCAGAGATCTGCTTGGTATGGCGACGCTCGTAGATCATCCCCACGAGAAGAAAGAGAGCACCCGTGGTGAGTCCATGATTGACGTTCTGGATCACGGCCCCCTGAAGGCTTCCCGAGGTGAGGGCAAACGTCCCGAGAACGATAAAGCCGAGATGGCTGACCGACGAGTAGGCGACGAGCCTCTTCAGGTCTGGCTGGACGATGGCCACCACCGCGCCGTAGATGATGCCGATCACGGCGAGGGTCCCCATTATCCACACAGCATCAACAGAGGCTTGAGGAAACAGAGAGAGATTGAAACGCAGCAGCCCGTAGGTGCCCAGTTTCAAGAGCACCCCTGCCAGGAGGACCGACCCAGCGGTAGGAGCCTCGGTGTGGGCGTCCGGCAGCCAGGTGTGGAGCGGGAAGAGCGGAACCTTGATGGCGAAGGCCAGGGCGAACGCGGCGAACAGCCACCGTTCGGCCCCCGTCGCCAAATCCAAGTTCATCAGGTCCGAAAGGGCGAAGGAGGCCGAACCGAACTGTTCGGCGTGAGTGAAGGCAAGAGCGATGATCCCGGCAAGCATCAGAGCCGAGCCGAACGCGGTGAAGATGAAGAACTTCATTGCGGCATAGACCCGCCGTTCGCCTCCCCAGATACCGATGATGAAGTACATGGGAATGAGAATCGCCTCGAAGAAGACGAAGAAGAGGAAGAGGTCGAGAGCCAGGAACACGCCGATCATGCCGGCCTCGAGGAGAAGTGCGTACACCACAAACTCCTTGGTTCGCCTGGTGATCGAAGTCGAGGCGGCGAGGGAGATCGGCACCAGGATCGCGGTGAGGAGCACCATCGGCATCGAGATGCCGTCTATGCCGAGACTCCAGCTGATGCCCCACGGTTCGTACCAGACGGCCTGCTGGCGGAACTGATACCCGGCAACTGGCTCGAAGATCCAGAAGACATATCCTGCGAGAGCCAACGGAAGCACTGAGAGGGCGATGCCCAGCGGTAGGTGCAACTCCTTGAGACGTTTCGGGACGAGGGCAACGATCACCGCGGCAATGACCGGCAGGGCAATGAGCCAGGTCAACATCATGCGCCTCCCGCCACAAGCCATATCACTACGACCACGGCCCCGGCGAGAACCAGGGCGCCGTAGTTGCGGACGTATCCCGTCTGCAGCGGTCTCACCCAAGCTCCGATGCCGCGCACCACCCGGGCGATGCCGTTCACCGCGCCATCGACAAACGGAACGTCGAATCCGAAGGCGGTAGCCTCGGCAGCCTTCTGTCCCGGTGCAACCAGGACGCGCCCGTAGACGTCGTCGACCCCGTAGGCGTCCTCCCAGATCCCCCAGATCGGCTGAAGTCTATTTTCGAAGCGCTGCCAGTCTTCGGGTGGACGGCGGTATGAAAGCCAGGCCGCAAAGATCCCGGCGGCGCCCGCCAATACAGAAAGCAAGGCGACAACGACAAGTGTCCACACGTTCTCCGGCGGGTGCTGGAGACTTATCAATTCGAAACTGGGCTCGAGGAAACTCTCCAGGGTGAGTCGGATCGGAGTGTTGGTCAGTCCACCGACAGTGGACAGGACAGCCAAAACAATCAGCGGCACAGTCATCACCCGGGGCGACTCGTGTGGGTCCACGCCCCCCTCCCATCGAGGCTTCCCGAGAAAGATGAGCATGAAGAGTCTCGCCATGTAGAAGCCGGTGATCAGAGCGGTAACGAGTCCAATTATCCAGAGGAAGGAGAACCATCCGCCTCTCTCGAACACGGAGGCGAGAATCTCATCCTTGGACCAGAAACCGCCAAGGGGCGGGATGCCGGCAATAGCGATTGTCGCGACACCCATCGTGATCCCGGTCACCCTCATCTTGCTGAAGAGCCCACCCATCTTGTTCATGTCCTGCTCGCCACTCATGGCGTGGATCACCGACCCGGCTCCGAGAAAGAGAAGCGCCTTGAAGAAGGCATGAGTCATCAGGTGAAACAACCCGGCCACGTATGCGGTGGTCCCCACGGCAAGAACCATGTAGCCAAGCTGGGAGATCGTCGAGTAGGCCAAGACCTTCTTGATGTCACGCTGGGAAACGGCGATGGTCGCTGCCCAGAGTGCAGTTAGGGCGCCGATGGTGGCGACGATCGTCTGGGCGGTGGGTGATAGCTCAAAGATGGCGGCGGACCGGGCAATGAGGTAGATACCGGCGGTCACCATCGTGGCGGCATGGATGAGAGCCGACACCGGAGTCGGTCCTTCCATGGCATCGGGCAGCCATACGTAGAGCGGTATCTGAGCGGACTTGCCTGCCGCTCCGACAAAAAGGAGCAGAGCGATGGCGGTGGCCATGCCTGCGGTCAACTCGGCTCCGGCCCGCTCGAACACCCCGGCGTAGGAGAGAGTGCCAAACGCAGCGAAGATCAGCATCAGAGCGATGAGGAAACCGAAGTCTCCAATCCGGTTAACGATGAAGGCCTTCTTGGCGGCAGAGGCAGCCGAGGGTCTCACGAACCAGAAGCCGATGAGCAGATAGGAGCAGAGACCGACCAACTCCCACCCGAGAAACAGCATGGCGTAGTTGCCGGCGAGAACGAGGGTCAGCATCGATGCGACAAACAGGTTGAGGTAGGTGAAGAAGCGGGAGAATCGCTCGTCGCCGTGCATGTAGCCGATGGCGAACACATGAATGAGGGCACCGACTCCGGTGACGATCAGCGTCATGAACGCCGCCAGCGGATCCCAGAGCATCTCGAGGCTGGCGCCGATCGCAGGCATCCACTCCCAGAGCAACACAGTCGACCCGTGCTCACCTCCCTGAAAGAACGGAATCGCCGCGACCAGTGCGACCAGGAACGACGCGGAGACCGCCCCGGACGCCAACCAGCCGCTCCAGGGCTCTTTGATGTAGCGACCAAAGAAATGAAGGAACACAGCACCAAGGAAAGGCAGCGCAATTATGAGCCAGATGACCTCGTTCACATCTAGCCCCTCAACTCGGATAGGTCATCAACAGAGGCGGTAGCCCTTCTCCTGAAGATGGCCACGATGATCGCCAGTCCGACTACGACCTCGGCGGCCGCCACCACCAGGATGAAGAAGACCGCCACCTGGCCACTGAGATCATTCAGTGCTCGACCGGCCGAGATCAGAGTCAGATTGACGGCATTGAGCATCAGCTCGATGCACATGAACATCACCAGGGCGTTACGACGCAACAACAGGCCAAAGGCTCCGACTAGGAACAGCGCGGCCGCCAGAGCCATGTACAAGCCCGCTTCGACGATCACGTCTGCCCCCGGCGGTAGTGGGCCAGAGCTATTGCCCCCGCCGCGGCGATGGTCAACAGAAGTGCTGTCGCCTCGAAGGCCAGCACCCAGTCGGTGAACAGCAGTTCGGCGATTGCGTGGATGGTTCCGTTGGTCGAATCGAGATTGGTGCCGGTCGCCGCCGGCACCCATTCGAAGTTGCCGAACAGAGTCAGGGCACCGGCGAAGAGAGCTATCAGGCCGGCGAGCCCTCCGACGAAGGCCCTCTGGTAGGGCAGCTTCTCGTCCCAGTCCTCGGACGTGTCGACACCGATCAGCATGATCACGAACAGAAACAAGGTGAGCACTGCGCCGGCGTAGACAATCACCTGGACGGCGGCCACGAAGTGGGCCAGTTGGAGCACATAGAGGACAGCTACCGAGAAAAGGGTCCCCAGAAGCCCCATCGCCGAGTAGACAGGGTTGCGAGCGGCAACGACGGTCACCGCACCGGCGAGGGAGCCGAGCGCCATCAGGACGAAGAGGATCGGTTCAGCCATCGATTCCGTCCTGGTCGGGCTCGGGATCCCAATCCGCTGGGCCGGGGGTTCCCTGCCACATCCTCACACCCTGGTAGGAGGTCAAGCCTGAGGGTGCCGTAGCGCGAACCCAGCCGTCGGCGACTTCCAGCTCGTCCATATCGGCAAGCTCGTCATCAGGGAACATATGAGGCACTTCCCCTTTCTCATCCATGAGAAGGGTCTCCCTGGTGTAGATGGCGTCCTCACGGTTTGTGGTCGACATCTCGAAGAGGTGAGTCATCGTGATGGCCTCGGTGGGACAGGCCTCTACACAGAGAGCGCAGAAGATGCAGCGAAGCATGTTGATCTCGTAGACGAAACCGAACCGCTCACCGGGTGAGGTTGGATCCTCCGGATCGTTGTCCATCCCGCGCACGAAGATGCACTTCGCCGGGCAGGCTCCGGCGCAGAGCTCACATCCGATGCATTTCTCCATGCCATCGGGGTAGCGGTTGAGCACATGACGCCCGTGGAAACGCTGCGGTTTCTGACGCATTACTTTGGGGTATTCGATCGTCACCAGCTCATCGCCGAAGATGGTGCGCAGCATGGTCCCCCCGGTGACTCTGAGCCCCTTGATGAATTCCGTGATAACGCCCATCGTCAACTCCAGGGAGGGCCGAATTGACGAAAGCCGATGGCGACTGTGGAGACGACCAGCCAGGCGAGGGCTGCAGGAATCAGACGCTTCCAGCCGAGCGTCATGAGCTGGTCATACCGCAGCCGCGGCAAGGTGGCCCGAAGCCAGAAGAAGATGAAGACGATCGCATAAGTCTTGACGAGGAAGTAGACGGTGGGAAGCATTGCGGAGATGAATCCGGGAAGAAACGTCTCGAACGTCGGACCGGCCCACCCACCGAGGAAAAGGGTGGCGGCAATGGCCGACATCGAGAAGATGTTGATGTACTCGGCCAGGAAGAACATGGCAAAACGCATGCCGGAGTACTCGGTATGGAACCCCCCCACCAGCTCTTGCTCTGCCTCGACCAGGTCGAAAGGCGCCCTGTTGGTCTCGGCGACAATCGCCACCACGAAGATCACGAAAGCTACAAACTGAGGAAAGACATTCCATCTCGGAATGAAAGACAGGACCGGCGAGACATCTGCCCATGTCCCGGTCTGGCGCTCCACTATCTCTGCCAGCGACAGCGTGCCTCCCTCACCCTGGGTCGCCGTGAAGATGACAACAGCGACCATGGCAAGACCCATCGCCGCCTCATAGGAGATGGCCTGTGCCGTGGCACGCACCCCACCGATCAGGGGGTATTTCGAGCCCGAGGACCATCCAGCGAGAACCACGGCGTAGACGGCCATCGACGACATCGCCAGGATGAACAGCAGTCCGATGTTGAGGTCAGCTCCCTGAAGCGCCACCTCGTAGTCGCCGATCATGAAGGGCTTGCCCCAGGGCACCATCATGAAGATCAAAAACGCAGGGATGATCGCAAGGAAAGGAGCCAGTAGATACATGCCCAGCTCGACCTTCCGCGGAATCACCGATTCCTTGAAGAACAGCTTGAGACCATCGGCCAGAGTTTGAAGCATCCCCCATGGTCCGGCACGGCTGGGCCCGATCCGGCTCTGCATGTCGGCAACTATCTTCCTCTCAGCCCAAACGTTGATCAGAGTGACGACCAACAGGAGCACAAACGTCACCACAACCCTGAGAACAACGATCCCCAACTCAGGCCAGCTCATTGGCCCACCACGGTCACCCGGACCACAGGGTCCGCCCCCATTGATGAAGCGCCCTCCTGGTTGAACGGGACAAAGACGACCCCGGGAGGGGTGCCCTCGTCGAGTACACAGGTGTATTCCCCTTCCCCATGATTGGTCACGACCTTGACAGTGTGACCGTGCTGGGCGCCGATGGTCGGGGCATCCCTAGGATTGAGGTGAGCAACCGGACCCGGGGCGAGTTTGTGCAGCGACGGAGAGTGCTGGAGTCGAATCCCGTTGTCGTACATGACCCTGCCGACATGGAGGGTCAAGGGTGCCTTTGGAGCCTTGGAGCCCTGGAGGGCCACCGGTATGTGGTTGATCGCCTGGGCGCCGTGAATGGGAACAACAACGCCATCGCGGTGATCCCATTCGAGGGTGTCCCAGGTCAGACCCTCATAGGCCGGAGCTACCGTGGCCATCTCCTTGGTAATTGTTTCAGCAGTTGCGAGACCGAGCGAGACACCCATCCGGGTCGCAATGTCGTCGAGGATCGCCCAGTCGGGTCTCGCTTGACCCGGAGCGGGCCGAATCTGGTTGACCTTCTGCACCCGTCCCTCGACATTGGTGACGGTTCCCTCTTTCTCTGAGAAGCCGGAAGCCGGCAAAATGACGTCGGCATGTCGATTCGAGTCATTCAGGAACAGATCGATGGCGATTACATACTCGGCGGCGTCCAGACCATCGATGGCCACCGATGGATCAGGTAGGTCGTTGATCGGATCGGCGCCGACCAACACCAAGCCTCTGACATCGCCGGAGTCCAACCCCTGAAGAATCTGGCGGGTATCTCTGCCCGCGACGACAGGAAACCCGCCCCAGGACGCCGCGAGATTGGCGCATCCGATCGAGTCGAGACCGACCCTCCCCGGCAGCAAATCGGGGGCGAGCCCCATGTCAAGAGCTCCGTAGGTGTTGGCCCGGCTGTTCAGAGGCATCAGCTTGGCGCTGCCGGCCTTCTGCCGAACCAGGGCAGCGACCGACTCGGCTAGCTGTGGCCCATCGGCATGAGTGGCAATGCCAACCAAGACAACCACTTTGTCGACGGCAAGCGCATGGCTGACTTCGGGATGATCGCCATTCGCCAGCTCGTCGAGCAATTCATATCCACCCCCGGGGCGGTAAATGAGCTTGTGAGTGGCCCGGTCATCGAGGCCGGTCGATCGTGGGTGGATCACAACGAGGGTCGCGCCCAACTCCTGCACCGCCCGTCGCACCCGCAGATACAGGGTGGGATGTTCTTCCTTGAGGTCCTGCGCCCAGACAACGATGGTGTCGGCATCGTCGAGGTCGTCGATTGTGGCCCGGTCCACTGAAGCAGAAAGGAAGTGAGATGCGAGGGCATCGTCAAGGCGGGCGTCGACGTTGTTGGTTCCGAGAGTCACCCGGGCAAACTTGGAGATGGCGTAGGCATCTTCGTTTGTGCCCTGGGCTCCACCGATGACCGCGAGGGCCTCTCCCCCGTCTTCGTCCTTGATCAGATCGAGACGGCTGGCGGCAATGTCGATTGCCTCGGTCCAACTGACCTCTACCAGTTCGCCACCTCTCCGAACCAGCGGAGTGGTCAGACGTTTCTCGGATCGCAGGTACTCGAACCCGAATCGTGCCTTGTCGGAAAGCCAACCATGATTGGTGGCGTCGTTGTCGACTCCCGTGTAGCGGAGCACCTCGTTCTGACTGGCATGGATCTCGATCCGGGGATGTGCGGTGTCCTGGAGGGACGAGCTTTCGACCTTCTGAAGATCCCACGGCCGCGCCCTGAACCGATATGGCTTTGCAGTGAGGGCGCCGACCGGGCATATCTGGACGGTGTTCCCCGAAAAGTAGGACGAGAAAGGCAGATCCGGGAAGGTGTTGACTTCGGTGGTATTGCCGCGGTGCTGAAACTCGATCAGCGGGTCGCCTGAGATCTCGTCGGAAAAACGCGTGCACCGAGCACACAGGATGCAGCGCTCCCGGTCGAGCAAGACGAGCTCTGAGATCGGGATCGGCTTCTCGTATGAGCGCTTGATCTCGACGAACCGGCTTTCACCGGGCCCGTAAGCAAGAGCCTGATCCTGAAGCGGGCACTCACCACCCTTGTCGCACACAGGACAGTCCAAAGGGTGATTGGCGAGGAGAAACTCGAGGATCGCCTCCTGCGCCTTCTTGACCTCTTCGCTCTCCGTGTCGACAACCATCCCGTCCGCGACCGCAGTTGTGCAGGCCGTCACCATCATCGGACCTCGGGGAGTCTCGATCTCGACGAGACACATGCGGCACATACCGACAGCGCTCATTCGCTCGTGCCAGCAAAACCGCGGGATGTAGGTGCCCTCGTCCTGTGCCGCTCTGATCAGGAGACCGCCGGCGGGGGTCTGAGCTTTCACACCGTTGATGGTGATGGTGACCGGCTGGCGATCGATCACGGGCGATCCTCCTTGGAAGCGACCGGATCAGAAGATCGCCCATCCTCAGAGGCGCCCTCCCCGCTGGGCGAGCGGGGGGTCTGGGGGCCCCCCCCAGATTTCAGAGGACACCCTCCGTTGCCAACGTGGGAGTCGACCTCGTCGCGGAAGTAGTCCCTGAGGGCGATTATCGGAGAAACCGCCGATGGGCCGAGAGGGCAGATCGTCGTCATCTTGGGCGGCCAGGCAAGACCGATGCTGATGCCATCGGATACGTCAACCAGAAGATCGAGGTCAACCGCCCGACCCTGACCCTCCTCGATGCGTCGCAGGATCATCTCCAGCCAGGTCGTCCCCTCGCGGCAAGGGGTGCACTGACCACATGATTCGTGTGCGAAGAACCGAACCAACCGCTCGGCTGCCCTGACCATGCAGGTGTCCTCGTCCATGACGATGACAGCTCCGGATCCCAGCATGGATCCCGCGGCGGCGGTGGCGTCCTTGGTGATCTCCAGGTCGAGGTGCTTCTCAGGGATGAACCACGGAGCCGAGGCGCCACCGGGGATCCATGCTTTGAGCTGCTTGTCATCGGGGATTCCACCCCCGATCTCGTAGATCAGCTCGCGCCACGTGATCCCGTGTGCCAGCTCGTAATTCCCGGGACGGTTGACATGGCCCGACAGAGACATCAAGAACGTGCCGGTATCGGCGCTGCCACTCATTTTCGAGTATTCGCCGCCTCCCATCGCCAGGATGTGAGGCAAGTTCGCGATGGTCTCGACGTTGTTGACGATGGTGGGCATCATGTAGAGGCCCTTTGCCGCCGGGAAGTAGGGGGGCTTCAGCCTCGGCTCGCCCCGCTTGCCTTCGAGAGAGTTGATGAGGGCGGTCTCCTCGCCACAGATGTACGCCCCGCCGCCGAGATGAACTGTTACCTCCAGGTCGTAGTCAGACCCGAAGATCCCCCCGCCGAGATAACCCTTTGCATACGCCTCGTCGACAGCGGTCTGGACCCTGCGAGCAGGCTTGGCGTACTCGCCCCTTATGTAGACAAAAGCATGATGAACCTCGTTGGCGATCGAGGTGATGATCATCCCCTCGATTATCTGGTGGGGATCACGCTCCAGGAGCTGGCGGTCCTTGAACGTCCCGGGCTCGGACTCATCGGCGTTGACGACGAGATAGGCAGGCCGTTCCGGGGCCAGAAAGCTCCATTTGAGGCCGGCCGGGAACGCGGCACCCCCGCGTCCAAGTAGACCGGACGTCTTGATCTCCTCGACGAGCTCGTCGCGGGTCAGCCCGAGGGCACGCTTGCCCTGTGTGTAGCCACCGGTGGACTCATACCTGACGATGGTGTGCGAATCGCCCGGATGGTCTGTCATCCGCCGTGTGATCAACAGTGGCGTCGTCACTCCGACACCTCGCTGCCGACGGTTCCCAGGGGCTGAAAGGCCGGATAGGGGCCGATTGCGCCGTGTTCCTCGCTGATACCCCAGTCAAAACTACGTCTGGCTCCAAACAATTCCTGCATCTCGTCAGAGTTCGCCACCTCGGGGCGTGCTCTCTTCAGCCATCGGACCAACTCCCGCGCCTGAGTCGGTGAGACGCCCTCGATCAGCTCGTAGTTGACCTGAACGGCGGGGGCACCCCCGCAGGCACCGATGCACTCGACGTGCTCGACCGAGAGCATGCCCTCGTCATCGGTCTCTCCGTGAGGAACGCCGGACTCGTCTTCGACGGCGTGTAGAACCTCGTCACCGCCGAGGAGCATGCATGTGATGGAGGTGCAGCAGGAGATCAGGTACTGGCCGGTCCGCTCTCGCTTGAACATCGTGTAGAAGCTGGCCACGGCTCGAACCTGGGCCGGTGTGATCTCACACCAGCGGGCCACTTCCTCCATTCCCGGATCGGTCAGGTGGCCCTCTTCGGCCATTGCCAGATACAGCAGGGGCATGACAGCCGACCGTTTCTCCGGGTAGCGGGCGATGATCTCCTTGGCTCGTTCCTTGGTGCTTTCGGACCAAACACTCATCGGTCGACGTCACCCATTACCGGATCCATCGAAGCGATGGTGGCGACGGTGTCGGCCATGAGACTGTCCGCCATGGCCATCGGCAGCGCCTGGAGGTTGAAGAAGGAGGGTGCTCTGGTGTGCATGCGATAGGGAGTGGCCTCCCCATCGGAGACCAGATAGCAGCCCAACTCGCCACGGGGCGATTCCACTGCGACATAAGTCTCTCCCGGTGGGACCTTGAACCCCTCCGTGAAGAGCTTGAAGTGGTGAATCAGCGCCTCCATCGACTCATCGATTCGGGCTCGCGGCGGCGGGGTGATCTTGCGGTCTGCAACCCGGTAGTCGCCCTTTGGCATCGCATCCATCACCTGTTCGACGATCTTCAGCGACTCCCACATCTCGTCGATTCGCACCCGATACCGGTCGTAGACGTCACCGTTCTCGCCCAGTGGCACCTCGAACTCGTAATTCTCGATGCCGGAGTACGGGAATGCCTTGCGGAGATCCCAGTCGACGCCTGCCGCCCTCAGGGCCGGACCTGTGATGCTGAATGCGATGGCTTCCTCCGACGAGATAACACCCACATCCCTGGTTCGCGACAGCCAGATCGGGTTCTCTTTGAGCAGGTCGTCGTACTGATCTAGACGCCGCGGAAAGTCTTTCAGGATGCCGCCGACATCGTCTTTCCAGCCTGGCGGCAGATCGGCGACGACACCTCCGGGTCGGATGTAGTTGTGATTCATCCGAAGACCGGTGGTCTTCTCGAAGAAGGCGAGGATGGACTCCCGCTCCCGAAACCCGTAGATCATCATCGACAGCGCACCGATATCCATGCCGTTGGTGGCCAGCGCTACCAGGTGTGACGTGACGCGATTTAGCTCCGTCATCAGCACCCGGATCGCCGCTGCCCGGGGCGGCACTTCTATGTCGAGAAGCTTCTCAACGGCAAGCGAATAGGCGAGTTCCCCATGAAAGGGGGCCAGGTAGTCCATCCGGGTCACGTTGGTGGGGCCCTGACCGAAGGTGAGCTGCTCCGCGGTCTTTTCCATTCCCGTGTGGAGATATCCGACGATCGGCTTCGTGCGGCGAATGACCTCGCCCTCGATCTCGATCTCGAGTCGAAGCACACCGTGGGTGGATGGGTGCTGCGGACCCATGTTGACGATCACGCGCTCGTCCTCGGCGACGTCATCGTCAAACAGGTAATCGTCGTCGATGACCCTCCCGAACTGGGCGTCTAGGCGATCGGGCGTCTCCCCGGCTGAGATCTCCTGAGCGCCCTCGTCTGTCGGCTGGAACTGTGGCTCCTCAGAACCGGCTACCCACAGGTCCACTACCTCGGTCTGTGGGTCGTTTGTCTCGTCGCTCATGTCAGTCCACCTGATGGGAGGCTTTGAACTGGACGGGGACCGAGCCGACACCGAAGTCTTTGCGGAGTGGATGCCCCACCCAGTCATCGGGCATCAGGATTCGGGTCAGGTCGGGGTGCTCTTCGAAGTTGATTCCGAACATGTCAAATACCTCGCGCTCGGCGAACCCGGCTCCAGGCCACAGCGGGGTCAGCGACGCCACGGTCGGCTCGTCCCGGCCCACCGACGTGCTCATTCGTAGCCGAGCGCCGAGACTCATCGACAGCAGGTTGGCTACGACCTCGAAACGATCGGGCCGCTGGCGCATCCAGTCGACTGCCGTCACGTCGGCGCACACTTCGAAGCCATGGCCTTTGGCCGCCTCTGCGAACGCATACCAATCGTCAGCCGGCACGCGGGCAACGTCCTGACCGTGAGATTGCTCCCAGACGACCTGATCGAACTGACCGGAAAGGGTTTCGAAGACGGGAATCATCGTTTGATCTCCCCGGCCATGATCTTGTCGTGAAGTGTCAGAATGCCGTGCATCAGGCTTTGCGGGCCCGGCGGGCATCCGGGAACGTAGATATCGACCGGGACGATCTGGTCCACTCCCTGAACCAGGGCATAGTTGTTGAACATGCCACCACTCGATGCGCAAGCCCCCATCGATATGACCCACTTGGGATCAGGCATCTGGTCGTAGACCTGGCGAAGAACCGGGGCCATTTTCTGGCTGACCCTGCCGGCAACGATCATCAGGTCTGCCTGTCTCGGTGAGGCTCTGAACACCTCCATGCCAAAGCGGGCGAGGTCGTAGTGGGCGGCGCCTGCCGCCATCATCTCGATGGCGCAACACGCCAGACCGAAGGTCGCCGGCCACATCGACCGTGTCCGCGACCAGTTGGCAGCCCTCTCCACGGTGGTCATGAGAAGATTCCCCGGAGGCGTGGTCGCCATTAAGTGCTCTCCAACGTAAGTGCGGTCGCATGTTTCGGCGAGACAGGGGCGTCGTCTTGCCAGGACGCAGGACGAAGGCGCACCCGCAGTGGTGCGTCGAGGACGAGGACACCGCGAGCGGCGTCATCTGTCCGTTGAAAGGTCATCGTATTTGCGTTGGGGGGCACTATGCCGCCTCGCGGCTGTCTTGTGGGACATAACGGGCCCGACGCTTGACGTTCCAGTCGAGTGCGCCGCGCTTCCAGATGTACATCAGTGTCTCCGCAACGAAGAACGTGAAGATCAACATCGCCGCCACGCCATACCAGCCCAAAGACGTCCAGATGGACGCCCATGCGAAGAGGAAGATGATCTCCACGTCGAAAATGACAAACAGCATCGCCACGAGATAGAACTTCACGGGGAAACGCTGGGTCGACTCGACCTCAGGAACGATTCCGCACTCGTAGGGATCGAGTTTTTCCGGAGTGGGGCGATTCGGGCTGACCATCTTCGACATGACAAGCGACGCAACTACGAATAGGCCGGCCAAGAGGAACATGAGGCCGATGGGGAGATAGTCCGCCAAGGTCACGATTCGGAGCTTAGAACGCGCCCCGCTCGTGAAGTAATTCGCAAAGCTGACTTTCCGCCCGAGGACTTAGAGTTATGTGATGGCCAAACCCTCACCGATGCCTCCAATTGAGGAGATCCGCGGACATTTTCCTGCTCTCAGCCGGCGGGAAGACGGACGAGAGGTGGCCTATCTCGACGGGCCCGGTGGAACCCAGATGCCGAAGATCGCCATCGAGGCGATGGCGTCGGTTCTCGAAAACGGCATCAGCAACCTTGGTGGCGGTTACGGCGCCTCGATCGCCGCAGACGAGATCACCGCATCTGGTCGCCAGGCGATGGCCGACTTCCTGAATGCCTCCACCGGGGAGATCGTTTTCGGTCAGAACATGACCAGCCTCACCTTCGCCCTGAGCCGGGCCCTGGCCAACACCTGGAACGCGGGCGATGCGATCGTCGTGACCAGCCTCGATCACGATGCCAACTACACACCCTGGGTTCGAGCCGCCGCCGAGCACGGAATCGAAGTTCGCGTGGCCGAGTTCGATTCGACCACAGGGGTGCTCGACCCGGGCTCGGTGATCGATCTCATCGACCACCGGGTTCGATTGGTCGCAGTCTGTCTTGCCTCCAACTCCCTGGGGACTCTGGTTGATATTCCCCCAATCAGCGTCGCCGCCCACGAAGCAGGGGCCGTGGTGTTCGTCGACGCCGTGCACGCAGGCCCGCACAGGTCAATCGACGTCGAGAAGCTCGGCTGCGACTTCCTCGCAGTTTCGGCCTACAAGTTCTTCGGCCCACATGTCGGGGTTCTGTTCGGGCGGATCGATCATCTGGCTGCCCTCGACGCTTACAGGGTCCGGCCGGCACCGTCGGACCCACCGGGAAAGTGGGAGACCGGGACGCAGAGCTTCGAGTCGATCGCTGCCGTAACGGCAGCCGTCGACTACATCGCCGCTCTTGGTGGAGACAGAGACACGCGTCGAGCCTCCCTTCTGGCGGCCTACGAGAACATCTCGGCATACGAAACAGGTCTTTCACAGCAATTCCTGACCGGGATCGAAGGACTGGACAAGGTGCGGCTTTATGGCGTGCCCGAGACTGGTGATCGCCGGGTCTCCACCTTTGCGATCGGAGTCGACGGCTACCACCCGGACGAGACTGCCCGGCGACTCCTGGCCAAGGGCATCTATGTGTGGTCAGGTCACTACTACGCGGTGAACGCTATGGCCAGGTTGGGTGTTCTCGACGAGGGAGGCCTGGTACGCATCGGGTTTGCCCACTACAACACCAGCCAAGAGGTCGACCGGGTCCTGGAGACCCTCGCAGGGTTGTAATCCCAGATCACACCTGAACGCTGCTTCTCCCGGAAAGCGGAACCACCCCACGCTGTCGCTGAAGTCTCCTCTTGGCAGCGAGACCGGACTACGAGCGCTACCTTGCTGGGAAGGTGTCACATGACCGGATTTGAACCACGCGATCCGCACTGGGAGGAACGGGTACGAGCGAGCTTCGCCCGGCAGGCGTTCCTGAAACATCTCGGTGTCGAGATAGCCCATCTCGCTCCAGGAGAGGCAGATCTGGCGTTGCCGTTCCGGCCTGAACTGACCCAACAGCATGGGTACTTTCATGCCGGGACCACCGCCACCATTGCCGACACTGCCGCCGGATACGCGGCGCTTTCGCTCTATCCCGGCGGTACCGGCGTGCTCACAACCGAATTCAAGGTCAATCTTCTCAATCCGGCCGAGGGTGAGCAGCTTGTGGCACGTGGCCGCGTCATCAAGCCGGGACGAACGCTGACTGTGTGTCGGGCCGATGTATTCGGGCTCAAAGACGGTGGTGAGACTCACGTCGCCATCGCGACCATGTCGATGATCTGTCTGGAGGGATTGGATGATTGAAGAGACAGCCGGGGCCGGAGCGACTGTGACCTATCGCGGAGTCGTCTATCCATGGCACTGCGACCATATGGGGCACATGAACGTCATGTGGTACATGGGGAGATTCGACGAAGCGACCTGGGTGTTCTTCGCCGAGAACGGGCTGACGGCGGCGTATCTCAGGGAGAGCGGGCGGGGCATGGCTGCGGTCGAGCAAAACCTTCGTTATCACAAGGAACTGCACGCCGGCGACGTCATCCACGTGACCACACGGCTCTTGGAAGCCACAGCCCGCAAGATCCGGGTCGAGCAGCGCATGGTCGACGACATCAGCGGCGATCTCGCTGCGACCTGTGAGCTCGTCGCCGTTCATACTGATACCCAAACGCGGCAGGCCGTGGAGTTCGAAGCGGCGATCGCCCAGGGGTTGGCCGAGAACCTCGCCGCCAATTAGGTGCCGACGCACCGAGCCGCCCTACCGCATACGCGGCGTTGATGAGGACCCCCGGCAACGTGGTGGAGTCCGAGCCCGCGATCCGAGGAAGAAGACCGGAGACTCGTCAGGCGGCTGCCCGCCCGTTTCCAGTCGCATCTGCCTAGGAACGGTTCGATATGGCTACCGGCAATCGGGCCTGGCGAATTCGGCAGACGGAAATAGAAGAGATTTCTTTGATATAGCCCGATTTCGCCGAAGCGACGAACCACCGCCAGAACCGCCGATGAATGCCCAAGCCAGCCCGTTTCCAGTCGCATCTGCCCGGGAACGGTTCGATATGGCTACCGGCAATTCGGGCCCGGAGAATTCGGAAGAGAGAAATCGAAGAAGTTTCTCTGATTTGGCCCGATTTGGGTGTTTCTTGTCACACCCTGGTTGTACATATTGGGTATGGGAAAGGGAGACGCTCTTGGGCTGGCGATTCGTTGCTTCGAAGCCGAGGATCTTGATGAGCTGCCGGTGGAGTCGGTCGGGGAGAGCCTGATCCGGTTGGAAGGCCATGTCCAACAGCTCGAGGCGGAACGATGCAGACGGATCGCCAACTTCGACGACCGGGAAGGCCATGATGTTTTCGGCTACCCGTCGGCTATTGCCTTTCTCAAGGACAAGTGTCGGATGACTGGGGGTAGAGCGAAACAGTTGGTTTCGGTGGCTCAGGCTGCTCGTCGTTTCCGGTCGACGTTTCTGTCGTGGAAGTATGGGCAGATATCGACCGACCAGGCCCAACTTCTGTTCCGGGCTTCGGAACGGTTGCCTGATAGGTATCCCGACGCTGAGAGTGTCCTTTTGGAGATTGTTGGTGACACCCCCGAGGAGACCCGTCAGATCCTCGACTACTGGAAACACACCGTCGACCAACCCGGTGTGATCATCGAACAGGAATCCCAGTTGCAGCGGCGCCGTTTCGACTACACCCGGAAAGCCAACGGAATGGTCGCCGGAAGCTTCGAAATGACCGGTCTGGCCGGTGAGAGTTTGATCACTGCCATCGACGCCCTGACACCACCACCAGGAGAAGACGACACCCGGACAGCCTCCCAACGTCGGGCCGACGCCCTCGAAGACCTCAGCCGCAGTTTCCTCGAAGGCACCGAATCTCCTGAGGTTGGTGGGGAGAAACCACACGCCAACATTCACGTCGACCTCGACGCCTTGAGAGGTGTGGCCGGTGGTCTCCACGAAACCGAAACCGGACATGTACTCAGCGTCGACACCGTCCGCCAACTCGCCTGCGACGCCTCAGTCAGCCGCATCGTTTTAGGTCCCGGATCAGAAATCCTCGACGTCGGACGCAAAACCAGGGTCATCCCCGCAGGGTTACGCCGAGCCGTCATCGCCAGAGACCGCCACTGCACCGCTCCGGGCTGTGGCCGATCCGCCCGCTGGTGCGACGTCCACCACATTGTCTTCTGGGCAGACGGAGGCGAAACACTCCTCACCAACCTCTGTCTCCTCTGCCGCTACCACCACACCCTCACCCACAAACAACAAGCCCAAAACCTCGACCATTCAAAGCCACCCATACCAGTCGGACGTCGACGACCTACATAGGGCCGAAGGCCCCTACCCCACCAACCAGCCATACTGCCTATGGGTGTGCGGTTTCGAAACACCAGATCTGGGTTCTTCCTCGACCAGAAACTCGCCCGGCCAACCTGGCCGCCGGTGCCAGCGTGTAGAGAGGGCGCGTGAATCGACTGTCCTGGTCGGTCAGTGTGGCCACCTCCCGGTCTCAGAAATGCAGCACTTTGACCAGGGCTTTCGTTCATGCCGGGGCGGCATCTGGCTCAACCGATGAGTGCATCGGCCAGACCGGCGATGTCCTCAACCACCAACTCCGGTGGCTCACCGGGAAGACTCCACACCACACCGTCCCGTTTGACAAACGCGGACTGCGCGCCGACGGCTATCGCTCCCGCACAGTCCCAATCGTGGGCGGCGACCAGCATCATGTCGGCGATTTCGACACCCATCACCTTGGCCGCGTGCAGGTACGGCTCGGGGGCCGGCTTGAATCGACCCACCTCCTCCACCGAGATGACCCGTCGAATGAAAGGGTGCAGGCCGGCGTTCTCGATCTGATCGTTCGCCGCCCCGGTCGAGCCGTTGGTGAGGGCAACCATCACGAAATCGGCGTCAAACAGACGCTCCAGGGCGTTGTAGACGTCGGGATGGGGCGGCAGGCTCCTCATCGTCGATACGATCGCTTCGGCATCTTCCCCGCGCATCGCCAGACCTCGCTTTTTCGCAACTGTGAGCAGCGACTCGGTGCCGATCTCGCCGAACGACCGATAGTCCCCCACATGGTTGGCGACCAGCGAGCCGTGGAGCATGCGGGAGAACCACTCACCCACGGGCGCGCCGATTCCGAAGGCTTCTTCGAACTTAGCCTTGATGGGGGCGAGGCTCAGCAGTGTTTCGTTTACATCGAAGGCGAGAAAAGCGGGTCGACTCATCGACCGGATCATAGAGATCGGAGAACGCCTTTCAGGTCGTGGGGAGGGCTCTGACGATCACGGCGAGAGAGTCGTAGGCCCTTTCGCCTATCGCCTTCTCGTCCTCGTCAAGGAGATTGGCCATGACTTTCAGAGTCCACTCCATGAGAGGGCGATTCTGGAGACCGGTGTGCGCCAGGGTCCGCATCACCGACGGGTGCCCGATGAGTTTCACAAAGATCCGGGCCATCTTGTAGTAGAGCCCGTACTCGTCCTCGAGCCGTTGTGGATACCGCCGCAGGGCTCCCTTCTCCTCGGAGCCGACGACCTGTCCGACATACTCGGCGGCAATGCGCCCGGTCTCATAGGCGTAGGAGATCCCCTCGCCGTTCCAGGGGTTGATGGCACCGGCCGCGTCACCAATCGTTATCCAATTGGAGCCCACCAGAGGGCCTTTCGAGAAAGACATCGTCAGCTTTCCACCCTGCGGGTTGCTGAGACGAGACTCCTCCGTCAGTCCCCAATACCCTGGCGCCGTGGCCACATAGTCGTTCATCATGTGCGTGGTATTGACGTGTTTCCATCGCTTGAAAGTGGACAGGAGCCCCACGCCGACGTTCACCGCCCCGTCTCCAAGGGGAAACACCCATCCATATCCGGGCATCGTTGCCCCGGTCGAATCGCGAAGGTCCAGCTGACTCTCCAGGAACGGATCGTCCGACCTGGGCGACGAGTAATAGCCCCGGGCCGCCAACCCCATCGGGTAGTCCTTCCGTCTCGCCGTGCCCAACTCGCGCCCGAAGCGATTCATCGACCCGTCGGCGATGATCGTGACCTCAGGTGTCAGGAGTTCTTCGCCACCACCGTTCGCCAAGGCCACAGAAGACAGAGTGCCGTCCTCGATGACAGGTGTGGCGGTCGTGTTCTCCCGGATCACCGCGCCTTGCTTCTCAGCGAGCTGCGCTACCTGAATATCGAGATCGCGCCGACGCATCATCCCTCCCCAGTTGGGGAACTTGCTGTGATCCGGCCACGGCATCTCGATCATGAGGTCGTCGCCTGCGTATGAGCGAAGCCCGACGATCTTGTGGAACTCAGAGCGGTTGAAGTCGAAGCCCATATTCTGAAGCTGAAGAATCGCACGAGGAGTCAGTGCGTCACCACAGGTCTTCTCGCGGGGATACTCCTTCTTCTCGACCAGCATCACTTCGTGACCTGCGCGGGCCAGCCAGAAGGCCGCCGAGGCGCCGGCCGGGCCGCCACCGACTATTAGAACGGAAGGGGAGGGCATACGCTCCAGGAGCGTAGATCGAGGTAACCAATAGGCCGAAAGCCGGATGTATCGTCACATCAATGAGCGAGATCTCCCACGCCACAGTCTCCAGACTTCCTCGTTACTTGAGTCTTCTCGACGAGCTGGAAGGCACTCAGGAGACAGTGAGTTCCGACGACCTGGCTGCGTCGGCGGGAGTTTATGCAGCCAATGTGCGAAGGGACCTCTCGGATCTGGGGTTTCAGGGCACAAGAGGAGTGGGGTATTCGGTCACCGCCCTTGGGGATCGAATCAGGAAAGAGCTCGGCATCGAGAGCAGACGGCTGGTCGCGATCGTCGGGGCCGGCAATCTGGGCACCGCCCTGGCTCGCTACGACGGGCTTGCCAGACGCGGATTCGACGTCACGGCGATCTACGACACGGACCCGGACAGAATTGGGCAAAGCATCGGAAACGTGCAAATCCAGCAGATGGAGAACATGCCAGTCGACTGCAAGGTCGGGTGCTTCGACATGGCAATCCTGGCCGTTCCGGCAAGCGCAGCCCAGAGTGTGGCCGATCTGCTGGTCGCGGAGGGTGTTCGGTCGATCCTCAATTTCGCACCCGTCCGGGTGAACGTTCCAGAAGGTGTGGCGGTGCGTCAGGTCGACCTGTCGACAGAGTTGCAGATCCTCAGCTACTACAGCTGATCGGGGTCGCCCTCACGGGCTTCCTCGTACTGGTGGAGTGCTACGAGAAACACGAAGAAGAGGACCAGCGTGACGGCCAGGTAGGTGATCGGAATCACCCTGATCTCGATGGCATTCAGCCCTTCGATGTTGTCCGGCTTTGGCCCCCTCGGGGCGTAGATGACAAACAGCAGCGAGGTGATGCTCAACCAGCCGAACAGGGCAGCACCGGTAACGAGGAATCCGAGCCTCTTGCCCAGGTTGGTGTAGTTGAACAGATAGATCGAGCCGTAGAAGAGGACAAAGGCAGCAATCGTCAGTATGACCCCGGTGACAAAGAGATTGGCCGAGAACAGCGATCTGAAGAGCTCACGAAAGAACATCTCCTACTCCTTTCCGTCCATGTTCCCGCCACGCAAGTAGCGGGCGAGCAAATCGAGGTCATCGATCGAGAGAGTTGCCCCAAACGAGGGCATCTTTCCCGAGCCAAAACCGTTCAGACCATAGGGTTTCTGCGGCTCCGAGCCCTTTATCAGAAACTCGATCAGAAGATCCGGCTGGTCCGGGTCATCGGGAGCATGACCGAACTGCACAATGGCTCGACCATCCCAAAGCGCCGGTCCGAAACCGCCGGAACCGGCCTCCAGTGTGTAGGGAACACCAGCACTGAATCCCGAGGTATGACATCGGGCGCAGTTGGCGTTGAACAAGGCTACAGCTCTCGCCGCTTCGTCCTCGGTCGCCTCCATCGATGCGGCAACTCCCGGAATCTGGATCTCCCATTGCCGTGCAACTTGTGCAGAGAGTAGAAACTCGAGGCCGCCTTGTTCTGTGGTCCTGAGTTTGTCCTGGTTCTCGGCGGTCACTGTTGTCATGGTGGCAACCGACTCCTGGGCGCCCACCATCGAGCTGGCAGTCTTTGCGTCCGGCCGGCCACCCACCGATTCGGGGTTGGTCGGGTCGAGCTCGATCTCCACGATACCGGCAGGGATTGTCTCGTTGGAGGCCTCTGCCATCTGACCGGTGATGGCTGCCTCCGCCTCGTCGGAGATGCCATCGCCGTCGGTGTCTTCTCCCTCACCAGCTGTTTCGAGGATCCCCTCGATCGCAACGAGATGCACCTCCAGAATTGGATCATCGGGTATGGCGGCCTCCAACTCGGCCACAGCTTCATCGGCCTTCTCCGCATCCGGGTTGGCCGGGTCGAGGGTTATTGGATCGACCACCCGGAAGTAGTCGACGGCATCTGAAGAGATCGCTGAAAGCTCTACCTCGGCGACATCGGACAACCCGTCATCATCGGTGTCGATCCCCACGCCGGCTTTGTCGAGAATCTCACGCGCTTGCTCGGAAAGACCACTGATGAAGACCGAGTCCGCCGGCGCCTGCTCTATCTCGGCGAGAGTCTGACGCTGGGAGAGGATCGCCGTTTCCACCGTCTGGTCGGCATTCTCGAGACGGGCGGCCTGGGTGACGAGGGCTCCCGGAGTCTTGTCGACCGCTTCCTGTTGTGTGATCTGGATCGTGCCCAGGTAGTTGACGATGTCATCTACCTGCTGCTCGTTCATCGGCCCGCCACCGGCAAGACCCCAGGGAGGCATCGGTGTGTTCCCTCGGCCAAAGGTTATCCAGAAACTGAGCTCGTCCGTGTCGTACCGGTATCGGACATCGTCGAGGGGCGGCGTCTCCCATGAGACCGTGATACCGGATCGCTTCTCGACATATGTTGCCGAGCCACCGACACCAAGAGGTCCGTGACAGCTGAAGCAAGCGAACTCCTCGACCAAGTGCTCGCCGCGTTCGATGGATTCGTGCGCGAACTCCTCAACGAATCCCTCCTGGCGGTTGGCCTCGCCAAGAAAGTAGAGGGGAAGCGAGATCGCGAGGAAGGCAGAACCCACAATGGCCACCTTTTGGCTCTTCTCGAGACGTCTGGTCTCCAGTTGCTGGTCGTCGATTCCAGGTTGCAGGTTGTGGGCGATTTCCTCGCCTCCACGATTGCGCAGAGCCGAGACCACCATCAGCCCAAGCCAGGCGACGCCGACGACGATGGCCAGAACGGTGATGATGTTCGCTGTCACCTAGTGCTCCCTCAGGCCTCTTCGGCGGCGACTGCGCCAATACAGCTCGGACCCTGGGGGTACCTGACGGTGAGCGAAGGGGCACGCGACGTCAGGATGACACTCCCCGTCTTGATGATGAATCGGCCGTTCTGGACCTCAACGACGAAACGATCGAGGTTACGGGGCGCTGGACCGGCGAACCACTCGCCTACCGAGTTGTATTTCGACCCGTGGCATGGGCACTCGAAGCCCTGCGACGGGCCGCACCAGGGCACCCGGCATCCCAGGTGCACACAACGCTGGAAGAGCGCCATGAGCCCTTCGGTTTCGACCTGCAAACCGACGTACTGATCGGAGAGAGAGGACGGAGCCGGCACTATGTACGCCTTGGCCTCCGGAACGAACAGCGGAAGAACCGAGCCGTCCGGTGTGAAGACCTGACTCTGCACTTCGGCCAATTCGCCGGCGTCGACGTCGGTCCCGAACCCGCCGCTCAGCCTGGGCCAGAAGAACGCAAGGGAGTTGATTCCCATGATCCCGAGGGCCGAGAAGAAGGTGACGTTCAGCGCACGGTTGAAAAACTGTCGGCGGGTAACACCAGCCTCCTCCGGCGAAACCTCGACGACCCTTTGTGTCTCGACGACCTCGATCGCCACCGGGGAGGGCTCCGGTTCTGTCTCCTCGGCATCGACTTCGACCACGACTTCTTCAACACCGACTTCATCCGCGGCGATGGATATCGGCTCCACCCGTACCCCGGCCATCGACCTGTCGGCCTCGAGAGTCTCGGTGGACAGGCCTGCGGCCGGGTCGACCGGCTCTGGGGCCTGGTCCGTCTGGGAGCGACGGAAGGCGATGGTGAACGCTCCGACGGCACCAAGGATGGCAAAGAGCGCCACGCCGATCAGAACCAGGTTGCCGAAGCTCATTCGAAGTCCACCCAGTCCTTCAAGTCATCGAAGAAGATGCCGTCCTTCCATGGATACGAGAAGTTGAAGCCCTTTCCTCGGAACAGGACACCAATGATCGTGAGGGTCGCCGAACCTGCGATGAAGATCGAAAAGAGAAGGATGGCGAACTTGCGGTCGCTGGGCCGTGTCGACGGGTTGCGGTCCACGAAGGGAACCATCATGAACCCGATCAGACCGACGATGGTGGGCACGGTGACACCTGCGATTTGGGGGTCGAAGTAACTGAGAAGCTCCTGGAGTCCGAGGAAGTACCAAGGGGCCTTGGACGGGTTTGGTGTTGCGTTGAAGTTGGCAGGGTCGAGCAGCGGCGAATGGATGACCACGGCCATGATTACGAGAAGCGCCGTTATGGCCAGGAGGGCACCAAACTCGATCAGCATCAGGTGCGGCCATGTGTTGACCTTGTCCTGGGGCTCCGCCTTTACGCTTTGGATCGCCCGCGCCTTTACGACCGTCAGAAGACGCTGAGTCCGGACGCCTTCGGGGAGACCGGTCGGCGGAACCGACGGACGGGGGGTCACCAGAGCGGCGACTTGGGCGTCGCCCGATCCGTTGCCCTCGACGGGCGGTGCGGCTTCGGGTTGGTCTTCGACAGCTACCGCGGACCGTTCTTCAACCTCTGCCGCCGCAGATAATGAGGTCTCTTCGTCAATCGACGAAGGCGCCTCTTCGACGGCTTCGTCCGGCTGATCCACTGAGGTCTCCTCCTCGACGGAGACAGGTTCCTCGACCGATGCGGCCTCCTCAGCGGGCTCTACCGCGACCGGTTCGGCCCGTGAAACCTCGACTGGCGGTCCCTCACCCTTCATCTCGGCCAGCACCTGCTCGACCGGGACACCAAGGGCCTTGGCTTTTGCCTCCGCGGATCTCCTCAGAAGACTCTCCGGGATATCAACCACGAGGATTCCTCATAGGGGCCCCGAGATCCCGCCATCCTTGCGGACCCGCCAGAAGTGGACTGCCATGAAGATGACGATGATGAAGGGGAAGGCGAGAACGTGGAGAACGTAGAAGCGGAGCAGCGTCGCCGCGCTCACCTCCACCCCCGCGAGGAGTGCGAACTTCACCTGCTCCCCAACCACGGGAACGAAGCCGGCCATGTTGGTCCCAACGGTGACCGCCCACAACGCCAGCTGGTCCCACGGCAGGAGATAGCCCGAGAACGAGAGCAAAAGAGTCAGGAGCAAGAGAATCACTCCTATCACCCAGTTGAACTCGCGTGGCGGCTTGTAGGCGCCGTGGTAGAAGACCCGGCTCATGTGGAGGAACACAGAGAGGACCATGAGGTGCGCTCCCCACCGATGCATGTTTCGCACCAGCGACCCGAACGCTATGTCGGTGGATAGAGCCTGGATGTCGACATACGCCAACTCGGCGGTGGGCGTGTAATAGAACATGAGGAAGATGCCGGTGATCGTCAGGTGGATGAATAGGAAGAAGCTGATCCCGCCGAGACAGAGCGTGTAGGACAGCTTGACGGCGTGTCTCTTCACCTTCACCGGGTGGAGGTGATAGAGAACGTTGTTCATAACGACATAGGAACGGTTTCTCGGACTGTCCGAGTAGCCCTGCTTGAAGGGCGAACCGGGACGGAGGATCGCACCGACCACCTGTGAGTTCCACAGCTTGTCGTTTGTCTCTTTTATCCGGTCCTTCAGACCGGTCTTGCCGTTGCCGTTAGCCAATTACCGAACTCCTACCTACCACCGCACACCGTACGAGTATCCGTTCTTGAAATCACGCTGCCCCGTGTCGAAATCCCAAGGCCGGCGGTCGAGCCCCAACTCGGTCGCGTAGTCTGCCAGCGAGCCCTCGAATTTGCCCAAGGAGATGACGTTGGTCGGACACCGATCGACGCACAAGGCGCATCGGGTGCACTCGTCCTCATCGACGACAAAAAAGCCGAAGTTCTGCTCGTCGTCGGCGGGGTGGTCGACATTGACCCCTTCGCTGATCGCATCCAATGAGAGATAGTGGATGCACTTCCACGGGCAAATATCGACACAGCCTTCGCAAAGGATGCATTCAGCCTGGTCGATGTGGAGGAACTGCTTGGGACGCAGTTTGTCCTTGAAGTAGTCGCCCTCGACCACGGCGAGTTGATAGTCATCCCGAATCGGTGGCGTTTCGTCGATGACTCCACGAGGCATCAAGCGTCTCCCTTGACCAAGGGGCGGCCATAAGGCGACTGTCGTTCGACTGGTTGCGCTCCAGGCGGCCGACCTTCCTTGATCTTCTGAATCTGAACTCCAAAAACGGCGCCAAACCCGAGCATCACGATGTGATAACCCATGGAGATCGAATCCGCGAGCATGGCGTAGCTGAGCTCGATGGTGTTGCCCAGGACGAGGACCGGCGGAATGACGAGCGCCACCCTTTGCGACGACCAGTCGAGCCTGGTCTGTGAGAACGTGAGCCACTCGGAAGGGACTATCCCGAAGATGAAGAGAAGGGCAAGCCAGGCGATCATCGCTGCCACTGTGGCGCGCGCCCAGGTCATCCTCTGATTGAGGACCCAGAGGAATGTAGCCCCCACGAGGGCGAAGGTCGTCGCACCGAGAACGATCAGATAACCGACGCCGAGCCAGACGGTGCCTCGCGGAAACCAGTTGAGGTAATCGACGGTGACCGCGACATGAACGCCATCAACGAGTTCGGTCTCCGGGAGGCTCGACCAGTGAATCCAGACGACACCGAGCGCCAAACCGAGGACACCGAGAATGAGCAAAGCCGATCCGATGGCTCTGCGGCGTTTGTCGCTCAATTCTCCGAGGCGATACATAGTCAGGTTCAGTCCGGACGCGTGTAGTTGGCTGTTGGGGCGTTTCTAGCACAAGCAGGCCCTGTTGGTTAACCCAACCCGTGGCAAAAACTCCGGTCAATGTAGCGGCATTGTGTTTCGTGGAAGTAGTTATGCTCCCGCCCGTCTCACTTCTGACGAGGAAGGCCCTTGACCGACACCCGAACTGATGACAGTCGACCACTCCCGGTTGAAGTGGAGGATGACAGTCGCGCCGCCGTGAATCATTTGTTGACCGGTGCCGTCTTTCTCGTGTTGGGCGGGGGACTCAAGCTGGCCTCGCTGATGTCTCTGCGGTTCGCCGATATCTTCCCCGTGACCTACGGGCGACTCGAGCCAATGGCCAACCTCACTCTGATGATCGGGTTCATCTCCATATCGTTGATAGGGGGCATCTACTACGTCCTTCCCCGGCTCACAGGAATAAGGCTGCAAGCCGCCAATCTCGCAAAGCTCGAACTGATAGGAATCGCGGGTCTGATACCCGTTGGTCTGCTTGCCATCGGATTGGGGCTCGGCACAGGTGGCCAGCCATTCGGTCTTCCGTGGTGGATCAACCTGCCGATGACTCTCCTTCTCGCTGTTCCGGCGCTGGTCACCATTGGAACCATTTCGGCACGCACCGAGAACCACAGCTACGTGACCCTCTGGTTTGTTCTCGGCGGGGTTATCTGGCTGCCTCTCCTCTATCTGGCTCTCTTCTCGGGCGACCTCCCCTATCTGTCATCACTTGCAGTCGGCTACACGCAGGTGTTCTTCTCCGCCGGGTTTGTCACGATGTTTCTCTTCACCGTCGGAACGGGGCTCTTCTATTTCACGATGGTCAGAGAGCTCGATGTCTCCCTCGCCAGTCGCCAGCTCGCCATGGTCGGGTTTTGGTCCCTCGGATTCGCTGCGGTCTGGTGGGGGACGGCCCAGCTCATGTTTGGGCCGGGGCCCTCATGGTTGTCCGGTGTCGGCGCCGGCATCGGTCTCGCCTTCCCAATCGGAGCTCTGGCAAATGCGGTCAACGCCTCGCTGACCCTTGACGGCGCCTGGGACGAGGTTCGAGACAGAGCTGACTTGAGATCCGGTGTCCTCGGTCTCTATCTCGGGGTTGGTGTCGCAGTGATAGCGGCACTTGCAGGTTTCCGTTCGATCGCATCGGTCACATCGTTGACGGGCTTCTGGCAAGCCGTCGAATACACCGCCATCTCGGGCGTCGGCACTTTGCTGATCGCCAGCGTGAGCTTCTCGGCCGTCCCCCGTCTGCTTGGAAGGAAGTTGTACACGAAGAGAGCCCAACCCTTCCTGGCCCTGACGCTCACCGGTTCGGTCGGTGTTCTTGTGTTCATGGCGGCCGCCGGTCTCGTCTCCGGCTACTCATGGATTGGCGGCTCCAATTCGGGCGCCTACATAGATGCCGGTGAAGGCTGGGGGGCCGGTCTGGGGGCGAGTGTCGAGACCCTGATGCTGATCGCTATCGGGTTCGCCGTCGTCACTTTCTTCGGCCAGCTCGCGTACGCGGCCACCGTGATCGGAACAGTCACCCAGGGCAAGGCGGCCACACAAGAGGTTCTCGTGACCAAGGACGCCGGCGATGAGTGAGACACCACTAGCCGCTGCAGCGGCAGCACTCGGGATGCCGGAGGACCTGACGCTTCGTTCCGCCGAAGCTCGCGCCGCCGAGACCGGGTCCAGTGTCGATGAGATCCTCAACGCCTGGGCCGGGGGCGAAGCCATGGCCGCCACACCCTCCGCCGCACCCGCGGAGCCGCCCTCCGTCGAAGAGAGCACCGAGCCTCCGGACCAGCAACCCGACCCGGTCCCTGAAGTCGTGATTGAGACTTCGCCATCCGAGGTCGCGCCACTCGCCGCGGCACCTGTGGGCGATTACCGACCACCTGTTCTTGTCGGGCCGCCGGACAAACCAGGAACGATCATCGTGGGCGCGATCGGGATGTTTCTGGTGGTTCTCATGCTTGGTTTGATTGGCCCCTCCGTTGCCGTTGAGGAGCCGGGTGCTCGAACCAGCGAGATCCTCTTCTCACAGGCGGCGGTCGATGGCCAACATGTCTATGGCTCCCTCGGATGTGCGGCCTGTCACACTCAGATGGTGCGACCGGTCGTTGCCGATGTTGGTCTTGGAGCCGTGACCTTGAACGACACCAACCAGGTGGTGGGAGATCGACGATTCGGACCGGATCTCGCCGACGTGGGGACACGAATGACGTCGAGCCAGTTGGAGTCGACCATCACGGGTGAGACCACCGGGCACCCGTCGCACAATCTGGCGGAAGACGACATGGGCGCACTGGTCGCCTACTTGTTGGAATCAAGGACTTCGGGAGGGTAGGAATGGGCGATTTTGCCACCACAGCTGCTGCCCTCGGAATACCTGAGGATCTGGTACGTCGTTCGGCTGAGGCGAGGGCGGCCGAGACGGGGGCGTCCGTAGACGAGATCCTGGCCGCTTGGGGAGGCGGTGGCACCGTGGCTGTGACCACCGTCACAGACGAGCCTGTGGAAGCGGCCGCCCCTGCAGAAGAGGTACTGGAGCAGGTGCCAGTGTCCCCGGCTCCTGTGATGGTCGAAGCCCAACCCACCACACCCCAGGCGACTACGAGAGCCCCTATACCCACCGAAGTGACCCCGGGCGAGGCAGTGCACCTCCCTGAGGTGATAACCGTGCCCACCGCCGGCATCAGAGAGCGCACAAGCTTTGTCATCCCCAAGTGGCTGACGGCCGTCTTGGTGATCGTCCCGCTGTTCGCGTTGTTTGCGCTCGGTGGCGCCTCCACCGGTGAGTGCGGGGAGGCGACGGAGTTGATGACCGATGTCGTGACCGGCGAGATAGTCAACTGTGATGGCTCCGAGTTCACCGGTAAGTCTGTCGGCGGGGGCGGAGTCGACTACATCGTTCTCGGAGCGGACATCTATGCAGGGGGCGAGGTAACGGGTGTCAATTGCGCCGGGTGTCATGGAGCCGGCGGTCAAGGCGCAGGGACTTTCCCGGGTCTGACCGGTGTGCTCACCTCATTCGGGGCCTGTGAAGATCACATCGACTGGGTGGAGCTCGGGTCCTCAGGGTTCCAATCGGCGGGAAACAACAGCTATGGAGACACCTCCAAGCCGATCGCCGGCGGAATGCCCGGCTTCAGCAGCAACCTGACCGAGGAGCAGATCGCCGCAGTTGCGGCCTTCGAGCGTGTCCGATTTGGCGGAGGCGATCCGGACGAGGTTCTGATTGATTGCGGTCTCGCCGAATCCCCCGAAGATGGTGGGGAAGGCGATGGAAGCGACGCCACGGATAGTAGCCAGGAGCCCGAGGCCGCGATCTCTTACCTCGGCTAGACCGGCTGCAGACTCGATATCGCCTTCCGGAGAGCCTTGTGATCCACGATCACCCCCTCCGCGATCACCTCGTCATCGGGGCCGAGAACCACCGGGATTCTCATTCCGTAAAGGGACAGGAGCGGATCATCACCGTCGACATCGATCTCTTCGAGGCCGACATCCGCCTTCCTGACCGCCCATTCGACTATCGGTCGGGCGTCGTCGCATAGGTGGCATCCGGGGCGGGTGAGAAATCGCACGAAGAAACTACTCAAGGAACCACTCTCCGTGACCGATAAGCGTGATGCATGCAGGAAGGAGGGCACTCCGTTCCCCTCATACCTAGGGCACGTTCGTCCAAGGTGTGAACGGATAGCCTCCCAGCCCGCCCCACGGTGACGGAACCCTTCTTCATGTAGTCGAGGCCCCCGTTTACGGGGGCCTCGACAAGTTTGTGCGCCAGAGCGGCATACGATCTGCCGCAAGTGAGACCGGGCACCGCCATCATCATCCTGATCCTTCTCGCCATCATCGCCGTGGCAGGTGTCATTCAGCTCTGGGTGCTCTTCTCCCCGCCAGGGTGACGGACACGCCTTCGGCGAGGCTGAGGGTGTCGACCGCGCGACCACCCCGCACGGCCAGCGCGATCAGCCCCGAAGAGTCGACGTGGAGCAATAGCTCGTCGTCCTGAACGTCGGAGTAGGACGTCACCCATTTGACCGAGTGCAAGGTCGATCCGATCTTCACAGTGACAGTTTCACCAGGGCTGATTCCGACAGCGTCGAGGTCCTCGGGAGACACATTGGTCTGGACATTGCCGTAGACGTCCACCCACCATGCCTCTCCAATGACCGTGGAGTTGACGACTTCGGAGAGGGGAAGAAGCAACGGTGTGACCTCATCGTCGGCGAGCGTCGGCCCAAGATCCCCGAGTGCGGTGTCTCCCGCAGCCAGGAGTGCAGCGGCCGGTGCGAACACGTCTCGCCCGTGAAAGGTCTCTCCCGGTGAGGGGATCATCGACTCCGGGTTCTCGATCGAGACGATTTGGGAGGCACCCCCGACAATTGCCACACCTGGCGACAGAAGCCCGTTGTCAGGACCCACGAAGAAACCCCACGGTGTCTCGGCAGCTATGGCCTTACGGGCGGAGCCGACACCGGGATCGACGACAGCGAGGCAAACACCCCCGGGCAGGTACTGGATGGCGCGGGTCAGGGCAAGGGCCCCTGCCCTGACATTTCCCCTGGGGATCTCGTGTGCGATGTCGATGACCGACGAGTCGGGCGCAAGCTTCGCCAACACCCCGTGGACAACACCGACGAACTCGTCCCCATGACCAAAGTCGGAGAGAAAGCTGATCGGAAGAGACATCGTCGGCGACGCTAGTGGCCTGTCGCACAAATGGTGTGAGGGTGTCTCCGAGTCATCGGCGTCATCTGGCCAGGACGCACAACGAAGGCGCACCCGTAGGTGCTAGTGGTCTGTCGTGGAGATGGCGTCGGTGTACAGCCCTATATTGACCGAATGACCGAGTTCTCCTACGACGATCTGGCGCGGGACGTTGCATCAACCAACGTGTCGATGCTCATTGGGGGGCTCGATACTGGAAAGACGACCCTTGCTCTCCAAGCGGTTCGTCATGCACTCGCTGCCGGACGAACACCTGTCCTCGTCGATGCCGACGTTGGGAACTCGACCATCGGCCCACCGGCGTGCGTGGGGATGAAGGTGTTCAACTCGTTGGACGACTTCGAGAATCTCGACCGACACGACGGGCTCCACTTCGTCGGCACCGTTACGCCATCGCGGCTGGTGCTTCAGCACGTCGTCGCCACCGCTGTAATGGTCGAAAGGGCGAGGCGGGCCGGAGATGTCGTGATCATCGACACAACGGCGGTCGCGTCAGGGGTGTCCGGCGAGACTCTCAAATACCACAAGTCAGAACTCTGCCGACCCGAGAAAATCGTCGCCCTTCAGCGTGGCGAGGAAATGGAACCAGTTGTCGGAATGCTGCGACGCTTTCTCGGAGCAGAAGTGATCACCGCGCCCATCGACCCGGCTCTCCATCCGATGACACCAGATGAGCGAGCTCGGAAACGCGCAGATGGCTTCGCGGCGGCATTGCAACCCCCTCTGGATAGATGGAAGGTGCGACCCACGGTGTTCGCCCCGACCCTGCCGGTGGGACTCAACCTTGGAAGGCTCGATGATGTGCTCGTCGGTGTTCAGGGCTCGGGCGGCGGTTGCTTGGGCCTTGGTGTCCTCCACCATGACGACGACACACTGCGGGTCATGACCAATGCCGGTGAAGGCATGACCGGACTCCGACTCGGTTCCATGCGGCTAGACACCCAAACCTACGCATCGACGATGGTCAGCCTTCGTGAGGTCATGTTCGGCCTCTAGTGCCCCGGCTCACCCGACGGGCTAGCCGTCATCAGGCACCTGTCAATGAATGGTGAGAACCAAGTCCCGCGCTTAAGCAACCACCCTTCGTGGTCGATAACCCCACCATGCTGGGGAAACAAAGATGGCTATCGATTGTTCTGCTTGCCTCATTGGCAACAGTCAGTCTCGGTCTGTCGGCCGGCGCCGATTCGGCGTCTGAGGCCGGCTTTCTCGCGAAGATCAACGCCTCTCGCTCCGCCAACGGACTCGCTCCTCTGAGCGTGGACGGCGGTCTGCGAAATCACGCCCGTGTCCACACCCAGGACATGATGGATGCCGGCAACATCTACCACTCGACCAGTGCCGAGCTGAAGGCGGCAGGAGGTAGCGGTTGGTCGAAGCTCGGTGAGAATGTCGGTCGCGGGGGGACCGTGGATTCGCTTCACACGGCTTTCATGAACTCCCCGGGACACAAGGCCAACATCCTCGGTGACTACAACTACGCGGGGATCGGCACGGGCACACTCGAGGGTGTTCTCTATGTGACCGTGGTCTTCATGAAGAAGGGTGGCGGGGCAACAACGACGACAACCGCGCCCGCCGCGACCACCACCACACCCAAGGCCACCACCACCACTGCGAACGGCTCGACCACCACCACACCCAAGGCGACCACCACCACGGCTAAGTCGCCGGCAACCACCGCGGCCGAGGCCACCACCACTACGACAATCCCACCCACCACTACCACGACTCTGATAGTTGGTCCCGACAAGCCGGTGACTCCCGGCGAGTCCTGTCTGGTGGCAACACGTTTCTGGTGGATGTGTCACGACTGAGTGGCTGAGGCGTAGCCAGATCCGGAGACGGCGAAACGCCCCAGTGACCTCCCGGAGCCTCCTCCGCACTTCCCCGAACGGACGCTTCTCCGGATTGCCTCTAGGGCGTTTGCGATGCCGAATCTACGACAAAACCAACTCCTATTCAACGACCTCGTAGAGGGCCTAATCAAACGTCATCTATCGTAACCCATCATTCTAGGTCCGAGATTGAGAGCAGATACTCTGGTTACAAACAGGAATCGGGGTTATCCACAGCCCTTTTCCACATGGGTGTGTTCACAAGTTTCTAACCCGAAGTTTCGCGCTTCGCTGTTTCCACTCTGATCATCGCTCGAAACTCGACCGCCACCATCTCACACGAACTCCAGCTCCAATCGGGACAGGGTCGAACCGACGGCTACCTCCCCTCCAATCACATCTGGGCGACCCACCTGCCCGAGAAGGGTGGCTGCCGGTTTTGACAGCTCACCCAATGCATCGAGAGCCGCTACTGCTCCTACAACGGCAATGTCCTTCAGTCCATCCCAACTCTTGACTGCCACTCCCAACCTGTCGCCAACAGCCACACCGATACAACCTCGAGCACCTCCCTTGGCCACCGCGTCGATCGCCACCGAGATCGAAGTGTCGCCGCTTCCGTTGCTCGCAATGAGAGCCGGATATCGATGCATCGCGGCTCGGACCTCATCGAAGGCATCCTCCGCTCCAAGACGTGCGAATAGGAGCGACATGGCGCGGGCGGTCGTTCTCAGGACCGGAGCGCCACAGCCATCGACCCCGACCGGTTCAACCGGGTGCTCTCCAAGCTCGGAGACAACAGCAACTATCTGCTTCTGCAACGGATGGGAGGGAGAGAGATAGGTGTCGATCGGCCATCCCTGGGCAACGCAGGCTCGGAGAAACGCGGCATGCTTTCCTGAGCAGTTGTGCCAGATTCGGCGGGGTGACCTCTCTCCTTTGCGCGCCAAATAGAGGCCAGCCTCTTCCGAAAGCGGCCAATCTGGAGGTGTCTGCAAGTCTGAGACGCTGAGATCTACGCTTGCCAGAATCGACTCGACCAGCGCTACATGAACCGGCAAGCCATGATGCGAGGCTGCCGCCACCGCAAGCTGGATGGGCTCCAGACCAGCTCCTGAGGACTGCGAGACGAATGCCTGAAACGGCTTCGCCGATGAACGCAGGAAGAAGGGTCGATCGATGTCGCCCGACCAGGCGACCAGCGATCCGTCGGGGCGGGAAATTGAAACGACGCCATGGTGAGTCGACTCGACAAGACCTGATCTGACCCGGGCGGCGAGCAAGATTCAGCCTGGGACCGTCGCCTCGCCCTGCTCGCTCCTATAGCGCGCGACGATCTCGTTTTGCAGGGAGTCGATTACAGCGTGCAATTGCTTGCGCTGGTTGGACATCTCGGCCTCAACCTCCTGAATCTGATCGAGAGCTTCAACGACATCGTCGTCCGACAGCTCCGAGAGCTGGGTGAGAACGCTGTCGTCCATGATCTTGTCGATCAGCCGCCGTCCGGTTTTCGACGGAATCGGCGGCATCGTCTCGATATGCCTCAGGTTGGGCTCCTCGCCAAGGACCATTCCGCTGGCAAGAATCTCGGGCAGAGCCTCGAGCAGGGTCCGTTCTTCCTCGCCACCACGACGACGCAACTCGAAATTCAACAGATCCATGCGGCCATGGAGCAGGCGCCGGTAATAGGAAATCTGAGACTCGACGTCCTCGGCGGTATGGCGTCTCCGTCTGAGTTCGTCCAGGTCGAGCCCTGTCAGGTTGTCCAGGTAGTCAGGCTCGAGGACGATATCGATGCGGCGGCGCTTGTCGGTCACGCCGTCAGGTTACTTGCAGGCGGCGGCCAGGGTGGGATAGGGGTTCACCGCTGCTCCGCCCCTTCCGCCGGGATGAATCTCGAAATGGAGATGGGGGCTACCGCCCCTCGCATTGCCGCTGTCACCATTGAAGCCGACTACCTGTCCCTGACTCACACGCTGACCGCTGGAAACGTTCCATCCGGCGAGGTGGGCGTAGTAGTAGGCGACGCCGTTGTTGGCTGTCAACCAGACGGTCTTCCCGCCCAAACCCCGGTTCCCAACCCAGACCGTTCCTGCGGCAACCGCATACGTCGGCTCATTCCAAGCAGCGAACATGTCGGTCCCCTTGTGTGCCCTCCCTCCCGAGCGTGCGGCCCCCCAGGTGTCCCTGAAGGATGTCCGGCCGGGTTCGAAGGGGCATATGAACGGCCCGACCTGAACCGATCCGGAACGACGCTGGCGTGCCGCTTGAGCGGCTGCCGCCTGCTCGATCTCGTACTGCTTCTGAAGCTCCTTGCATCGTCCGCTCAGCTTTGCGTAAGAAGCCTGCTCACGCCCCATTGCCTCTTCTTGGATGCCCCTGAACTCGAGCGCTTGGGCTTCGGCGATCTCGAGGGCATCGTGGTTGGCATCCAGCTCCACCTGGAAACGGCCAAGCTCCCCCCTGGCGGCGATCAGATCGGTGATCGACTCCTGTCCACCAACGGTGGCCGCGCTGAGGAACTCTGAGGTCGTCAGGAACTGGTCGACAGAGGATGCGTTGAGGATGATGCCGGGGTTGGAGAAGCCCCCCAACATGTAGAGGTGAACGGCTTGCTCTTCGATCCTGTCCTGGACGGAAACTAACTCCTCGGAACGGTTGTCGACAGATCCCTGAATCTGACCTTGTTTGGCCTCGAGAATGTCGACTTCGACAAGCACGCCCTCGTACTTGACTGCGGCATCGTCGAAGTCGGCACGAGCCTCTCTGTACTCTGCCAATTGCTCACGCGAGTCCTCACAGGCCGCATCGACCTGTGACTTCGTGACCGCCTGGGTGGGCAGAGGAAACAGGAATGCCACCAACGCGACCAGAGGGATGAAGAGAAGTGCGCGATAACGCGCCTTCAGAGCAGCCATTGGGGCCAAATGCTAACCAGAGGCTGGGGCTTTGCAGTAGTTGGAGCCAGCTGACCTCGCTCGGCCCATCACTGCCACAGCATGGCTCGTTATGGGAGGAGATCGGGCCGGCGATCCAGCGCTGCTAGAGAATCACCCGGATGAGCGGATAGTAGATGGCAGCAGCGAGAATCACCCCGTCCAGGGATGCCAGCAAACCCGGAGAACGCTCGGTGAGCGTCACCCGTCCCGTCCGCAGCATCGAAGACAAACCGTGGCCGGCGACCAAGGCGACGGCAATGCCAAGACCCACCAGGAGATAGCCGACCGCATCGAGATTCCAGAAAGCGGCGGCCGCGACCGCTGCCAGGACTGCGGTGATGGCGGTGGTGGAAAACTGATCTAGAAATGGGATAGCCGGCAGCCGGGCCACCAGCGCTCCAAGCAGCACACCGACGATGACTGCAAAGAGAAATACATCCACTGCACGGTCGTCGGGCGAGAAGCTCGATCGGGACAGGACCATTGAAGCAGTCGCCAGACCTGCGAGGAGGCCGACAAGCAGGGTTGGGGAGTAGACGTCAACGCTGCGATAGTCGGCAAAGACCACTGCCCAGCCGAGCACGATCGCGACGGCAAGGGCCACCGTGAGGCCATACCCGGCGCCGCCAACGATGTGAGCCGAGAGAGCGCCCGCAGCCGCGGTGGTCGTAATGGCCAGAGGGGCCAGCAGACGTCCTCTGGCAACGAACACTGCCGACAGATCGAGCGCCCATGCGGCGGCGATTGCCACCAGCGCCGCCGCCCAGATCTCCTGGCTCTGGGTGTTGGCGAGAACTGCCACCACCAAAACCACGATGGGCAAAAACCCAAGCAGGTCGACTGCTGCGAGTGTCGCCGGTTGGCTGCCCCCTGAGACGGGAGGCAGCAGGACTACTTCGTCGGATTCACCCACGGAGTCTGCCAAGGCCGCCTCCTCACCGTTCACCCACACCCGAGACGTCTCGACACCTCTTACGAAATCGGGTCCGAACTTCTCGTTGGCGGTGTCGATAACACCGCCAACAGTCGTAGCGGTGATGTCCACCCGGGCGGTCCCGGCGATCTCACGAAGGCTTGCGAATAATCGAAGCATGGCCATATGGGTAGAGCGTAGCTATTCGGGCGACGGGCCAAGGAGACTGTCACTGCCTACTCTCCTCTCATGGACGAAGCACCATTTGTTGCCATTGACGTCCCTCTTCTCGGCGACGAGCGTCACAAGAACTGGGCGAAAGTCGTGGACTCGGTCGATACCAACAAGTCTTCGGGGTGGGCCTACGACGGGGCTTTCGTGAGCGTGGGAGGCATCCAGGACGTGCCGATCGGATCTGTCCTACTCGTCTACGGGGAGAAGGGATCTCGGGCAAACCCTCAGATTCTCGCCCGTGTCTACACCGTCAACTCTGACTCCACGTTGTCCCAAGAGGCGGAGGCCAAGGGGAAAGCCTGGGCCAGGACCTTGCGCGACCCGATCGAGCGGTGTCTGGGAATGGAACGTGACCCCTTCGACTTGTCCTACCTGTCAGATGAGATGCTCGCAGACGAGATGCGGGCCAGAGGATGGAAGGTGGAGCGTCCGTGAAGGCAATCGTTGTAGCTGAAGGCGGAGGCCCCGAGAAGCTGGTCCTCGCCGATATTCCGGACCCGACTCCTGCACCGGGAGAGCTGATTGTCCAGGTTTCCGCAGCCGGGCTCAACTTCATCGACACATATCACAGGGGTGGCCTCTATCCCATGGACTTGCCCTTCACTCCCGGCCTCGAAGGTGCAGGGGTGGTGATCGAAGTCGGCGAATCGGTTGGGGACTTCTCCATAGGTGATCGCGTCGGTTGGACCAGCGTCATAGGGAGCTATGCCGAGAAACACGCGGTGCCCACAGACGCAGCCATTCCCATCCCAGACGACGTCGACGAAGCCACGACGGCAGCGGTGCTCCTCCAGGGAGTCACCGCCCATTATCTGGCCACGGACACCTTCTCGCTCGCGAGCGGCGACCGTTGTCTGATCCACGCCGGCGCAGGTGGTGTCGGGCTGCTCCTCACCCAGATCGCCAAGCTGTATGGCGCTGAGGTGATCACCACCGTCGGGACCGATGAGAAGGCTCAGCTCAGCAGGGATGCCGGGGCAGACCATGTCGTGGTGTACACCCGGGAGAACTTCAAGGATGCGATAGAAGATGCTCTCGGGTCTCACCCACTCGACGTCATCTACGACGGTGTCGGAGCAGCCACTTTCGAGGACAGTCTCGATCTCCTCCGTCCCAGGGGGATGATGGTCACATTCGGCAACGCATCGGGGCCGGTGCCCGGGGTATCGCCGCTGACACTGGCGCAAAAGGGCTCACTGTTCCTGACCCGTCCCACGATGGCGCACTACCTGCAAACGAGAGAGGAGTTGCTGGGGCGCGCCAACGCTTTGTTTGGGTGGGTCTCTGGAGGGCAACTCAACGTGCGGGTCGGGGCTGAGTACTCACTCGAACAGGCATCCGATGCTCATCGTGCCCTGGAGGGCCGCCAAACGACCGGCAAGGTGCTGATCAGGCCCTAGTGCACGCCACCTAATCGAGGGAGTCCAACACGCCGCGAACGATTCGCTCGGCATGAGGCGGAATGTTATCGAAACGGACTTCGAGACCCGCCGCCCGCGAGTGGATCACCACCGCCCGCAACGCGTCACCCCCGGTGAAGTCGATGCGTCCAACCCCACCAAGGTCAACGACAAGCCGCTCCGTGTTCGGGTGGTCGGCAAGACTCTCCAGGAGGGCGTTGCTCAATTTGTGCGTCGAGCCGAAGAATATGACTCCACGGGGAGCGATCCGCAGGAGATCCCCGTCGACCTCTACCTCCGCCGTCAGCTTCAGCTCGCGTCCGAGATGAACGAGGATCGACGCGCCGATTCCCAGTAGCACGGCCACGTCGATCCGGGGGGCGAGGAGGAGGGTGGCGAGAAGCGTGAACGTGGCCACACCACCCTGGAGACGTGACTGACGCCAAATGGGAATTATCTCCTGAGGTCGGACCAGTCTGACAACGGCCACGATCACGACAGCTGCGAGAACGGCCGTCGGCAACGGCTCCAAGACACCCGCGACCGGGAAGAAGAGAAACACGGCAATCCCGGCGACAGCCCCGCTCCACCTGGTTCTCGCCCCCGCGAATCGGTTGACCGAACTACGCGAGAACGACCCCCCCACCGGAAAGCCACCGGAGATCGCTGAAGCAAGATTGGCCATTCCCTGACTGACAAATTCGCGATTTGGATCCCACCGAGAGCGATCCTCCGCGGCGAAAACGGTCGAGATCGCAGCAGCCTCGGTGAACCCGACCAAAGCAATCACAAGACCCGGGATGAGCAGCGAGACCACAGATGACCACGGAAGGTTCAGGCTGAAGTCAGGGAAACCGGTCGGGATCTCACCCACCGTCATGCCGTCGAACCCGACCAAGACGCTCACCAGGATGGCACCGGCGACAGCCACGAGCACGCCGGGTATTCGCCGGTTGATACGCCGTGCCCCCTCGATCACCAACACAGCGGCGATGCCGAAAACGATCGAACCCAGTTGCCAACCGGACGGATCGCTGAAGGCGAGCCAGGCCTCTGCAAGTAGTCCGTCGTCGCCCCGCTCGACACCGAGTAGGGCTGGAACCTGGGATGCCGCGATCAGTATCGTCGCCCCGGTCATGAATCCGATCATCACCGGGCGTGACATGAAATAGGCGATCACGCCAAATCGCGTCATCCCGATGACTACACGCATCACGCCAACCACGAGTGCCAGAAGGGCGGCCAACGCGACGTACTCGGGGCTGAACGGTGTGGCCATCACCGAGAGGGCCCCGAAAGTGAGCAAGGCGGTCATGGCGACCGGCCCGGTCTGAAGGTACGGGCTGGAAGCAAAGATGGCCGCCGCGATAGTCGGCAAGGCCGCCGCGAAGAGACCGACATGGGCCGGGACTCCGGCAATCCCGGCGTAGGCGAGGGATTGAGGGATGAGGATCAGCGCAACACTGATACCGGCAACAATGTCGGCCGTCGAGAACTGGCGGTGGCCCGGGTCTGGCAAGCGCCGATTCTATCGGGTGTCCTGCCCGGGCAAACCACCTGGCCGAGTCGGTGACCGATGTCTCAGCCGAAAAGAGTGGAGAACTACACTCGCCTCCGAGAAGGGCTGAATCACCATTTACTGGAGCGCGTCCTGAAGTACGGCTTTGTAATCGACCAGGACGTTTGCATCGGATGTCACGCTTGCACGGTCGCCTGCAAGACCGAACATGAGGTCCCACTCGGTGTCAACCGAACATGGGTCAAGTACATCGAGAAGGGGACCTGGCCCGACACCAGGCGGTTCTTCTCCGTTCTCCGCTGCAACCACTGCACCGATGCGCCATGCGTGGCGATCTGCCCAACCAAGGCCTTGTTCAAGCGTGACGACGGGATCGTCGACTTCGACACCGGCCTCTGCATCGGCTGTAAGTCGTGTATGCAGGCCTGCCCTTACGATGCTCTTTACATCGATCCGGCGGAGAACACCGCGCAGAAGTGCAACTACTGCGCCCACCGGGTCGACGTCGGCCTCGAACCGGCCTGTGTCATCGTCTGCCCCGAGCAGGCGATCATCGCCGGGGACATCGATGATCCGACCACCCAGATCGCGCGGGTAGTGGCAACGGAGAAACTGATGGTTCGAGCCCCGGAACAGGGAACCGGGCCAAATGTCTTCTACAAGGGTGTGGAATCGTCGATTCTCGATCCGGTTCGATCCGGTTCACTGGGTGACTCCGGCGTTTGGCGTGATGCTGAAGCCATCGGCGATTCTTGGATGTCTGTGGACCTGACTCCCAAAGCCGTGGAGACCGCGATCGGCAACTTCGGAGTGGAGCCGTCGCCTTCTCCGCCGGCGAGCATCGACCGGGACCGCTCCGACAAGCCCCCACGGGTGGTCTACAACATCGACCATCCGATGCCTTGGGGATGGAAAGTGAGTTCCTACTTCCTGACGAAGGGGATCTCGGCCGGCATCGCCATCTCCGCGGCAGCCGCTCTTGCTTACGGTGTGAGAACCGATACCGCCTGGATGCGCTGGCTGGCGCCGTTGGTCGCCGGCTTCTTCCTTTTGCTCACTGGACTCCTCCTGGTGTGGGATCTGAAACGGCCAGATCGTTTCCTCTACTTGCTCACCAAGGGCAACCCTTCCTCATGGCTGGTCAGAGGGTCCTGGATCCTGGGCGCTCAAGCGGCATTGATGGCTGCTTGGTATCTGATCGGGCTTTTTGATCTCGGCTCGTTCGAGCCGGTGATTTGGGCATCGGCGATCAACGGGCTCGGTGTGGCCGGCTATACCGCCTTCCTCTTCGGGCAGGCCGAGGGAAGGGATCTGTGGCAGACCCCTCTTCTCTTGTGGCACATGATCGGTGGGGCACT
>Ga0255049_10000011_pt1 | contig 111298 bp, 96 predicted proteins | sample JV7_2_3_MG_FD_183615 | JGI IMG/M metagenome (GOLD analysis project Ga0255049, IMG submission 183615) | Seawater microbial communities from Jervis Inlet, British Columbia, Canada - JV7_2_3 | ecosystem: Environmental > Aquatic > Marine > Inlet | place: Canada: British Columbia | collected... | reverse complement strand
TGCCTGGATTCTGCTCGACGAAAATCTCCGCCTTGTAGTCAAGCACGTGCTTGTAATCATCGCTGAGCGGCTTACCGACCTGGAAGATACCCTTCGCGTGTTTTGTGTAACGCTCGCGGATTGTTGTGCGGTCGTTCGTCGCCCTGAACTCAGCCACTGCATCGTCCAGCCCTTCGTGCACCAGATAGTTCTCAAATACTTCGGCCGGTAGTGCGATGTAGTCCGGATGCGCCGCGAGGCCCGCTATCCCGGTCCCTTCTTTTTCTGCAAACACCTTTATGTAGGTCTGCTTGTACGAAGGGTTGCCGTCAACATCTTCAACCTCGTCGTCGGGTGGCGTTTTCCGCTCTCCTCCCATAACGATGCTGATATCTCGGGACATCTTCCGCGTGATTGAATAGCCGCTCTCGAAGTACGTGCCATTCTTCAACATCAGGTAGTTGTCGGTCCCCGGGCGGAGCTCGTAGAGGTCCGAAATCATATAGGTTTGATGAGCCTGCGCAACGGCAAAACTCAGCATTCCCACGAAGGCGAATACGCATGCTTTCAGTCGCATTTTTTTCATTTGAATAGGTTTCATGATCATTCTCTCCACTTAGTCGTGTGTTGGTACGTTGTCAGGCAACGCTGCCGGTGCGTCCTCCCGCATGTCTGCGTGCACGTGCGCGTGATCGTCCCTGTTTATCGGAAACGCATCTGAGTTCGTCATGTGTATGTAACCGTGAAGCTGCATGACGAGAAGCAGGCAGCCTGCGACGATCAATCCGCTGTTCGTGATTTTGCTGATGACCGGGAAGTGTGCGCGATGTTGCCAGATATGCAGAACTCCCCACATGATGACCAGCGCCATAATCTGACCGATTTCGACACCCACATTGAAAGACAGAATGTGCATCAGCATTCCGCCCCCCTCATCAATCGGCAATTGCTGCAATCGGGTTGACAGACCGAAGCCATGAATGAGGCCGAAGAACAGAACCATCGACAGCAGATCAGGCGATTTGACGTTCAGATACTTCTTGAATCCGTCGAGGTTCTCGAAGCCTTTGTAGGCGACGGTTACCGCAATGAAGGCATCGACCAGGTAATAATTGGCCGAGATTTGCATGTAAGTCGCGAGAACCAGTGTGATCGTGTGGCCGATCGTAAACGCACTAACGAACTTGACGATGTCCATCATGCTCTTGAGGAAGAACATGACACCAAACAGGAATAACAGGTGGTCGTACCCAGTGATCATATGCTCTGCACCAAGGCGCAGGTACTCAAGATTACCGCCGTCGATCATTCGCTGGCGGGCTTCGGGGGAGATGCCGTGCGCAAAAGCAGCTGAACCCGCCAGCAGCGTCATCGACGCCAGGAACAGGCGTGAATAAATATGTCTTAGGTTCATTTCAACCTCAATTCCGAATTCAGGATGGCTGTGGACAGTGGTTGGCGGTGCGACCTGCTGATCGCACCGCACCTTCCACAATTAAGCTAGTTAATTTTGAGAACTGCTCGTGCGTAGACCATGCGACCGAACAACGAGTACGTCATAGTATCGGTATTGCCGTCTGACCAAGAGCGAACGTAAGGCGCATCCTCATCGAGAAGATTATCGATGCCCAGTCTTAGTTCCACATTGTCGCTCACCTGGTAGCTGCCTTGCAGGTTGTGGTAGAAAACCGCGTCGATTTCTGTACCTATCGCGCCCGGTGCTCCATTCCAATCCGTGGCCTCACCTATCATCTGCATATTGTAGGTCGCAGACCATTTCTCCTTTGAGGCGGTCCAGGAACCATTCGCGCGCCACTCCGGATAACCACCGACACAGCAGCCAACTCCACCATCTCGAACCAACGGTGTATCACCATCAAATGCGACGATTTCATATTCTTGCAGGTAGGTCGTCTTGAAACTGACCTGCTGCTGCACGGTTCCGATATCGAAGCTGTACGTAGCACCGAGATCGATTCCCGACATCACTTCGTTGCCAGTATTCGCGCTTTGGGCAGATAGGAAGTCCAGGTCACCGGTCAGGGAATTTCGCGTGTGGTGTGAAGGACCACAGAATGGATGGGACAAGCCCTCAGATGTGTAGCAGATATCCAGTTTGGCCGAACCGCCCGTCTGGTTAATCGCGTTATCGATGTCAATATCGAAATAGTCGATTGTCAAAGCGAGGCCTGGAACGATGCCGGGCTCGAAGACGGCACCGATCGTAAATGTCTTCGCGTCCTCCGGTTTTAGATCCGGATTTCCCCCGACATCAGTAATTACTACTGATCCAAACTGAACATAGTTGGTCGGAACCCCTGCGGCCTGGCAGTTTTGAGAAATCACGCTGGAAGGATCAAGAGCAGCCCAACCTGAGCACGGATCAGCGGTCGGAAGCTGCGCTTCACGAACACCTGAAAACAGTTCCGGAATACTTGGCGCACGAAATGCGGTTGAGTAGGTACCGCGAATCTTCAATGCTGGAACCACTTGCCAGTTTATCCCTGCCTTGTAATTTACGTCATCGCCGAACAAATCATAATCTGAGTAGCGCAGTGCCAGATCAAAGTCCAGGCTTTCCGCCAACGACGCGCCAGACAATATTGGCATGTGCAATTCACCGTAGATCTCAGTCGCCTTAATCGCTCCATCGATAGGATCTTGTGCGTTACCCAATGCCGCTCCCGTTGTCAGCAATGCGTCAGGATTTGACCAACCACTGTCCTCGCGGACTTCAAAGCCCGCAGCAACGCCGATCGGACCTGCAGGCATGTCGAACACCTCACCGGAAATATTGGCACTGAAGCTCTTTTGTTCATTGCCGCCCGATTCACGCTGGTTAAAGAGAACGTAGTCGCCGACATCCGCTGTCAGATCGCCTTCGCCAAGAATATCGGCGCATGGGATCCCATTCGAGCCACAAACTGTTGTATCGAGCGTCTCAGCCAGTCGTTGCGTATTGATGTTGTTCAGAAGAGCATCGACCGCGGTATTGCGCCCCCAATTGAAAGCAACATCATAATTCCAGCTATTCGCCAACTCGCCCTGAATTCCGGCAACGATTCGAAACGTATTAACATCCTGTTCGAAATCGCGGGCACCGAATTCGGCCGTCCTGCGCCGCAATATCAGAATATTTTCGCCGGTTGGATTGGTCGGATGTGCCGCATCAAATGCTATGTTGCGCAACGTTGCCGGCGAAGCTGGCTGTGCCGAGGACCGCCAGTTGAACATCGCCTCTGTGAAAATACGCACGCTGTCCGACACCGCGTAGTTGCCGAATGTACTAACGGAAAGACGTTCCACTGGGTTCGATGCGTTGAAGAATGGATTTGAGTTGAAGCCGTGCTGCTGGATATCGAATGGTTCGTAAGCGTCGCCGCCGATGAAGTTTATCTGCGAGCCATCCGGCAAGACAGCACGACCGCCGGCAGTTGACGAACTGCCTGGCGAACACTCGAGTGTGTTGGTGCCAGTAATATCCGCGAGGCCACATGGTGCTCGATCTATTAATGGCGCAGCCCGATTATCCTGATAGCGTGCATCAAACATCAAGCTGCCCTTGTCACTAGACACGCCCCAAGTCAGCCCGATACTAAGCTCCTCACCATCTCCATAACTCGAAACACCGTACTTGGTGTCGACCTGAACGCCCTCGAAACTATCTTTCGTAATAAAGTTAACTACACCAGCAACAGCGTCTGCACCGTAGACTGCCGATGCGCCATCTTTCAGCACTTCGACGCGCGAGACAATTGAGAGTGGGATCATGTTCAGGTCAACCGAGTCATTGGCACCAGACCCCCCTGCTACCACTCTGCGACCATTGACGAGAACCAAGGTCCGATTACCACCGAGACCCCGCAGGTTTACCTGCGCAGTTCCCCAGCCACCGGAAACCCAGTATGCCGCATTCGAATTACCTGCGAAGCCTGCCGAAGACGGCAACCTCTGCAACAGCAATTCGGCATTAGTAATACCTAAGTTTGAAATATCCATTTCATTGATAACTGTAGCCGGGCCCACGCTCTCAATATCCTTGCGTTTGATTCGACTACCTGTCACTAGAATTTCGTCGAGAGCGCCGTCTGCCGCCATTGCACTGTTATCGACCGCGTCTTGTGCATTCGCACCGACGCTAAAAACTGCTGCCAGGAACGCCCCCAGCCCCGCTTTGTTCTTGACATTCATTTCATTCCCCTCAGGCCCCGCGTTTACATCGGGTGCTATGTTCAAGACAACCTGATTACTGAATGTCGCTTTGAGTCCCGTCCCTGAAAGAAGTATTTCCAACGCCTCTTCCAGGTCGTACTCACCTTTCAGTTTCCGTGCCGTTCGTTTGCGTACTTCGTCGAACGGAAAAACTAATGTCAGGTCAGCTTGTCCAGCAAACAGGGTGAGCGCTAAATCCGCTCGTTGCTGAGGAATGTCGAATGAATATTTGTTTTGTTGCGCCGCGTCTTCTGCTTGTACGTTTGTCGGTGGTACGACGGACAGAAAAAAGACTACGCATAGTGCAAGCACCCATTCATTGGCCTCAGCGACATGCTTTATGCATGCTGCATATACCAACGAACGAGCAACAGTTTTCCCCCACGAAAGCGAAAACACTTATTGCCTACAGCTTGGTCAACAGAATCGTTCCGTCGTCTGTCCACTCATGAACAATATTGAATTGGCCTCTTAATGAAGCCAGGAGACCATCGATGTCGCCGGCCTTGTAGAGCCCGCCAATGGTCTCTTTCTTAAGATCTTCATCAAGAATGACGAACTCGATAGTCGTGTATCTGCCAACTTCTGCTACAGCGTCCTCCAGGGTTTCACCCCCGAAAATGAGATTGCCCTCACGCCACGACAATTTGACTTCGATCTCCTCGGGCGAGACTGGCACGACGTCTTCGTCCGGCGAGCCGAGTAGCACTTCCTCGCCTGCAACAAGGGCCACAGAAGACGCTTGGAGAACGGGCGGAGCAACGACAACTTTTGCCGTATGGGGATTCGCGTGCACGCCAATCCGGACCATGCCTTCGGTGACAACCAGTTCGATCTTCTGATCGGGCGTTATTTGGACACTGAAAGCCGTACCTACTGCCTGCATAATCCTGTCACCCGCCGCCACGCTTAGTGGCCGGTCCGTATCATGCGCGACCTCAACATGAATCTCGCCGCGCTCGAGGCGTAACAGGCGATACGTATCCGTGTAAATCACTTCGATGCGGCTGTTCGTATTCAACACAACCTGCGTGCCGTCATGCAGAACAACGGTCGACTGCTCGCCGACCTGGGTCTCGTACACGCTTTCGGGCAACGAGGCGGTGAGGGTTGTACTTGTCTCCGCATCAATGCCTTGAGACAGATACAGCCAGCCACCTGCAATAACCGCGACCAGCACTGACGCCGCAACAGCGAAAATTGACGCCGGCACAACCCGCGATCGCGTTGCTGGTTCCGGAATAAGGTCCGCCAAGCGTGACATGACAGACATATCGTCCCAGAGTCGGGTCATCTCAAACAGAACCTTCCTGTTCGCCTCATCCGCTCCTATCCAGCGTTGCAGTTCCCGTTCTTCGGCCTCCGACAAGCCTTTGTCCATGCGGGCGATCCATTCGCTCGCTTCGTCGTAAGGCCTGTCACGCTGCGGAAATTCGTAAACGTTATTCACGAGTTGTCTCCCTGGCTTGCTGCATCGCCGTGGATGGCGCTTCCCGGCCTCGTTGTCCGCGCGTCATCCATTGATCCGCGTTGCTGCATCATGAAATGGGTGCATCGTTTGATGCCCTCTGAAATGTGTTTTTCCACCGTCTTTTCGCTTATTTTCATTTCCCGCGCAATCTCGCGCTGGGTATATCCGTAAACCTTTTTGAGAACGAAGGCCCGCCGGCACTTCAGCGGCAGCATCCTGACGCTCTCGCAAAAAAGGGCAAATTCTTCATTGGACGTCACTTCGCCAAATGTATCGTCTCTCAGAGCATCGCTTGCACCAGGTGTGTACGAGTCAACATCATCGACGCCCGCAGTTAATCGCGTCTCCGCCTTTTTGACGTAGTCCAGCGCGAGGTTTCGCGCCGTCCTGAAAAGAAACGAGCGCGGCTCCGTAATGCGCTCTTTCTTTTCGATCTGGCAGACGCGGACATAGGTTTCCTGGACTATGTCCTCGATCTCCTTCGGCGGCACGATCGTCATGACGGCCCTTGCGAGGCTCGTCCGCAAGGACATATAAGCGCTCAAAATCGTTTCGGTTTCTGCCATGCCTATTGCTTCTCGATCCGACCTGTTTGAAGTGGTGCAACGATGTAGAACGAATAGATCACAGTTTTCCCCCAGTAGTTATAGCAATTTTTTTCTTCTCCGTTATGAATCAATAAGTTAGTATCGAATTTAGCTTGCATTCTTGATCCCTCGCCCGCCATGAACCAGGTAATACAGCGCCGGCAGAACGACCAGCGTCAACAACGTCGACGAGATAATGCCGCCGATGACCACGGTAGCCAGCGGCCGCTGCACCTCAGAGCCTATGCCCGTGTTCAGCGCCATGGGAACGAAACCCAGAGATGCGACAAGCGCTGTCATCAGCACCGGTCGCAATCGAGTTAGCGCGCCTTCGATGATGGCCTCTCGCACCTGCGTACCATGTGCAATCAGGTCCCGAAAGAACGCGACCATAACGAGCCCATTGAGCACCGCGATACCCGACAGTGCGATGAACCCGACTGCCGCCGAGATCGAGAATGGTATGCCTCGTAACAGCAGCGCCATGATACCGCCCGTCAATGCCAGTGGTACGCCACTGAAGATAATCAAGGCGTCGCGGAACGAATTGAGCGCCATCACCAACAGACCAATGATTAACAATAACGTGACCGGTACCACGATACTCAGACGATTGGCAGCGGATTCCAGGTTCTTGAACGTGCCGCCATAGTCGACCCAGTAACCGGCCGGGACTTCGACTTGCTCGTCAATTGCAGCACGTACGTCATGCACGAAACTCCCCAGGTCGCGTCCGCGGACGTTGGCCGTCACAACCACCCGGCGCTTGCCGTTCTCGCGGTTGACCTGGTTGTAGCCGTTCACCAATTCGACGTGCGCGAGCTCGCCCAACGGCACAAAACTATCATCGCCAAATTGCACGGGCAGCCCGAGCAACTCGTCGGTCTTGTTGCGCTGCTCTTCGTCGAGACGGACGACAATGTCAAAGCGCTTATCGCCCTCATAGAGTTGTCCGGCAACTTGCCCACCCAATGCAGTGCTCACGAGGTCCTGAACTCTCGAGATAGTCAGTCCGTATCGTGCGAGTGCCTCGCGATCCGGCACAACGGTCAAAACGGGTAGTCCCGTGGCCTGCTCGACGGCAACATCGGCGGCGCCGGGCACAGTCGAAATCGCCGCTTCGATCGCTCCTCCCAGCTCGACGAGTCGATCGAAGTCGTCACCGAATACTTTGACGGCAAGCTCCGAGCGAACACCTGCAATGAGTTCATTGAAGCGCATCTGAATCGGCTGCAAAAACTCGTAGCGATTTCCTGGAATCCTGTTCACGACCTCCTCGATCTCACTCACAAGCCGGAGTTTCGTCTTTTTGGGATCCGGCCATTCGTCGCGCGGTTTCATCATAATGAAATTGTCTGCAACGCTTGGTGGCATCGCGTCTGTTGCGACTTCCGGTGTGCCTATCTTCGAGAAAACGAGCTCGACCTCCGGTATATCGCGAATCTTCAACTCAAGCTGTTTTTGTTGCAGGATCGACTGGTCCAGCGATGTCCCTGGAATTCGCAAAGCATGCATCGCGATATCGCCTTCGTCGAGATTGGGCACGAACTCCAGGCCGAGTCGCGTCGCTGCCAAACCACTTACGATAACGAGCACAATGGCGCCGGCGACAATTGCCCAACGGAGTCGCAATGCCACCTGCAGCGTCGGTCGATACAGACGTCGGGCACTTCGAACAATGGCGTTCTCTTTTGCCTCAATCGGCTTGCGAAATAACAAAGCAACGCCTGCCGGAACAAACGTCACCGACAGTATCATGGCGCTGACCAGCGCGATGACGACCGTAATCGCCATCGGGTGAAACATTTTTCCTTCCACGCCGGTGAGCGCAAAAATAGGCAAGTACACTGCCGTAATAATGAACACACCAAACAAAGCGGGCCGAATGACCTCGTGGGTCGCGTCGAAAACGACCGCGAGACGTTCTTTTAACTCAAGCTGGCCGTTGCGACCAGCTTCTCCCAGTCTGCGCAGACAATTCTCAACAATGATGACGGCGCCGTCCACGATCAGGCCAAAATCGAGTGCGCCCAGACTCATGAGGTTAGCACTGACACCGGAGCGCACCATACCGCTGATGGTCATGAGCATCGCGACAGGAATTACTGCCGCCGTCAGAATCGCGGCACGTACATTGCCGAGAAACAGGAACAATACGACAATGACCAGTAACGCGCCTTCAACCAGGTTTTTTCTCACCGTGGCGAGGGTCTTGTCGACGAGTGCGGTGCGATCGTAAACTGCTGTTGCAGTAATGCCGGGCGGTAGGGTCGACTTTACTTCCTCGAGTTTTTCGGCGACGCGTTTCGAGACGGTACGACTATTCTCGCCGATCAGCATGAACACCGTACTCATCACGACCTCGTGGCCATTTTGAGTTGCTGCGCCCGAACGCATTTCCTTGCCCAGGCCGACGGTACCGATATCACGAATACGCACCGGTAACCCGTCATTCTCTTCGATGACGATCGCGCCGAGGTCGTCCATCGTTTCGGCCTGACCCGGAACGCGCATCAACCACTGCGCGCCATTGTGTTCGATAAAGCCGGCGCCGCGATTGGCGTTATTTTGCTCAAGTGCGTTGACGACATCCTCGTATCCCAACCCGTAGGCCAGTAATTTCGCCGGGTCCGGTGCGACCAGGATTTCTTTCTTGAAGCCGCCTATCGGGTTGATCTCAACGACGCCCGGTACACGCAACAGCTGCGGTCGAATAATCCAGTCGTGCGCGGTTCGTAGATCTGTTGGCGAAATCGTAGTGCCATCGTCATTGGTCGCACCCGGCGCAGCATCCAGGGTGAACATGAATATCTCACCAAGGCCGGTCGCGATCGGACCCAGATCAGGCGTCAGACCCGATGGCAAATCGGACTTCGCGGCATTCACCCGCTCGGCGACTTGCTGTCGTGCGAAGTAGATGTCGGTGCCTTCCTTGAACACGATCGTGATTTGCGACAAGCCGTAACGTGATAACGAGCGCGTGCTCTCGAGTAACGGCAAGCCGGCCATCGCGTTTTCCAGCGGAAACGTGACGCGTTGCTCCACTTCGAGCGGCGTGTAGCCCGGACTGTGTGTATTGACCACCACCTGTACGTTGGTGATGTCGGGCACAGCATCGATCGGCAGGCGGGTGAAGTTCCAGATGCCGAGACCGACGAGCATCAAAACGAATGTCAGCACGAGCCCGCGGCGTTCAAGCGATTGATTTATTAATTTCTGTAGCATGATTCCGGCCTCAGTGATCGTGGGATGCGCCCGACTTTTCGATGTCGGCCTTGACCACATAACTGTTGGTCGTCACATACGTCGTACCGGTGTCCAGACCACCCAGCACCTCAACCCAGGTCGCGTCCTGGCGACCGAGATCGAGCATGCGCACTTCATATTCATCACCGATCAACGCATACACGACCGTGAAGTCGCGAAACGTTTGCAGCCCACTGCGTTTCACTGCAAGCGGTACCTCGTACTGGGCAACTTCGATTTCCCCGGTCAGGTACATGCCCGCTGCAAACAGTCCTTCTGAATTCTCCAGGCGTACGCGCGCAGTCACCGACTGATTCGCTCCAGCTACCGGGCTAAGCAGTGCGATTTCACCGTCCATGCTGATGTCTCCTATCGCAGTCCGTACAGTCACCGGTGCCCCAACCTGCACGCGCGTGCGATCAGAAGGAAACACGGCTAACTCTGCCCAGACGGAGGAAGTATCGACGATCGTGAACAGCGAACGACTGTCTGTCGTTTCACCCGGGTTCGCATGACGGTTTATCACCGTGCCCGAAATTGGTGCTTTGATTGTGTAGTCATTGAGACTGTCATTGGCTTCGATAACGGCAAGCGTTGCACCTTTTTCGATCGACTCGCCTATCGATGCGCGAACTTCACGAATAACGCCGTCAAAGCGAGCACTTACATGGCTCACATTCTCGGGATCCGACACGACACGGCCATAGACCGTTACACCCTCGCGAATAGTCGCGGGACCCGCATCTTCGACATTCATTCCGGCAGCATCCGCTACGTCTTCGGCAATTCGCGTACGGCCTTCGAAATTATCGTATTCCCAGCGATGAGTCCGGCCCTCGTAGCTGGCTTCAATAGCAACGACGAATGAGTGCGGCTCGTAAATGACGGTATCGCCGCGCAGAAAATCATCCTGCTGCGCGAAGCTGATCTCGTCTTTGACGTCGCCGAGGCGCGTCAGTGTCGCCTGCAGGTTAACGTCACGCGCTGATACTGGCGCACCGTCGTTCGTTGCCCAGACTCGAAATTCGGGCGGCACACCTGTTTCAAAGATAGCCAACTCTATGGCGAAGTCACCATCTTTGAGCATTCGCCCGCGATGTGGACCCTTTGCCGGCTCCGCTGCAGCCATTTCACCGTGGCCGCCAGCGACCGATGTTTCCTGAGCGTTATCGACGCGGCTACAGCCCGCGATGGCCAATGCGGACACGAGCAAGAGGATAGTTGTTAGACGATTCATGATTATTCTCACTTTCATCGGGTCGGCGACGACAGCGCCGTACCCGTCAATGCTTCAATTTCAAGGACGTTGCGGTGCGCATCGATAAGCGCGACCACCACTTCCGTGCGTGCCCGCAGCGCGTCGTCCTGGGCAGCTCGGAGTTCGAAATAGCTGTAGCGGCCCAGTTCGTAGGCACGCTGTGTTTCCGCAAGAGCAATTTCCACGCGCGGCAGGATATCGTCGCGCAATGTGATTGCCCGATGCAGGCTGTGCTTCAACTCTTCGTACAAGGCAAACAATCGGGTTTCGATCTGCACACGTGTGACAGCCCGATCAGCATCGGACCGCGCCAGCTCGGCCCTGGCGGTCGCGACTCGACCCTGATTGCGCTTCTTCGCCCCTAGTGGAACCGTGATGCCGGCGACCAGCGACTGGTCGTCCGTTATTTGTATCTGTCGCACGCCAGCCGTCAGCTTCCAGTCCGGCTTCGCGTCTGACTCAACCCTGCGAAGTTCTGCCTCACGCAGGCGCCGCTCACTCAGGAAGCGTCGCAGGCCCGGGTTCTGATCGACCCGGGCAAGCAGCGCCTCGAAACTGTCCGGCCGGGGAAGATCGGCCAGGTTGCCACGTACGCTCGTGATAGAGGGGCGTGTATCGCCCCATTGCGCGGCGAGACTTCGAATGGATGTCTGCAGGCGATGTTCGAGGTCCTCGCGTTCCAGCTCCATACGTGACAGTTCAACTTCTGCCCTTGCGAGATCAGCATTCGCGGTACGACCTGCCTGCACACGCCGATCGACAACGAGCACGGTCTTCCTGGCCAGCGAAACGGCCTCGTCAGCCAGATCCACCTGGGCCTGATGTGCGAGACTCGTGAGGTACAGGCGCGCCGTTTCGGCTGCCACTTCGAGCCGCCGTAATTCGGATTCTGACTGTAATAGCGACAGGCCTGCTCGCGCTGCATCGACTCGATGCTGTCGTTTGCCTCGTTCAAGCGACCACGCAAGGCTGATCGTTGCTTCGGCTCCATCGAGACCCGAGAAGGGGCCGGTACCCAGTGCGTTCTCCAGTTCGAGGCCGAGTTCGACGCCCGGCCGCATATCGGCCTGCTGTACCCGGCCCTGCTGGGCGTCGACCTGGTAGCCGAACGAAATCAGCGCCGGATTCGATTCCAGCGTCTTCGCAATTGCCTGATCGAAATCGATTGCTGCATTAGCATTCGATTCGGCGAGTGCCGTGTTGCCCAGGACCAGCAGTAACCAGCACAGGGCGATTCGGTTCGTGAGCTTTACCCACATAGTTCTTACTCCGACTGGGTTCCCGGACGGAACGCAGCTTCAGGATAAACGTATCCACGAACAGTATGAACTGCTCAGCAAACAAGAACGGTCTAGTCAGGCGGAGATTGGGGGTGCGCGGACGGGCAGTCGCAATCGCGAATAACGCCGCGGCACAAGAATTGGGGCGTCTCCTGACCAACAGATGTCGGCGACAGGAACTGCAGCCAGTTCAGGTACGGCTAGGCAGGGAACATATGTCTCGACCTGCGCGAAACCTCTTGCGGGCTCAAAGACGGAGACGTCCACATGTTCTGCTTCATGTTCCAGATCCTGTGCCAGATCCTGGTGCAGGTCCTGCGCATGCGACCCCATTTCATCGTGTCCGCCGACTTCAGCGTGCAGATGGAAGCCACTCAGCGTAATCATCAGGAACGACACGCAGGCGAGTGCAAAGATGGATTGGGACGATGACCGCATGCGCGGACTATACAGCAAAGTGGACACTGCTCGTCAACCTGGTGTCGCTGCTATTTGTTCATCCGAACGCCACGGACTTCGGCAAAAATGTATGGCGATTGTCCAGAGTGATTGGATAAACGGGACATCATCCCTAGTACGAGCAAGACGAAATTCACACAGTCGATAAATCGAACTCATGCAACCCACATTCGCGTTTGACTCCAAAAAAACGCGTCTGCTCCACGCCATCCACTTCGTGAATAGACCTGGTCGTGTGATGATCGCCAACGCTGACATAGCCTTTCTCCCACAGTGGATGGTACGGCAAGTCATTGCGCTTCAAATAATCATGAACATCACGGTCAGTCCAATCCGCGATCGGGTGCACTTTCCAGCGGTCACCTGACCACTCGAGATACGGCGTATTCGCACGGCTGGCGGATTGCGATCTTCTTAGGCCGGCAAACCACGTGCCAGCATTAAGCTCTCGCAATGCTGTTTTCATCGGCGCAACTTTATTCTCGTTGTTGTACGCAGTAATGCCACCCTCGCCCTGCTCCCAGCGCTCTCCGAATCGGGCCTCCTGCCATGCCGATGAGTGTGGTGCTCGATAGACTTTTAGGTTGAGCTTAAGTCGTTCAGTTAGCTTATCGATGAAACGATAAGTTTCCGCAAACAGGTAACCCGTGTCTACCAGGATGACAGGTATGTCCGGGCTCTCCATGGTGACAAGGTGCAGGGTAACCGCCGCCTGTGCACCAAAACTCGAGCTCATCACATGCTGTGCCGGAAGATTCTTCAACGACCAGCGCGCTCGCTCAATGGCCGACAGCTGATCGAGCTCTCGATTGCAGCGTTGCAGAGTCAACCGACGGCTTTCCTCCTCATCGATTGCGATGCATTCGTTGGCGTCTGCAGTCATTAGCCCACCTCTACCAGCGGCGGGTAGGCCCGATACGAATAGTCTCCAAAGGATTCCGCGTCCAGGCGTCCAGCAGTGAACTGTGAAAGTAACTTGTCCAGGACGTGCAAGAACTCGTCCTCACAGACATTTTCATGCGCCAACTGATTAAGCCGCTGGCCATCCACACTGCCTCCTAGATATAAGTTGTAGCGACCGGGCGCTTTGCCGACCAGTCCAATCTCTGCAAGATAGGGCCGCGCGCAGCCGTTCGGGCAACCGGTGATTCTCATTGAGATCGGCTCGTTAATCAGGCCATGCTTTGTGAGTAGCGATTCGACCTTCACATTTAGAGCGGGCATATAGCGCTCGGCTTCCGCCATTGCCTGGCCGCAAGTCGGAAACGCGACACAAGCCAACGCCTGTTGCTGCAATGGCGACACCTGTTGCAGTGCCGTAATTCCGTATTGCTCCGCCAGTTGCTCTACAGCGGCCTTGTCTGCAGCATCAACGCCACTGATTATAATGTTCTGATTGGCTGTCAGACGGAAGTCACCTTCGTGTATCTGTGCGATTTCCCGGAGCCCTGTTAGTACTTGATGCTCATCAGTATTCTTAATGCGCCCCTCTGGGACAAACAGTGTCAGGTCCCAGCGACCGTCTTGACTCCTTGACCAGCCGAACTGATCGCCTCGGCTCACAAACAGGAATTTCCTGGCATCCTGCAGGTCGTGCCCCAATCGGCCAGATAACTCCTCACGAAACCAGTCCAAACCACGATCGTCAATCGTGTATTTCAGTCTGGCGTGCTTGCGGTTGGTACGGTCACCAAAATCCCGTTGCAGCTTAACGACATTTTCGGCAACCTCGATCGCCTGGTCGATCGTGCAGAACCCAATGACATCTGCCACACGCGGATAGGTTTCCGGCTCACCGTGGGTCATACCCATGCCACCACCAACCGTGACGTTGAACCCGATCAGCTCACCATTTTTCTCTATCGCAATAAATCCAAGGTCCTGCGAAAAGACATCCACATCGTTCAACGGTGGAATCGCCACGCCGATTTTGAATTTACGCGGCAAATAGGTGGAGCCGTAAATCGGCTCGGCGTCAGCCGAGCCCTCGACCTTTTTGCCGTCGAGCCAAATCTCATGGTAAGCGCGCGTTCGCGGCGTCAAGTGTTCGCTAATAGCAGTGGCGGTCGCGTATGCCACACGATGGATGGCTGACTTTTCAGCTTGTGGCGAGCACATGACGTTTCGATTGACATCGCCACATGCGGCAATGGTATCGAGCAAGCGATTATTGATGCGGCCAATCGATTTCTTCAAGTCTCTCTTGCTCACGCCGTGAAATTGAATCGCCTGCCGTGTCGTCAGCCGCAACGTGTAGTCACCGCAGTCTCTCGCGACTTCGTCCAGCGCGAGCCATTGCTGCGGCGTTGCTATACCACCCGGTACACGAACACGGATCATGAAACTGTAAGCAGGCTCAAGCTTCTGCCGTAGCCGATCGCTGCGAATATCGCGATCGTCCTGCTGATAGAACCCGTGGAACTTCGAGAGCTGCGTGTCGTCTTCGGACAGTGCACCTGTTGCGTTATCTTCGAGACTGTCAACGAGCGTGCCGCGCAAGAAATTGCTGCGGGCCTTGAGGTCCTCGACCGCCGTTAACTCTACTGATTTCTTACTACTCATCCGTTTTCACCTGATACAAGTCCCTAGTACACATCGCGTTGATAGCGATGTGTTGACTTCAGTTCGTTGAGGTATTGAGCGGACTGTTCACTGTTGAGCCCGCCTTCAGATTGCAGTACTGACAACAACGCCTGGTTGACATCCGCGGCCATTCGCTCGGCGTCGCCACAGACGTAAATATGCGCCCCGCTCTCCAACCATGCATGTATTTGCTTTGCCTGCTGAAGAATTCGAGTTTGAACGTACACCTTCCGCAACTGGTCCCTTGAAAACGCGGCGTCAATACGATTCAGAAATCCCTCTTTTCGATAACGCAACCATTCAAGTTGGTAGAGGAAGTCGCTTGAGAAATTTCGGTCTCCGAAAATCAGCCAATTATCCCCACTGTGGCCGTGTTCTTTGCGATGCTCGACGAACGCACGGTATGGCGCGACACCCGTCCCCGCACCGACCATGATAATCGGCGTATCGCCGGCTGCCGGCAGCCTGAAATGGTCATTCGGTTCGATGTAAACGGGTACCTCCGCCACACCGCCAGTCAGGTAGCTCGATGCCGAACCCCAGTGAGGGCGGCCGAACTGTGTATATCGAACAATCCCAACCGTCAGGTGTGCCTCGTCCGGATTGGCATCCAAACTGGACGCGATCGAATAGAGTCGCGGCGTGAGCTTCCTCAACGAATCGACGAATGTCTGCGCCTGCCAGGTTTTGGGATAACGAGCGACGATATCGATCACTTGCCACGTCTTGAAGAGTTCCGTTATTTTGTCGCGATCATTAACGATCTCTTGCAGCTTCTCGTGTTCCGATGCTACTTCATCCAGGAATGGTCGATTCAGACCCGTAATTTCCTTGTGCCGCGTCAGGGCATCTGACAAGGCAATGGACGTGCCCTCGACAACCACCTCCTCTGTACCATCGAATTCCAGTGAATCCAGAAGCGCCTCCACCAACTCCGGCGGATTTTGCGGAACGACTCCGAGCGAATCACCTGGCAAATAGCTTAGACCCGACCCTTCCAGACTGACCTCAATGTGCCTAACATCTTTACTCGAGCCGTGTCCGGTGATCCTCTGGTTGGTCAGGATTTCTGCGTCAAACGGTCGTTCACGCGTGAATAGCTCTACCTTACTAACAGGCCGCAAGTATGGGGCGCTACTAGAGACCGCAGTGTCCAACTCCGCCACCGCATGGCTGACAACCTGTTCCGTCCAGTCTGCCGCAAATGCATCGAAGTCGAGGTCGCAATCGACACGATCTACAACAACCTTCGCACCCAATTCGAACAAGCGAGTATCGAGCCGTTTTCCCATCTCGCAGAAATCTGCGTAGCTGGAATCGCCCAGCGCGAGGATAGAGTAATTCAGATTCTGTAGGTGTGGCGCTTTCTTCGAGAACCAATACTCAAAAAACAGCTCGCTACCATCCGGCGCTTCGCCGATGCCGTGTGTTGCAATTACGAACAGCGCATTATCAACCTTCGACAATGCTTTCGGTCGATACTCGCGAATATCGTGTAGTTCGACGGCCAATCCCAACTCACGAGACCGCTCCGCAAGCGCAACTGCAATACGGCGACTGTTGCCGGTTTCAGTCGCGTAAAAAATGGACCAGACTGAAGTCGCGGCCACTACCGTGGGTCGTGTTGCGACCGGAAGTCGCTCAGCCACTCCAACCGCGGCCATCCCTGCGAGATAACCGCTGGACCAGAGTAATTGCCCTTGATCATACTCGGCGACCGCCGAGTCGAGGATACTCAACTTGTCAGGGTCCAAGAGTACGGTCACTGTTTGTAGCGGTGCTGAAGCCACGTACTAATCTCCAATAGAGGTGGAGGCGATACGCTACTTGCTTTGACGTCTTTGTTGAACGAAGAACATCTTATACGACCATAACCTGACGTCATAACCGAACACGGCAATACGTTCGAATTGCATAACAACATTCCAAACGGCTCTTAGACAGCGATCAATCGCAGTGCTCTTATCGGCAATCGTTATGACTTATCCATTCGCGAAAAAGTTCGTAAAGTTAGATGACACTGAAACAACTGAAGTACTTGCTAGGCATTGTTGACAACGGCTTGAATATTTCAGCCGCTGCGGAACGGCTGTACACGAGCCAACCCGGCATTAGCAAACAACTCAAGCTTCTCGAGCACGAGATTGGCGTGAGAATTTTCACGCGTAAAGGCAAGAGCCTGGTGTCACTTACACCCGCCGGCGAGGACATCGTCAAGCTCGCACGTAATATCGCACGCGATGTGGAGAATATCGGGAGTCTTGGTAAAGACCTGGCTGCGAAGCAGGAGGGGACTTTGTCTATCGCCACCACACATACCCAGGCGCGGTACGTACTGCCGGAGATCATCCTTCAATTTCGGCAGCAATACCCAAAGGTCAAGCTGGAGCTCCATCAGGGAACCTCCGAACAGATTGCGGCACTGGTCGCCGACAACAAAATAGACTTCGCGATTGCCACAGAATCACGAGAGCTGTTCCCCGAACTTAATCTGGTACCGTGTTTCAGTTGGGATCGCATCGTCCTCACTCCACAGGACCATGAGCTAGCAGTTGACGAGGAGCACCTGACACTGGAAAAACTTGCGGCGTATCCACTTGTCACTTATGTGTTCAGCTCAACCCGCGAATCGTCTTTCCTGCAGGCGTTCAAACAAGAAGGTCTCGAACCAAACGTTGTGTTTACCGCCAGAGATGCAGATGTCATCAAGACCTATGTTCGCATGGACATGGGTGTTGGTGTCATCGCACCTATGGCACTGCAAAGTGACGATCTGGCGGATCTGAACGCTGTCAGGGCCAAAGACCTCTTCCCAACCGTCACCACCTGGCTCGGTTTCCCCAGAGACAGGGTGCTCCGGGGTTACATGAAGGATTTTATTGGGCTGTTCGCACCGCACTGGCCGGGCTACATGATTGAGCGGGCCGTGAAGGCTGAATCACAATCGATCGTCGACACCCTGGCAGAAACCATGGATCTCCCAACCCGGGGCATTTGAAGTGTTGACCGACCTTTTAGCTTCGAATGCGCGACTCATTACGCAACTTCTCTGCCACTAGAGTATTCAGGCCCGCACTATTTCGCCGTCGCCCCTTTTAACCGCAGCTCGAAATCGTTCGAACTCAGCGTCGGACTCCCCTTCATTCTTGAACCATACCTGCAGTTCGCCCCATTCGATATCATTGTTTGCCGCGACAAGAATCGCCTGCTCCCTCGACTGGGCGTCTTTCCAGGCGATCGCAGCAGCAAGTCGATCCATGACCGACTGGGTCGGAGTGACGATCCTCAGTGTCCCGGCCGGTAACTCGATGGTCGCACATTGCTCATGTGTCACATACAGATGGCCAAAGGATATGGGCGTAGGTGGAAACTCCACGAACCACTCGACGAGCGGATGGGAGAATTGGGACATCCGTGGAACGCCGGTATGGACGAACCCGAGCTCGGTTAGAACCGGAGACAGGTCGGCGATTAATGCTGCGGTAACGAAGTCCAGGTCCTTTGATTGATACTCATTGTCAGAATAAATGGATACCGCCGCACCACCGGACAATGTCGCGGCAATACCAGCGTGTTCCAGAGAACTCGAAACAATCGCGGCAACATCTTCAAGCGTTGAACTCGCAGTGATCCTTACCATCTAGAGTGGCTTTCCTTTGCGTCGCGGCCGCCGGCGCTGTCGAAAATATTTCTTCAGCCGCTCTTCCGGAACTCCAAGATCTAACGTACTCTGAAGCAACTGTCGCAATCCTTCCAGGGCGGGATCGCGTGGATTCCAGGTATAGATTCGACTTGTACCGACCATTCGACTAACGAGTACACCAGCCTCCTCAAATTTCTGGAGTTGCTTCTGGACTTCGCTGACGGGCATCTCAAATGTCTTGGCGATCCAACTCGCGTACCCCTCCCCATAATTCTCTGTGAAGAGCAACACCTTGGCAGCTGCCTGGCCGCCGAAAAGGGCTTCGAGAGTTGCTTGTGTTGCCACCGAAATATCCTGCCTGTCAGAGTGTTTCATTATACCTATTTAGTAGTATTATTCAACCTATTTAATAGGTATACCCAGACTGGTGCTTCCGACACAAAATACGCCCGGCAGAAAGCCAACACAGCAAGACGGCCAAGGACCATTTCGTCAATAGTCATACGTCCTCGGACGAATGAGAGCCTGACAGGACACCGGTTTCAAGTGGGCAAGTGCTTTCAATTCGATTCCGCGATCCGGAACCGAAAAGCCCCGTTAACCTTTTGATTAACAGGGCTTTTTTGAATGTGGTGGTGAAGGGTACCACCAAGGCCGTGCTGTAACTAATTGATCCAAAACATTATTTGCCCGAGCCTTTCCTACAGGTGCCCCCACTGTTGCCCCCACTTATTCTCGTCGAAATCAGACTCGAATTCGCGACCGAAACGACTTCATTCAATCGACTAAATATTGCAAAACTCAATACGAATGTCGCCAGGCTATCGCGTCGATCTCGTATCGAATTGCGTATAGTTTGCCAGATCTACCGAGCTCTTAATGGACGATAATGTACGCCACGGACTCTCACGAAGACCTCATCGAGATAGAACGTATCGCCGTAACCGCAATGCCTGCGCTTAAGTCGCTTCGTATACTTTGAGCCGAACTTGATACACAAAAATCGGATCGATTCGTAGCTAGCAGCAATCCCGCGCTCGGCCATCCGATCCTCGATATCGCGAGCGCTTACTGACTGTTACGAATGGCCGATGTCCATTACGAGATGATCGGTGCCATATTTCGAAGACGGGCGAAACCCCATTAGGCGGAAGTATCGTTCGTTCCGGATAGACTCCCGATCAATCGTCAAACGTTGGATGCCGTTATCGAGAAACAAGTCGCGACACTGTGCGAATAGATGCCGCCCAACCTTGTGATCGGCGAATCGCGGGACAACATAGTCAAGTTTGATGCTCCATGTCGAATCGTGAGTTTCCTTGACTGCAAATACGCCCGCTACCGCCATGTTGCGAAGCGTTAAGAGGACCACGCATTTCTCATCCAGTTGGCCGGAGAAATCGGGATACCAACGCCGAATATCGTCGACGTAGTAGTCAAAGAACGCACTGAGGTATTCTGTACGAGATGGAGTCTTGACGGTTTTGAAGTAGTCTTTCTGGGCGTACATTCTAGCCAGGTAAAAAATAATGACGGTTGCTATAGCGACGTTTACGGCGAGAACCGGTGGCGCATCGACTAGCCATGCATAGAATGCGAAACAGACCGATCCTCCCAGGCTCAACCAGCGCAGTCGCTTGAGAGAGCTCATGGTCAAGGAGATCAGGACTAGTACGGAGGCGGTATAGCCCAAGCCACTCCACGAACAGCGAGTCCATCATCAAGCTCTGAACAACTTCGTGCCGGTGACAAGGTCGAAGTATTCATGCACTGTCATTGGCAGTCGGATGGAAAGCGCGGGCAGGTTTTTGCGTTTGGGGCTGGTTGGCTCCACATATTGCGACCGCTATGTTCCGCTGTCTCGTATTGGCTGAAAAACGATTCCATTTTCTGAATCAGCGAGTCTCGCAGAGCTGGTCTCGGCGCCAACGAATCCTGCCGTTCTCCGAACGGATGAACGATGTCGTACCACATATCCTGCGGTGGTTGTTGCTCGTCTTCCTGATAGTAGCGGACCAGTTTCCAACGACCATCTGTCACCATTCTGGCGTTGCCTCGCTCAGAGAATTGGACCGTTCGCCAACCCACATTTCGGTCGCCATCGAGTAATCGACGGACGGACCGACCCGGCCCATATGCAGATTCGGCCTCTCCGTTCGTTGCAAAATCCAGAACTGTCGCATGCAGGTCCAGCAGATCCACGAGTTCACCACGCGATTGCTCTCGCTTAATCAATCCTTCTGGCCCATATACGATCAGCGGTATGCGAATAGTTTCTTCATAGAAATTGGCTGGCCTCGTCGCATTCGTCTTGCCGTAAAGGTCATACTGTCCCACGAGCATGCCGTGGTCCGACGTATAGATTAACAGGGTATTGTCTAAGAGATCTCTCCCCTGCAGTGCATCGAACAAACGCCCAATCTGATCGTCGATCAGTGAGACAGCAGCAAGGTACTGCGCGAGTTTCTCCGAGTGATCATCCGGAATCTCGAATATTGAATCTCGAACCGGCAGGTTCGATGATCCGCCTGCCCGTACGATGTCATTGGCTATATTCCGATACTTCGCCACCAACCTCTCAGGCAAGCCTTCAAACGGTGCATGTGGCTCGACAAAATTGATGTTGATGAAAAAGGGTTCGGACGGCGAGTCGTCGATAAACCGGATTGCTTCTTCCGTCAAGTACCTCGCCTGTACACCGGTATGCTGCATACGCTCACCATCGGTGGAGAAGTGTACGGTTCCACTATGCAGGTATTGGTTTCGCCACCCGGCAACATACGAATCGTAGCTCAGCCACCGGTCGAAACCGCGCTGTGGGATTCGACCGTCCGTCGTGGCATGCCACTTTCCGAATAAAGCCGTCCGATAGCCAGCCTCTTTCATCCGCTCCGATAGCAGCTTCTGCCCCGACAACCAATTTGCATCGAATTCCGGCTTCTCTGAAAGAAAATCATGTACACCATGCTGCGACGGCATTTTTCCAGTATGAAAACTCGCCCGTGCAGGTGAACAAACCGGCGCAGGTGACATCGCGTTCTCAAAAATCACACCGCGCTCAGCTATCAAGTCAAGGTTGGGCGTTGAAATAGCATCCAGACCGTAAGCGCCCATCGCCCATTGCGCGTGGTCGTCGCCCATGATCACAATAATGTTGGGAGGCCTTGTCGAAGACTGCTCGGCGCCGTGACTAGAGGAGAAATACAGCGTGACGAAGGCCAGAAACGCGATATGCCCTAACTTGAAGTGTATTGAGTGTCTTTGACTCAGGTCCCTATTCACAATCTATATCCGTTAGCTTGTTTTGTGGGGCGAAGATACCCAGGAACGCAGCACGCCAATAGAAATCTGCGTGTTGCGCTCCCGGTCCCGGTCCCGACAAGAATCAGAGGCTCTAAAACCGAACCAACATGTCGACGCCATATGTGCGGGGGGGGGTGAAGAACGTCGTATCGTTGAACCTCAGGATACCTTGTCGTTCCTCTACGTCAGTAGCATTTCTGGCCCAAAGGGTAATATCAAAGGTATCGCTTCCGTGGCGGTATCCGCCTCTAATGCCGCCCATCCAGTAACCATCACCGGAATGCTCTTCGACATTGTACGGCGAGAAGTAACGACGATCTCGGTACGACCAATCGGTAGCAACATAGTACTCGCCGCTGGAGACCGGTATTGTGTAATCAGCCAATACACTGGCAGTCACGCTCGGTGAATACCACAGCTGGTGCCCAGCAATATCGACATCAGCACCGGTAACCGGATGGGGAACGATGGTCGGTCCTCTGTACTCGGTATCCGCATAAGCCAGTGTGCCGCCAATACGGAAATTATCGGTTACATAGAAATTCCCATCGAACTCAATGCCTTGACCATTGGCACCCTCAGCATTGCTCAGTGAATTTATCTCCAGCCCGGTTACGGGGTCGGTTTCCAGGAAACGAAGCTGCATGTCATCGTAGTCATAGTAGAACACCGTGCCATTCAAACGTGCCCGCCGGTTCAGGAACTCCGACTTAAATCCGACTTCATATGACAATACTGTTTCCGGATCTGCGGTGTGCAGCGGCCGACTGTTTGGCGGACCGCCATTCTGCTGACCGGCAATGACACTTCCTCGAAAGCCCGTCGCCACGCGCCCAAAGAAGTTTGTAGTCTCGGAAAACGCGAACATCAAGCTCAAATCCCCAGTGGTCTTTGAGCTGCTGGTGCCTATTGTGCCAGTCGTATCCGGAATCAAAGGCCCGGTCGCCAGCAACTCGTTGCGGATATCCGCCGGATCGGGTGCGAAACGAAACGCCGTCTGATCAAAGTCCTTACTTTCGTCAGTGTATCGTGCGCCCACCGTGAGCATCCATCGGTCGCTCAAGTCAAAGTCAAATGATCCAAATACTGCCCAGGCCTCACCGTCTTGGCGAGCATTCTGTGCAGTGACTCCGGGTGTGCCAAAGTTCGCGTATTGGCGGCGCTTGTAAGTCATTTCATCATCGAAATAGTGTGCGCCAACCAACCAGTTAAACGCACCATCGGAGTTGCCTGCGAGACGAAGCTCCTGAGTAAACTGCTTTGCCGGATCGATTTCGCCACCAAACACGAACCGTGGGGTGGTGGTGCCGTCCAAATCGCCAATCGATGTTGAGTCTGCGACGTCATAGGCCGTGATGGAAGTCAGCGTAGACGCGCCAAAGTCATACTCTATACGCAATGTCGCCCCTTGGTGGTCGGCTGTGGAAGGGTTATTTGTGTCGCTGTCATACCGAACAAAACTCCGGCTGGCATCATTCGTGCTCGTCGGTGAAACACCAGCGCCCCCGGTAAACAGTCGAGACGTTCCTTCAAGTTGGCGCGTATGGACCTTTAGCAGCACACTCAGGTCGTCGTTAGGCGTGTACAGAAGTTGAAATCTCGCTGCGCTATCTCGATACCCGCCAAGCTTGTTTCCAGTGAATTGATTGTCGACCCAGTCGTCGCGAGATTGATACAGCAAGGATGCCCGGGCAGAAAGAACGCCATCAATAATCGGGCCACCCACAGCGCCCTCTACATTGATCGCTCCGTAGTTGCCGAAGGTCAACCGTGCATACCCATCCACCTCGTCGCTCGGCTTCTTGGTTACGAGATGAATAGCACCTGCCGGCGTGTTCTTTCCCCATAGAGTGCCTTGTGGGCCACGCAGCACTTCGATGCGCTCTAAATCAAATGCCGGTAAATTCCGGACGCCGGCGCCCTCGTACACCACTTCATCTATATAGAATGACACGGGCTGCGTGGCATTCAGCGTAAAATCGGCATTGCCGATGCCACGCAAGAAGAATCGTGGATATATACGACCAAACGAGGAGTTGATACTCAAGTTCGGGACTTTGGCTGATAAGAAGCGAATGTCGTCGCCGCTCGCCGTCGCCGTCAGAATTTCCTCGCTCGAAACGGCGCTAACCGCAACCGCAACATCCTGCATATTTTGGCTGCGCTTCATCGCCGTGACTATTATTTCTTCGATCTCGGCTGCGCTGGCGGCCATTGAAACGCCAGCCAATACTATCGCGCTCGATAAAGCCAGGACACTTCTGCAAATTGATATCAATTGTCGCATCACTTCCCCCTTACGGACTCGTTGGATACATAAACTAGTGAGCGCAATTATTTGCGCGCTTATGTGTACAACGAACCACAGGCGAAAATGCGAACCTGCGACTTATAGAAAATCCTAAAATCGTGTCAGCACGTCGATTCCATACGTACGGGGGGCAGTAAAGAACGTCGAATCGTTGAACCTGATAATACCTTGGCGCTCTTCCACACCTGCAACATTTCTAACCCAGAAGTTCAGATCAAAAGCACCGCTTTCGTGACGGTACCCGGCCCTAATGCCGCCAAGCCAATAACCATCACCAGAATGCTCTTCAACATTGTAAGCCGAGAAGTAACGGCGATCTCGATATGACCAGTCCGTGCCAACATAAGATTCGCCGCCGGAAACGGGTATCGAGTAATCGGCCAATACGCTGCCGGTCAGTTTCGGCGCGTACCATAACTGATGCCCGTCAATATCGACTTGGGCGTTAGTGACTGGATGCGGAACGAATGTTGGTCCTTTGTACTCGGTATCGGCATACGCCAGTGTACCGCTCAGACGAAAATTATCCGTCACCTGGAAGGCACCCTCAAACTCAATGCCCCGGCCGTTCGCGCCCTCGGCATTTCCCAACGAATTTTTCTGAAGCCCTGACTCCGGATCAATGCCGACGAAGCGAAGCTGTATATCGTCGTAATTGTAGTAAAACAGAGCGCCGCTTAGACGCGCGCGGCGATCCAGGAGGTCCGACTTAAAGCCGATTTCATACGACAATACGGTTTCCGGTTCTGCAGATTCCAGCGGTCGGCTATTTGGTGGACCGCCGTTCTGCTGGCCAGCAATAGCACTCCCTCGGAAACCCTCAGCCACGCGGCCGTAGAGATTCGTTCGCTCGGACAGCGCGTACAACAGGCTCATATCCCAAGTCGTCTTCGAGTTGCTGGTGCCGATCATACCGGTCGTGTCCGGAATCAAGGGCTCTGTTGCCAGTAGTTCGTTGCGAATATCGGCCGGGTTCGGTGTGTAGCGAAATGCCGTCTGATCAAAATCTTTGCTTTCATCGGTATAGCGTGCCCCCAGTGACAGCTTCCATTGATCACTCAGGTCGAAGTCAAATGATCCGAATACCGCCCAGGCGTTAACATCCTGGCGAGCATTCTGTGCCATGACTTCGGGTACGCCGAAGTTTGTGTACTGCCGTCGCTTGTACGTCATTTCGTCGTCGAAGTAATACGCGCCAACCAGCCAACCGAACGACCTGTCCAAAGTCCCTGCAAGGCGAATCTCCTGTGTGAACTGTTTCGCAGGATCGATTTCACCACCGAAAACAAACAGTGGCGTGCTAGTCGCGTCGAGGTCCCCGATGGAAAGCGTCTTGCCAGTGTCGTAGGCCGTAATGGACGTTAGCGTAGCTGCGTTGAATTTGTATTCTATGCGAAGCGTCGCCCCTTGATGGCTGACCTCGGAAGGATTGTTGGTGTCGCTGTCATACCGAACAAAGTCTCGGCTGGCATCATTCGTGCTCGTCGGCGATACACCAGCGCCACCGGTGAACAGTCGCGACGTCCCGTCAAGAGTTCGCGTATGGACCTTTAATAGAACGCTGAGAGCGTCGTTCGGGGTATACAACAATTGAAATCGAGCGCCAGTATCCCGATAACCGCCAAGCATACCGCCGGTATATCGGTTATCGACCCAGTCGTCACGCGATTGATACAACATCGATACCCTGACAGAAAGAATACCGTCGATGAGAGGCCCACCAACGGCACCCTCAACGTTTATTGCCCCAAAATTGCCATACGTCAGGCGTGCGTAGCCGGCCAGTTCGTCGCCCGGCTTTTTGGTGACCACGTGAATAGCGCCGGCCGGCGTATTCTTGCCCCATAAAGTACCTTGCGGACCCCGCAATACCTCAACGCGTTCCAGATCAAACGCTGGCAAATTCCTGACACCGGCGCCCTCGTAAACCACCTCATCAATATAGAACGAGACCGGCTGGGTCGAGTTCGGCGTAAAATCGGCGTTTCCAATACCGCGTAGAAAAAAGCGCGGGAATATTCGGCCAAAGGACGAATTGATACTCAGATTCGGAACTTTCTCCGACAAAAAGCGAGTGTCGTCGCCACTCGCTGTCGCCGTCAGAATCTCCTCCTGAGACAAAGCGGTCACGGAAATCGGAACATGCCTTACATATTCGCTGCGCTTCGTTGCCGTTACTGTTATTTCATCAAGAATTGGTTTTGATTTCGACGCAGACGAGTCAGCCGCCACTTCTACTTGCTCATCGCTCGCTCGAATGCCCGAGCCGGATTCGCCCGATAAGATAATGGTGTTCTCATTAACATATCGATGGTTAATGCCAGTGCCATTGAGTAATGCTTCTAACGCCTGATCGGCCGAATACACTCCAGTCACGCCTTGGGTCGGCGTATTGGCGACTTGGGAATCAGTATAGATGAACTGAAAATTACTGATTCTCGAAAACTCTTCTGCGGCTGAGTGCAGCGGTTGTGGCTCGATCTGAAAAGCGAATCTGACTTCATCAGCCAACAGCTCACAACTAACCGCAATTAACGTAATCGCGGCGACACTTACGAGCCGTAGTTTTACTCTCTTGGGTGGAAACACAATCTCTTTGCCGCATCAATTGGGCACTTGCGGCCATTATAGAGAATTGTGTCCGACTAATCGTCTTCCTTGGCTCTGAAATAGAGCACGGTTTCTTGTTCGGACTCTTCGAGCGAGTGAATCGGATGAACGACTTTGACTGCCTTAACAAAGCTCTGAGAGTCACCGGTATTGAATACACCGTAGATGGGAAATTCTTGAATCTGCTTGTCTGCAACGACGATATTGTGCGTCGAGCTTCTATTCACTTTTTCGACCGCTTCAACCAGGGGCTCTCCTGAAAATATGATTTGCCCCCGATGCCAGGCAGTGATTTTTTCAAGGTTCTCCGCCGTTTTCTGCCGAATGTTCCCGCTCTGATCGACGATTCCCTGTTGCCCAACGGTAAACGGTATTCCAGCGCGATCGTTCTCGGCTTCTTTCGCGCTTACGACGACTGATCCCTCCAGAACGGTCAGAGTGACCTCATCGTCATTGGCCTCAACGTTGAACATTGTTCCTGTCGCTTCGATGACGCTGTTGCGAGTTCTTACGGTAAATACTCTAGCCGAATCATGGGCGACTTCAAACGTAGCCTCACCTCGATGCAGTATAACCAGTCTTGCCTGCGTATCGTAACGAACTTCAATCGTCGTCAGCGCGTTCAGATTCACGGTGGAGTTGTCTGACAGATTGACGACCAGACGTTCGCCGCGTTTGGTTTCGTATTGGACCGGTGTAATTCCAGAAAACGGTTGCAGCCAATACAGAACCAAAGCAGCGATAGCCAATGTCGCTGCTGCAGCGAATGCAGGCTTGTGTAGAAGTTTCGGACCAATTCGTCGTGAACCAGGCCCGATTTCCCGCAGCGCAGCCATTGGCAAGTATTCTTCGACTTCTTCCGGACTGAGCGTCATGTTTTGCAACGCGAGTTCCTGCCACAGATCTTCCAACTCATGGTAACGCTTCACTTGTGCCGGATTATTTTCGCACCAATCAGCAAAGTCCAATTCGTCTTGTGGCGTTTCTTCGCCGCTATGCATGGAGACAAATACCTCCAAGGCGGTTTGATTTCGGTTGAATGACATGAGCCGCACCCTTAGTCGCTCCTGCACAGCGTTTCAAGAAAATGTGCCATCGCCTTGGCCAGATGTTTCTGCACCATGCGCATGGATATACCGAGAAGTTCGGCGATTTCGGAGTTGGTCAGCCCATCGTAGCTACGCATCAAAAAAACCTTACGGCACTGATCGGGTAACTCAGATAACGCGTCCCGATAAGCAACTGTCATTTCATTAAAGTCAAGATTCGGCCGAGCATCCGACACCGCCGCAATGTACTCAGCTCTATTTTTATCGGCGACTGAACGCATTTTGTTTTGCCTATACCGATCGATCACCAAATTTCTGGCTATCCGGTACAAATAGGCTCTTGGAACAGCCGCTTCCAGCACCTTTTCGTCTCGCAACACCCGGCAAAAAACATCCTGGAGAACATCGTCGACATCTGCAGAATTCGACAAAGAGTTCCTCAAATACCTGCGCAACTCGAGTTCGTGATTTTCTACCAGCCGGGTGATCGCTGCTTGTCTGTCATCGACACTCTTGTCCTTGGGCAAGCCCAAAGACACAACATTTGAATCGCGGGCGGGCATACCTACGCCAATCTCGAGCTGATTTTCGATTGCCAGAATGTAATGAATATTCGCATGTTACTTACTCTAGACGGATGACTTAGCGTTTTGCGAACCTGTCACGCGAAAGAAATTTTGCCGCGATGAACCCGAATATTACCGACATATAATTGCAATTTTGATTGTGCTATACATCCGGCCACCAGCCGTTTTTCTGCAACAGATGTACTGCTCAAAATCCGCTTCAAAGTCTACACCCAAACCGCCCCACGGAGCAGCGTGAAATGCTAGCCAAGAACCGCGCGATCGAATGGCACTTAAACTTCAAGCTACCGGCAGCATCGACATTGCTGGCAATTTCTTTGCTTTTCCCGGCTAGCGCAGCTTGTTCGAACAGCACAGCCACACAAGTCGATCTAATAATCGAAGACGGAATTATCTTGACGGTGGACAGCGATAACACGGTTTATCGACGTGGATTTATCGCGATTCGTGACGGACTAATTGCGGGTGTTGGGCCCATCTCTGAACGCGATCAATTCATCGCTGATGACGTTCTGAATGTCGATGGCGATATTGTCATGCCCGGCCTGATAAACGGGCATACGCACGCATCCATGACTGTATTTCGGTCACTTGCCGACGATGTGGAGGACCGGCTGCACAACTACGTGTTTCCACTTGAGAGCAAACTTGTGTCACGTGAGATGGTACGCGTCGGGGCAAGGCTCGCCAATCTTGAGATGATCAAGGGTGGCGTCACAACTTATGCGGATATGTACTATTTCGAAGATGTCGTTGCGGAAACGGTTGACGAAGCCGGAATGCGTGCAGTACTGGGCGAGACGGTGATCGAATTTCCGGTTGCAGACGCCGAAAACGCTGATGCCGGAATAGACTATGCGATCCAGTTTATCAACAAGTACAAAAATCACGCCCTGATTACGCCTGCATTCGCACCCCACGCACCGTATACGAACACGACCGAAACCCTTCAAGAGATCACGCGCCTGTCGAAGCTTATGGACGTTCCGGTACTCATTCATTTGGCGGAGTCCGAAAAAGAACGGCTTTCGATTCTCGAACGAAGCGGCATGTCCCCGATTCAATACATGGACTCGATCGAGGCGCTACACGACCGAGTGATCGCCGCTCATGTCGTGTTTGCTAATGCTTCCGACATCGAAATTCTTTTCCAACATTCGGTCGGTGTCTCGCACAACCTGAGCTCTAACCTTAAGTCTGCGAAAGGAATTTCGCCGGCCATGGCAATGGTTAAACGAGGGGTGCGGATTGGCCTGGGAACGGACGGGCCCATGTCAAGCAATAGCCTGAGTACTTTGAGCGAATTGAATATCGTTGCGAAGGTGCACAAACTCAATAGCACCTCAGCATCTGCCATTTCGTCGTTGCAGGTAGTCAGAATGGCGACCATTGGCGGCGCGGCTGCATTGCACATGGACGATGAAATTGGGTCAATTGAAAATGGCAAGTTTGCGGACATCATCGTAATCGATTCAAAAGCTGCGAATACCGCGCCCGTCTACAATCCTTATTCCGTTGTTGTGTATGGCGCCAACCCCTCGAATGTTAAGCACAGTATTATCAATGGCCGGTTCGTCATGAAGAACAGGTCACTACTCACTCTGGATCAGGATGAGATTCTGGATGCCGCTAACGATTACATGAAACAGGTTACGGCCGTATTGACCGACATGGCTTTGGAGATTCAATAATGGAAACGCATTCAGTAATCCGATCAAAACTCTGGCTATTGACCTTAGTTGCGTTGATCGCATTTTCAGACACGCGCGCAGAATTGCAGCCCAACATATTGTTTATCTATGTCGATGATCTGGGCTACGGCGACCTGGCGAGCTTTGGACATCCAGTAATCCAGACTCCGAATCTCGATGAGCTCGCTAACGATGGTCTCAAGCTGACAAATTACTATGCCCCATCAGCGCTATGCTCTCCGTCAAGGGCGGGTGTACTCACCGGCCGTTATCCCTACCGAACTGGTATTGAAAGCTGGATCCCAAAGGACAGCGGCGTTTACCTGAGATCAGACGAAATAACGTTAGCGGAAGTACTCAAGTCGGCCGGATACGCGACCGCACTGATCGGAAAATGGCATCTTAATTCCGATCTCGGTAGCGACGATGAACCGCAACCAACAGATCAGGGTTTCGACTACTTCTACGGTCACAATGCCTTCCAGATTCCTTCAAACCGAAATCCTACGAATATCTACCGAAACAAGGAGGCCTTGCCCGAGCAGCAGGGATATACGGCTGAGTTGTATGCGAACGAGGCGATAGCGTGGCTTGAACAGCGCAACGGCGATACGCCATTTTTTCTATTTCTGAGCATGGCGGAACCCCATACGACAATCGAAAACCCACCTGAGTACAACCAGGCGTACGCCGACTACACGAACGGGCCCATAATCCCGATTCGAAATAGCACAGATGGACCGCCGAAGGACAAATTAATACCGCGTGGCCCCGGAGAATATTACGCCAACATAACGTACATGGACGCACAGTTAGGACGCGTTTTGAACTGGCTACGGAGTAGCGGCTTGGATGACGACACCGTCATCGTCTTCGCCAGCGACAATGGACCCGTTACCTCCGATTGGCAGGCGTGGTATGAAGTTAATGCGTACGGCAGTACCGGCGGTTTTCGGGGCCGTAAGCACTTCCTTTACGAAGGCGGCATTCGAGTACCGGCAATAGTTCGGTGGCCGGATGTTGTTGAGCCCGGCTCAACCAGTGATGAACTTATTATCGGAACGGATCTCTTCGTGACCCTGGCGAGAATTGGTGGCGGGAAGATTCCGCAAGATCGTGCTATCGATGGCATAGACATCGGACCAGCATTGCACAACGAATCTCTGCCGCCACGATCGATATTGTGGGCAGTAGCTGCCTTCACAGAGATGGACTATGCGTTTCGACAGAATTCCTGGAAGTTGCTTCTGGATAACAATAAAGAACCCCGAGAGCTCTATAATCTGGCGGACGATCCGTTGGAGCTTTTCAATATTATTGGAGAGGAAAAAGGAAAATCGAAGCAGCTGCTTGAAGCCTTTATCGACACGATATCGTCAGTAGAAAGTGATCGGCTCCGCCCATGAGAAAGCCAACCGAGATTCAGGACGAGGCTCGCGAGCAACCCGTTTCGGCGAGTGGAGGTACGGAGCTGTATCACGTCATCAGCCCGCGGGTATTCGAACGCCGGCTATTGGACGAGCTCTGCGACCTGACAACACGAATACGGACCGTCGCCAAATCCACTGCAGGGGCGTGGCTTCTCCGGGGCCTGCTGTCCAATCGCAGAGCGATGCTCTACTTTTCGCAGCCCTCGACCCGGACCTTCCTGTCGTTCAATAACGCCTGTCATATCTTGGGCATTCGCACAAGCGAGATCCGCGACCCATCCACCTCGTCAGAAGTGAAGGGAGAGAGTTTCGAGGACAGCATTCGCACGTTCAGCTCATACGTTGATGTCATTATCATGCGAGCGCGGCACCCCGGACGCGCAGCCGATGCGGCGCGGCTCATGGATGCCATCGACCGTCCGGTTCCAATTATCAACGCAGGTAGCGGTAGCGACCAGCATCCAACGCAGGCGCTACTCGATATTTACACTTTGGACCGCAGCTTCTCAAAGCGCGGCGGCATCGATGGCAAAGTCATAGGCATGATGGGCGACCTCAAACGTGGACGTACGGTACGCTCTCTCTGCCATTTGATGAAGAATTACTCCGACGTACGGCTGGTCTTCATCGCACCAAAGCAGTTCGCGATGCGGAGCGATATCAAAGACCAGCTCGAGGAAAATGCCATCCCATTCACAGAGACCGAGCAGCTGGGGAGAGTGCTACCCGAGCTCGATGCGCTTTATGTGACCCGCATGCAGTCTGAATGGGACGAGGGCGACGAGTCTCGGGCAGTGGATGTCGGGCGATTCAGCGTCGGGCCCAAGGAACTCGGTATGCTAAAACCGGAGGGGATCATCATGCACCCATTGCCCCGTGGTCCCGAGCTCGATCCTGCGGTGGATAGGGATCCGCGAGCAATGTACTGGCGGCAGGAACGCAGCGGCATGTGGATGCGAGCGGCGATGCTTCTCAAGATTTTCCAACTGGAGAGCGGCATCCAGCATCTCGATCTGGAAGCCTTCGCAGCACAAGATGGGGATAAACCTCTGATCCGCTGAGTGTATTGAAATGTGCCTTCGTAGCAAACCGACGCGAAAGGTTACTAACCAGGTAATCGGCGGCAGGTTTTTTCATTTGGGGGCATCTAGCGAGAAATTCAGAATAGATGCCCCCAAAAGTGCCCCCAAATTCTGTTGCTAGCCAGTCAATCGCACACCCAATCCGCTTAATCGAAAGCCAAGGTCGCAGAACGACAGTGGGCTCATTCGGCCGCAGCAGTACGTTCTCGGACGTGTTTAGGCCAAGCCGGGCAACGGATTCAGGCCGATGTAGAATCGCAGTTCGATTCCGTAGCCCGGAACCGAAAAACTCCGTTAACCGTTTGATTAACAGGGCTTTTTTGAATGTGGTGGTGAAGGGTACTATCGAAGTCGAGCCATACGTAGTTGATTGATAAGACTTTATCAATTCCGCGTAAGTGCAGTTGCCCCCAGAGTTGCCCCTCCTTTCCGCGGCTGTTTTCGGACGTTAGGAGAGGCGTCTGACACTCCTAGATCTGCGTCAAATTCCGACGGATCTTCCCGGAAATCCAATCACAACTTGCGACGCTATTTCATCGATCCGGTGCGGAATTGCGCATATCTTGACAACCTCTCTCGGAATTCAACGGAAACATACGATGACATGAACAGCTATTTGACGCCTTCCTAAGGTACTGCGGCAAACAGGTATGTCTCGTTCAACTATCTACGAATTGATCAACCGCGACATGCGCCGCCTGTCGGGCTTTAAGGAGTTTCTACGCAATCTCGGCCTTGGTGCGCTACTGGCGGGAAACCGGCAACTGGAACAACTTCTGCCGGCCGGTCGGCGACGACGATTTCGAGTGTAGCTAGCCGCGTTCTACTGGCCCGGCTTCGAGATTCCCTTCCAGAACAAACACGCCTGGGGCCAGGTTGAAGCGCGCCGTGTAGTCACTGTTGAGTTTGTCGGCGAGCGACGCTACGGCGTCCTTGTGAACCAGGCTCACGGTGCAACCACCAAAACCGGCGCCGGTCATGCGCGAGCCGAGCACGCCGCCCGTATTCTTCGCCAGCTTCACGAGCAGATCGAGTTCCGGACAACTGACTTCGAAATCATCGCGCAGCGAGCCGTGGGATTCGATCATCAACGCGCCGAACGCTTCCAGTTTCCCGGACTTCAGCGCGGCGACCGCGTCAAGAACGCGCTGGTTCTCGCTGACGACATGACGGCAGCGGCGACGCGAAACGGGCGACAGCTCATCGCCATAGGCCTCAAACAGTTCGGCGCTAACATCGCGTAAGGCATGAATCGAATCGTCGTACTGGCTGAAGTGCTCGACAGCTTCCTGGCACTCCGCTCGTCGGGTGTTGTAGGCCGATGACGCCAGCGAGCGCTTGACTTCGCTGCTGACGACAACGACACGGTAGTCGCTGAGTTCGACCGGCACGTTTTCGTAGTCGAGCGATCGACAGTCCAGCAACAACGCATGGCCGCTGCGGCCGATTCCACAGGCAAACTGGTCCATGATGCCGCACAGGACATTCGCGTAATTGTGCTCGACGTGCTGGCACAGTTTGACCATGTCGACACGGTCCATCTCGAAGCCCGCAATCTGCTGAACCGAAATGGCTGTGGCCACTTCGAGTGCTGCTGACGAACTCAGGCCGGCACCAAGATTGAGGTTGCCGTCTACGACGGCCTCAAAACCATGCTTCAGCAAGCCACGCAAGCGCAGTTCCTCGACGACGCCGAGCACATAGCTCGACCAGCTGCCCGGCTTGGGCGCTTCAAACTCGTCGAGCTTGTATTCAATGAGCTTTCCGTAACGAATCGACGCCACCCGAACCTGCCGGTCAGTGCGTGGGCGGATCGCCAGGTAGACGCCGCGATCGACGGTCATGGGGAAGACGTAACCGTCGTTGAAATCCGTGTACTCGCCGATCAGGTTAACGCGCCCGGGTGCCATGGCGACGACAATTCCGTCGCTGTCGCCGAACGTCGCGGCAAATCCGTGCACGACCGATTCGACTATTGCTGTCTGCGATGCTGTCATGACCTGTTACGTCTGTTTGAAGTGAACTTCCGACATCTCGCGGAGCATCGCTGCGCTCGACTCGGGCGTGATATCGCGCTGTGGATTGCCGAGCATTTCGTAGCCCACCATGAATTTCTTGACGGTCGCCGACCGCAACAATGGCGGATAGAAGTGCATGTGAAAATCCCACTCCGGATGCGCATCACCGTCGGTCGGTGCCTGGTGCAACCCGCCTGAATACGGAAAACTGCACGCGAAGACATTGTCATAGCGCGTCGTGATGCGCTTCACGATGTCGCTGAGCGCATCCTTCTCGGCGTCATTCATTTCGAGCAAGCTGGACACCCGGCGCTTGCAGAGGATCATGACCTCGAACGGCCAGACGGCCCAAAAGGGAACCAACGCTGCGAAGTGATCGTTCTCGCAGACGATGCGCTCCGCACGTTCGAGCTCGACGGCGAGATAGTCGCCGAGCAGGGTCGACCCCTTGCCGGCGAAGTAGCGCTGCATATTCTCGAGTTCCTTGGCTGGCTCGCCAGGTACCGAGCGCTGCGCCCAGATCTGGCCATGCGGGTGCGGGTTGCTGCAACCCATGACCGCGCCCTTGTTCTCGAATATCTGTACGTAGTTGATGTAGTCGAGGGCACCGAGTTCCTCGTATTGCTCCATCCACAGGTCGACGACCTTGCGAATATCGGCGGCGTCCATCTCGGCGAGCGTCAGGTCGTGGCGCGGCGAGAAACAGATTACCCGGCACAGCCCGGCCTCGCTTTCCGATACCAGCAACTCGTGATCGTTGGTCCTTCCGTCAGGGGCATCGGGAAGCAGTGCGCTAAAATCGTTCTGGAACACGAACGTGCCGTCATAATCCGGGTTTTTCGTACCGCCGGCCCGATCGTTGCCCGGGCACAGGTAGCAGCTCGGGTCGTGCTGCGGCCGTTCGTCAATCGCCGGCTTTTCAACCTGGCCCTGCCACGGGCGCTTGTTGCGGTGTGGAGACACAAGCACCCACTCGCCGGTCAACGGATTATGACGCCTGTGCGGATGGTAGTCCGGATTAAAACCGCTCACTGTCCCTTTCCCCAAAAACCAATCTGTCGGCACCAAGTCTGCCAGAATCCCCGATCACGCTAGACGCTCGAAGACCCCGGTGATTATTCCGCGATGAGTCAGTCTGACTTACCCGACGTTAATATCTGCATCAACGCATCACGCATCGTAGCCAGACCTTCACGCCCTGATTTCGCAATATCACTGTCGGGTACAAGGTCGGAAAAACTTTTTCGCATGCGCGCTTCCTGACGCATGTAAAAGCCCATGCTGTTTTCAAGAAACGGTCCGACAAAGTCCTGCATCGGGTGCCCGTAATGGCGAATCAGCGACATCAGCATCGCGGGCGAAAGCATCGGCCGGCCTTCCTGTTCGCAATCGGCCATGATTTGTAACAGGATCGGGCGCGTGATGTCGGCACCAGTCTTGGACTCCTCGACCTGAATATCGATGCCGTCATTTATCGTGTCGCGAATATTCTCAAGCGTTACGTATTTCTTCGCGACTGTGTCATAGAGGCGCCGATTCGCATGCTTTTTGATTACGCGTATCTCTATCGTCATGTCCATACCTGCAAACTAAAAAAGGGCCGGCGCCTGACGCGCCGACCCTCATCCAGCATATCACGCGTTGTGTAACTCGCGACTACGCCGCTTTTTTGGTTGCAGCTGCTTTTTTGGGTGCTGCGGCCTTCTTAGCAGGCTTGGCTACCGGTGCAACGATATCGCGAACCTCCGATGGAACTTCGCGAATCCGTGCAACGACGTCTGCGCCATGGACTTTCATCGCATCGCCGTACGCGCTGTAAGACTCCTTAACGCTTTCCTGGTACGCGGCAAAGCTCTCAGCCTTGACCGGAAGGCGTATCTGCGCCACTGAGAAACTCGTGAGGTCACTAACAATGGCGAGGTTCTTTTGTGCAGACCACTCGACGAGATCAGCCGTATGGTTCAGCAATTGTTTGCTACGGCCGCTGATGTTCGATACAACATTTTCAAACTGGCTCATGATGTTAATCCTCCAAGGTTGTTAATATCATCCAAGCTGGGGATCATTATAATCTTTTATCTCGCAAATGCAAGATATTTATATCTACTTAACCTATTGATTTATCAATATAAAAAAAATTATCTGGAAAAGCCCTTGCAAATGCACGACAATTTTTGGTCGCTGGTCAATCGTTATTCTTTCGGCTTTCCGCTCCGAAACCATTGATTCAGGCCCTCTTCAAGAAGACCAAGGCCACCGCTGGTTGCCGTCTTGGTCATTCTTTGTTGTAAATCTGAAAAACCGTCGTTAACTCCATCACGAACGCCTTCGTTGACCCTTTGTCGAATTTGCTCGCCAATAACCTCCGCCTTGGCGTCAACCTCCGGCCATATCCTCTCTTTTGCAAATCGATCGAGAAGGAACCAGGCGCCACACAGGGTCAGGACACTGCTAAGCAGAGAAGTGAATACGATTATCAAAATGTGCGTCAACATAATACTTCGCCTCTATTTGCCATTGAGTTCCTAAATTTCCCTGTATGTTGCGGCCACCATCTCATGGCTCCTTGTCCGGACACATGACAGCGGGCTAACACTTTTCTACGACAGCCATTTTGCGGTTCTTGACAGAAGACCGTAGCGACTCGAATCTACCAACAATAGAACGAACAGTATATTCGATAAGATCTTCCCTGTGGCAACCCGAACGGCGAACTAAATCTGTGCTCCAGACTAATGCTGTTCCGTCGTTTCGCGCGGAGCCATGCCGGACAAATTATGATAATATGTGTCTTATATAAGATATAAATCTTCAGGGCAAACCAAATGAAAAAACGTGCGGTCTTGCGGACTATCTCAACATCAAATACTCACTAATAGGGTGATCACGACATGAAATTATCGGCCGGTAAAATTTGGGGTATGCGTCGGATGGCGGACGCGAATGGGTTTTTCAAGATGACGGCGGTCGATCAACGTCCACCCATCAAGAATCATATCAAGGACACGCTGGGACTCGCGGAAGCGCCATGGGCGCAGGTTGCTGATTTCAAGAAGCTGTTGATTGAGGAACTGCAGAACGAGTCGACGGCGATGCTGCTCGACCCGCATTACGCGTATCCCGCTGGCATCTCAATCTACAGCCCGACACGAGGCCTGATCCTGACGCTCGAGGATTCCTTGTTTGAAGAAACACCGGAAGGACGATTGTCATCGGAAATCAACGACTGGTCCGTCGAAAAAATCAAGCGTGTTGGAGGCGACGCCGTAAAGGTCCTGGCGTGGCATCGGCCAGACGCCGGCCGTCAGGTGCAGATCAAACAAAGCGACTTCGTCGCACGAATCGGTGCCGCCTGCAAAAAATACGATATTCCTTTCGTCTTCGAGTTGCTCGTATATCCCCTTGCCGGCGATTCAGAGCAGACTTCCGACTACATCGAGATGAAAACCAAGAAGCCCGAGCTGGTCCTGGAAAGCGTCCGCGCATTTGCAGCACCCAACTTCGGGGTGGACGTTTTCAAACTCGAGAGCCCTCTTCCGGCAAAGGACGTTCCCGGTGTGGGTGAAGAAGGGTCCGCCGATGCACAGAAGTGGTTCGACGCGCTGGGAGAAGAAGCAGGTCGTCCGTGGGTGATGCTGTCGGCCGGCGCGGGTATGGATGAATTCAGGCGCGTTCTGACGCATGCCTATGCGGCGGGCGCTTCCGGCTACCTGGCCGGGCGCGCAATTTGGCAGGACGCGTTTCAGAGGTTTCCCGAATGGGACTCGATCCGAGCAGAGCTTCGAGCAACCGGTGTCCCCTACATGCGCGATCTGAATGCGCTAACAGACTCCGCGGCCCGGCCCTGGCACACGCATGAGTGCTTTGCCGATGGCGGCACAGACATTGCGTCGTCCGGTCCCGATTTTCGAGTCGCTTACTCCGGGTTTGAGGATTGAGTCATGCTCAGGCCTGCGCGTGGACGGAAAACTGCAACGCCATTATAATCTGTAACCAAACTATCGGTCCTCCGGGCCGATCGAAACAACACTAATCGGGTTATGCTGATGCCGAAAGGAAAAGAATTCTGGAGTCGCGATTTCGCCAGTCGCTATGGCCACACCAGTCTCGTCGCAGACAAGGACAAATACCTTTTCGCGACTGAACCCGCCCGGTACCGTTTCAATGTAATTGGTGCCGGCACAATGGGTCAGGAACACATCCGCGTCACCAACTTTGAAGGCCACGCGACAATCAACGGCGTGTACGATCCCGAGCCGTTGAGCGTTGAGAATGCCAAAGTCACACATGCTATTCATAGCGACGAACCGCTCAAGGTATATGAGTCTATCGAGGAGGCCTGTTCAGACCCGGATGTCGATGGCCTGATAATCTGCACACCAAATTACACTCACATCGACGTGGTTCGAACGGCGGCGAAATCCGGCAAGCATATTCTGGTCGAGAAGCCGGTCGCGACGACGATTCCGGATGCTTACGAGATCGCACAAATTGCGGGCGCCTATGATGGGATCTTCCAGGTCGGCTTGCAGTATCGCTACAAGGCGATCTACACGGAGGCGATTCACGAGGCGCTGGAGCGCAAGACGCTCGGCGACATCAAGGTCGTTAGCATGGTCGAGCACCGCATGGCATTTCTCGACAAAATAGGCCAATGGAACAAGTTCTCACGATATTCGGGCGGCACGCTCGTCGAAAAGTGCTGTCACTATTTCGATTTGATCAATCTGTTTGCACAATCGAGGCCCAAGCGCGTATTTGCGACCGGCAGCATGGCGGTTAACTTCAAGGAATTCGAGCACGAAAAGGGCAAGTCGGACATCCTCGACAATGCGATGGTCGTCATCGAGTATGAAAACGGTGTACGCGGAAGCTTCGAGCTCGCAATGTTCGTGCCGATGTTTTACGAGGAGATCGTCCTCTGCGGAGATGTTGGTCGGCTGCGCGCATCGGAGAATATGGATTTTCTGCCGGGGAATGCTCTGAAGTCACAGCTCGAACTTTTTGGCGGCGAGACATTTCCGTCTCGCATGACGACACCGAGTTACCCCGTGGCCATCGAAGAGTCCGGTCACAACGGCGCAACGTTCTTCGAGCATGTGCATTTCGTCGACAGCATCAACAACGGCAAGAGCGAAGGCCCGACAGCGATGGACGCGTTCTGGTCAGTGGTAGTGGGCGTAGCGGCAGAAACCTCGGTCGCCACAGGCGAGCCGGTCGAGATACGGGACCTGCTCGAGCAGAACGGCCTGGATCAACTCTGACTTAAGCACGTTTGCGTTAGACGGGTTCAGGCCTTTCGAAGCCCGCGGCAGAAAATATATTGTCGATTAGCTGCATATTGTTGATCGCGTCTTCGCCGCCGGTAATGGGCGCTTCCGATCCATCCACAGCGGCGATGAATTGCGACAGCTGATAATCGTATGTCGATTCGCCGGCGATGTTCTCAGAGTGTGACAATCCGTTCGACTCGACAGTGATCTTGTTGCCATTGTGAGGCGCGATGGGGTTCTCCAAAGTCAGGCGACCCTTTTCACCTTCAATAACCACGTGCGCGTAGTGTTGCTCGGCAGCGCCCTCGTCCATTGTGGTTGAAATCCCGGCTGTCACACCGCCCGGAAAACTTAAGGAAGCCCGGGTCGCAATGTCGACGCCAGCCTCACTGCGCACGCACTCCGCCTGCTCAACCCGCGGCTCGGATCCCATCAGCGTGCGAACCCAGTGCACCGGGTAGCACCCGAGGTCCATCAATGCGCCGCCGCCCAGCACTGGGTCATGACGAAACTCTGATGGACTGTAGGGAATGCGTGCATCGAATTGTGCCTCGATGTGGCGAATGTCGCCGATGACATCATTCGTGATCAATTCCAGTACCCGCTGGAAGAAAGGGTGAAATCGATAGTGAAAAGCTTCGACCAAAACTCTCTGCGAAGCGTTGGCCGCCATCACCATTCTTTTTGCCTGTGCCGCGTTCATGGCGAACGGCTTTTCGCACAACACGTGTTTACCCGCTTTAAGTGCTGCTACCGACCATTGCTCATGCAGGTTGGGCGGCAATGCATTGTAGATAGCATCGATCTGCGGCGACTCAACGAGGGCAGCGTAGCTCTCCGAGACCGCGCCAATATTGTGCTCGCCAGCGAAAGCTCGGGCTTTTTCCGCAGTGCTTGCTGCAACTGCCGCAACGCTTACGTCAGGCAGAAGTTTCGCTGGTTGAATAAGGGCAAGTGGCGCTATTCGTGCCGCGCCAAGTATGCCGAAACGGAGCATCTAGGAAGTGCGAACGTTGCCAGGCTACGGGGGGGGAGTGAGCCTGGCAACGCTGCACGAAGCAATAGCTAGAACGACGCGCGTAAGCCGATACCGAAGTAACGATCGGCGTCGCGAGGAACCTGATAGCGGAAGTTGTCGCCGCCATATGTCGACACGTAGCTCTCATCACCAAGGTTCTTGCCAATCAGTGTAACGCGGAACTGATCATCATTGAACGACAGCGCGGCACTGAGATTGAAGATGTCATACTCAGGCAGCAGCACAGCGGGATTGAAGGTTCCGGTCGAACTGCTCGGGAGATCCGCATACTGTTCGTCGGTATGCACGAAGTTCCCATTGACGATCAAATCCATACCGTTCATCGGCACTACCCATTCGCCGTACAGTGAGACCTTCAGGTCCGGAGAGAACGGCACGTCGAGCCCGGAACGTGTGCTGCAGCCAGGCTCCAAAGATCCGTCCGGAAGCAAAGGGCACCGGAAAGCATCGATCTTCGCATCAACCGAGGCAAAACCGCCACCAAAGCTGAGATTATCCAACGGTTGCCAGAGGAACTCGACCTCGAAGCCCTCCGAAGAAACATCGCCGGCATTCGTCAGTCGTGTGATTGTCACGCCCGTTGAATTGTCGGGATTGTTTGCCTGGAAGTTCTCGACGTCCGTCTGGAATACAGCCAGGTTGAGCATGAAAGTATCGGCTGTATATTTCCAACCCAGCTCGAACGCGTCGGATTCTTCGGCGTCAATCGGGAAGATGTCGTTGGGGTTCATATTATAGTAGGTATTGAACGCTGGTCCTTTGTAGCCCTGCGCATACGTGAAGTAGAACATGCCGGCATTCTCGGAATCCCACCGCAACCCGAGCTTGCCAGACGTATTGCTTTCGTCTGTCTTGCCCGAGAAGTTCGAATTGTTGGCCGCACTGCGTACACCGACACCCTGGCGTCCGTACTGGTCGTTACTACGACGGTTGTGGTTGAAGCTCACCTCGTCTTCGGTTAAACGCAGGCCCAGGATCAGCGTAAACTGGTCGCTGAGATCGTAGGTGCCCTCGCCGAACAATGCATAGTTGTTGAATTCGGTGTCGAAGAACGCGGTCGCCGAAACGATGTCGTTCGCGTTACAAGTAAGGCCTGGATTGGCCGCAAGGATGGCATCGTTCTGGCCGGCGTTGTTCTGGCAACTCGCGTCACGCGTGAAGTTACGCTCGGAATCGATGTTCCAGTAGAAGAACCCCACCTGCCAGTCGAAAGTCTCGTCGCCCGGCGACGCGAGTCGTAACTCCTGGGATACCTGTCGCCATTCCTGCGGCCCTATATCGTGCAGCTGGAACGGCACACCGAAGACTGGTTGATCGGAATCACCAGCTATCGACGTGAAATCACCTTCGCGAATCTCGGTGTTGTTCCAGGTTCGACTCGCCGTTATCGACGTCAGTGTCAGGTCGTTAATTTCGATGTCGAACTGTGCAGATAAGGCCGTCGTGCTGTCGAGCGTTACGGTCGTGAGGTCGTGGTCGATCAAGCGCTGGTCCAGATCGATGTCTGCCACGCCGTCAACGATACCCATGCTGTTAGGCGCCGCTTCGGAAGCCGGGTTGCGTCCACTTGGCAGGCCTTCGATATCGGCACAGCAATCGTCGGTTGCGTCGTAGTCCTCATAGATAAACAACGCGCTGATGGTATCGGTTGGCTCATACTCGAGCATTGCGCGGACGCCGGATCGATCGTATCCGTTGGTCTTTTCGTTGGTGAAAACGTTGCGTATGTAGCCGTCGAAGTCGCCCTTGAACGCGGTAATGCTGCCGCGAGCATTATCGCTCAGCGGTCCGGAAACCCTGGCTTGGAGGCGGGTTTCGTTATCCTGGAAAAACGAAAAGTCGACCATTCCTTCGAATTCCTCACTCGGTCGCTTCGTTGTAATGTTTACAACACCAGCAGACGCATTCTTTCCGAACAATGTCCCCTGTGGACCACGAAGGACTTCGAGTCGCTCGAGTTCATACAGGTCACTAAACGCCTGGCCCGAGCGTCCGAGAACGACACCATCGACGACCGTCGCGACACTGGGCTCTGCAGCCGTGCTGAAGGAGATCGTGCCCAGACCGCGAATGATCACGGAGGAGTTTCGTGTGGTGTTGCCCTTGCGGAAGGAGACAGACGGAATAAGTGCCTGCAAACCCTCGAATCCAACGGCATGAGAATTTTGAATCGTATCGGACGACAATACACTGACCGCGACCGGAATATCCTGGACATTCTCCTCGCGCTTGGTTGCCGTGACGACAATCTCTTCCATCTGCGCGGAGACAGGCAAGCTGAGTCCGAGACATACGAGCGGCGTCAGCACGGTAACGGCAATTCGACTAAATAGTCGTGGTTTACGTGAATCCATCGTTATTTCCCCCAGGGAATTGGTTTGCGAATAAGACCTCTGTCTTATATAAGACTATAATACACAACTTTGGTTCGCAATGGCAATATCGATACTGTGGGGGCGCTTCGGAATGACACGAGCACAGTCCTCTGTTCGGACGCTCGGAACTCAGGAAACGGTCTTTTAATCAGTCACTTACTGCACTCTGATACGCCGAGTCGATTTGTGCTTCACAGGCAGTGACCGCAGAATCGAGCTTCACTAGCCATTCTTCGCCGTATTGTTCCACGTACCAATCGCGCATGCCGCCGGCCGCTTCGCGAAACTGCAGTTTTTCCTCGACTGTGGGCACGTACAGCGTTCCACCGGACTCCTCGAACTCACGGTACGCATCAATTTCACGACGCTTAATCACCCCGCGAGTGACTGTCTTCAACTCTTGAAAACCATCATAAATGATGCGCTGTATATCGGGCGGCAGCTCCTGCCAGGTCACCTCGGAGAACCACCACAAACCACCCATGTAACTGTGGCCATCGAGCGTTACGAACTTGATCTGTTCATGCAACTTCATGCCGACGATGTCCTGGATGCCGTTCTTGGTGCCTTCAACCACGCCCGTTGCCAGCGCGGTATAGACTTCCGACCAGGCGACAGGCGTTGGGTTGCCCCCCAGCTGCCTGACCAACTCCTGCTGCACGGGCGCAGAAATTGTGCGGAACTTGCGACCTTTGATGTCCGCAGGCGAGCGGATCTGCTCGTCCGTTGACGCAAAATTCCGCCAACCACCGGTATTCGAAACGGTCATGAGTCGGATAGGAATACCGGAATCAAGGATGGCGCTTCGTAACTCGGCGATCATCGGCCCGTCAAGGACGCACTCGGCCACGGCGTCATCGCGAAACGTGTACGGAAGATCCAGAACCTGGCCCGGACTGAAGATGCTGCCCAAGCTGCCAGTTGTCAGCATAAACACCTGCAGCACGCCCGTTTGCATGCCCTCAAGGCACTCGCGCTCGTTGGAACAGAACTGGCCGGACGGGTAAATCTCAACTTCCGCACGCCCGTTGCTACGACTCTCCACATACTGTTTGAATACCAACGCACCATCGTAGTCCTCGTCTTCGGGCGAGCCGAGGAATGAAAAGCGAATCGTGTGCTCGGCGTCCGAATCGCTGCTTGATAAGACGGTGCCGCCAACCGACGCGACGAAAAGTGCGGCAAATATCGAAAGCAATACCTGTCTTCTGCTCATTTGTTAAACCCTATGCGAATCCGAGTAGCCGTGGCAGCGTCATCGACAGTGCCGGGAAGTAGGTAATGAGGAAAATTACGGTGACCTCGACCGCCAGGAACGGCAGCATCTCGCGCGCGATCGTTTCAACACGTTCTTTCGATACTGATGCGGCCACGAATAACACCAGGCCCATGGGCGGTGTTGCCAGGCCGACGGTCACGTTGACACACATCACCACCGCAAAATGAATAGGGTCAACACCCATCGCAACAAATAGCGGACCCAGCACCGGACCGAGGATCAGGACAGCGGGACCGGCGTCAAGAAACATGCCTACGACGAACAGGAACAGGTTGGCGAGGAACAGCAACACATAAACATTGTCGCTCGTTTGCATCATTCCGTTGGCGACCATTCCTGCGAGACCCGACACCGTGATGATCCAGGCAAATACGACTGATGCGCCGACAAGCAGCAAAATCACACCCGATTGGACTGCCGACTCGATAAAGATCTTCGGCAGCTCTTTGATGCGCAGTGTGCGAGTCAGGAACAGCGTTACGACCAGGGCGTAAAAAGCGGCAACAGCCGCCGCTTCTGTCGGCGTAAATATCCCCGCAAGAATACCGCCTAATAAAATGACCGGTGTTAGCAGCGCCAGCGCCGTTTTACGAAACGACTGGCCGCGTTCGCGCCAGGTTGCCTTGCGTCCCGCAACCGGGTAGTTGCGTGTCTTGGCAATAAAGCTGGTTGCGATCATCAGACCGCCCGAAACCATCAGCCCTGGTACCAGTCCCGCCGCAAACAACCCGGCGACGGACACGTTCATGATGAACGCGTAGAGAATCATGATGCCCGACGGTGGGATAATCGGGCCGATGACCGACGATGCCGCCGTTACTGCGGCGGCGAATGACCGTGAATAGCCGTTCTTTTCCATCGCTGGAATAAATATTTTGCCGAGAGCCGAGGTGTCGGCAACGGCCGAACCCGAAAGCCCTGCAAAAAGGACGGATGACAGGATGTTCACCTGCGCCAGGCCGCCGCGCACGTGGCCGATCATCGACTGGCTGAAATCAACGATCGATCGCGTAATTCCACCGGAATTCATGAGCTGTCCGGCAAGAATAAAAAACGGCAGCGCCATCAGCGGAAACGAGTCCATGCCGCTGTATAGCCGCGACAGCAGAGCCTTGAAGAAGACCTGGTCGCCTTCAAAGGCAAGGCTGAGTCCGGGCCCGATGAGCAGTGCAAATACAACCGGCATCCCCGCAGCCATCAAGAAAATAAAGATCCAAAAATACGATAAAGCCATGACTGCTATTCGCCCTCCATGATTTCGCCCGCATCGGCGATGTCGAAGTCTTCTTTGGGATGCAGTAATGCCAGCACATCGCGGATGAGCAGTTCGGCGCCCACCAGCAGCATTGCACCGAATGCGAACGGAACCACAATAAAGAACCATCCGACCTGCACCGGCAGGCTCGCGGCCCTGATCGAAAAGCCACGATCGACCATGCCGAAACTCTCCGACCAGAACACAACGATGATCCAGATGACGAGCAAATTCAGCGCGAGGTGCAGTAACCGCCGCAAGGTAAACGGCAGTTCATCTGTGAACATCTGGATACTGACGTTGGCGCCGTTGCGATAGGCCCAGGGTGCGATGAGAAACGCGCCCCAGACCATCATCGTCTTCGATACCTCTTCGGTCCAGATCAGCGAATCATTAAGCACATAACGAAACACGATCTGTACAAGGACGATAGCCGTCATCGCTATCAGTAACATGCCCGCGGAATTTCGGGCGGTTATGCTGATCCATTCGTTGATGGCCGACAACATCCCGAGGGCTTTTCGTAACACTGTGTCTGCCACGTTAGTCATGGGTCACGCGATCTGCAAAACTGGTAGATTCAGGCGGTTCGCGACCTGCCGCAGCGTCTCCACATGATCACCGTAAGCGAGCGAAAAGTGATGCTCGAGCCCTTCGTCCATGATCGTGCCACAAACTTCGGCTACCGCTTTGTCGAAACGAATAACGCCAGAGGTACCGGTGAACGCCATGGGTGCACGCAGCACTTCGGCGCCGGCGATCATCAGTTTTGTCTCATTCTTTGCCTGCGACAAACGCGCCAGAGTGACCCGACCCGGTTTGAGCGGAAACTGGTGCAAGAGCGGCATCTTGCGATTCGTGTGAATGGTCGCCTCGGCTTGCGCTTCGGGGTCACACATTGACAGCGGCGCCAGACCGCAATGCCAGAGCACCGCGGTGTCATCAGATTCGTCAACGTCCACGAGGTCAGCCATCCATACCGGCTCCTCAGCCAGTTCCTGGAGCATCAAGGTCGTGACAGAACCATAAACATCGGCCTCACACGCGCTTGGCACACCGGCCTGATTCATCATCGCCATCGGACCACATGCTGCGCAGCCATAATCGACAAATGTCTCGGGCCAGCAACGAACGGCGATACTGTCAGCTTTGTTCTCCTCGACGATGTCTTCCAGCGCGCACAACAATCGAAACGAACGGTCGAGTTGTTCCTGATCGACATCATCGAGTCCGGCCAACGATTTTGCGGCCTCGGCACGATGCGCGTTCGCGCGCGCGGCCGGCGCTGACTTCGCTTTCTCGAAGGCGTCGTCGAGCTTCACTTTATTGACTGAGACGCCAGCCAACTCATATAACTCATTGGCATCGAATTCACAGGTGTCGAACCCGGCCGGATGTTCGCCGATAACGCTCACGCGTGCTCGGCCAAGCTTCTCCACGACCCGATCGGCAACGGCATCCGATTGATGTTCAAACACCTCGAGCGATACATACGAGCCGTTCGGCGATGCGGCGAGTCCCAATAGCTTGTCTGTGATGTCGCTTGCATCAGGCGACGAAAACAGCCAGCGATAGCTTAGATCAGCCTTGCCCAACGCATGCGCCGCGAGGTTGATACCGCAGTAAGCGTTGAGTCGCAGACGACCGCCGATTCTGGGCTCCGGCACACCCCAGATGGCCACCGGCGCATCGCTCTGTCTGGCCATTTCTATCGTCATTGAAGCGTCGGTAAAAGTGATCTGAATAATCAGCAGCAGATCGATATCGTCTTGTGTGGCGATATCGGCGAGGGCCTTTTCGGCCTGCTCCGAATCGCAGGAAAGTGTGCGCGGCCCAACAGTCGTGATGCCCGCAGCATCGAGCGCCGCGAATGCATTGTTCTTTGTTTCTTCGGCGAACTCCATGTCAAACGTTGTCCGCGCCAACGCAATCACACCGTACCTCTGTGTCACAATTTGTTCTCCGTCTCTTGTAGAAAGTCTTCGACATCTTCGCGGGTCGCACAACCGGCGCGTCCGCCACCGTCTTGAACTTTCAGTGCAGCCGCCGCCGCCGCAAAAGTCATTGCGTTGCTCGTCGACCGCCCTTCCGCCAACGCTAACGCAAACGCGCCGTGCCATACATCGCCGGCACCGAGCGTGTCACGAACCTGCACCTTATGAGCCGCAACGCTGCGCAGCTCGCCATCACTCATGTACAGCGTGCCATCACCGCCAAGCGTGACGCAGCACCAGGCATCGGTTGTTGCATCAACAGTCCGCAACGCTGTAGCCGGATCCGCGTCACCGCAATACTCGGTCAGTCCAATCTTCGAAAACGCTACATGCGTTGCGGTCCGAAGCAAATCGCCATCCGCCGGAACAGGCAGGTCTGCGTCCAGAACAGCGGGCACGCCAGCTTGGCGCGCTAGCTGCAGTCCGTGCAATGCGCCCTCGGGCCAGCGCGTATCGACCAACACGGCATCGATAGTGTCAGGGAGCGCTTGCGGCAGCCAAGCTGCCGTCGTATCCAGCAGAGGATCCAGATAATTCACGATCAACCTTTCGCCATCGCTGTCGACGATGACTGCCGACAGCGACGATGTGCGGTCCGCAAAGCGCCTGACCAATGAGCAGTCGACGCCATAGCTTTCGAGCTCCGTGACCATTATTTCAGCAATTGCGTCGTCGCCAATACGTGCAACGAGTTGCGCCACGCCACCTAGTCTGGAGATGGCAACGGCGGCAGTTGCCGCCGGACCACCGCCAATTGATTCAAATGCCGACGCACGATATTTCTCGGCTGCGCTGGGCATGGTGTCTACTGAGAAAACGAAATCCTGTACCGCGTTCCCTATGCATAACACTGACGCCATGTCAGCTGATGTCGATCGCGTAAACGATATTGCGCGTATCACAGCGACTGACACGCCATTCGACGTGTTGGCCACCGATGCCGATGGCAACGCGATCAACCCTCAGAAGCGGACTACCCGACTTGACACCCAGCTCCTTTTCGTCGGTCTTGTTTGACAGAACAGCCCGAAGTTCCTCCTTGGCGACCGTAACATTGACGCCGTAGACACTCTGGTAAAGTGAATACAGCGTGTTTGGCAATGCCGTCTGGTGGTCGAGCTCAGGAAACAGCTTCAGTGGCACGACGATTTTTTCGCTGACGGCTGGATCGCCGTCGATCAGGCGCAAGCGCTTAATTTCGACGACTCTTTCACCTTTTGACAAATGCAGCCTGCCGACCTCGGTTGGCGTCGCAACACGTCGCTTGCAACGCGCCCCGGTACTCTCCGGAGTTACGCGATCACCGTCGGAATTCGGCCTCGCCAGTCGGAAAAACCGGAACAGTGCATGCTCTTGTGTATGCTCGGCAACGTAAGTGCCTTTGCCCTGATGGCGCTGGACAAGGTTCTCCGCCACCAGCGCGTCGAGCGCCTTGCGAACAGTCCCCTGACTGACCTTAAGTTCGGCAGCCAGAGCTTGTTCGCTCGGCAGCGCTTCGCCCGGTCGCCAAGACCCTTCAGCTATGCGGCGCACCAGGACATCATAGACCTGCTTATAGAGCGGTTGAAAATCGGGCATTGCTTCCATTGTGATTTCGCCTCGGGAGTCGCCTGCGGTCTTGCCGCTATTGCTCCAAATTGATTTGTATTGTATCTTATATAAGAGTTATTAACATCCCACCCGGCTGACCCCTAATTGCCTGGGGTCGCGACAGCCAGCAGGAGCCAGCAAAAATGAGTATTCCCCATCTGCTTGTCCATGACAAACAGGACAACGTCGGCGTAGTCGTGGTCGAAGGCTTGACCGCCGGGACCGAGATGTTGTGCGTCGTTACTGAAGACAATTCGGACTTCACGCTCGTCGTTAATGACGACGTCCCCATTGGTCACAAGGTCGCTTTGGCCGATCTGCCCGATGGCGACACCGCAATCAAATACGGACAGGATATCGGACGCTTCGTCGCCGATATTGCAAAGGGCAATCATGTCCACACACACAATATGAAAACCAAGCGCTGGTAACGGGAAACGACATGACAAATCCGAGTACTTTTTATGGTTACCGTCGTGAGAACGGACGAGTCGGTGTACGCAATCACGTTGTGATTCTACCTGTCGACGACATCTCAAATGCGGCCTGCGAAGCAGTCGCGAACAACATCAAAGGCACCATGGCGTTGCCGCATGCTTATGGTCGGCTACAATTTGGTGAAGATCTGGACCTGCATTTCCGTACGATGATCGGCACCGGGGCCAACCCTAACGTAGCGGCCTGTATCGTTATCGGTATCGAGCCCGGCTGGACAAAGAAAATTGTCGATGGTATCGCCGCGACCGGCAAACCCGTAACAGGATTTTCGATTGAACAGAACGGCGATATCGAAACCATTGCCAAGGCTTCCCGGAAAGCAAAAGAGTATGTGCATTTGACGAGTGGCCAGCAACGTGAGGAATGTGACCTTTCGGAGATTTGGGTGTCAGCCAAGTGCGGCGAATCAGACACGACGACCGGCCTCGCATCCTGCCCCGCCGTGGGCAACCTTTACGACAAACTGATTCCGACCGGTATCTATGGCGTATTTGGCGAAACCTCCGAGATAACAGGCGCCGAACATCTTTGTGCAGCGCGCGCCGCAACGCCCGAAATTGGCGAGAAGTTCATGCGCGTGTTTCAGGCGTACCAGGATGAGGTGATTGAACAATTCAAGACCTCCGACCTGTCCGACAGCCAGCCAACCAAAGGCAATATCGAGGGCGGGCTGACGACGATTGAAGAAAAGGCCATGGGCAATCTCGAGAAGATCGGCAAGCAAGTTTCCTATGTCGACGTGCTCGAACCTGCCGAGGCACCCGCGGTCGGGCCGGGCTTGTACTTCATGGACACGTCTTCGGCGGCAGCCGAGTGCGTGACGCTGATGGCTGCCGCCGGTTATGTCGTGCACCTCTTTCCTACTGGTCAGGGCAACATCGTCGGCAACCCGATACTCCCGGTCATCAAACTGACAGGCAATCCGCGTACCGTTCGCACGATGTCCGAGCATATTGACGTCGATGTATCAGGCGTTATACGTCGCGAGATGACGATATCCGATGCCGGCGATGCACTGATTGATATGGTGGTACAGACGGCCAATGGTCGGCTGACCGCCGCAGAAGCTCTCGGCCATATCGAGTTTGTTATGACGAAGTTGTATCGTAGCGCCTGATGTAAGCCCACCTGACGAGCTAATGTCGTGACTGAATCCGTCCGCCTGGCCATCGAAGAAGCGCAAGACCTTGCGGTGCGTGCGCTTATGGCCTGCAATACCAGTGAATCCAATGCCCGCTCGACCGCGACGGCGCTTGTGAATGCCGAAGCAGACGGGCAAAAAGGGCACGGCTTGTCACGAATTCCCAGCTATGCGGCGCAGGCACGCAGTGGCAAAATCGACGGATTTGCCACGCCAACCGCGGAAAGGCCGGCGACGGCATTGCTGCGCGTGAACGCAAGTTCAGGATTTTCCTATCCGGCAGTAGACCTTGCTTGTGAACAATTGTCCGACATCGTCAGCGTTACGGGAGTTGCGGCCGCCTGCATTTACAATTCGCATCATCTCGGACAGGCCGGCGCGCATGCCGAACGCCTGGCGTCGATGGGGCTGGTTGCGATTGTGATGAGCAACTCGCCGAAAGCGATTTCGTTTTGGGGCGGTAGTGAACCAATGATGGGCACGAATCCCATCGCGTTTGCCGTGCCACGTGCTGGCGAAGAACCGCTGGTTATCGACTTGGCATTGTCCAAGGTGGCACGCGGCAAGATTCTCGCCGCGCAGCGCGCGGGCGAAAAGATTCCCAACACCTGGGCCCTGGATACCGCGGGCAATCCGACCGACGATCCGGCCGCAGCAATGGCCGGTTCAATGTTGCCGATTGGCGATGCCAAGGGCGCGGCGCTCGTATTGATGGTCGAGATTCTTACAGCTGCGTTGACTGGCAGTAATTTCGGCTACGAGGCGAGCTCGTTCTTCGAGGGCGACGGTGAACCACCACACATCGGGCATACGTTCATCGTGTTTCAGCCCGATGCGGCATCCGGTGGCCAGTTTGCGGAACGTGTCGCTAATATTATCGGGGCGATTGAGCAGACGGACGGCGCGAGGCTGCCCGGCGGCAGCCGCCTCGCACATCGTCAGAGAGCGATTGACGACGGCCTGCTGATTTCGCCGGCACTGCACGAAGAGATCACAACCATTATCCATTCCGGGTCACAAAATGCCTGACATCGTTATTTCAGAATTCATGGACAAGAACATTGCACTTGAGGTGCTGGACGGCTTCAATGTGCAATACGAACCGACGCTTGTCGATGATCGCGCCGCACTGCTGGAAACGCTTGCCGATGCACGCGCCATCATCGTACGCAACCGCACACAGGTTGATAGCGAACTTCTCGACCGCGCACCCAACCTCAAGGTTGTCGGTCGTTTGGGTGTCGGACTCGACAACATCGACCTGGACGCCTGCAAGTCACGCAATGTTGTCGTCTGTCCGGCGACCGGGGCAAACGACGTCGCAGTCGCGGAGTACGCGATCACTGCCGCTCTCGTTCTCCTGCGCGGCGTGTGGAGTGCGACCGACCGCATGATAGCTGGCGAATGGCCGCGCACCGATCTAATGGGTGGGGAGATTTCCGGCAAACGATTTGGGCTGATCGGTTTCGGTTCAATCGCGAGGCAGGTTGCGGCCCGCGCGCAGGCACTCGGAACACAAGTGGCGGCATTCGATCCATACCTCGCCAGCGATAGCCCGGTCTGGTCCGGCACGGCGCCGGTAAGCATCGACGAACTCGCGGCAACTTGCGACGTCATCAGCGTGCATGTCCCTTTGACTGACGAAACACGAAACCTGGTGAATGCCGAATTCATTGGCCGCATGCGCGCAGGAGCCGTACTCATCAACACCGCGCGAGGGGGTGTCGTCGACGAGCGCGCGGTAATCGAGGCCTTGCGCGAGGGTCGACTTGGCGGCGCGGCACTGGATGTATTCGAGTCTGAGCCGCTGGATGGTGATGGCGGTGCAGCATTCGCCGACGTTCCTAACCTGTTGCTAACGCCGCACATCGCCGGAATTACTAAAGAAGCCAATCAGCGCGTTAGTCTCGTGACAGCGCAAAACGTGCTTAAGCATTTGAGTTAGAAAATCGTCAATACTCACCTGTCAAAGACTGTGTACACATTCTCATGTCCTTAGAACTCCGTCAAAACAACATCCGCAAACTTACCAAGCGCCATTTCGATGTGCTTATTCTGGGTGCCGGAATTAACGGTGCCGTTTCTGCCGCGGCGCTTGCCGCGCGCGGCGTCAAGGTGGCCTTGATCGACAAAGGTGATTTCGGTGGCGGAACCAGCTCGCAGTCGTCGAATCTCGCCTGGGGTGGAATCAAATACCTGGAGAGCGGCGAACTCGGGCTGGTTTCCCACCTCTGCAAGAGCCGCAACCATCTGGTGAGGAGCTTTCCCTCCACCGTCAAGGAAATTCGTTTCCTGACCACCGTACAAAAAGGGTTTCGATGGCCGGCCCCGTTACTCTACCTCGGCACATTGCTCTATTGGCTAATCGGGCGGTGCGCTACGAAAGCGCCTGCGGCAACGTCTCGTGAAGGCCTGAGGCGGCGTGACCCCCGCATTCGAATCGATACGGCAAGTGGGGGCTTTGAGTACTCGGACTGCTACCTCCACGACAACGATAGCCGTTTTGTATTTTCATTCGTACGCAAAGCAATGAACTATGGTGCTGTCGCTGCAAACTACGTTGGCGCGACGGACGTAGTTCGTAAGGACGGTCTTTGGGCCGTATCAATACGGGACGAAATCGATGGCCTGACGAGTGAAGTTGAATGCGATGTTCTGATTAACGCCTGCGGGCCCGAGGTCGATCGGGTCAATGTCATGGCCGAGAAGAAAACATCGTATCGACACATATTTTCGAAGGGTGTGCACCTAATTGTCGATCGCACGCCTGATCGATCCCGCATTCTGGCGTTCTTTGCCAGCGACGGACGCTTGTTCTTTGTTATCCCGATGGGTCCGAAAACCTGCATCGGAACGACGGATACCGAGGTCAGCGATCCGGCGGTAAGGGTCGACGACGAAGATCGCAATTTCATCCTGAATAACGCGAATGAACTACTGAACCTGTCCAGCCCTCTGACCAAAGATGACATTATTGCGGAACGCTGCGGAGTTCGCCCACTTGCGGTGAGCGGCGAGTCTGAATCGGCGAATTGGATGGAGCTATCCCGCAAGCACCATGTGGAAGTCAGTGAGGCCGACGCTCATATCAGCATCTTTGGTGGCAAACTGACTGACTGCATCAACGTCGGCGAAGAGATTATCGAGATCGTTGCCAATCTGGGTGTGCAGCTTCCCGTCGAACCAAGACGATGGTATGGCGAACCCGACGTAAGGGTGAAAGAGGAGTTCGTTGTACAAGCCCGACTGCTGGGGCTCGATGGCCTGACAGACCCGCGGTCAAGCGAGCCACTGACGGATCGGCTCTGGCGTCGTTATGGCGCAAATGCGTTCGAGATGCTGGAGACCGTTCGCGAGAATCCACGTAACGCTGAGCGTTTGATGGAGCATGCGGAGTACCTGCGATGTGAGATCGAACAGGCCGGACGACGCGAAATGATCACGAAACTGGATGATTTTCTGAGGCGGCGCTCAAAGATTAGTTTGGTCGTACGGCGCAGCGATATTATCGACGACCCGGGCCTGAAAGAGTTTTGTGAGATTCTGTTCGGCGATCAGGCGGATGCCAAACTGCAGGAATACATAGAACAGACCCGGCCATAGGTCGGAATTGGCACATGTGATGTAATAACATTGCAGCCAACGGTCCCTATCATCAACAAGGCGTAAACACTATTTTCGGAATCTGTTACTACCCCGAGCACTGGCCTCAGTCGAGCTGGCGACACGATGCGGAATTGATGGCGGAGCTCGGCCTGACCTACGTCCGCATCGGTGAATTTGCCTGGTCGCGCCTCGAACCCCGAGATGGCGAGCTAGCGTTTGAGTGGTTCGATGAGGCCATTGAGACTCTTGCCTCAGCCGGTCTGAAAGTCGTGTTGGGAACACCGACCGCAACACCGCCAAAATGGTTGATCGACAAATTTCCCGAGATCTTGCCAGTCGACCCAAACACGGGCCGTACACGAGGTTTCGGGTCGCGCCGCCACTATGATTTCTCGAGTGATGCTTATCTGCATGAGGCGCTGCGAATTACGGGGGCCATGGCCAGGCGCTATGGCTCGCACGACGCTGTGGTCGGCTGGCAGACGGACAATGAGCTCTGTTGTCACGATACCGCGCTAAGTGCGTCAGATACTGCCCGGAACGGTTTTCAGGAATGGTGTCGCGAACGTTACGAAACGATTGATGCACTGAATAGCGCATGGGGCAACGTATTCTGGTCCATGGAGTACCAGGATTTTTCGTCCATAGAACTTCCCGTTGGAGCCGTCACCGAAACCAACCCGGCGCATCGCCTGGCTTATCACCGCTACTCATCTTCGAGAGTTGTGGATTTTCACCAGCAGATGGTCGATGTGATTCGCAGGCTCGCCCCGGGCAAGTTCGTGACCCATAACTTCATTCCGACAGTTGACACTGGCGTCGACAATTTCGCCCTCGCAGCCCCCCTGGATTTTGCCAGTTACGACAACTACCCGCTGGGTCGCACGGATATCAAGTTCAGGGATGTTCCGGCACACGAATTTCGAAAGTACATGCGAACCGGCCACCCTGATTTCGCAACTTACAATCACGATCAGACGCGCGGACTCAGTAAAGAAGGCTTCTGGGTGATGGAGCAGCAACCGGGCCCCGTCAACTGGGCTGACAACAACCCGCGCCCTGCTCCCGGCATGATCCGGCTCTGGACGCTCGAGGCGTTTGCGCACGGTGCCAACTGTGCCTCGTATTTCCGCTGGCGACAGGCACCTTTCGCGCAAGAACAAATGCATGCTGGTCTGCTAAGGCAGGACGACTCCAAGAGCGCGGCCTGGCAGGAAGTTGAACAGGCAGTTGCGGAGATGGCCGCACTGAATATCGAAGCGGAAGTGAAGCAGACAGCACACGTCGCCATCCTGACGAGCCCGGAGAGCTATTGGGTCAGTGATATAGAGCGACAGAGTGAATCCTACAACTTCGATGACATTCAGTTCGACCACTACCACGCGTTGCGTTCTCTAGGGGTGAGCGTTGATTTTATTGACGCTTCTGCCGATTTTGATGACTACGCATTGATTGTCGCACCGGGGTTCCCGATCATCGATGATGCTCTCGTCGAAAAGTGTGAGCGCAGCACCGCGACTTTCATGTTCGGCCCACGATCCGGTGCCAAGACAGGCGAATTCGGATTCCCGATGAATCTGCCACCTGGCCCGTTGCAACACATTGCCCCGCTGCGCGTGTTGTCGGTGGAAACACTGCGACCCGATTGCACTGAGAACCTGGTCTGGGACGACAAACAGTACGACAGCCTGATCTGGCGCGAGGAACTGGATGCGCCAGAGAGCGATGTGCTGGCGACGTATGGCGATGGGTCGCCCGCCGTCGTGCGCTACGGGAATGTCATTTACGCTGGCACGTTGACGGATACCGAATTTCTTCGGGATTTTTTCCGCAAGCTCTGCGAGGAAAAGGGTATCGCGACATATGACCTGCAGAACGACGTACGCATTGAGCAGCGTGGGCAACTCGTATTCGCGTTCAATTATTCGGATCAGGAACAAGAGTTGCCGCTCGGCGAAGATGCTGAAATCTTGCTGGGCTGCAGAAAAGTGAAGCCGCACGATATTACGGTCTGGAGGCCGCGCAAATAATGAGCAAGCACATGAATCGCAGTATGATTTTGTCCAGACGCCCCAATGGTGAAATCAGGGAGGGTGACCTGACATTGGTGAGCAATGAGGTACCCCCCATCGATGATGGCCAGATGTTGATTCAGGTGTTGTGGCTTTCACTCGACCCCTATATGCGTCCGCTGATGAATGACAGCAAAAGCTATGCCAATCCCATGGCCATCGGTGGTGTTATTTATGGAGAGAGTGTCGGTCGCGTCATCGAGTCCAGAACCGATCGCTTCGCAGTCGGTGACACCGTCACCTGTCACACGGGCTGGCAGGAATACTGCGTCGTTGACGGGAGCCAGGCAACGATTCACAAAATCGTATCGAACGGCGTGCCTCTGCAAGCTTTCCTTGGCGTTGCCGGTATGCCGGGACGTACCGGCTTTTGTGGACTGACTCATCTTGGAAAACCCCAGGCTGGTGAGACCGTGGTGGTCGCTGCTGCGGCCGGACCGGTTGGGTCAGTGGTTGGCCAGACGGCAAAGCGGCTCGGATGTCGTGCTGTCGGTATTGCGGGCGGCTCCGAGAAATGTCGCTTCCTTGAAGACGAGCTGGGTTTCGATGCCGCCATAGACTACAAATCGGGTGATCTGCTGGAACAATTAAGAGCTGCGTGCCCGAACGGTATTGACGTTTACTTTGAGAATGTCGGCGGTGAGGTTACACGCGCAGTGGCGCAGCTATTGAACCCGGGTTCGCGAGCTCCTGTCTGCGGTTACGTGTCAGCCTACAATGCGACCGATATGTCGGCTGTGGAAACGCCGTTCGACATTTTTGCTGCAATGGACAGTCCTCCCGATCACCGGTTCTTCCTGGTAGGGGAATGGCAGGATCAGCACGAGGAACTGACAGAGCTACTGGCAAATCGCGTCAGAAATGGCGAACTGAAATATCGTGAATCGGTGGCCGAGGGCCTGAACAATGCCATTGAAGCCTTTGAAGGAATGCTAACAGGGAAGAACTTCGGCAAACAGCTCGTACACATTGCTGACTAGGAAGTGCTGTCGAGCCTTGTCGTCGCCAATACTGGCGGCGGGAATTCCCGGCGAGCTAACATTTTTCGACGGCAGCCGTTCTACGTTTCTTGACAGAAGACCCTAACGACTCGATTCCACCAACAATAAAACGAACGGTATCGTCGATAAGGTCTTCCCTGTGACAGCCCGATCGGTGAACGCTTTCCGCCGCTGCGATGGAAACCCCCGATCCCATGACGGCCAATTGACGGGCTTGCGCTCGCGTAAGCGTATAACTGCCAGCCAATTCAGCGACCAGAAATTGTGCGAACCTGCGTTCCTCATGTTTTTCTTTGTTGCGAATGGTCTTTCGAATATCCGGCTGGCCACGCAAGATCTGGATCGCGCTGCCTCGATCGACTTCGTCAAAGTTCTTGGTTACGAAAATCCGGACGATATCCTCAATTGAACGAGCGGCTTCGAGCCGCTTCTGCAGATCGTCGCGAAACCGGTGGAACTCCCGCTCAAGCAATTCCTGAAAAAGTTCCAGACGAGTACCGAAATACTTGTAGACCAGCGGTTTGCTGACACCGGCCTCCGTGGCCAGCGCATCCATAGTGAAACGAGACAGGCCGTATTGTTGAATGATCGTCGAGGCAGCGTCCAGTAATTGCATACGGCGCGCATGGGGGGCGAGACGAGTTCGTTTCTCCTGAGTCATTGATCGATCTCTCCGGGGCACTTCCGCATTGAAACAGTCCTTGATGCCGGCAATCATTCTCCGCCCATCCATATTGATGAGTTATCCAGTAGCCCTCCATGAATGGTAGCAAAAAATGAGAAAAGATCGATAGAATCGCCAATCTTTATCGATTATGAGTCAACTTCGTGTGAAGTGTTGGACCCTTCAAGACCATCAGTCAACAACTCAATAAGAGGGAATAATAAGCGATTTATCAATTATATATACTACTTCTACCCCCGCTTATACCTGACCTCGACGCTTATTAAGGGCGATTTATCAACTATAATGATCATTCGTCCAGTTACGCGTTGAGTTTTCGCTCGGGAACGGCTAGTGTGTTTCTTATTATACGGATTCTCTAATAACATTCTCCAATAAAAATGCAGTTCCGCAGAGAAACCCACGTTGTGGTGGATTGAGCCTGGTGCCTTTCAGGAGTGCGCTTTGATACAAGACCTTACGAAATTCTATATTGATGGGCGTTGGCAGACGCCAGATTGCGCCGAAACAATGCATGTGGTTGACCCGGCCACGGAGGAAAACTGTGCCCTGATTTCGCTCGGCAATCAGAACGACGTTGACGCAGCCGTTGGCGCCGCGACGCAAGCTTTCAAAAGCTATGGATTCAGCAGCAGAAACGAACGCATCGAGCTGTTCGAGTCAATTATCACGGAATACAAGAACCGCTATGACGACATGGCGGATGCAATAACCGAGGAAATGGGGGCACCCAAAACGCTGGCGGTCAAGGCCCAGGCGGCGGCGGGTATGGCTCATTTCCAAACGGCGTTGGAGGTTCTCAAGGATTTTGATTTCGAAGAGACCGCAGGTAACAGCCGTATTTACAAAGAGCCAATTGGCGTCTGCGGGCTGATTACTCCGTGGAATTGGCCGATGAACCAGATCGCCTGCAAAGTAGCCCCTGCACTCGCCACGGGTTGCACGATGATATTGAAGCCGTCTGAAATCGCGGCGCTTTCCGGCTATGTTTTCGCGGAGATATTGGACAAGGCTGGGGTGCCCGATGGCGTGTTCAACCTTGTCAACGGTGACGGCCCCGGCGTCGGCACGGCGTTGGCGAGTCATCCCCTGATCGACATGATTTCGTTTACGGGTTCGGAACGTGCTGGCTCACTGGTTGCGCAGAATGCGGCGCCAACCATCAAACGCGTCACTCAGGAGTTAGGCGGGAAATCTGCCAATATCATTCTCGATGATGCGAACCTGGAATCGGCAGTTCGGCAAGGCGCTACGTTCATATTCATCAACTCGGGCCAGTCCTGCAACGCACCGACTCGAATGTTGGCGCACGAAAAACAGCTTGAAGCCGTGGCAGAAATCGCCGCCGCTACGGCTGCGGAAGTCAGGATCGGAGACCCGGCGGATGAGTCCACAACGATGGGTCCGGTGGTGAGCGCAGCCCAGTTCGAAAAAATTCAGTCATACATTCAGACCGGCATTGATGAAGGCGCAACGCTGGTTTGTGGTGGTCCGGGCAAACCGGAAAATGTCGAGCGCGGCTATTTCGTCAAGCCGACCATCTTTTCCAATGTCGACAATCGAATGACTATTGCCAGAGAAGAAATATTCGGCCCTGTCCTCTCGATAATTCCATATGGCAGCGACGAGGAGGCGATCGAGATTGCGAACGATTCTCCGTTCGGCCTGGCTGCGTACATCCAGGGCGAGAATCGCGAAAGACTGACGCATATCGCTTCAAGACTTCGTGCCGGCAATATTTCTGTCAACGGTCAGATGGGCGATGGCAAGACGCCATTCGGCGGCTACAAACGGTCCGGTAATGGCCGCGAAAGAGGCGCGCACGGCTTCCTGGAATACCTGGAAATCAAGGCAGTCACGGGAATCGACTAGCGTGAAATTGATGGTGAGGAAAAGATGCCAAAACTAAAAAGTGTCCGATCATTTGTTATCAAGACCGACCCGCCGCACAAGGGTGGCCGGCTGTGGTATTTCGTAAAGCTCGAGACAGACGATGGGCTCGAAGGCTGGGGAGAGACGGCCATTCTTTCGGTATTGACCGGCCTGGAGAGCGGCTATGAAGAACTGGTCCAGAATATATTTGATACGTATCTGAAAGGACAAGACGCACTGGACCGGGAGTACCTGTATCACAGGTTATATGCCGGCCTGACGCACTTGCATCCCGACTACGTAATGCTCGGAATTATCAGCGCCTTCGATACAGCACTTTGGGATATCTGCGGAAAGCACTACAAGACACCCGTCTACAACCTGCTCGGCGGCAAGATGCGCGACAGGATCCGCAGCTATACCTACATCTACGATCACCATGAAACCAAGAGCCTTCTTGGGACCGCCAGGGCATGGACCCAGGAGCCTGAGCGGGTCGCGGAAATGGCTGTCGAGCTTGTTGACGAAGGATTTACCGGGCTGAAGTTCGATCCGATACTTCAATTCAAAGACAAGACATACAGGCCCTGGGATTTATCTCAGTCGGAACTGTGTCATGCAGAGCGCGCCGTCGGTGCAGTTCGTGAAGCCGTTGGCGAACGAGCCGACATCATGATCGGAACTCATGGACAAATCACACCTGCGGCCGCCGTTCGGCTGGCGGCGCGATTGGAAAAGTTTGACCCGCTGTGGCTGGAAGAGCCCTGCCCGCCCGAGAACTACGCGGAAATGGGCAGAGTGGCGAGAGCAACGACGATACCTATCTCAACCGGTGAGCGTCTGGTTACACCCTACGAGTTCCAGTTGCTGTTCGCGGAGGGCGCCTGCGCCGTTGCTCAGCCAGACTTGGGCAGTGCCGGTGGCATAACGGCAACGAAGAAAATTGCGACGCTAGCCGAAGCCAATTATGTGTTGATGGCGCCGCACGTCTGGGGCGGCCCGATCATTACGGCTGCAGCCATTCAGATTGATGCAAATGTCCCAAACTTTCTTATCCAGGAAAGCATTGGTAAATCGGATGCCTTCTTTGATGAAATTATCAAGGAAGCTTTTGTCTGGGAAGACGGCGACTTCGTGGTGACGGATCGGCCCGGGATTGGCATTGAACTGGATGAGGACCGCCTCGAGAAGTATCGAGGCAAGTCCTCTGACTTCCAACAGTAGCCCTGTGAGATTCGAGGAGACTAACAATGGATGAAGTCGATGTCCTAATCATAGGAGCCGGCGCTTCGGCGGCTGCCTTTGCCTGGAGTATCGCGGATACCAAAATGCACATTGTGTGCCTCGAGCAAGGGGACTGGGTAGATCACCAGAACTACCCCTCCGTTGGAAAGGACTGGCAGTCTCGCCCTGATTTCGGGAGTGACCCCAACGTTCGCAAGGCAGCCGCCGACTATCCGATCAACTGTGATAATTCGGACATTGCGGCGTCGAACTACAATGGTGTCGGCGGCGGTACGATTCTTTACGCCGCACATTTTCCAAGATTTCACCCTTCGGACTTCAAGGTTGGGACGCTCGATAGCGTTGCGGACGACTGGCCGATTGACTACGAAACACTGGAGCCGTTCTACGCGATCAACGACAGGATGATGGGTGTATCCGGACTCGCCGGTGATCCCGCTTATCCGCCAAAGCAGCCGGTGATGCCGCCTCTCCCACTGGGTAAGTCGAGCGCAGCGCTTGCTCGTGGGTACAACAAACTCGGGTGGCATTGGTGGCCTACTGATTGCGCAATCAACACGGAAACCTACGATGGTCGCGACAAGTGTATCAACCTGGGGACCTGTGGCATCGGTTGCCCCCAGGGTGCGAAGGGCAGCGTGGACGTTACCTATTGGCCGGTAGCGGTTCGTGCCGGTGTTGAACTGAGGACCCATTGCCGGGTTCGGGAAATCACGGTCGGTCCGGACGGAATGGCCACCGGCGCAATCTATTTCGATGCTGACGGCAACGAGCAACGCATCAACGCCAGCATGGTTGTCGTCGCCTGCAACGGAATTGGGACTCCGCGCCTGTTGCTTAATTCCAAATCGAACCTGTTTCCGGACGGGCTCGCTAATTCCAGCGGCCTCGTCGGCAAGAACCTGATGTTCCATCCCTACGCCGGTGTCGACGGGATATTCGATGAGGAACTTGATGGCAACAAGGGACCACACAAAGGGCTGAGCTGCCACGAGTTCTACGAGACCGATGCTTCGCGAGGGTTCGTGCGGGGCTTCTCCTTCGAGATGCATCGCGGCTACGGCCCAATCACCTCGGCCGCGTTGGGCATGCTGGCAGGCCGAATACCCTGGGGTACGGCACACCACGAAGCGTACAGAGAGATAGTCGATCGAATGATGACGATCGTGGCCGTATGCGAAGATCTGCCACAGGTCCGAAATGAAGTCGTACTGGATACCGAACTATGCGACTCCGACGGCATCCCGGCCGCCAAGGTCAACTACAAGATGAGTGACAACAGTAAGAAGATGATGCAGTTCGCCCTGGAGCGAGGCCGCGAGGCTATGGATGCGGCAGGGGCGACAGACATTCCCCGGGAAGTAGGACCTGTCCGGCACGCAGGGTGGCACAACATGGGCACGACCCGGATGGGCACAGACCCGTCGACTTCGGTCGTCAACGAATGGGGCCGATGTCATGACGTCAAGAATCTGTTCGTCATTGACGGCAGTCTGTTTGTTACCGGTGCCGCACTTAATCCGACCCCGACGATTCAGGCTTTGGCACTCTATGTTGCTTCATCGATCAAGGACAAGCTTGCCGATGCCAGTCTGTTCGACTGAAATGAGAAAGGACTGATTCGAATGTCAGATAAAGAAACGTTCACCGAACAAGAGCAGACGGTCCTGAGGAGGCTTGCAGGCGCCATGATAAGTGCCAGTGAAGACTTGCGGATCCCTGGAGCGGATGACGAAGTGATTTTTCGTCGCCTGCTCGAACGGACAAGCCACATAGTCGCGCAGTTACGCCAGGCCATGGATGATTTCTGTGCTGACCTCGGCGGCACGGCAACAGTTGCGGCCCTGGGCGATGTGGACTTCAGTGATGTGATTGAAACCGCCAGGAAGAAACCTCACCCGTTCCTTGAGGTGCTGACCGGCGTGGTGGCGAACGCTTACTACTCGGACCCGAGAATCCTGGCCTCACTGAACAAGGAGGATCGTCCACCGTTTCCAAAAGGAAACACACTGGAGCAGGGAGACTGGTCGTTGCTGGATCCGGTCAAAAAACGAGACCCGGTCTTTCGAAGCTGCTGAAAATGAGCTACGCCAAACATCGCAGGATTATTGACGCGGACAGTCATCTGATTGAGTTGGACGATTTCCTGATGGCCAACTCAATGGGCATCCAGGACTAATTATGGACCTTCGGCTACAAGGCAAACGCGCCATCATCACCGGGGCCAGTAAAGGGATAGGCCGTGCGATCGCGACCTCGCTGCTAAAGGAAGGTGCGAGACTGGCAATTTGCGCGCGAAATGAACCCGGTATCAAGCGAGCTCAAAGTGAGCTTGCTGAATTTGGGGAAGTTCACGCCGCAGTTTGCGATCTGGCCAGCACGGAGCAAACAAGCACGTTTGTAAATTGGGCCATCGAGCAGCTTGGTGGCCTCGACATCCTGGTCTCCAATGTCAGTGCAGGCGGTAACGATTTCCGGGCCAGTGTTGATGTCGACATCATCGGTGCGCAGACACTGATGCGCGCAGCGCTGGAACACATGCAAGACCACCGCGAGGCCAATATCGTCTGTATTGCCTCGCGAGCCGCCTCGATTGGTATTCCGTTCCTGCAGTCTTACGCAGCAGTGAAAGCCGCCACCATTAGCATGGTGAAATCGTTGGCACTGGAAGTTGCGGAACGAGGCATCCGAGTCAATGCAGTGTCACCGGGCGACATAGAATTTGAGGGTGGTGCCTGGGCAAGAGTCAGAAAAGAGAGGCCCGAGTTCTACGCCAGCATACTCGAAGACAATCCTCTGCAGCGACTGGGTACGCTGGAAGAGGTGGCCGACGTGGTGACATTTATCACCAGTGAGAAAGCCAGCTTCATCACGGGTGCCAATATCCTCGTGGATGGTGCGGCAACCAAAGGACTGCAGATCTAATCATGATCAACGGCATCCACCATGCCGGCCTCTCGGTACGCGATCTGGAGGGCGCAATCGCCTTCTATCGCGATGCGGCCGGACTGTCCGAAGTGCTCCGAGTCACGCTCGAGGACGACGATGAATTTTCCGCGATTGCCGGCGTCGCCCATCATGCAGGGGAGGTCGCACTACTTGAAGGTCCGAACGCCTTCCTGGTCGTGGCCCGCTTCGATGACCCCGGCACGCCCACCCCGCGGCCGGTGTCAGAGGCGGGCGCCATGCACATCTGCTCCCAGGCACAGGAGATCGAGTCACTCGAAGCACGCTATCGCGCAGCCGGCGCACATTTTCGCGAGGATCCAGTCAGCCTCGGCGACGGCACCTTTCACGCCTACGTCCAGGACCCGGAAACGAACATCATTGAACTGGAAGGTACCTGCCATGCGCAGGCAACCCCGCGTCCATGGCTCGCACATGTGGCCCTGACAACACACGACATCGATCGGCTGTCCGCATTCTACTCCGCCCTGCTCGGTCGCGAGGTGTCGCGGACCGGCGAGTACGCCAACAACCCTCTCATTGACAGGATAACGGGACTCGAGAACACACACGTAAAGGCCGCCTGGATCAATAGCAATAACCAGGTCCTGGAGATCCTGCAGTATCTGAACCCCGCGACTGTTCCCCGAACAGCAAGGCGCCCCAGTCATGAGTTGGGCTGGGCATACTATTGCTTCGAAGTTGTCGACCTTCAGGGCGAGTACGAACGCATCAATGCCCTGGGGGCCAGCTTCGTCACAACGCCACTGACATTTCGCGACGTCAAACTCTGTTTCGCGCGTGATCCGGATGACAATGTGTTCGCGCTGCTGGAACTACCCGCCGGAAAACGTGAGCTATCGCTCGACGCGGTCGACGATCCCAATTTCGTCCTGCGTTCGTCCATGGATGCAGGAGCCGGGGCATAAACGCAGAGGCCAAACTCTGTTTCTTCAACGAGCGCTACCATTTCCGATCTGCACCGGGTGACCTGCTAACCGACCGTGTCAGAAACGGTGAACTCAAGTACCGTGAAACGGTAGCCGAAGGTCTGGATAATGCGATTGAAGCCTTTAAGGGAATGCTAAAGGGAAAGAACTTCGGCACGCAGCTCGTACACATTGCCGACTAAGGCAAAGTGGCAGCGCTCAGGCATTCTCCTCGGTGTTCACATCCCATGGATCAAACAGGGACCAGATATAGTCTGTCGTCGCCTGATTTCTGAGTTCGTGAATTCCTAACTCCTCGGTCAAGTGCCCGAACTCCTTTAACGCGTCGCGATCCGGATACTGCACCACCAGGAAGTGTTGACGTTCCTTGTCGTCGCCAATACTGGCAACCGGAATGCGACCTCCGACCACAATAGTACCGCCAACTTTTGTGAGAGAAGTCGATGCCTCTCTCAAATACTGCTCGTACTGAGCTTGCTTTCCGTTCTTGATATTAAAAAGGTTTAGTGCATACAACATGACCGTACCTACCTTCCACGCACGCCGTCTCTTGACGAGTCAGAACGAACTGCCCCACCCGCGTCACGATGCGTCCAATTGCTTGAGAATTTCCTGGTGCCTCTCACGATTGAGCTTGTAGCGAGTGTATGTGAGCAGCGAAAGAATTGCGGCAATACTCATGACTGGACCGGCACTGATGCCGAGACGCGTCAGAACATCATCGTCGAGTTGGCCTGGAACTGCCTCAAACGGAAGCCGCACGTACAGGTCCAGGGCAACACCTGCGAAGAAATGCCCGAACGAGTAGGAGGCTTTTGCAAAAAAGGCACGTGCAGAATAGTACAGTCCTTCCTCTCGCGCTCCGGTGGCCAATTCGTTTTCGTCAACGACATCGCCAATCATCGACAATACGGAAACGGCACCGACGCCTATCGTAAACGTGAAACCGAACGCGTTCGCCACGAGCAACGGCAACAAATTCGGGTCGCCATTTTCCGGCATCCAGCCCAGCAAACGGAGATCAACCACGAGCTGAGCAAACGTCACCAAGCCGGCCAGCGCGACCAACTGCACCGGTTTGCGATCGAAGCGGTTCATTAAGATTGGCGCGCTCAGTGCGCCCAGCATGGCGCCCGGCGCCCCAATCAGCCCGATCCACCGAATCTCCGTGGCGTCCAGTTCCCAAAAATAGGTATTAACAAAAATGTTAAACGTATCGTAGATACCACTCGCGATCATGAAGAAGAAATAGCCAACGAGTAAAATGATGTAGTTGGGGTTCTTAAGCGTTTTGAATATCTGTTTGAAGAGACGTCGAATCGTAAGACCTTTCTGGGTGGGAGCGGCCTGAGACAGATGCGCCACGTGTTTGTATGTACCTGCCGCGCAGAACCAGATCGCGATGACGATCAACGCACACGCAAGAAAGACGATCGGGCTGTATGCCGCCGCGTCCAGGTGACTTGGCACGAGCTGGCCGTCGGATTCGCGTATCCGCTGCCCCGCGAAAAAGTAACTCCACGCAACAAAGGCGAACGATGAACCGGACACGTAACTGACCACGGTATTGGCACTGAACAACTGAGAGCGTTGAAGTTGATTGCTGGACAGTTCGCCGCCCAGGGCAAGATGTGGAACATTATACAAAGTCAGAAACGCACGACTGAGAATGGTCCAGGCGCACAACCAGGCGAAAAGCGGGAGCTGCGAAGCCTCGGCAAGATTACCGGTTAGTCCTGCTGGTGGATTGAAGGTGAAGTACAGAGCGAACGCCAGAGGAACCGGTGCCACGAAAAGGAACGGATGACGACGCCCGTGCTTTGAATGCCAACGATCGGAAACGATCCCTACCACCGGATCAGTAATGGCGTCACCGATCATCGCCAACATGATCGCAGTACCGATCAATGTATTCGAAAGCCCGATCGCCTGGTTGTAATAGATTGTGATGAAGGTATTGAACATGCCGTTGTAAACGGCCTCGGCCATTGCGCCCGAGCCAAACGTAAGTTTGGTACCTAAAGAAAGCCGCTCGACGTAGATTGAATTAATCTCAATTCCTGTGTCTTGATGGGCTCTTGCCTGGAGTGACTACCGTAACTCCTACCCGGTCTCGGGTTGAGCCGACCGGTCCTGCAGCGCTCGAAGTACTTCCTGGTGCCGCTCTCGGTTGAGCTTGTAACGGCTATAAACCACTAGCGAAATGATGGCCGAGATACTCATGACCGGGCCGGCAGCAATCCCGAGACGAGTCAGCATGCCGTCGTCGAGCTGGCCAGGCACCGCTTCGAAAGGCAGGTGCACGAACAAATCCAATGACACTCCGGCGAAAAAGTGACCAAACGAATAGGCTGCTTTAGCAAAGAACGCGCGTGCAGAGTAATACAGCCCTTCCTCCCGCATCCCTGTCAGCAATTCATTTTCATCGACGATGTCACCGATCATCGACATGATGGCGACGATCCCCACACCGATGGAAAAATAAAACCCGGCCGCGTTTGCCAACAACACCGGCATCAGCATCGGATCAGTATTCTCCGGCATCCAGCCCAACAACCGCAGATCAACCACCAGCTGAGCAAACAGGGCTACGCCACCCAATGCAACCAACATGACGGGTTTCCGATCAAATCGTTTCATCAAAATTGGCGAGCAAATTGCGCCGATCATAGCCCCGGGCGCAGCAATCAATCCCAACCAACGGATTTGCTCAGGCTTCAACTCCCAGAAGTAGGTGTTGACAAACACGATCAGCGTGTCGTAGATCCCACTGGTAATCATGAAAAAGAAATACCCGACGATCAGGAAAATGTAGTTGCGGTTTTCCAGGGTAATCAGTATTTGTTTTAGGAAGTGCTTTATCGTCAATCCCTTCTGCTTGGGAGCCGCCTGAGACAAATGCGGTATGTGCTTGTAAGTACCGGCTGCGCAGAACCAGATCGCGACAATGATCAGCGCGCATGCGGTGAACACGAGTGGGCTGTAGGCGGCTGCATCCAGGTGCCCGGGTACAAGTTCGCCGTCGGACTCCCGTATCCGCGCCCCTGCAAAGAAGTAGCTCCAAGCGACAAATGCAAATGACGCGCCGGATATATAGCTGATCACGGTATTGGCACTGAACAATTGCGAGCGTTGGTGTTGATTACTGGACAGCTCACCGCCAAGAGCGAGATGCGGAACGTTGTACAAGGTGAGGAATGCCCGGCTGAGAATAGTCCAGACACATAGCCACGCGAACAGTGGCAGCTGCGAAGCCTCGGCAAGATCGCCGGTTAGCCCGGCGGGTGGATTGAATATCAAATAGAGTGCGATCGCCAGCGGAACCGGTGCGGCAAAAAGGAACGGATGTCGGCGGCCATGTTTTGAGTGCCAGCGATCAGAGATGATCCCTACCACCGGATCGGTAATTGCGTCGCCGATCATCGCCAGCATAATCGCAGTACCGATCAGTGTATTCGAAAGCCCGATCGCCTGGTTGTAATAGATCGTTATGAACGTATTGAACATGCCGTAGTAAACGGCCTCGGCAATCGCACCCGAGCCAAACGTGAGTTTGGTGCCTAGAGAAAGCCGTTTAGCGTAAACTGAAATAGTCTCAGCTCCTGTGTTCAGAATTCATTGAGGTTCTGCAACTCGCCTACTTGCCGCGATTCAGTTCTTCAATAGCCTGGTATGTCGCAACCATCATCTCCTTTCTGTAAGGCCAGGGAGACGCAATCAACTGCAACATGCCAATGGCTACCAGGTCTTCCTCGGGATCGATCCAGAATATTGTCCCGGCGTGTCCTCCCCAGAAGTAGGTGCCCGGCGAGGAAATGATGCCAGCAATTGCCGGATCACCAAAAACCCCAAACCCGATCCCAAAGCCCAGACCTGTAGCGACGCCTGGAAGGTCCAACGTCGTTGATGCACCGGAGGTCGCTGAGGATGTTGCGGCAGGCAGATGATTCGTCGTCATGAACTGGATCGTCTTCGGACTCAGTAATCTCACCCCGCTCAGCGAGCCGCCTTTTCTTAGCATTTCGAGAAACTTCATGTAATCGCCGATCGTCGACACCAGGCCGTGCCCGCCTGCATAGAACATGGAACCGTAATACGAGTGATTAAGGGGATCGTCGTCCGGGAACACGGCCAGCTCACTGGTCTCGTAGTTCCATACATGGTTGGTCGGAAACCGGTCCCTCTTGTCATCAGGGAGATAGAAAAACGTATCGTCCATTTCCAGAGGATCAAAAATCCGCGCCTTGAGAAACTCGGCGTAGTTTTGACCACTTATTTTCTCGGCTACCACACCCAACACATCGTAGGAAAGTCCATAGGTCCAACGCTCGCCCGGTTCGTGCACTAGCGGCAACTTCGCAACTTTTTCGATGAACTCATCCAGGTCTCTCGCACGAAACAGGTCAGCTTCCTGGTATGCCTGATCGACCTCACTCTTGCCGGCCCCATAACTCAGTCCGGCGGTATGCGTCAGCAAATGGTGCATCGTCATCTCGCGCTGTGCGTCTTCGAGGCGGCCCTCCTTCCAGACTTTCATGTTCTTGAACTGCGGCAGGAACTTCGAGACAGGATCACTCAGCTGGAACGCGCCCTCCTCATACAACATCATGAGTGCGACAGCCGTAACAGGCTTGGTCATGGAGTAGATTCTGAAAAGCGTGTCTTCAGACAACGGCTTATCGTTATCAACACCGTAAGTGCCTGCGGTGCTCAAGTGAACAATTTTTCCGTGCCGGGCGACCATGGTCATCGCACCCGCCAGCTTTCCTTCGTCAACGTACCATTGGTTCAGGCGTTCGAGCCGCTCCAGCCGCACACTCGACATACCGGCATTGTCTGTCTCTGCCGTCCCCTGAACTTCACTGCATCCGCTTATCGCGTACAAACAAAGAATGCCAGGCAGCAACATTCGCATTTGCAACAAACTCTCAATGCTTCGCTTCAAGACCTGGCTCCTATTAGCTTGCTTTACGCTGGATGGATAGTATGACCGCCATCCATTACGAGTGCATGTCCCGTCATGAAGTCGCTGTGGCGAGAGGCCATGAATACGGCAACGCCTTCCATATCTTCGACTCTACCAACGCGGCCAAGGCAAGCTCGACGCATTGCAGAATCCTTAAACGCTTGTGACGTAGTCGCCGTTAGATCCGACTCGACATAGCCAGGCAACAAGGCGTTGGCCGTTATGCCACCTTGCCCCAGTTCCACCGCGAGGGAGCGCACCAGGCCGACGACAGCTGCCTTGGTTGTCGCATAGCCTGCCGCGGTGGGCATTCCCATCAAGGCGGCAATCGATGACGTTACCACCAGTTTCCCCGGCGCCTTTCGTTTCAAGAGATGGGTGATAACGGGACGAAACGTATTCACGACGCTGTTGACGTTCAGGTCGATCGTGCTATTCCAGGTCGGATTGTCGGTCTCGTGCAGGAAACCTCTTGCACCCGCACCGCCGGCGTTCGCGAAACAGGAATCGACTTTACCGAAGTGCTCGACGGTCGCCGCGAAGGCATCGTTTACCTGGCTTTCGTCGGTGACGTCGCAAATAAATGCCTGCACTTGTCCGCCGAGGCTCTGCAATTCCGTAACCGCCGATTCGTTCTTGTCTTTGTTACGAGCCCAGATCGCTACTGACGCACCCGACTTTACGAGTCCGCGGGCAAAGCCCAAGCCTATTCCGCCGTTCCCGCCCGTAATCAGGGCGACATGCCCGTTTAGATCAAACATCAAACCACTCCCTCGTGATAGCTAAAGCTCAGTACCGACAAAAATGACACATTGTCCAGTAAGTTCAGTATACCCCACCAGAACAATTGTATTCTCCCTATTGGGATACCATATTGCGCAATATTAATCAGCAATCAGGTCTGTAATAGAAGAAAATAATCCATTAATAACCTTGTTGTCAGAAACCATAACATACTGTTGTTTCAATACATTAACAGGCACTCTATTAACCTTATTGGACCAGATATTGCTGCTGACCCCGCTTACTATGCGAGTTATTGGACTTTTTTTCAATTATAGATTGACGCCGGTCCGAAACCACGCTATTTTGTCAGCGTCTATTACAAGAAAGCGGCCGCCAGCGGACGGACGGCAACTTCATAGTTATCAGGGGGAGAACCCGCATGTTCAAGCAAATTCAATACCACCGCATTTCCGCAACCGTCGCCCTGGCGGCGGCCGGAATTGCCATTAGCCTGCCGGGTACCAGCCTCGCGCAGGAACAATCAGCAACGATTGAAGAAATCATCGTGACAGCGCAGAAACGCGAGCAAGGACTGCAATCCGTACCTATATCGGTGACAGCTATTGACGCCGAAGGAATTAAGGCCGCCGGGATCGAGAACATCTTGGATCTTCAATTCAATACACCCAACCTGCTATTGGGCCGCAACAGTAATTACACAATTCGCGGTGTGGGCACGACCATTTTCGGCAGTTCGCGTGACGCCGGTGTGGGTGTCGCAGTAAACGGCGTGTTTGTGCAAAATCCGGTGGCAACAGCCGAGATGTACGACCTGCAGCGCGTTGAAGTGCTGCGTGGGCCACAGGGAACCCTGTTTGGCCGCAACACGACGGGTGGCCTTATTAACCACGTTACGGCCAAAGCAGGCGAGGATTTCGACGCATCGCTTAGTGTGCAATTTGAAGATCCGACGGGCGTGCGCTCAACGGGCTTCATCAACTTCCCGATTTCTGACAGCGTGTCGCAACGATTTGCCTACAACTACGTGAACCGCGACGGCTACACGGAAAATCTTTACACCGGAAACAGGATCGACGGCCGCGACCAGATCGCAGTTCGCTCGAGCACGCATTTCGAATTCGGTGACTCGACAATGGCTGATCTTGTCGTCGACTATTACGACGAGGACAGCAACCGTAATACGAGTCCCAAGGCTCTGTGTACGCCAGACCCGACATTTATTTGTTCGACGGACTCGTGGGATTTCCAATTTCCACAGGCCAACTACCCGATCGATAATTCCCTGCTTGCCGGCGCCGTGCGAGCCGACCGCTATCTGCCGAACCCCACAAACCTCCGGCAAGTGAATTATGATTTCGCACCCCGCTACACAACTGGCGAGACAATCGTCAGCTTCGAACTGACTCACTCATTCGGTTCCATCGATTTCACGTCGGTAACCGGTTATTACGAGAATGAGGAAGATCGGGACCGCGATTTCGATCTAGGCGCGGCACCTTTCGGCTTCAACCCCGGCACTTACAACACGCCTTTTGGTCCGGTTACGCTGGCAGACGACGGTCAGGGTAATGGCGTCCTGACCTATTTTGAAGGCGGACAGATAGTCACGACGACTCGCTATAGCCCCACTCAAACCGCAATAGGCGACTCCAGCCAGTGGAGCCAGGAATTCAGGCTGGCGTCAAACAACGAGGGAGCATTGAACTGGTTGGCTGGCGCTTATTACCTGGACTATGACCGCAATTCGAGAGTTACGACAAATATTCCGGCAGGGCGGGACTTGGGCATTGGCGGTGTACAGGGCTTTACCGCGGCGGCGCCTGTGAAATCCACGGCTGTATTTGGTGAACTGTACTGGCAAGCCAACGATACCCTGGAGCTGATTTTCGGATTGCGCTGGACTGACGAAGAAAAAGGCATCAAGACACAAACCTCTAACTTCTTTCCTGCCAGTAGTTTCACGGAAGACACGGATGAATTCAGCAAGACGACGGGCAGACTCGTAGCGAACTGGACGCCCATCGACAACACACTGATTTACGGATCCTATTCGACCGGTTACAAGTCGGGCGGGTTCAATCCAGGTTTGGAGGCCGCTCCGACTTACGACTCTGAAGAAATTACCGCGTACGAAATCGGCACCAAGAACCTGCTCGCAGATAACACCCTGCAATTAAACGGCGCCTTGTTCTACTACGACTATGAGAACCTGACACTTGGCAACTTGGTCGGCACCTCAATCACCAACGTTAACGTCCCGAAATCGGTGGTTAAGGGAGGCGAACTCGAGGCGGTCTGGCTACCAACAGACTCGTGGCGACTCGAGGCAGCGATTGGCTTCCTTAGCTCGGAGATCGACAGCGTATTCTCTCCGCCCGATCCGGCACGCGGCAACCTGATTGTTCCGCTGCAAGGCAATGATCTGCCCAATGCTCCGAGTTCAACGGTCAAGTTGGCGGCGCAGTACTTTGCCGAAGTTTCGCCAAGCTGGAGCCTGGTACCACGGATCGACTGGTACTGGCAGGATTCGTTCTTCTCACGTGAGTTCAACACCAACGGTGAGAAGGTTGACTCTTGGGAACAGCTTGATCTGCAACTCGCCTTGATCCAGAACGACGGGCCCTGGCGCGTCAACCTGTCTGTCAAGAACGCGACGGATGAAAACTCGATTACGTTCGTGGAGACCAATTCATCCCTGGTCGGAAGCTTTAAGAACGTCTTCCTGTTGGATCCTCGAGTCTACAGCATCAACATCGAGTATAGTTTCAACTAATTCTGAGATCAGAATTGAGAAGCGAGCTTACACAGGAACCCCCAGACATCTGGGGGTTTTTGTTATCAGCCACAAATTACGGAGCCAAAGATGAACGCAGACATCAAGCTTGCACCTGCGATGGTAGATGAAGCTGCCAGCGTAAGAGATTCCAGCACCACTGTTCTTGGTGTGAATCACATCGGTTTGTCGGTGAAAGACCTCGACAATACTCTGGCCTTTTACCGCAATGCCACCAATTTCGAACTCGTGAAACGAGAGAAGGTTTCGCAAAATACGGATGCCGATCTGTTATTTGGACGCCAGGGCGTTGAGTTCGAAATGGCTATGCTGAAAGCACCGAACATGCTGCTTGAGCTTATCGAATTCGAACACAACAAAGACGCCGAGATAAGCCAGATGCCAGCCAAGGGACCCGGCATGACTCATACCTGTTTTCAATCACCAGAGAGCAAACCAGGCTGGGACAAGTTCGCCAAGGCCGGCGCAACACCGCTCACCTGGGGCGGCAAACCGGTGGATCTCGGCGGCTATGGTGTTACCTACGGGTATGCCTATGACCCTGAAGGCAACATGATGGAACTGGAACAACTGGATGGGCAAATACTCGCCAGTACCGGATATGACAGCACCTGGAGCGACCGGGGCGAAGATTTGTGGATGTCCCAGGTCGCGCTGGTAACCCACGATCTCGAACGCAGTTTGAACTTCTATCATTCGGTACTCGGGTTCCTGCCATATCGCAAGGCCGAACTCCGAGACAACGACAGGGCAGACCAGGTCGTGGGCTACGAGGACTCACATATTTTGGCCGGATGGTTCAAAATGAGCGAGCTATCCAAAGTGATCGAGATTTGGCAGTACATCAATCCTGTCACGACTGAATTCAAGGATATCCGTGACGTCACCGACCTGGGCTACTCGTTTTCATTTGAAGTAAGCGATATCCAGAAAGAGTATGAACGACTGAAAGGCTTGGGCCTGGGGTTTGTCAGCGAGCCCGTCAGGCTCGGTGAATTCTGGCAGGCCTACACCCGCGACGTAGACGGCAACATCTTCTCACTGCGCCAGGCCATTGATGCGGACTCTGAACTATCCGTCCGCAAACTCGATCGCACCAAGCCGCAATAACGAGAGTCACTCGCCGGAATTCAGGCCCTCAAGAAACGTCACGATCGCCTGCGTGCTCATGTCGGGGTCCTGCATAGAGGTCCAATGACCAATGCCCGGAAGAATTACGACGGTGAGATCGTCTGCCGTCGCTTCCATCAAGTCGACATAGGCGCGTATGAACGTCGTATCGTCGTCACCGATAATCAATAGCACAGGCGGTTTGATTCTTGCCGGTGGGTCTGGCCAGTAGTCGTCCTCCGCAATCATGGCGGGCGGCGGCATGTTCGCCCGATACCAGTTAAAGCCGCCATTGGTCGCCGCGGCAGGTAAAAGAGCTTCGCGAAAGAGTTCGCCCTCTTCCTGCGTAAGGTCGCCACTCTCAATGAGCTTACTGTAGGACTGAAGCCAGATACGCTCGCCAGGCGGGTCTTCGACCACAGCTTCGGGAGACGTCTCCCGAATCCTCTGCATATACGATGAACGGGCCTGCTGCTCCTCGCTGCTTTTTACAAGGTCGAGAAACACGTTATACGAGGGAGCACTCATCCCGACGACGGCGTTCAGCCTTCCCGGATAGGCTTCCGCATAGGTGAGCGCGAGGGCCCCACCCCAGTCATGGCCGATGAGCGTGAATTTTTCCTTCCCCACCAAATGACGCGCCAATGCATCGAGTTGTGCGGTTAGCACTTCGACTTTATAGAGTGAGAGATCATCTGGTTTATCTGACAGCCCGGCGCCGAGGCCGTCCACTGCAACCACCCGGTAGTGCGGCTTGAGCGCCTCCATCTGGTCAAAAAACGAGAACCAGAATGACGGAAATCCATGGAAAAGAATGACGAGATCGCCCTCGCCTGCTTCGACGTAGTGCACGCGCATGCCAACATGTTCGAAAAAGCCTTCGCGATAGGCAAAACCCGTTCTCGTTACTCGATTCGCGTAAGCCACAGCGGCGTCCTCGGCCATCGATTCAGGGATCGGATTCAACGGCGTCGCCACCGATTCGGGCGCATCATCACGCGCGCAACTCGCAAGGCACGCCATTCCAAATACAAGAAGCAGAAAGCGCTGCAGGCGCAAGAAAATCATCATTTCGGTACCTCAATTCGATGAATTCAGCCAAAATGTACACCTTGTTGGACATCCTGTCACTTTTCTAAAATCTCTGTTAAACATAGATTATTGGACGGTTATAGCAGAGTAACTTGACCAGTATAGGTCGATGGCGCTATTCTTATTGACGTTTTTTAAAATAATAGAGTTTAAGGAACTGTCCCTGGACTCAATCGAAGACCCCGCGTGGTTTCCAAATCAGGAGAAACAGGCATGAGCACGACCGCTAAACTCGAAGGCCGCGTGGCCATTATCACCGGCGCCGCGCGTGGCATCGGACTCGCAGCTGTCAAACGACTCGCCGAGGACGGTGCGGACATCGTCGCCTTCGACCTCCCGGGATCGCCATTGGCCGATGCAGTAAACATAGCCGAATCGGCGGGACAACGTGCCGTCGCATACGAGGGCGATGTGTCGAAGGTCGACGCCTGGCAAGGCGTGATCGACGCGGCCAAGGCTGAATTCGGGGGCGTCGATATTCTGTTCAACAACGCCGGTATCAGCGGCGCTCTCGCGGGCCCACTGGATTATCCCGACGATGCCTTCGATCGCATCATGGCCATCAATGTCAGGGGTGTGTTTCTGGGCATGAAGTACGTGGGCAACGCGATGAAGGAGAATGGTGGGAATATCGTCAATACATCTTCGATATCGGGCTTTGGTGGTAGTGGGAAAATTATTGGCTACAACGCGAGCAAGCATGCGGTGAACGGCATGACGAAGACAGCGGCGATCCATTTCGCACCGTTCGGTATTCGCGTGAACGCCGTTTGCCCGTCGCCCACCGACACCGAAATGGTCGATCACCTGGCCGAGACTGCATCTCCCGACGATCCGGCGAAGTTCAAGAAGGAATTCGTGAGCGGCAACCCCCTGGGTCGCATTTGCCAGCCCGAGGAAGTCGCGGCTGTTGTCAGCTTTCTCGTTAGCGAAGACGCCTCATACGTCAACGGCGCACTCGTCCCTGTGGACGGCGGCGTGCTCGCGCGCTGAGGACGGCGTCCGGGAATAGTTTATGTCACCGGCACCAATTTGCGTATCGACGGCGGTACGGTCAATGCGGTAAATTTCTGAGTAGCAGCCCTCACTCGACAGGAACTCTTAAGGAATGACCAAAGAAACCAAACGACGAAAACGACTGCCCCCGGAGGCTCGTCAGGAAATCATCCTCGATCACGCGGCCGAAATTGTCGCCTCGGATGGTGTTTCTGCAATAACCATGGAGCGAGTCGCCAAGGCGGCGGATGTCAGCAAGTCTCTCGTCTACGTCTATTTTCAGAGCACGACTGAGATGCTACAAATATTGTTACAACGAGAGTTGAAGCGCCTTCGATTCAAACAAATTGACGCCGCAGATAACGCACGCACGTTTCGAGAGCTGGTCCGCGGCGTTACCCACGCCTACCTGGGCTATATAGAAGAGCGCGGTCTTCTGATCCACAGGCTGCAAGGCGAACCGAGTGTCGCCCAAGGCACGGGTAACCCGACTGACTTCAAGCACGACGACGCCGTGATCTTTCTCGCAGAAATCATCAGTGAAAACTTCGGCATTCCGATGGAGCTGGCGATTCCGGCGAGCAGCATTTCCTTTGGCCTGCCGGTCGCGGCTGGTGACTACCTGGACAGCAAGAAGGCTGACCTGCAAGTTATCGAAGACCTCACGGTCAGCATGATAATTGGTAGCATCGAGGCACTGCAAAAAGACTACACCACAATGCTCAAGCCGCTGGACTTCAGAACCAGAGCGGGGCGCCAAGATGATACCGACGATCCGGGTCTCAAGGTGTTATGAATCCTGCTTCCGTTGAATCGCTCTTCTCGCTGGACGGCAAGATTTGCCTTGTCACAGGCGGGTCCCGTGGGCTTGGCTACCAGATGGCGAGGGGGTTTCTGCACGCTGGTGCAAAACGCGTGTACATCACGGCGCGCTCGAAATGTGAAGGCGCTGTGGCCGACCTATCGCAGTACGGTGAATGTATTGCGCTGCCTTGTGATGTCAGTTCGGTAGAAAATATCAGGGAATTGGTAACTCATCTGGGCAGTCGCGAGGGTCACATTGACGTGCTGGTGAACAACGCGGGCACTGGTTGGGGAGCACCGTTCGACGAGTACCCTGAAAAAGGCTGGGACAAGGTTATGGATATCAATGTTAAGACTCCGTTCTTCCTCACCCAGGCCTTGAGGGCGCTTCTCAAGAAAAACGCAACTACCAACGACACAGCCTGCGTCATCAACATCGGTTCTATCGCCGGGTTTATCGGCGATCCAATGCTCAACTTCAGCTATGGCCCAAGTAAGGCCGCGCTTCACCAACTGACCCGCAATCTCGCAACAGAACTGGCCCAGGATCACATTCGAGTCAATGCGATTGCTCCTGGTCGATTTTTCTCGAAGTTGACCGAGTATGTTTCAGGGGACAAAAAAACCTACGACGCCGAAATCGCTTCAATTCCATTGCATCGCTGGGGCGGCGAAACAGATCTTGCAGGTGTCGCAATTATGCTCGCAAGCAAAGCCGGAGCCTTTATTACGGGAGAAATTATCCGGGTGGACGGAGGCGCAACACTTGTTAGCTAGCATCCTGAAATACACCGTCCATCATGCAGATTGCCGTAGCCTGCTGGGATCAGATTAGTGGAACAATTATCTGGACTTGATGCATCGTTCCTCTACCTGGAAACAGGCAACATGCCGATGCATATCGGCGGTCTCGCCATCTATGATCAGTCAACAGCACCAGGCGGTGCGGTGACGTTCAAGGACATCCTGAGGTTCTTTGAAAAACGCCTGCACAAGGCGCGCGCATTCCGGCAGTGCCTGGCGACCGTACCCATGAGTCTGGATCACCCCTACTGGATCGAAGACCCGGAATTCGATCTTGAGTTTCATGTGCGCCACATTGCGCTGCCAAAACCAGGTGACTGGCGACAGCTGTGTATCCAGGCAGCACGGCTGCACGCGAGACCACTCGATACTACGAGGCCGCTTTGGGAGGCTACCGTCATCGAGGGCCTCGATAACGTGGCTGGGGTACCCAAAGGCAGCTTTGCGCTGGTGACAAAATTTCATCATGCCGCAATCGACGGCGTGTCCAGTGCGGAAATCGCGGCAGCTATCCACGATACGTCGCCCGAGGATAGGGTGGACCCTCCCAATTCTGACTGGCACCCATCACGTGTTCCCACTTCGATGGAACTGCTTGGTCGAACGGCTGTTACAACCGCAAAAAAACCGTTCGAGTTCGCATCACTCGTGGCGCGAAACATCCCGACCGCATGGAACTTTGGTCGTGGGGTCTTCAATAAGGAGCTGCATCTCACGACGAAGGTGCCGCGTACACGTTTCAACGGCAACGTCTCGCCGCACCGCGTCTTCGATGGCCGCAGCTTCTCTCTGGACGAAATCCGTGCGATCAAGAGCCGAGTCAAAGGGGCCACTGTCAACGACGTGATTGTTAGCGTCTGTGGTGGTGCACTACGGCGTTACCTCGAGTCCAAAGGCGAGTTGCCGGAGGAGTCGTTGGTTGCAATGGCACCGGTTTCCGCACGCCCGGAAAATATGCGCAAGGCGGCGGGCAACATGGTCTCAACAATGAGTTTGCCTGTGCGCAGCGATATAGCGAATCCGCTGGACCGGTTGCGTGCTGTGCACGAGGAGAGCCAGCAAGCGAAGAAGTTAACCCGTACCGTTGGCACCACACTCGCGGCCGAACTTGCACATTTCCTGCCGTCAACAACGACCGGCCTCATGGCGAAGGCGTACGGTCGTTACGGTCTGGCCAAGCGGTTACCGCCGCTCGCCAATACGATAATTACAAATGTTCCCGGGCCCAACCTGCCACTGTATTCAATGGGCTCGCGAATGGTCGCCAGCTTTGGCCTCGGGCCGATTACTCATGGTGTTGGCCTCTTTCAACCTGTCGTCGGTTATAACGGGCAGATCACGGTCAGTGCGATTTCGTGTCGAGAGATGATGCCGGACCCGGCGTTTTACTGTGACTGCCTGACCGAGAGTTTTGAAGACCTGAAAAAGGCCGCAGCCAGGAAGACCGCCCGCAAAAAAACTGCGCGTAAGCGCGTGTCTACACAGAAAGTAAAGAAGTGAGAGGACTATTATGCAAGGCTTGATGATGAATACCCCGCTGTTGATTTCATCGCTGATGAAATTTGCGGATGTTAATTATCCGGACCGCGAGATCGTGTCCTTGACTGTTGATAATCCACAACAGCGGTACACGTACCGGGAGGCTTTCGTCCGCACTCGCAAGTTGGCCAACGCTTTGCAAAGACTTGGCGTAAAAACCGGTGACCGCGTCGGCACACTTGCCTGGAACGATCACCGGCACCTGGAGCTGTACTATGCCCTCTCGGGTAGCGGCATCGTCTGTCACACCATCAATCCGCGACTCTATCCCGAGCAGGTTGCGTACATCGTCAGCCATGCCGAAGACCGCTACCTGTTTGTCGATCCACTGATCATGCCGCTGGTGGAGAAGCTCGGCAAACATTTCGAGAGTGTCGAAGGCATCGTCGTCATGACCGACGAGGCGCACATGCCAGCAACCGAGTTGGACAACGTTATCTGCTACGAGACCCTGATCGCTGACGAGTCTGACGAATTTGACTGGCCCATATTCGATGAGAACACGGCATCGAGTCTTTGTTACACCTCCGGTACCACAGGCAACCCAAAGGGCGTACTTTACAGCCACCGCTCTGCCGTTTTACATGCGTACGCTGGCTGCATGCCTGACGTTATGTCGTTCTCCGGAAATGATTGCGTACTCATGGTAGTTCCCATGTTCCATGTAAATGGATGGGGCATCCCTTACAGCGCGATCATGGTCGGCGCCAAGATGGTCATGCCAGGTCCGAAGATGGCGGATGGCGAAGCTTTGCATTCATTCATTGATAAAGAAAAGGTCACGGTCGCCTCCGGTGTGCCCACGATCTGGCTTGCGCTACTTGATTACCTGGAGACGTCAGGCAATACGATTCCCAGTGTCAGTCGAGTCAGCGTTGGCGGCGCGGCCTGCCCTCGCTCGATTGTCGAAGATTTCGATAAGAAATACGGCATCATGGTCCACCAGGGATGGGGCATGACAGAAACGAGCCCGCTAGGAACAATCTTCAAGATCAAAGGGGACATGGGTGAACTGTCTCAGGAGGAGCGCTACAACCTGCAAGTCAAACAAGGCTGCGGCGTATTCGGCATCGAAATGTGCATTACCGATGAGAATAACCAGTCTCTGCCCTGGGATGGCGTGGCCTTTGGCACGCTCAAGGTCCGCGGAGCGTGGGTAGCGAGTAACTATTTCGGACTTGAGGATGCCGATAGCCCGCTGGACGAGAACGGTTGGTTCGACACCGGCGACGTCGCGACGATCGACCCGAATGGCGTCATGCAAATTACTGATCGAACCAAGGACGTCATCAAGTCTGGCGGAGAGTGGATCAGCACGATCGAACTGGAGAATGCCGCGGTCGATCATCCCAAGGTTGCGGAAGCTGCGGTTATCGGTCGCTACCACCCTAAATGGACGGAGCGGCCACTACTGATAGTCGTCACGAAAGACGGTGAGGAAGTCGCCAAAGACGAGATACTTGGATGGTTTGATGATCGCGTCGCAACGTGGTGGAAGCCCAACGACGTAGTGTTTATCGACGAGTTACCACATACCGCGACGGGCAAGTTAAACAAGCTCGCGCTGCGTGATCAATTCGAAGACTATCAATTCCCTGACGCATAGAGAACGCCAATGCTCAGCCAACGCCGACAAGAATACGTGATGGAAGACGATGAAGTCAGAAGGCCACCCATTGCCCTGACACTTTTGGAATCGCGCGCTATAGGCGAGCTCTGTTTGTATGCGTGGATGTACCCCATTTTGAACCTGTGCCCGCGCGGCGATGGTCACCCTGTTCTGGTTTTGCCGGGCTTTCTGGCCAGTGGCCGCTCAACCGCGCCCATGAGACATCTCCTCAAGCGTGTCGGTTACCAGGGGCATCGCTGGAAACTCGGGCGCAACCTGGGACCATCACGTGTTTTACTTGAACAGGTAATGGAGCGCGTGCATGAACTTCGGCACCGCTATGGCAGCAAAGTCAGTTTGATCGGTTGGAGTCTCGGCGGCTTCTATGCGCGGGAGCTTGCCTGGATGGCGCCTGACGACGTGCGCCAGGTCATAACGCTGGGCACCCCGTTTCGTCATTATCGCTCTACCGCCGCGACCCATTTGTACACCACGATTAATGGTCACGAGGATGAACATATCGACCCCGAGATCATCGCCCGTGCCGAGCAGCCACCGCCCGTGCCATGCTCCTCGATATACACGAGAACAGACGGCGTCGTGCCCTGGCAATGCTCGCTGGACCTGGATTCGCAACATACAGAGAATATTCGGGTGCATGGCAGCCATTCCGGACTCGGGCATAACCCTCTGGCACTTTGGGCCGTCATGGATCGCCTTGCATTGCCCGAAGATGAGTGGACGCCCTTCGACCGCCGTGACCACCCACTTTGGCCCTTTCCGGAAACCGACCACATCAAGGTGTCCGCAGACGGCTAGTATTGCTGAGGAGTTCCGGCGTGCTCGCGAACGTGGGCTGCAATCAGGTTCGTCAGTTTTTCGATAAGTTGAGGCGGCAAGTCGTGTCCCATCCCCTCGATGATCTCGAGCTTCGCCTTCGCAATGTGTTTCGATGTGTCGATGCCGTGTTCAACGGGAATAAGAGGGTCCTCACGTCCGTGGATAACCAACGTGGGTTTGTCCAATCTCTTGAGTCGCTCGACACGGCTCCGGTCACCAACGATCGCGGCAAACTGACGCTCAAACCCCTGAGGGTAGTAACTACGGTCCAGCGATGCGCTGGTCTGTTCCCGCAGTTCTTCATCGCTTCGCGGGTAGCCCGGGCTGCCGATCAGTCGCAGTGACGCCGTCAAATACTCGATCAGGACGTTCGTGTCTGTTGACTTCGGTCGATCCACAAAGACATGCTGCACGACTTCGGGTCGTGCTCTTGGCAAGCGGCGGGCGCCGCTCGTGGACATGATCGAGGTCAGTGACTTGACACGCTGCGGGTGATTGATGGCCAGGAGTTGAGCGATCATGCCACCCATTGAAGCACCCACTACATGGGCGGAATCAAGATTGAGCGCATCCAGCACACCAGCCGAGTCAGACGCCATGTCCTCGAGCGAATATGGCTCTCCGAGCGGTATTCGCAACAAATGGTTCATCATGTAGCGCAGCCGGCTGGGTGCCCTGGCATCATCGAACTTGGTCGACAATCCAATGTCCCGGTTATCGAAGCGAACGACAAAGTGGCCGTTCTCAGCCAGGGCATTGCAGAAGTCCGGTGTCCAGGCAATCATCTGAGTGCCCAGGCCCATGATCAACAGTATCGGATCGGCACCTGCCTGCCCGAAGGTGTCGTATTCAATCTGTAGCCCGTTGACGTCAAGCTGCGCCATTAGACACCAGTTCCCGAATCGTGAGTTTGCCTAACTGCGACATGTGTACTTCGTCCGGCCCATCCGCAATCCGACATATTCGGGCGTGGGCAAATACGGCCGGAATCAGCGTGTCCTGACAAACGCCCATGCCGCCAAACACCTGCATAGCCCGATCGGCCACTGCCTGCGCCATGTTCGGTCCAACAATCTTGACCATTGATACATAGGGCAAAGCCGCTTTCAGACCACCCTTGTCCATCGCTTCTGCGGCCTGCAGGACCAGCAGCCGGCATTGCTCGATTTCACAGCGGCAGCGCGCTATGTCGTGACGCACACTGCTGTTCTTGCTCAGTTTCTGGCCAAATGCCACGCGCTCTTCTGCGCGGGCACACATCAGTTCGAGGCAACGCTGCGCCAGGCCCACCAATGTCATTGCATACTGGAATCGACCGGGACCGAGGCGACCCTGGGCGATTTCGAATCCGCAGCCCTCTCCCTTGACGATATTCGTGACAGGCACCCTGACATCCTCGAACCGTAGTTCCGCCTCGCCACCAGGAGAGTGCAGGTTATCGAAGGCTCGCAGTGAGCGCACGAGCGTGACGCCGGGGGCGTCACGTGGTACCAGGATCATGGAATGCTGGTGATGGCGTTCGGCTTCCGGGTTGGTCTTACTCACCACCAGCAGTAGCTTGCAACGCGGATTAATGGCACCGGTTGTCCACCATTTTTGACCGTTCAACACATACTCGTCGCCGTCGCGTCTGGCTTCTAGTTCCATGTTGGTGGCGTCCGACGAGGCCACCTGCGGTTCAGTCATGGCATAGGCTGAGCGAATATCGCCGGCCAGTAGCGGCTCCAGCCACTGCTTCTGTTGCTCCGGCGTTCCGTACTTGGCGAGAACCTCCATGTTGCCGCGATCAGGCGTATTGCAATTGAAGACCGACTGAGCCCAGGTGACCTTGCTCATCGTCTCGAACAGGGCTGCAATTTCCAAATTACTGAGTCCCGGGCTCCACGGCTCGTATTCTTTAGGCAGGAACAGGTTCCACAATCCTGCTTCCTTCGCCTTTTCGCGCAGTGGGTCGAACCAGTCCGGTACTTGCCAGAGGTTATTCTGGTCGAGCACAAACTCGTCCCAATCATGTTCACGCGGATAGATGTGCTCCTGCATGAACGCCTCCAGGCGGGCGTTTAGTTCGACTACTCTCTTACTCTGTTCAAAACCCATATCTTCACCTTTGGTTATGCAATACTTCGAATCACCCGTTAACGATCTTCAATGCCATTGCAGCTAATGGGCGCACCATTGCTCCTGCTTCAGCCGCGAACTTGTTTGACGCGTTTCCTTCTACAGCACGCTTGGCGACGCCCTGCGCAATTGCGGCAAGGCGGAAAAAGCTGAATGCGAGACAGAAATTCCAGTTGTCGATGTGGGCGATGCCCATGCGTTCGCAATATCTGCTCACATATTCCTGCTCGGTCGGAATTCCCAGCGCTGCAATATCCAGTCCCTGCAGTCCGGACCCCGTACCGGCGATGTGGCTCGGTGGGCGGCGCATTCCCATGCACTGGTACGCCAAGTCGGCCCAGGGATGACCCAACGTCGACAGCTCCCAGTCCAGGACTGCGATGATCTTCTGGTTATCTTTGGAAAAAACCATGTTGTCGAGGCGGTAGTCACCGTGAACCAGGGCCACCCTCCCATCATCGGTCGGTATGTTTTCCGATAACCAGCCGATCAGCTCGTTCATCTCTGTAATGACACCCAGTTCCGAGTACTCGTACTGCTTCGACCAGCGAGCGAACTGACGGTGAAAGTAATCTCCGGGCTTGCCGTAATCGGACAGACCAACCTCGTCGAGATCGACCGAGTGTATCGCCGCCAACACCCGGTTCATTTCATCGTACATCTGCGTTCGTTGCGCATTACCAGCAACGTCTCCGAGCTGCGCATCCCAGTAGATGTTGCCGTCGCAGAATTCCATCAGGTAGAACATGGAGCCGATAACGTCCAGGTCTTCGCACAGGTGGAATACCTTCGGGACCGGCACATCGGTGCTTTCCAGTGCTTTCAGAACTCGGTATTCACGATCGACCGCATGTGCCGATCTGAGCAGCTTACCGGGAGGCTGCCGGCGCAGTACATAGGTTCCGGAGGCGGCATCAATCCTGAACGTCGGATTGGACTGGCCACCGGAAAACTTGGTCGCGGTAAATGGACCAGCAAAGTCATCCATGTTGGCCTCCAGGTAGGAGGACAACGTTGGTACATCAAGAAGATCTATTCGGGACATCTGTTTGCGGGGAACCGTTCCCGTGTTTCAGGCAGCCCGTGCGCTGGTCGCTTGGCCCGTCTCTGCAGCTGGCGTATTGACCAGCCGGGCGAAGAGCGCCTGGTGATAGTCCGCGTCACCGAAGAGCGTGTTGATAACCATCAGGCGCTTGACGTAATGACCAATGGCGAGTTCGTCGGACACACCCATACCACCGTGCATTTGAATGGCTTCATTGCCTATCAAGCGACCGGCCCGACCAGTCATTACCTTCAACGCCAACAGGCTGCGATACGCGTCATCGTCGCCAGCATCGGCAGCGCACACGGCCCGATACAACAACGACTTGGCATTCTCGTACGCACCAAACATGTCCACCATGCGATGTTGCAGTGCCTGGAATGACGCGATGGCGACGCCGAATTGCTTGCGGTTCTTGCAGTACTCGATAGTCTGATTGTTCAGGGAGTCCATGGCACCCAGGGCTTCCGCACAAATTGCGAGGCGTGCACGGTCAATGGCAGGCGTCATCAAGGACATACCTGCGCCTACGGGGCCAATAACAGCTTCTGCCACAACGCCGGACAGCCGGATGTTTGCCGCTTCGCTGCCATCGGTCATGCGAAAAGCAACCCGCTCCAGGCCATCGGCTGTGCCGTCAACGAGGAACAGCGTGAGACCAGTTTCATCAGACTGCTCACCTGAGGTGCGTGCGGCAACGATAATCTTGTCTGCAGCGGCACCGTTCAATACAACCGTTTTCTCACCATCCAGCATCCAGTTGCCATCTTTCTGACACGCACGGGCGGCAATATCGCTCAGTTCATATCGACTCTGGCGCTCGTGGTAGGCAAATGCTCCCTGTAGCTCACCTTCGATGATCTTCGGAATCAGCTCACCCTTGAGCTCGGCATTCGCACCATCCTGCAGTAGCCCGCCGAACAAAAGTACGGTCGCAAGATACGGCTCTGCCACAAGGCCGCGACCGAACTCCTGCATGATGACCATGGATTCAATGGGTCCTCCACCAAACCCGCCGAGTTCCTCAGCAAACGGGATAGACAGCCAGCCTAGTTCTGCATAGTTCTGCCAATGTTCCTTGCTAAAACCATGCTCCTGAGCAATGACTGCATTGCGCTGTTCGAGTTCGTAGTTTTCTGTGACGAAGCGAGCGATGCTGTCGCGGATCATGTCCTGTTCTTCGCTTAAGTTGAAATTCATCTGATAGCTCCTGGTTCGTTCCGCTTACAGGCCAAGTACGTGTCTGGCAGTAATGTTCTTTTGGATTTCGTTCGAGCCTCCGTAGATCGTGGCTGCCCGTCCCCGGAAGTAGAGCTTTTGAGCGGTATCGACGAAGTCGTGCCCGAATGCTTCGTTGCTCAGCTCGCCCTGCAACGCACCACTGTAGTAGGCGGTTGCGTCCATACTCAGCTCCTGGAGCGCCTGCTGAATATCGGTACCCTGCAACTTCAAGAGTGACGATTCCGGACCAGGACGCGCGCCCTCTGCAAGAGCGGCCATCACACGTAGTTCCGTATACTCCAGTGCCATCAGGTCTATTTCGATACCGCTTAAGCGCTTGGCGAATATCGGGTCATCAAGCAGCGACTTGCCGCCGTTGACCTCGGCCCGAGCCAGCTCTCGTAGCTCCGCAAGTCCACGTTTCGATTCCGCGACTTCGGCAATTGAAAATCGCTCGTGTACGAGCAGGGACTTCGCATAGGTCCAGCCTTTGCCTTCTTCGCCTACGAGGTTTTCCGCCGGGACGTGAACGTCTTCGAAGAAAACTTCATTGAGGTGGTGATATCCATCGAGTGTTTCGATGGGCCGCACAGTAACGCCGGGGCTCTTCATGTCGATAAGCAGGAAGCTGATGCCCTCCTGCTTGCGAGCGGTGGATTCCGTGCGCACCAGGCAGAAGATCCAGTCGGCATACTGGGCATAGGTTATCCAGAACTTGCTGCCATTGACGATATATTGGTCGCCGACCCGCTCAGCCCGGGTCTGCAATGACGCCAGATCAGAGCCGGCACCGGGCTCCGAGTAGCCCTGGCACCACCAGTCTTCGCTTTTCAGGATTCGCGGCAAGAACCGGGCTTTCTGTTCCTCGCTACCGTAATTGAATAAGACCGGCGCAAGCATGACCACACCAAACGGCATCTTATCCGGTGCACCGACTCTAGCTCGCTCGGAGTTGAAAATCAGGGACTGGGTTACCGACCAGTCGACACCGCCATATTCGACCGGCCAGCCCGGAGCCATCCAGCCCTTCTCATAAAGGCGCCGCTGCCACTCGTCATAGCCTTCCCGAAATTTCTTGGAACCACCATTACCGATTTTGGCCCGTAGCTCGTTATCCCATGCATGGGCGAAGAACTCACGTACCTCATCCCGAAATGCGAGATCCGCATCGCTGAATCGTGTGTCCACTGTCTAGCTCCTGTATTTCGAATGCGTCATGTCAGCTTGTCAGATCAAGTATATTGGCATACTCTATGCCATATTAATAGTCTGTAGCACATTGTCTGGAATGTGGTGGATACTTTTGCAGGCAGCTACTTAAATGTTGAGGTGATCGATGGAGCTGAGAGACAAAGTCGTCGTCGTAACCGGCGGTGGAAGCGGCATCGGTAAAGCACTGGTGACGCGTTTTGTTGCCGAGGGCGCCCGCGCAGTAGTTGCCGTGGACATCAACCAGGAGGCGGCTGGCCAGACTGCCCGGGATGCCGGTTGCATCGCCATGACCGCTGACGTTTCGTGTGAAGAAGACGTTCGCCGACTAATAGAACAGACCGAGTCCGATGTTGGTCCGATTGATCTGTTCTGCTCCAACGCCGGGGTCGCACTAGGATCCGATACGAATTCGCCCGACAGTGAGTGGCAAACCAGTTGGGACGTGAATGTCATGTCACACGTGTACGCTTCACGTCACCTTTTGCCTCGAATGCGCGAGCGGGGTGGTGGCTATTTTCTCATTACTGCGTCGGCAGCCGGTCTTCTCAACCAAATAGGCGGAGCCGCCTATGGCACTACGAAACATGCCGCAGTGGGGTTTGCCGAGTGGCTGGCCCTGACCTATGCGCACGAGGGCATCAAGGTGTCAGTACTTTGCCCACAGGCTGTACGTACCCCCATGGTAACGACGGACCTTGATAACGAAAGTGCGCGAGCGGCAGCAACGGACGGAATGATGGAACCCGATGCTGTCGCCGACTTCGTTGCAGACAAGCTGCGGGACGAGACGTTTCTGATCCTGCCGCATAGTGAAGTACTGGAATACATGCGGCGCAAAGCCGCGGACTATGATCGCTGGATAGCCGGAATGAATCGGCTATGTCGCAAACTGGGCGGGATGTCCTAAAAAGAATTGTGCATCAGCCGGGTTACCATTCCGACGATGATTTCGATGCTCAGTTTCTTGCTTAGTCCCTGGTACTCACGCAACCTGTGCCACATTTCAAACGAGGCCACCGCATCGACGGCCTCGCGGCCGGCTCGATCCAGGGTTTTCAGCTCAGGTATCCAGTTCTCCAGATCCTTACGTAATCCTCGTACATAGCCCGCGTAGTTCTTTCGCAGGAATTCGTAACGCCAACGCTGGGCATGAGTGGAAAGAATTGCATTCTTCGTCGCCTCGAACGCTTGCGCTCGTCGCTCGACAGCACGTTGAATCCGATCCTCCAGTGAACCATCCCGGTCGCCACCGACGAACAGCGCTTCGTATGACGCCCGTTTCTGCGCATCGGCAACGGCAAACATGCTCTCCATGTCAGAGAAATGGCGGAACACTGTGCGAATGCCGACGCCCGCCTGATCTGCGATCTGTTGCGCAGTAGGTACCAGGGTCCCCTCGTTGACGAGCTCAATGAATGCATCAACGATCGCCTGCTTGCTGCGTACACTGCGCAGGCGGCGACCGTCCGATATTGCTGCGGCATCTTTTTTCGGCATATTCACAATAGTTGCACAGATCGTTGCGGCGTGACCAATAGCTACCCGATCGCCGCAGTGAATGATGCCAGTCGAGTATCAATTATCTGCGTGGCCTCCGCCACGATTCCGTCAATCAAGTCTTTGCATGTCGGAACGTCGTTGATAAGGCCACCGCACATACCGAAGGTCACCATACCAGCGTCCGCATCGCCGGTTGTCCAGGCGATGTCCTGCATTTTTCCCGACACTAACGCGTGTACCTGGCCGAAGTCCCCACCTGATTTTTCTATTTCCGCCACCTTGGCAGCGACACTGTTTGCGTAGACCCGCGCTGTATTCCTGAAACTTCGAAAGATCAGGCGCGTCTGTGTCTCGGTCATGCCCACAATTTCCTGTTTTATGTTTTCGTGGACTGGTGCTTCCTGTGTTGCCAGGAACCGGGTGCCCATGTTTATTCCTTCGGCTCCAAGAGCCAGCGCCGCGACCAGGCCGCGACCGTCGGCTATCCCGCCTGATGCCACAACCGGGATCTTCAACTTGTTCACAGCTGCCGGAATGAGCACGAGACCCGGCACGTCGTCTTCACCAGGATGCCCCGCGCATTCGAAACCATCGATACTCGCGACGGCAACACCGAGTCGCTCTGCCGTTAACGCATGCCGAACCGCCACGCATTTGTGAATCACCTTGATGTCATGGGCGTTAAAGCGTTCCATGAAGGGTTCCGGACTTCGACCGGCCGTCTCGACTATTTTCACGCCACTCTCGCAAATCGCGTCGACGTAGTCGTCATAGTTAACTTCGCTCGCAACGACGCCAACCGTGAGATTGACGCCAAAGGGCTCGTCGGTGAGCGCCTGGCACTTAGCGATCTCTTTCGCAAGCAGATCTGGTGTCGGCTGCGTGAGAGCTGTCATGGTGCCAAGCGCGCCAGCATTGGATACCGCTGCGGCAAGTTCGGCGGTCCCTACTCGCATCATGCCACCGCAAATAATCGGTGTTTTGATTCCGAGCAACTCAGTTAGTTTCGTTCGCATCATTCTTTCCCGGCACGTTGATTTTGCACTGCTTATGGTTTGAAAGTATTATACTGGCATAATATATGTCATTATAATTAGACTGTCCATTTCCGTACTTCGATGTGGTCAATAAAGCCGAGGAATACGATGAACAGAAGAACTATCGCCACAAAGGATATGCCCAGCCTTATCGGAATGGAGCTGGAGCCATCGCCTTGGCTGGAAATCACACAGGAACGCGTGGACCAGTTCGCGGATGCAACAAATGATCACCAGTTCATTCACGTCGACCCAGAGAAAGCCGCCAAAACGCCATTTGGTGGTCCCATTGCGCACGGATTTCTCAGCCTCTCATTGTTGTCGCACCTGAACGAACAGGTCGCGATATTCCCGGAGAACCTGGTTATGGGTGTTAATTATGGCTCCGACAAAGTGCGCTACCTGATGCCTGTTCGTGTCGGCAAGCGAATCAGGTCCAGGCAAACAATTCTCGAAGTCGCGGAAAAGAAACCCGGGCATTGGTTGATGAAAACCGCTGTCACGGTCGAGATCGAAGATGAGAAAACACCGGCGCTAGTTGCAGAAATTCTCTCGATGATGATCGTGAGTCACTAACACGTACCAAGAGGAAACAGTATGACTATCAAATTCGATGGCCAGGTCGCCATTGTCACAGGTGCGGGCCGTGGGCTGGGTCGAACCCACGCACTTGCCCTCGCGGAGCGCGGTGCACGGGTGGTTGTCAATGACCTCGGCGCCGATGGGGCGCAATCTGAAGACGCACTGTCCGTCGTCGCGGAGATTGAGGCCGCCGGAGGTGAGGCTATCGCGAATGGTGCCAACGTTGCGGACTTTGAGCAGGTTACAGACATGGTCAAACAAGCCATGGACAAGTGGGGCCGTATCGATATCCTGATCAATAACGCCGGCATCCTGCGTGACAAGTCGTTTGCCAAAATGCCCATTGAGGACTTCAAACTGGTTGTCGATGTACACCTGATGGGAACAGCAAATTGCACGAAGGCTGTCTGGGATATCATGCGTGAACAGCAGTACGGTCGCATTGTATTTACGACATCAAGTTCCGGCCTGTACGGCAATTTTGGACAGTCGAACTACGGTGCTGCGAAAATGGCCATGGTCGGTCTGATGAACACTCTGCATCTCGAAGGCGCGAAGGCCGACATCCGCGTCAATTGCCTGGCGCCGGGTGCCGGCACCGCAATGACCGACGGCCTGTTTCCCCAAGCGGTTTACGACCTTCTTACACCGGACTCTGTCAGCCCTGGCGCTCTGTATCTTGTCAGCCGGGATGCGCCCAGTCGCAAGGTTCTGGCGGCCGCCGGCGGTAGCTTCGCCGTGTTCAAGGGCTTCGAAACCACCGGGCTCAGTCTATTGCCTGATAACCTGACGCCAGAGGGTGTTGCCGAGGCCTGGGACGCCATCGACAGCGAATCTGGCATGCGTGAATTGCAGGCAGGATTTGAGCAACCAACCAAATTCACCGAACAGGCTGCCAGCAAACTCGGCATCGACCTGGGCGGCTAGGTCATTAGAGGAAACGAAATGAGACAAGCAGTTATCGTATCGACGGCGCGCACCCCGATTGGCAAGGCCTATCGAGGAGCATTTAACAACACAGAAGCACCGACATTGGGTGGGCATGCCGTCAAACACGCTGTGGAGCGTGCCGGACTGGACCCGGCGGAAGTCGAAGACGTTATGATCGGCTGCGCGCTGCCGCAGGGATCGCAAGGCCAGAACGTGGGCCGACAAATCGCACTTGCGGCAGGTCTGCCTGTCACCACCGCCGGGATGACCGTTGACCGACAATGCTCGTCCGGCATGATGGCCATCGCGCTGGCCGCGAAGACCATCGTCTGCGACAACGTTGACATCATGGTGGGCGGTGGACTGGAATCTGTCAGCCTTGTGCAGAACGAACACCAGAACCTTTACCGTGCCGCGGATCCTCGACTATTAGCCGTGCACGAACATGTACTCATGCCGATGATCGACACGGCTGAAGTGGTTGCCAAACGCTATGGGGTGAGCCGCGAGGCACAGGATGAATATGCCCTGCAATCCCAGCAACACACGGCGGCCGGGCAGGAAGCCGGCAAGTTTGATGACGAGATCGTGCCCATGCCATCGAATATGGGCGTCATGGACCGGGAAACGAAAGAAATCTCATTCCACGATGTCGTGCTCGACAAGGACGAAGGCAATCGGCCATCGACGACACTGGAAGGACTCTCCGGCCTGAAGCCGGTACGTGAAGGTGGCTTCATCACGGCGGGCAATGCGAGCCAGCTGTCAGACGGAGCGTCTGCATCGGTGGTCATGGAGGCTAGTGTTGCCGAGAAGCGCGGCCTGGAACCAATGGGCATTTACCGCGGTACAGCTGTTGCCGGCTGTGAGCCTGACGAGATGGGCATTGGCCCGGTCTTTGCGGTACCGAGGTTGCTCGAACGTAACGGTCTGACGATGGACGACATCGACTTGTGGGAATTGAACGAAGCCTTCGCAGTGCAGGTCGTGTATTGCCGCGATACGCTCGGCATTCCCAGCGACAAGCTGAACGTCAATGGCGGTGCTATTTCTATCGGCCACCCCTATGGCATGTCCGGAGCAAGGATGGTTGGCCATGCACTGATCGAGGGCAAACGACGCGGCGCAAAATACGTTGTCTGCACAATGTGTATCGGTGGCGGCCAGGGCGCCGCTTCATTGTTCGAGGTCGTCTAGATGCGGGCACTCGTTTAGCCTGTTACCACAACCACCAGTTTGCTGAAGGACGGTAGAACGTGCCGGAAATTTACCCAGACGGCCTCGAATGGGATTCCCTGTAAAGGCACTGTGTTTTGAGGCGAAAAAAAGAGCCGCCCCGGATTTCTCCGGACGGCTCTGGATGGTGTCTTGGTGGTGAAGGGTGGATTTGAACCACCGACCTACGGGTTATGAGTCCGTCGCTCTAACCAACTGAGCTACATCACCTGATTTGGGTCGCAGATTGTCCGGATGCGGCCGGTGGGTGTCAAGGTTAGTGTGTGCCCTGTCAGGTCAGGTCGCGGTCTGGGACCGCTCCTACACGTTGAAGCGGAAGTGCATGATATCGCCTTCCTGGACGACGTATTCCTTGCCTTCCAGGCGCAGCCGGCCAGCTTCCTTTGCGCCCTGCTCACCGTTGCCTGCCACGAAATCGTCGTACGCCATGACTTCAGCGCGGATGAAGCCCTTCTCGAAATCTGTGTGAATTTCGCCGGCCGCCTGTGGTGCGGTAGCGCCGACCTTGGTCGTCCAGGCACGCACCTCTTTGACACCTGCCGTGAAAAAGGTCTGCAGGCCGAGCAGCGAGTAACCGTGGCGGATAACGCGATTCAAGCCTGGCTCTTCAAAACCGAGGTCGGCCAGGAAGTCAGCTTTGTCTTCGTCGTCCAGTAGTGCGATCTCAGCCTCGATTGACGCACACATCGCGACGACTTCGGCGCCCTCCTTGCTTGCGTATGCTCTCACAGCGTCGAGATGCGGATTGTTTTCGAAGCCATCTTCATCGACGTTTGCCACATACATGACGGGCTTGTTCGTGATCAGATGTACTCCCCGCAAGATATCTTTCTGCAAGTCTGTCTTTTCCAGTGAGCGGACAGCCAGGCCCTCGTCAAGATGAGCCTTGATACCTGCCAGTGCGTCGCGGAGCGCGATGGCATCCTTCTGGCCGGTCTTGGCCGTGCGTGAAGCTTTGTCGTACTGCTTCTCTACGGACTCAAGGTCAGCCAGAGCCAACTCGGTGTTAATAGTCTCGATATCATCAAGCGGATCGATCTTTCCAGTCACATGCGTGACATCGTCATTCTCGAAACAACGAACAACGTGCGCTATCGCGTTGGTCTCACGAATATTCGCGAGGAACTGGTTGCCGAGGCCCTCACCTTTCGACGCACCAGCAACCAGCCCGGCGATATCAACAAACTCCATCGTCGTCGGCAGAATCTTCTGCGGCTTTACGATATCGGCAAGCACATCCAGCCGTGGATCAGGGACCGGAACGATACCCACGTTCGGCTCGATGGTGCAGAACGGATAGTTCTCGGCCGCAATCTCATTCGCGGTCAGTGCATTAAACAGGGTCGATTTGCCAACGTTCGGCAGGCCGACGATGCCACAGGTAATTGCCATTATTCGTCTCTTGTATGTAGTTCTTTTTGCGCCGCGTTCAGGTCACCGTCGACCAGCAACGGCAACACATTGATCGCGTCGTCTATATTGTCTTCAACAGCACGTTCAACATCTGCTGAACCGCGCTTCAGGACATGGCCCGTCACCTGGGTCTTCTCGCCAGGATGGCCAACGCCCAGCCGCAAACGCACAAACTCCGCGCCGCAATGCCGGATGATGTCACGAAGACCGTTATGGCCGCCGTGCCCGCCGCCCTGCTTCAGGCGTGTCGTACCCGGTGGCAAGTCAATCTCATCGTGTGCCACCAACAATCCCGTGACGTTCAATCTGTAATAGTCGAGCAGGCCACGAATCGGTCCGCCACTGAGGTTCATATAGCTCTGCGGTTTGACGAGCCAGATATCCTCGTTGTGCACGCTGACCTTGCAGCAATCCGCGTCGAACTTTTTCTCATAGCGAAAACTGCCACCGAATTTCCGGGCAACTGCATCCACAAACCAGAATCCGGCGTTGTGCAGTGTGCGCTCGTGCTTGTCCTCGGGGTTACCGAGGCCAGCGATAATTCGGATCGAGTTTGTCATTGGGTGATTCCGGGATCGGGTGGCAATCTTAAACAAAAAGACCGCCAAAAGGCGGTCTTTTCGTTAGCTCTTGAACGAGTTTACTCGTCGCTCGATTCTTCGTCGGAAGCCTCGGATGCAGCCTCGTCGCCTTCTTCCTCACCTTCTTCAGCAACTTCGCCCTCGACGATCTCTTCTTCTTCCTCGATCACTACTTCCTTGATCACGTGGATCGAGACCATCGGCTGGTCATTATCAATGCCTGGGGCTAACTGAGGAATCTCAACACCCTCCGGCAACTTGATTTGGGACAAATTCAACATCTCGTCCAGTTCCAGCTCGGAAATATCAACTTCGAGATATTCCGGCAGGTACTTCGGCAGACAAGACACTTCCACGTCGTTCAGAAGGCGAGAAACGCTACCACCGCCAGTTTTGATGCCAGGAGCAAGTTCTTCGCCGATAAAATGAAGCGGAACATTCATCTTGATTTCGACGTCATCAACAATGCGCTGGAAATCCATGTGCATGATCATGTGCTTGGCAGGATGGCGTTGCAGATCCTTCAGAATCGCAGCCTGACTTTTGTCATTGACCTGGATGTTCAGGACACTCGAATAGAACGACTCGTTCTCGAGTTGCTTCAATACTTTGTTCTGGTCAAACGACAGTGAACGAGGCGGACGCCCGGCACCGTAGATGATTGCTGGAACTTTTCCCTGGTGACGCAGGCGGCGGCTCGCACCTTTCCCCTGATCTTCCCGGAGTTCCGCAATCAGATCGAATTTGTCACTCATGACTATTCTCCACTAATTACTTGATTTTGCTGAATATTATTCAGACATTAAAAACGCGTGAATCGCGACCAACCCACGCAAGGGCGCGCATATTAACCGATGAAGGTCGCGAATACCACTGTAGGAGCGGTCCCTAGACCGCGAAGCGCAGCAGCGGCCGCCAGGCCGCCAAAAACCGTCCGCCCGTGACACAAGCCCGATACTATTTGCAGCCTTTCAGGCTGCCGCGAGGCTTCGCGGTCTGGGACCGCTCCTACGGTGGGTGCATCAATCTACGTACAGGGAGCTAACAGATTCATCGTCCGAGATTCGTCGCATGGTCTCGGCAAGCAACTCAGCCGTAGACAGTTGCCGGATCTTCGAGCAGGCCTGCGCCTCGTCGTTGAGCGGGATCGTGTCGGTGACGACGACTTCATCAAGGGCCGACTCGGTAATTCTGCTCACCGCCGGACCGGACAGCACCGGGTGGGTGATATAAGCCGTAACGCTGGTCGCGCCATGCTGCTTCAACGCGGCCGCTGCATGGCACAACGTACCAGCTGTATCGACCATGTCATCGATCATGACGCAGTTCTTGCCGTCGACTTCGCCGATGATATTCATGACTTCGGACTGGTTGGCCTTGTCACGGCGTTTGTCGATAATGACGAGATCGGCATCACCCAGCCGTTTTGCCAGAGCGCGGGCACGAACTACACCACCCACATCGGGCGACACCACCACCATGTCTTCGTATTTTTGCTTCCAGACATCACCCAGCAACAGTGGCGAGGCGTAGACGTTGTCAACGGCTACATCGAAAAAGCCCTGAATCTGCTCGGCGTGCAGATCGACGGTGAGAACGCGATCGACCCCCGCCGTACCAAACAGCTTCGCCACAAGTTTGGCTGTAATCGGTACGCGCGACGAACGCGGACGGCGATCCTGCCGGGCGAAACCGAAATAAGGCACCACCGCTGTAATCCGTGCTGCTGATGCGCGTCTGGCCGCGTCAACCATCACCAGCAATTCCATCAGATTTTCAGATGCGGGTGGACAGGTAGGCTGAATGATGAACGTCTCTCGTCCACGAATGTTCTCGAGGATCTCAACGTTAATCTCACCATCCGAAAAACGGCCAACTTGGGCACGTGCAAGCGGAATTCTCAAGTATCGAGCGATTTCCTGCGCGAGTTGAGGGTGGGCGTTGCCCGTAAATACCGCGGTTGTTGCCAGATCCACATTGCCTCCTTGGGCGAGAAATGGCTGGGGCGGCAGGATTCGAACCTGCGGTACACGGGATCAAAACCCGATGCCTTACCACTTGGCTACGCCCCAATCAGGGTGGTGATGCACTAATTCGGGCGTAGTGTGCTGTCACTCTCGATCACTGTCAACGCTCGAAGAACAACCAGTTGTCGATGACCATGCGTACGCGGGTATCCGGGTTGGTCGCCGTCAACGTGCGTGGCATTTGCTGCCCGGCACTCTCGCGGTAGCGCGAAATCTTTACGGCCCAGTTGCTTTGCTCAAGATCGACCAGTCGCCCCGCCTCGTCGACGGATGTCGCGGCCTCACTCGACGGATCAGGAATTCCCAGTGCCCAGTACCTTAAAGAGGCGACCGGAATCGTCCACCCATAGCGATAGTAGAGTTCGGCTTCAGGGTTCTTAAGAACCGTCGTGAGTCCGTCTTTATCTGTGAGGGTGACGTTTCGGCCATCCCCTTCAATCATCACCGTGCCGATACCCAGCGGCCCACCGACCGTCGCGTAGAAGCTGTTGCCGGTCTGCGTCCAGCGGAAATTACCGTTGAACCCCTCATCGCCGGCCTTTACTGCAATGCGACCTCTAAACTCCCAGTCGGAAACTGCGCCAAGTACCTCCTGGCGAAGTTCCCAGGTTGTGATCTCGGGCAGATCGATGCTGGGTCGGGTAGTTGCGCAACCAGAGAGTAAAGCCAGACACAAGCCAAGCCCGGCCAGCCGCTTAAACTGGCTTTCAGGGCGTTTCGGAGAAATGGCGTTCGCGAACATTCTTCAGCAACTCGCTGTCCGGGGTTTTCTTCTCGGCAGTCTCCAGCAATTCCAAAGCCTCGTCGCGCCGATCGAGAACAGCCAGCACTTCGACAATATGTGAAGCAACCTCGTGATCGTTCAGGCGCTCATAAGCCCGCTGCAGCTCGTGCAGTGCCTCTTCATGGTGACCAAGCTTGTAGAGAACCCAGCCCAGGCTATCGATAATCGCGGCACTCTTGGGATCAATTTTCAGCGCTTTGCGGATCAGTTTCTCGGCTTCCTGATACTGATCGGTACGATCGGCCAATGTGTAGCCCAGCGCGTTCAACGCCGTGGCGCTGTCCGGCCACCGCTTGGTTGCCTGACGATAGCCAATAAGGGCCTCGTCGATCCGGCCGATTTTCAGCAACAACTCGGCACGGCCGAGGATCATATTTTCGTTATCCGGGCGATACTCGATCGCCTTATCAAAAAGCGCGAGGCCTTCATCGTATCGATCAAGCGAGATCAGCAGCTGGGCTTTCAGTGCCACAACGTCAACCGCGTTACTCGGCGAGGCGGCGGCAAAATCATCGAGTAACTTGAATGCACCGTCAACGTCGTCCAGCTGGTGTGCCAGCAATGCACTGGCACGACGCTGTGAAAACACCGTGTTCGACCCGAACCGGACTTCCTTGTACAAACGGACGGCACGATCGTATTGCTCGCGGTAATCCGCGATTCGAGCCAGGTAGTAAAGCGCATCCATTCGATACTGACCGCTGGCCAGCAGGTCCTCAAAATCGTCCCATGCGGCATCCAGGCGCTCGAGCCGGAAATTAATGATGGCCATCAATCGCAGCGCATCCAGGCGTCCGCTCTGTTCCAGCAACACCTGATTGACCTGGCTCAGGGCATCGTCGTCCCGGCCGGAAAGCATGTACATGAGAGCGAGCTCCATGCGCGCATCCGGGTCCGGCTGCGGACTATCACCAATGATGTGGGCCAAGTACTCGATAGCCTTGTCCTGCTCGCCTTCATACATCAGTACTCGTGCGTACAGCAGCTTTGGTCGTAAGTAGTCCGGATCCAGCTCCATGGACCGGGTCGCGCGTTCTTTCGCGTATTCTGCATCGTCGGCCTGAAGCGCAAGCACCGCGACAGCGTAATGCGCCATCGCCGATTTCGGGTAAGGCTTCGCCAGACTCCGCATGAGTTTGTCGGCGCGCTCAGGCTGCCGCTCTTCAGACAGGTAGCCAAGCAACGACAGCAGCCGCTTGCCGGGATCGTCCGGGTCGGCCTTTATCAGGCGCTCGAACTGGCGACGCGAATTGCGCAGATCATCGAGGCGAAAATACAATTGGCCGAGAAAGGCGCGCGCCTCGTCACTATCCTTGTCGAGCTTGATCCAGCGCTTGGCAGACAACAGGGCCTCTTCATTGAAGCCATAGGTAAAGCCCAAACGAGTCGCTTTACGGGCGAGTTCGACGCTATCGCTCAGCTCAGCAGCCTTGCGGTATTCGACGGTGGCCTTGAGGTATTCATCACTCTGCAGCGCCATCTCGGCTTGCAGAATGTGCGCGCTAGCCGCCGATGAAGGGCTTTCATCGGCCCGTGCGGGCAGGTAACTCAGGATAATGGTCAGGGTGAGTAGCGAAATCAGCGTATTTGCTGGCCGCCATCGGCAGTTCTCTAGCATAAATATTTCGTCCGTTTAATACAGAGACAAGGAACTGGCGGTTCAGTTCGCTTATGATACGAACTTCGTAATCCTTCGGTGCCGTATCGGCACCGCCAAAAAAGACGTTATGCCGCTGCAAATACTCGGGTTGAACCATAACACGGCACCTGTCGAAATTCGCGAGCAAGTCGTTTTCTCGGGAGACGACATCGCGCGTGCGCTCGGCAGTATGATCGAGCTTCCCGGCGTCGATGAGGCTGTGCTGCTCTCAACCTGCAATCGCACGGAGTTTTATGTCATAACGGATGACGACGGTCGCGGCCGCCTGCGCGAGTGGCTGCACAGTGACCGCAATCTCGACCCGTCATTCGGCGAGACGCTGTTCACTCTCGATGACGACGCGGCGATACGCCATATCTTTCGAGTGGCCTGTGGTCTGGACTCAATGGTTCTCGGCGAGCCGCAGATCCTGGGACAGCTGAAAGACGCATTCCGTTACGCACAGGACGCCGGCACGCTGGGCCGTCAACTGGGCCGCCTGATGCAACACACCTTCGCAGTTGCCAAGAAAATACGCACGGATACGGAAATTGGCGCAAGCCCGGTGTCGGTCGCGTCGGCGGCGGTCAATCTGGCCAACCAGTTTTTTGCGGGCTTCACAAAACATACGGCTTTGCTGGTGGGCGCTGGTGTGACCGTCGAATTACTCGCCAAACATTTGTCGAGTCGCAATATTGGCCGGCTGTTTGTCGCCAATCGAAACATTGACCGGGCGCAGGACCTGGCAGGACGGTTTGGTGGGTTCGCATTACCGCTGTCTGAAATCGAGGGCACTTTGCCGGAGGCGGATATTTTGATCTGCTCAACAGCAAGCCCCGACCCGGTGGTTCGACTCGATCACATGAAAGCTGCCATCAAGGCACGTAAACGCAAACCAATATTCGCTGTCGATATTGCGGTGCCACGGGATATCGAATCTGGCGTCGCAGACCTTGAGGATGTGTATCTCTACACCATCGACGATCTGGACAAGGTCATTCAGCAAGGGCAAGGCAATCGCCAGGCCGCGGCCATTGAAGCTGGCAAACTGCTGGACGATGAGATACACCGCTACCAAAACATTGAGCGATCAAAGCAAGCGGCCCCCGTTATCGCGGCGCTGCGCGAACAAGCCGAATCGATTCGAGATCAGGTAAATGCAAAAGCGCAAAAGCGCCTGGCGCGCGGTGAGTCGGCCAACGATGCTATCGAGTATGCGACGGCTGCATTGATGAAGAAAATGCTGCATGGCCCCAGCGTCTCACTACGCAAAGCAGCTGAAAATTCCGATGAGGAGCTAGTCGAGGCAGCGCGCACCCTATTTAGCCTCGAAACGGACAAGAAAGCCTAAGCAGTGAAAGAATCCATACGTTTCAAGCTCGAGTCCGTCAGCGATCGCTTTGAGGAAATAGCGGGACTGCTCTCGGATCCGGATGTGATCGGCGATCAGAATCAATTTCGCGACCTGTCGAAGGAATACTCGCGCGTTGAGCCAGTCATTAATTTGTTCAGGGAGTACGAAAACCTCTCTGGAGACGTCGCTGCTGCCGAAGAAATGGCGAGTGACTCTGACAAAGAAGTTCGCGAGATGGGACGTGAAGAACTTGAGGAATTAACGGCGCGTCAGGAAGCTGTCCTGGTGGAACTGCAGAAATCCCTGATCCCGCCGGATCCACATGACGACGCCAACGTGTTTCTCGAAATCCGTGCTGGCACGGGCGGCGATGAAGCGGCGATTTTTGCGGGCGATTTATTTCGCATGTATTCGCGATATGCGGAAACAGCGGGCTGGTCACTGGAAATTATTTCGGCACGCGAAGGCGACCATGGCGGCTACAAAGAAATCGTCAGCCGCATCACTGGCAACAGTATCTTTGCAAGACTGAAATTCGAATCGGGCGCACATCGCGTGCAGCGAGTTCCGGCGACGGAATCGCAGGGACGTATTCATACGTCTGCGTGCACGGTTGCGGTTTTGCCGGAGCCCGATGAAGTTGAAGAGATTGAAATCAATCCTGCCGACTTACGTGTCGACACTTATCGTGCGTCCGGCGCGGGTGGACAGCACGTTAATAAAACGGACTCCGCCGTGCGTTTGACGCATTTACCATCCGGCATCGTCGTTGAGTGTCAGGACGAACGCTCACAACACAAGAACCGTGCACGTGCGATGTCGTTGCTGCAGGCGCGCTTGCTCGACACGCAGGTCGCAGAACAGGAAGCTGAGCACGCGGCTACGCGAAAACTACTCGTCGGTTCCGGCGACCGCAGCGAACGTATTCGAACTTATAACTACCCGCAAGGTCGCGTAACCGACCACCGCATCAACCTGACCCTCTACAAACTCGATGAGATTGTTGAGGGTAGTCTTGAGCAAGTTATTGAACCGCTGATTAATGAATACCAGGCCGACCAGCTGGCTGCGTTGAGTGGCTAACTGCTTCTGCCGGGAAAGCTACTCTCTGGGGTAAGTACCGACCAGGCGGTTCATCCCGATCACGTTCGGCTCTATCGCTTTCCCGTTAGCGGCCAGTCGCACTAGCCAAAGAAACCCCGCTTGAGCGGGGTTTCTTTTCGGCTACGTCGATGAGTCTCTAGTCATCCTCCTCGTCATCATAGTAGTTAAGGAAAACCTCTCCCTCTGTGATTTCGGTAAGACCGCTCTGAAGAATGACGTCGTCTTTGAACAGTAACTGCGTACCATTTGTTGTGATAGATAGCGTCCCGGCTGCCCCGGCGAACTTGCCCGTACCACCCGTAATTACCATGTGGACTTCCGATACCGTCGTGCGGTTTCTGATGTCAATACACAAACTGCTGTTGAGAAATGGATCCAGGTCCAAAGTGGCAAATAACAGGTCACCGTTGGCGAAACGCGTGACGTTCGTGCGAGCTACCAGCGGTAGTCGAATGACTACGACTTCCGGAGGCGCAAAGCTGCAGAATTCGCCAGCGAAAATGCCAAGCTCGGTCATCGAATTGCTAATACTCTGGCCAAATTTTCCGGTGCCGTGGGTGGTAATAACTGAGATTCGACTTAATTCGCCATTGATGTCAGCTACTACAGGATTGATCCAACCCGACGCCGTACGTTTAAAGGAATCTGCATGCGCTGTTGAAACAAGTACGAGGCAACTTGACACAAGAAATGTGCAGATGATGCCGACAATCTGACGTTCTTTGATTTTCTCTATCATAAGGATTCTCCCAACTCGATTAAATGGAAATTTAACAGTCCGGAAAGTTTTCGGGTTAATTTCCGCTGCCGCTCAAACGATATGACAATTGGCCTGGACGGAGATGATGCTGACATGATGGTTTTGTAATGAATATCGCTGTCGACATTGGAATGGGCGCCTAATGAGCCTCCTGCGGCTGAGAGCGTCTTGACACGTTGTATGAAAAACTATACATTGTGTATGTTATTTCTTACCTCATCGGAAGGGGCCTATCATGACCTTTCTCCATCCCATCATTGCTCTCATAGTCGTTGCGTTACTCGCCATCACTATTTATCTCAGGTTCATTCGGACTTCCGCGAACTCGCGAATTGACGGTTTACCGAAACTGCCAATGACGCTTTTGCAGAAGCGGGCATGGCTGGGCCTTGCCATCGGCATAGCCGTCTCGGCCGCCGTTGTGCTTCTAATCTTGTCGCAAGGACTGACACAGTTTTACGACGACGACGGGACGCGGCACATCTTTTATGGCCTGCTCGGTGCTGGCGGCTTGTTGTGGCTGCTGGTCTACCTGCTCACTCGGCGACCAACGGCTAATCCGCTGGACGAAAGGGACCGCGCTATCCTCGCCCATGCTCCTGCCTTTCAGTCAGGACTCATCCTTATCTCGCTTGGGTTCTGGATGATTGGGCTCACTGAATCCTATCGAGACGAGGGTTCGATCCCGATCGTTTTTGCCTCTCTCATTTTCTGGTCCGGCTGGATGATGCATATGCTGGGACTGTCACTCGGCGTCATCTATGGCTACTGGAGAGCCCGAACATATGCCGAAAGCTAAGATAAGGAACAATCTTCGCCAGCTGCGATTTGAGCATAACGAAATGACCCAGCAAGCACTCGCCGATGCCGCGGAGTGCACACGGCAGACGGTCATCATGCTCGAGCACGAGCGCTACGTTCCGTCTTTGGCTCTTGCATTTCGCATAGCTGAGATCTTCGACCGTCGCGTCGACGATATCTTCGCTTATGAGAACGAAGAATAAGAGACGATCAGGTGGCGTTCGTCCCTCAAACTCGTCCAGCTCCGTGTGGCAAACACCGCAGGCATTGACGCGGGTCAGGATTCTCACACCACTCAGTCGCTCGCCAGATCCTTGATGATAATGCTCCAGTGATCCAGTGCGCCGTAAAAGGCCTTAATGGGCACTCTTTCGTTAAGGCCATGGGCAAACATTTCATCGGGATTCATGAAGATGCCGCTCATAGCCCAGGTCGGAATTCCCGCTTTACGAAAATGCATGCCATCGGTGCCGCCGGACTCCATGTAAGCCATCAGCCTTACGCCAGGATAACGAACATGGACTGCTTCGCTAATCGCCGCACGAATTTCCTCCCGCAGTTCTGATATCGGGCTCTCAGTGGGAGGGTAAGTTTCTTCGAACTGAACCGCATCGTTGCCAATTGCCTTTTGCAGGGCCGCCTGGATCTCGGCCGTTGGAACGCCGGGGAATACGCGGCAGTTGACGGTGGCCGTCGCCGATTGTGGTAAAGCATTTTCAGCATGGCCGGCTCTCAACATCGTGACCACGCAGGTGGTTCGCGTCGTGCCGACGTAAGATGGTTCGATCGCCAGTCGATCAGTCGCATCAGTGTCCTCAGGATTCTCAACAAATCGAAGCATCGCGTCGCCAACCTCGCCTCCGAGTTGCCTGCCCGTCTCCGCGAAGTATTCCAGCGTCATGTCGCTCCAGCGAACAGGAAATCGATGTGCCTGAATCTTGCCAATCGCATCAGCCAGCTCGTAGATCGCATTATCCAGGCGGGGCCTGGAACTGTGCCCACCGGGATTGGTAACTGTCAGCTCCCAGGTTACGTAGGTTTTTTCAGCGGCCTGAATGCGAAACACGATCGCTTTTCCGTCCTTGCTCAGGGTGCCGCCGCCGGCATCGGAATTCAGCGCATACTCGGCTTCAGCAAGATCTTCGCGCTCGTAGGCCAGCTTGCGAGTGCTGTTCATTGAGCTTTCTTCATCGCCGGAGAAAACAATGATCAGGTCGCGATTCGGAACAAAGCCCTCTTTCTTCAAACGAATAAACGTTGATGTGAGCTGGGCGACGCCAAACTTGTTGTCGATCGAGCCTCGAGCGAAGAAATAGTCATCGTTTTTCGTTAATTCGAATGGCGGTCTTTCCCAATCCTCAGGGCGAGCCTCCACCACGTCCATGTGCCCCAACAGCAGAATGGGAGCCTTACCAGAAGATCCATCGCCGCGGTATCGGGCGATTAGCGCCGCTGTTTCGCCAACCGGCAACACCTCGACATCTTCTTCGGGAATCCCGGCAGCGATGAGTTCATCGGCCAGGTAGTTTGCAACCTCAGGCACATTGCCGAGATTCTTGGAGGATTCCACGCCAATGATGTGCGTGTATATCTCCAGCGTCTTTTGGGCGTGCTCGGAATTGCTGCTCTGCGCTGCAACCGCCAAGGAACATGGAATGACAGCAGCTAACAGCAATATTGATCTTCTCACCACGAATCTCCAGCGAACAAAATGGAGCTGCAGTTTACCTTAGCAAGCTCGTCTGGCGACGAGTTGACGGAAAAACTTTTCGCTTCGACAACTGCAACTCGGATCTCGGTTCAGACAGGTGGCCAGTAAAACGACCTATGAGGCATCTGTCCGTACAAATCGTAGTAATAAGACGAACATTGCACAACATAAAATCAGAAGGTATATCAGCCCGACAAGAAAGCCGGGAAACGTATGTTGCAGCCCCACGCCAATGGTATTCAGAAGTTGGATCACTACAACCGGAACGCTTAGAGATACTAGAATCAATCGAACACCCGGTACGAAATCCGGGTCTTCGGCGGCTCGACGTTCTTTCTGTTCCTGGATTATTCTTAGCAGGATAGAGACCACGTACACAGCCAAAAGAGAACTACCAACGCTCCAGGTGATCGCCTCCATGACGCCAAAATAGTGAAAGCCATACGGTGCCACCGAAAGCACAAGACCGGCCAGGCTTGCTTCTAGCAACGCTCGAAAACGAATTACGTCAACCGGCCTCCATTTTCCTTCGGACCGTTGTCCGAGGGCCGCGACGATCCCCGTAAACCCTGCGAAAGCCACGAATATTTCAGCCAATATTGTGAGTACGTCGGACCCTTGCAACATCGATTCCTTACAGCTAATGAAGTGACGGTATCGTCAGTATATCAATACTCGGATTTCGTTTGCTTTGGGTTGCGGTTTCAATCGAAATAGCACCTGCCTCAAGACGACGTACCAGCCATTCAATGCCGATCAATCTACTGTCAGAATCACATCTGACGACGCAAATAGTTCAACACATCCGATCTTGTTATCAGCCCCACAAATTCATCACTGTCCATGATCGCTGCATAAGGCTGCACGCGAAGCATCGCAACCAGGTTATTTAAACTCGCTGTTTTGTCCAGTTTGATGAAGGCAGATTCCATCGCATCCTGAACCGGCGCCGTCATGAGCTCCGGTTTGCCATAGACGAACTGAATGATTGCGTCTTCCGTTACAACGCCGACCAGCACACCTTCGTCCATCACCGGTAATTGTGAAAATCCGGCGTTTCGCAGTCGGTTGTGTGCTGTCGTCAGGATGTCGGTCGGGCCAACCGTGATGGTTGCTCGCTCCCCATGTGGCCTGCCTACGAGGTCCCGCAAATCACCAAACTTTTGCCGCTCGATGAATCCCTGGTCTTCCATCCAGAAATCATTGAAGAGCTTTGATAGATATTTGTTACCGGTGTCCGCAGCGAATGTGACAACCGTTTTCGCCTCCGTCTGCTCGCGACAATACTTCAGCGCAGCCGCCATGTTCGTACCTGATGATGAACCGGCAAGTACGCCCTCCATTTTCAGGAGTTCCCGCGCGGCGGCGAACGATTCCGCGTCGCTGATCGCGTACGCCTTGGCTACCTTTTCGAAATTGGCAATATCCGGAATGAAATCTTCCCCGATGCCTTCAACGAGCCAGCTTCCTCCGACGCCCATTTCGCCCTTGTTGATGTAGTTCGCCAGAATAGAGCCGACCGGATCAGCCAGGATCATATCGACGTGCGGCGCATTCTCGGCAAGGTACTTACCGATTCCGCTGACGGTGCCACTCGAACCGACGCCCAGTACAATGGCATCGAGATTGCCGCCCATCTGCTTGACGATTTCAGGTGCTGTCGTCGTTTCGTGTGCCAGCGGGTTATCCGGATTACCGAACTGATTAATGAAGTAGGCGCCCTTCTCTTCCGCGATGCTCCTGCCGAGATCCTGATAGTACTCAGGATGCCCGCGTCCCACGTCAGATCTTGTCAGCACAACTTCCGCGCCCATCGCGCGCAGATTGAATATTTTCTCCTGGCTCATCTTGTCCGGCAGAACGAGGATCAGGTGGTAGCCCTTCTGCGCAGCAACCAGCGCGAGACCAAGGCCGGTATTGCCGGCTGTCGCTTCAACGAGTGTATCGCCGGCTTTGATGTCGCCGCGCTTCTCGGCCTCATTGATCATCGAGATGCCGATACGGTCTTTTATAGAACCGCCGGGATTCATGAGTTCGAGTTTGAGGAACAGCCGACAGGGGCCAGTATCGATGTGGGTGACTTCGAGCATCGGCGTTTCACCGACCATATCGAGAATGTTGGAATACACGTTCATAAGCACATCAGTTACATTGGTAATTTTCGGCGAGTTTACACTAGAGGAAGCCTTCATTGAGACTGGATGCGGCCATTACGGATGCAGTTGAGCGGCTTGCGCCCAGCAGCGATTCAGCGCGGCTTGATGCCGAGATTTTACTGTGCCAGACAATCGACATGCCGCGCAGCTATATTTTCGCCCACCCTGAAGACGAGCTCGATGACCTGACAAAAAACCGCTTCGAAGCGCTGCTGCAGAGGCGAATCGACGGCGAACCCATGTCTTACATCACGGGTACCAAAGAATTCTGGTCGCACGAATTGCTGGTCAGCCCTGCGACGCTGGTACCAAGACCCGAGACCGAGCTTCTGGTCGAGTTGGCACTGCGCGAGATTCCTCGCAAGGCTGAATGGCAAATAATCGATCTGGGCACTGGCAGCGGCGCCATCGCGATATCAATCGCCGCGGAGCGCTTGCTGTGCACTGTCACCGCAACCGACGTCAGCCCGGATGCCCTGGCTATCGCCGCGGGAAATGTCCGCCAGGCCGAGCTGGCGAACGTCATCTGCGTTCCGGGCGCCTGGACCGAGCCTGTGGCCGGTCAGCAGTTCAATGTCATTGTCTCCAATCCGCCTTACGTCAGGGAAGACGACGAAGCCCTGCAAGACCTGCGGCACGAGCCGCTGTCTGCCCTCGCGTCGGGCGCAGATGGGCTGGACGACATTCGAATTCTCGCGACCGATTGCGGAGGGATACTCGCCGCGGACGGCTGGCTCATGATGGAGCATGGAGCCGACCAGCAGGCTGACGTAGCCAACATCCTCGAGGCGGCTGGCTGGGTCGATATCACGTGCCATAATGACCTCGCTGGCAAACCCCGCGTGACAGTGGCTCGCCGGAGTGGTAAATAGGCGCCCACACTTCAAATTACGAGACAACACGAAATATCATGATTACGATCAAAACCAATCACGGCAACATCAGTGTCGAGCTGTTCGACGAAAAAGCACCGGTTTCCTGCGAAAACTTCCTCCAGTACGTTAAAGACGGCCATTTCGACGACACGATCTTTCACCGCGTCATTCCGAACTTCATGATTCAGGGCGGCGGCATGGACGAAGACATGAACTCCAAGCCTACGCGTGACCCGATCAAGAACGAAGCTGACAACGGCGAGAAAAACGAGCGCGGCACGCTGGCAATGGCACGAACGGGTGTTGTTGATAGCGCAACTTCACAGTTCTTCATCAATCTGGGCAGTAACGACTTCCTGAACCACGGTGGCCGTGATTTCGGTTACGCCGTATTCGGTCGGGTCAGTGATGGCATGGACGTCGTCGATGCGATCGCGGCCGTAGCGACCGGCAATAAAGGCGGCCACGGTGACGTGCCGCTGGATACAGTGACCATCATCGAAGTCACCATAGCCGAGTAACTCTGACATGCTGCGCCGCGATGCCCGTCACCTTGCTCTTGAGCAGGTTGGCATCGATGGTCAGGAATGCATAGCCGCCGGCACCGTATTGCTTATCGGTGCCGGCGGAATTGGTTGCGCCGCAGCAGCCTACCTCGCGTCTAGCGGTGTGGGTCATTTGATGATCGCGGATTTCGACACGGTCGACGAAACCAATCTCGGCCGCCAGGTACTGTACACGCCCGATAATATCGGCGAACGCAAAGCCGAGGTCGCAGCAAAACGACTGCGCACGATCAATCCGCACATCAACATAACGGCGATGACCAAGCGCCTGGGGGATGAGGCGCTCGTGTCCGCGGTTAAGTTGGCAGACGTGGTTCTCGATGGCTGTGACAACTTCGCGACGCGATTTCAGGTCAATGACTCTTGCGTAGCGGCGGGGAAACGACTGATCTCGGGATCTGCGATTCGCATGGAAGGGCAACTGGCCGTATTCGGTCCTGATTACGGGAACATGCCCTGTTATCGCTGCCTGTACACGGAAGCTGACGAGTCCATGGATAGCTGCGCGGGCAATGGAGTGCTATCTCCGGTCCCCGGTGTCATCGGCACTATGATGGCTGTCGAGGCGCTCAAATATTTCGCCGCCATCGAATCCGACACAACCATGCTGCATCTGTACGATGCCGCAGCAACCGAATTCCACACTCTCAAGATCCAGAAACGCGAGGACTGCCCGACGTGCGCGGGAAACGCGGCAGCGTAAACCTCGTCGGGATGCTGCAAGCCGCGGCGGTCTTGACGGTTATATTTTCGTTGCTGACAGGACTTGATATTTCGCATCCCGGCTTCGAACTTTTCACACATTTTCGCCTGCAGTATTTCGTGATTTCCATCTTTTTGCTGGCGGTATTCACGTTCTTGCGTCACTACATTTATATCGGCTCGCTCGTAGTCGCGGTGATATTCAACGCTACGTTTGTGCTGCCATGGTATTTCGCAGAATCTGCAACCGTTGCTGGCGAACCACTAAAGCTGCTGCATGCCAACGTCTACTCGAGCAATACTGAATACGAGCGCTTGATCGATCTGGTCGCTGTAGAAAGCCCGGACATGATTTTCCTCCAGGAGGTGACCCCGGAATGGGTCGCCGCCACAGCGAGTTTGCTGCAGGACTATCCCTACGCGTACGCCGAGCCACGACACGGTAACTTTGGAATCGCAGCATTCTCCAGAATTCCATTCGATTCCATAAAGCACATCGAAAGCCCACCGCTCGGTTACCCGACTATTCTCGCCACGATCATGATCAACGGTAAGCAACTTTCGATCATTAGTTCGCACCCCACGACTCCTCTCGGACAACAAATGCACGACGCGAGAAATGAACAACTGCAAAGCATCGCGGGCCTGGTTGAGCAACTTGCCGGTGAGGTCATCTTACTGGGGGATCTTAATTCGAGCGTCTGGGATATCCACTTGCGACGGCTCGAGGACTCAACCGGATTGAGAAATGTACGGGAAGGGTTCGGCGTGCTTCCATCGTGGCCGACGTTCCTGCCTGTCGCGATGATTCCGATCGATCACGCGCTGGTGTCAAAGGGCATTGCAGTAACAGATGTGAGAACCGGCCAGAAAATCGGCTCCGACCACTTGCCGCTGATCGTCACGCTATCCTTGTGACGACCAGCGGACTGTCGAACAACACTGCTAGATACTCTTCTCTTTGATCTTGAATACCTTTGTTTCTGACTTTGTAGAAACAGCACAAACTGTCGCGTACTCACG